>Ga0315284_10007117_pt1 | contig 15962 bp, 9 predicted proteins | sample YL17G09_16_MG_FD_203696 | JGI IMG/M metagenome (GOLD analysis project Ga0315284, IMG submission 203696) | Sediment microbial communities from Yellowstone Lake, YNP, Wyoming, USA - YL17G09_16 | ecosystem: Environmental > Aquatic > Freshwater > Lake > Sediment | place: USA: Wyoming | collected... | reverse complement strand
AAAGGAAGGGCAAAGGGGATGTAAAAAGGTAGCGGGGAACGAAAGAGGCCGCGGAAAGGCCCCGCGCACAGGGCGCGCAGAGGTGGCCAAGCTGCGTGCAGGCCAATTTCTTCACAGCTTCAAAGCCATTCCGTCCGCCGCGGCGGACAAAGCGGCGGAGCCGCCCGTGAGAAATAGTGCTCGAAAAACAACATTCTTGCTGATTGCTGCACGGATGGCGATCGCCGCGGCATGGAACTGACCGCCGCGTGCTAAAATCATCCAGAGCGCCCGTAGCTCAGAGGAGAGAGCACCTGCCTTCTAAGCAGGGGGTCGAAGGTTCGAATCCTTCCGGGCGTGCCATCTCCCTATGTTTTGGGTTTACGTCCTGCGCAGCCTGAGCACCGGTCGGCTGTACACCGGCTCCACCTCCGATTTACCCCGCCGTCTCGACGAGCATCAAACGGGAACCTCCTTCTCAACTCGCCGCGAAAGGCCTTGGGAACTCGCTCATCGGGAGCAGTTTGCCACGCGAGCGGAAGCTGTGCGGCGGGAGCGTTATTTGAAGACCGGCTGCGGGCGTGACGAGCTGCGCCGGATACTGGCAGGGCGCCAGCGCCCGTAGCTCAGGGGAGAGAGTCCGCCGCGGCGGACCTTCTAAGCAGGGGGTCGAAGGTTCTCCGCCGCGGCGGACTTCCGGGCGTGCCACGCCTTGAACCAATCCGCAGATTTCGCAGATTACGCAGATTTGGCGCCAGGGGCAGGACACCACCCATGTCTGCTGGGTTGATCTGCTCTACTAATCCCCAGAATCCTCGCAGCCTGCGAAGATTCACGGAAGCGTTTGCTCAACACAAAGATCACAAAGACACGAAAAAGCCCGGACGTGCCCCTCTTCGTGTCTTTTTCTTTATGACTTCGGGTCTTTGTGCCTTTGTGCTCAAGCCTCCACTCCTTGGATTACCTACGGCACCGCGGCGGCAGCCTTGGGCTTGCGCTGCGCGCTCCAGCGGGCGATGTCGGCCACGGCCCGAATGGCCGCGTCGATGTGCTCTTCGGTGTTGAAAGCGCCGATCGAGAAGCGCACGGCGCCGCCTATCTCCAGCGTCCCAAGCTGCCGGTGGACCAGCGGGGCGCAGTGCAGGCCGGTGCGGGTGGCGATGTGGTGATCCACGTCAAGCATGACCCCCACGTCGGCCGCCTCCACGCCCACAATGTTCATGCTGACCGTGGACAAATGGTTGTCGAGGCTGTCGCAGCAATACAGGCGCACGCCCTGGACCTGGCGCAGGCCTTCGACCAACCGGCGCGCCAGCGTCATTTCGCGGGCGTGGATGTTGGCGATGCCGTTCTGATCCAGCCAATCCTGGCCGGCCCACAGCGCCGCCACACCCACCATGTTGGGCGTGCCGTACTCCATGCGCCAGGGGTACTCGTCGAGGTGATACGGCTCGGCGGAGCGCACCCCGGTGCCCCCGGCGCGGGTGTGGCGGATGTGCACGTGCTTGCGCACGCACAGCCCGCCGATTCCGGTCGAGCCCAGCAGCGCCTTGTGCCCGGTGAAGGCCAGCACATCGATGTTCATCTGCCGCATGTGGATGGGAACGAGGCCGGCGGTCTGCGCGGTGTCGGCCGCAAACAGGACGCCTTTCTCCCGGCAGAGGCGGCCGATCTCCGCCAGCGGCTGCACGGTGCCGATGACGTTCGAGCCGTGGTTGACGATCACCAGCCGGGTGTTGGGGCGGAGGGCCCTGGCGATTTCGTCCGGCTCCACGAATCCGGCGCCGTTGAAGGGGACGAAGTCAGCCTCCACGTTCTGATCCCGCACCAGGTGGTGGATGGGGCGAAGCACGGCATTGTGCTCCAGGTTCGTGGTGATCACGTGATCGCCTTCCGACAGCAACCCGCTGAGGATGAGGTTCAGCGCGTCGGTGGCGTTATAGCCGAAGCAGAGGCGCTCCGGGGCATCCTCGTCGCCGCCGAAAAAGCGGGTGAGGCGCTTGCGCAGGTTGTCCAGAAGCGCGCCCGCTTCCAGGGCCAGGTCAAAACCGCTGCGCCCCGGGCTCACGCCGGTGCGGCGGTAGAAGTCAGTCATGAAGCTGTAAACGGCGTCGGGCTTGGGCCAGGTGGTGGCCGCGTTGTCCAGGTATATGAATGCCAGGTCCATTTCTCGCTCCCCTTATGAAGCCGCTATGGCAGCGCCGCATAGTTTAACTGAGGAACTCGGCGACAATAAACCTCTTAGCCGCAGATTGCGCAGATTTCGCCGATTCGATCTGCGCCGATCTGCGGAATCTGCGGCTGCGTTCAGTATGTTATAGAAGCGCAACGGTATAATGGTTGTTTAGCTTTCCGATGGCAGAGCGCCTCGAACGCCCGAGCATTTTCGTTTCCGCCGGTGAGTCGTCCGGAGACCGCTACGCAGCCTGGTTTGTCGAAGCCTTGCGCGGCCGCCTGCCGGACGCCCATTTCTTCGGCTGCGCGGGCGAGCGGCTTCGGGAGGCGGGCTGCGAGGCCGTGGTGCGCTCGGAAAGCATCGCCGTGGTTGGCCTGGCCGAGGTGCTGGGCGAGATCCCGCGCGTGTGGCGCCAGTACCGGCGTGCAGTGAGCGAGGCCATGGCGCGGCGGCCGCAGCTTGCGGTGCTGGTCGATGCGCCCGATTTCAACCTGCGCCTGGCCCGCCATCTCCGCCGCGCCGGCATCCCGGTGCTCTATCTGGTGGCGCCGCAGGTATGGGCGTGGCGGCCATGGCGCGTGCGCCAGATTCGCCGGCGCGTCGATCGCCTGCTTTGCATTTTCCCGTTCGAGGAGCGTTGGTTTCGCGAGCGAGGAGTGAACGCCGAATACATCGGCCACCCCCTGGTGGGCCGGGTGGCGCCGCGCTTCAGCCGGGAAGCGTTTTTCGCGCGGCACGGCCTGGACGCGCAGCGCCCGCTGCTGGCGCTGCTGCCCGGGAGCCGGCGCCGCGAGGCGGCCATGAACCTGCCGCCCATGATCGCCGCCGCCCGCCGCTTGAATGCCCAGAGCATCGTGGCGGCGCCGGCCGCGTTGCCGCTGCCCGAGGTATCCATCCCGGTGCTGCGCGGGCTGACCTACGACGCGCTGGCGCACGCCGACGTGGCCCTGGTGGCCAGCGGAACGGCTACAATTGAAACGGCCCTGCTCGGCACCCCCATGGTGGTTGTTTATCGGGTCACGGAACCTTCCTGGCTATTCGGGCGTCTTCTGGTAAGTACGCCGTTTTTCAGCATGGTGAACCTGGTTGCCGGCCGGCAGATCGTGCCGGAGCTGATTCAAGACCAATTCACGGCGGAAGGGGTGGCCGCCGCTGCCGCGCGCCTGCTGGAGAGCGAGGCGGAACGCGCGGCCATGCGTGCCAACTTAAAAGAAGTAGCCTGCAAGTTGTCCGCGGTATCCAATCCCATGGGAGTCGCCGCCGAGCGGGCCATGGCCCTGCTGGCGGTCCCGGTGTGAAGGAGTAACGAATGCGTTCTGGTTTTTGGAACTGTGTGCGTGCCTCGGCCGCAGCCCTGGCCGCGCTGGCGCTGGCGGTCGCGCCGGGACTGCGGGCGCAGGATCGCGCGCCCCGCCGCATCCAGGTTGAGAAGTATGTGATCCAGGCCGAGCTGGACCCGGCCACCCACAAGCTGCGGGCGCGCGCGCAGGTGCAGTTCATCCCCGGCGAGGATGTGTTGAACGCGACCTTCGAGTTGAACAATAACCTCTCGCCCAGCAAGATTACCGACGCGGCGGGCCAGACGGTGGTGGCGCAACGGTACCAGCAGGACGGCACGCTGCGGGTGGGTTTCGATCGCCCGCTGCCCAAAGAGCGGCCGGCAACGCTCACCTTCGAGTACGACGGAACGCTGGCCGGCGGCGAGAATCAGCCGGTCGAGGGACTGAAGCTGGCCTACGTCGGCGACCCGGTCAGTTACCTGTTGTACGCCGGGCGCTGGTTCCCGGTGTCCACCTACCAGGTGGACCGCTTCACGGCGCAACTGGACATCACCGTGCCGCAGGGCTTGCGGGTGATCGCGCCGGGCCGCGGCGAAATGAAACCGGCCCCGGCCGGCAAGGCCACCTGGTCGTTTGTGTACGACCGGCCGGGATTCCCGGGCAGCTTCGCGGTGGTACGCGAGCAGCCGCAGCGTTTCACGGAGAGCGGACTGCCCGTGGAGGTCTATTTCCGCGGGCCGGAAGAATCCCAGGCGCAAGCCTACGCCGAAGCCGCGGGCAAGATTGTCTCCTTCTATGCCTCGAAATTCGGCCCGGCGCCCCTAACCTCCATGGCGCTGGTGGAAATTGACGCCGGGTCGGTGAACGGCTACTCGGCGCCGGGCATCACCTTCCTGTCGCCGCGGGCCATCGGCAACAAGCTGAACTACCGGCTGCTGTCGCACGAGCTGGCCCACCAATGGTGGCGCGGCATGGTCAGCCCGGCATCGCGCGCCGACCTGTGGCTCGACGAAGGCCTGGCCGGCTACAGCGAGATGCTGTACGTCGAGGAACTGGCGGGCAAAGCGGCGCTGGAGGATGTGGCCCGCGACAACGAGATCGCCGCGCTGACCAACGACAGCGTGCCCGTGATCCGCGGCGCCAGCCTCGAGGAATTCACGCCCGAGTACACCTCGGTGGTGTCCAAGAAGGGCGCCATGGTAATGCACATGCTCCGCTGGGTGATCGGCGACGAGGCCTTTTTCAACGGCCTGAAGCAGTACGCCGCCGCGTTCGCCGGCAAGCCGGCCGGCACCGACGACCTGCGCAAGATCTTTGAGAAGACCAGCGGAATGAACCTGGAGGGTTTCTTTATCCAGTGGATTGAATCGAGCGGGGCGCCGGAGTTCAAGGCCGATTACACCGTCTTCCGCGTGGCCCCGGGCAAGTGCCAGACGCTGCCTCCCGACAAGCAGAAGGAAGGCTGCTTCCGCATCGCCGGCAAGATCAAGCAGGACATGGACACCTTCCGCATGCCGGTCGAAATCCGCATCGACAGCGATGCGCCCGAGCCGGAGATCAGGCGCGTGGACGTGGCCGGAACGGCCTCGGATTTCAGCGTCGAGACCTTTGGCCGCCCGCGGAAAGTTACCGTGGACCCCGAAAACCGGGTGCTCAAGTACAACGACAAGGTCCGCATTCAGGTGGCCATCAACCGCGGCCAGCAGTCGGCCGACGCCGGCGAGTACGAAGACGCGCTGAAGGAATACCAGCGGGCCCTGGACATCAACCGGAACAGCTCGCTGGCGCACTTCCGGATCGGGGAGGTTTTCCTGGCGCAGGCCAACTACCAGTCGGCCGCCAACGCCTTCCGCGAAGCGCTCAACGGGGACCAGGAGCCGCGCTGGACCGAGGTCTGGGCCCACATCAACCTGGGCAAGATCTTCGATATCACCGGGCAGCGCGAGCGCGCCGTCAACGAATACAACCAGGCGGTCCGCACCAGGGACAACACCCAGGAGGCGCAGGCCGAGGCGCAGAAGTATTTGAAGGAACCGTACCGGCGCGAACGCCGCCCGGAAGTCAGTGAGAAGTGACAAGTGACGAGTGGCCGGTTCTTCCACTGGTCACTGGTCACTCGTCACTCATCGCTCGTTGTTCCAGAACCTGGATGGTCTCCCCGAGATCGAACAGCAGCGTCTTCAGCAGCAGGCGGGCCTTCACGTGGTCGGCCTCGGTCCGGCAGCCGGCGAATACTTCCGAGAACTGATCGGCCTGGCCAAGATCCATGAGGCAGCGGGCCTGCGAGCAGAAACGGGATTCGACCAGCCCCGCCTCCCGCCCGGCTTCCGCCAGCAGGTCGAAGTTGACGTGGGCGGTCAGATCCCGCTGGCCGGGGTCCCGCAGCACCTCCTCGCTGGCGGTGTGTTTCCGATAGCTCATCAGGCTGCCGTCGAAGAAGCGGCGCCCGCCCGAAATTTCTCGCGCCCGATAGCCATAATCGAAGGTGAGAACCCATCCGCGTGCGAGCAGCCGGCCAAGCGTCGGCATCCAGGCGGCGGCCTCCAGGCTCAGCTCGATGGTCTGCCCGTCTTCCGGCTGGATATGAAGCCGGTCCAGCCACCCGGCCAGCTCCGGCGAAGACAGCCGGCCCCGCGCCCAAGCCAGTTGGCCGCCGCGCTCCGCTACATACATTTCGCACAGCTCGCCCGACTGAAGTCGCAGCACGTGCACCGGCTGGGCATCGAAGAACTCGTTGGAAAAAACGCACCCGGAGAAGGGCGCGGGGAGCGGATCGCCGTATTCCAGCGCGATGTAGTGCAACGAGCGGGCGAACTCCGGGTAGGCGCGGGCCGCCCAGTCCTGCGCCTGGCGGGCCAACTCGCCGCGGCCGGCGCCCATTTCCAGCAGCGTGAAGGGCCCGCCACCGAGCGCCTGCCACATGCCCGCCCAGCGGCGTACCAGCAGGCGCGCAAACGCCGGATGCACCTGCGCGCTGGTATAGAAGTCGCCCGCCGCTCCGAAGCGTTCGCGTGGCGCCCGGTAATAGCCGAGCTCCGGGTGGTACAGGCAGAGATGCATGTAACGCGCGAAGGTGATGGGCCCCCGCGCCCGGATTTCCGCCAGGATTTGCTCCAGAAGCGTCACCGGCCCTCGTCCCTGGAATCAGCGCCGAAGCCCACGCCGATTTCCCCAATTGAGAAAGGACCTCAACAGGCCGGTGCGTTCGCGCCTCAGGCAGCCGCGGCCTTGGCTTTGGCCTCTTCCTGTTCCTCGGCCGGCTTCAGCGACGCGGCTATCCGCGCGCTGGCAATCGCGCACAAGAAGCAGGCGGCCGCAAGCTCAAAGCCGGCGCGCGCGCTGGTCACTGTGATTCCGGCCAACTTCACAATTACGCCGCCGGCCAGCCCGATGATGCCCCCAAGGTAGCTTCCCAATTGGATGATTCGCAGAATCTGATTCATTGTCAGCCCCCCGCAATCGAGTTTGGGGCGGAGTGTATCACAGAACAGCGAAGCCAAAAGCAACCCAATCCGCGGATGATTGCGAGGCAGCGGACCCGCGGCCGTGAGAAGCTGTTTTCAGTTGTCAGTTGTCAGTCGTCACCTGCAACTGAAGACTGATAACTGAAAACTGATGACTGAAGACTGATAACTTACTTCCGGGCGGCTTCCATGCGCTCGAGCTTGCGGTACAGCGTTTTGCGCTCAATGCCCAGAATGGCGGCGGCCCGGCTCTTGTTGCCTGCGGTGGCCTCCAGCACCTTGCGGATGTGCTCTTCTTCGAGCGCGCTCAGATCGGTGAGGGACTTGGATGAGGGCGCGGCGCTGGCGGCGCCGGCCAGGACATAGGCGTCGAGAGCGGCGCCGACCGCGCCCGCGTCCACCACGCCGCCCGGCGTCAGGATGACCAGCTTTTCCAGCACGTGGCGGAGCTGGCGCACATTGCCCGGCCAGGCGTGCTCCAGCAGGAGGCGGAGCGCGCCGTTTTCCAGCCGCACCGGGCGGCCATACGCTTTGGTGAACTCCCGCAGAAAATGCTCGACCAATCGCGGGATATCCTCGCGGCGCCGGCGCAAGGGCGGGATTTCCAGGCTGGCCACATTCAGCCGGTACCAGAGATCTTCCCGGAACAGTCCCTTGCCGACCAGCGCGCCAAGCTCCTTGTTGCTGGCCGCGATCACCCGCACATCCACTTTGCGGCTGGCCGTGGAACCGACCGGGCGAATCTCCTTCTCCTCCAGGAAGCGGAGCAGGCGAAGCTGGATGGGGGTGTCGATTTCGCCGATTTCGTCCAGAAAGACGGTGCCGCCGGCGGCCACCTCCAGCAAGCCGCTGCGGTCGCGGTCGGCGCCGGTGTACGCGCCGCGCACCGCTCCGAACAACTCGGTTTCCACCAGGGTGTCCTTCAGTGCCGCGCAATCGATAACCACCAGGCGTGCCCGGGCCCGCGGGCCATTCTGGTGGATCAGCTTGGCCACCAGTTCCTTGCCGGTTCCCGTCTCCCCGCACAACAGCACCGTGGCCTCGGTGGGCGCCAGCCGGGAGATGAACTTGTAGACCTCGATCATGGCCGGCGAATTGCCGATCATCGGACCGCGGATGGTATCGTCGGCGGGGGCCGGTTCCGGCTCTGGGGCCAGGGCCGCGCGCAACGCGCCGCGCACGGTTTCCAGCAGCCGCTCGACCGAAAAAGGCTTGGACAGATACTCGAAGGCGCCGCCGCGCGTGGACTCAATCACCGTTTCCAACGATCCCTTCCCCGTCATCAGGATCACCGAGCAGCTCGGATTGAGCGCCCGCGCCCGGTGCAGCACATCGAGCCCGGTCTTCCGCTCCATGTAGATATCGGTGAGAACAACGGGGAAATCCTCGCCATCGAGCCGCTCCATGGCCTGCTCGGCCGAATGGGCCTCGGCCACGGTATAGCCCTCGGCCTCCAAGGCCGCCGTGAGCGTGATCACGACCGCCGGGTCGTCCTCGACGATGAGAATCTTCTTTGCAGTGTCCATGCCCTATAGTAGCTGTCCGCTAGTGGCCCGCGGTTGCCGAAGCGCCGGCTTCGGCGGCCGGCAAGGAGAGCGAGAATTTGGAGCCCCGGCCCGGGACGCTGTCCAGCATCACGGAACCGCCGTGATGGCGCGCGATCTCCCGAACGATCGACAGTCCCAGGCCCAATCCCGACTGCCCCGACTGGCGGGCGCCCTCGGCGCGATAGAAGCGCTCGAAAACGCGGGCCTGGTCCTCGGTGGCGATGCCCGCGCCCTGGTCCGTCACTTCCAGGAATGCCAGCCCCAGCAGGGTGTTCGGCCGGGCCAGCACTTCAACCTTGCTTCCCTCGGGTGAATACTTGATGGCGTTGCTCACCAGATTGTACAAGGCGAACTCGATCAGCTCGGAATCGCCCAGGGCCTGGGGCTGGCCGTTGATGGTGGCCTCCATAACGATCTCTTTGCGGGCGGCCAGCGGCTGGAGCCGCTCCAGGGTGCGCTCGACGACACCGCGCAACGGCACCGGGGCCCGCCGCAGTTGCAGTTCACCGGCCTCCAGGCGCTCCACGTCCAGGAAGCGCTCCACCATGCCGGCCAGCCGCTGTGACTCGCGGCTGATCATGTCGCCCAGTTGTTTGCGGCGCGCCTCGTCCACCGGGTAGCGGCTGATCACCTCGCCCGAGCCCTGGATGGCGGTCAGTGGCGAGCGCATCTCGTGCGAGACCATTTCCATGCGCCCGCGCAGGCGGCGGCTGGTGGCGTCGGCGGCCACGTAGCGGCGCCAGACGGTCAGGTACTGGAACACGCCGCCGACCAGCGCCGGCCCCCAGAACGCCAGCGAGAAAGAGAAAGCCGGGGCCACCACCTGCCGTTTCACGAACAGCAGGAAGGGGGCGCCGTGGACGGCAGCGGCGACCAGCGCCAGCGCCACCGCCAGCCATGCGCCGCGCAGGCTGAGCAGCAGCACCGCCACGCAGGCGGCGGTCAGCGCCACTGCGGCCAGCGCGCTGGATTCGCGCAACGGTCGCAGAAAGCTGTCGTTCATCATGGTGTGCAGCAGGTTGGCATGGATCTCCACGCCCGGCATGGGGCGGCCCTGGCTGGAAACCGGGGTGAACCAGGAGTCGCCGGCCCCTTGCGCGGTCGTGCCGATGAAAACGGCGCGCCCGGTGAACTGCTCCGGCAGCACCCGGCCATCGACCACCTCCAGCAGGCTATGGCGCACGAAGGCGCCTTCGCCAACCGGGAAATTGACCAGCAGCGCTCTCTGGTTGTTCTTGGCGGCGGGAATGATGTGAGTTCCAACCACCAAGGTCTGCTCGTCTTCGAGGATGGGCCCCTCATGGCGCGTATACAGGCGCAACGCTTCCAGCGAGAGGGCCCAGTGGCGGCGGCCGCCAGCCGACTTGGCCAGCAGCACCTGCCGGGTCACGCCATCCACGTCCGGGTCGGCGTGCACGTGGCCGATGGAGCCGGCCAGTTTCCCGAAGTCGGGCAGCGGTTCCAGCCAGCGGGCCGGTTCCTGCGCGGCGCGGTCGTCCGGGACCAGCGCCGAGGCCAGAACGGTCTGCGGGCAGGCCTGCAGGGCCACAGTCAGTGCCTGGTCGGACTCCGGGTTGGAAGCCTCCGGGAACCAGATGTCGATGGCCACCACAGCGGGACGCCCGCGGCAAACCTGGAGCAACGCCATAGCCACCAGCCTGCGATCCAGCGGCAGATTCCCGAAGCGGGCCAGGGTGGCATCGTCAATGGCCACCAACGCGATCTGTTGGGTGGAATCAGCCGGCCGCTCGCGCAACCGGGAGAACAGGTCCGACACGTAGGCGTTCATCTGAACGCCGTAGGCGCTGCCGCCGATCAGCCAGACGGCAGCCGCCGTCGCCGCCATAATCGGCAAGAAGAGCGCCAGCCGCGTCAGTGGTCCTTCCGTGCGCATGAGGCGAGAGAGAGCTTCGCAGCCATTGTAGCCCAAAAGAGTGCTGAGTGTTGAGTGCTGAGTATTCCCAATTGCGGATTTCGGATTGCGGATTGCGAGCGGCCAGGCTTGAAATCCGCAATCCGCATTCCGCAATCCGCAATTCTTACCGGCCCGCAACTTTCGCAAGAAACAGGTGTTTAGAGAAACACTAAGCGCAAAGTGGGTGAGTCGGTAGTACACTGATCTGGACTTGAGCCGCGCCCCGGAGGCTCCGCCGTGCATCGTCGAGTGACGCTTCTGCGACTGGTTGCCTATTCATTGCTGGTTCTGTCGGCCGTGCGCGCGCCGGCCGCCAATTTCGGCACGCTGGTTCCTATCGTCGGCCAGTTCAGTGACGTGGCCTATGACGAGCGGCGGGACGTCGTCTACCTGGCGAACTACGCACTCAACCGGGTTGACGTCTACTCGGTGGCCCAGCGCCGGATCGTGAATTCCATCAACACCGGTCCGCAGCCCGACAGCCTGACGCTCAGCACCGATCGGCAGACGCTTTGGGTGGCCAGCCAGCAGGCCTCGGCGCTGTACGCCATCAACCTCAACACCAGCGCCCCGGCGGGCGAATACCCGCTGCAAGTGCGGCCCGACGCCATCACGACGGGCAGCGACGGGAAGGTGCTGGTCTATGGCAGCTCCGGCCTGATGCGGTTTGACCCGGTGGCCAAGGAACTCACGCAGTTGGTGATTACGCCGCCCCCGGTTCGGGCGCCGGGAACCGTCCCAGCCCAGAGTCCCCTGCCCCAGGGATTCCGCGCCGCCCTGACCGCATCGCAGGACGGGAAGGTGATCGTGGGCATTGGGGTGGACGGCACCGGCAACGCCCCTCCGATGCGGTTGTTTGTGTACGAGGTGGCCTCCGGGACGGTGCTGCGCAGCCGGGACGTGTCCGGCCTGAGCTCGATTCTCTCCATCGCCCCCGACGGCTCGCGCTTCATGGCCGGCCCGTTCTTGTTCGACACCAACACCCTGACCATCCTGGGGCGCACGGGCTACCTGCCGCCCAATAACGTGCAGCTCACCGGGGGGAGCGTGTTCTCGGCCGACGGCAACTATGTGTTTGCGTCGTTCGCGACGCAGACGCCCATCCACCCGCTGAACACCAATCAGCCGGCCTTTGCCGGCACCACTGCCCAGGGCGGCACCGCCGCCACCCGGGGCGTGCTGCAGGTGCTGAACGGCTGGAACCTGACGCCGCAATTGGGCCTGCGCCTGCCGGAAAGCCCCACCTCCATCATCATCCGCTCGCGGGACGGCCAGAATCTGTTTGCCCTCTCCGCTTCCGGCCTCTTGGTCATCCCGGTGGGCCAACTGGACCGCTCGCCCATTCTCGACGTGGATAGCACCAGCGTCGTCCTGACCGCGGATGTCTGCAGTCGCGCCGTGGTCACGGCGGCGGTGCAGGTGCGCAACGCCGGGGCCGGGCGCGCGACGTTTTCGGCTGTGGCCTCGGGGGCGACGAACGCGGCGCTGACCATCCGCCAGACATCCTCGGTGGCCCCGGCCACGCTGCAGATCACCTTCGACTCGCGCCGCGCGAATCTCAACGCCCTCGGCACGGGCCAGTATTCGATCGTCCTGTCGTCGCCGGAGGCCGTCAACGTCGAGCCGGCGATCGTGGTCAACCTCAACTTCCGCGACGTCGATCAGCGCGGCAGCATCGTCCCCATTGACGGGTTGGGGACCGACATGCTGCTGGATGAAGCGCGGCAACGCCTGTACATCGCCAATTTTTTGCGCGACCGGGTGGACGTGTTCTCGCTTGCCGAACGGCGTTTCCTGGCCCCCATCGCCGTAGGCAGCCAGCCCATGTCCATGGCCCAGGTGAGTGCCACCACGCTGGTGGTCGCCAATTCCGGGGCCGAGTTCATCTCCGTGGTGGACCTGGAGGCCATGCAGGAAGTGGACCGCATCATGATGGCGCCGGTACCGCTCAATGCCACGCCGCAATTCCCGCGCTCCATCGCCGTCTCCCCCAGCGCCATCCTGTTCACCACCATGGCCATCGGACAGCCGGGCCAGGCGCCGGGCAACGGCAATGTCTGGCAGCTCAGCCTGGCCACGCGCAACGCCTTCCCCCGCCGGAACCTGGGAGAGAACGTTGCCAACAGCATTAACGGCCGCAACCTGTTGATCGCTCCGGCGAACGGGAGCGCCATCGTGCTGGCCGATGCCAGCGGGACGCTGCGCTACTACGATCCGGGCGCCGATACTTTTGCCATCACCCGCGCAGGAGCCATTGGCGGTTATCGGGGGACGGCTGCGGCAGCCGCCGACGGCAGCTATTACGTGTTCGATAACACCGTCTTCAACAGCGTGCTGACACAGCGCGGAAGCATCGCCCCCAGCGGGGTGACCGCGGCCCAGGCCGCGTCGCTGGGCGTGGCGGCGGCCGGCAACATGGCCCTGCGGGTGCAGGCCGCCACCTCCCAGATCACCGTGGAGCGCCTCCAGTTGTTCGACAGCTCCTCGCTGCAACAGCGCGACGAAGTGCGGTTGGCGGAAATCGCGATGGACATTACGCCGGGCTCTACTTCCGCCCCTACGGCACAGGTGCCGCCCGGCACGGTCATCATCATCATGCCGACGCCGACACCCACACCTGCGCCGGGCGGCGGAACCACGCCTACGCCGGGCGGCGGGACCCCTGTGCAGCCGCCGGAAACCAGGCCCGGGACGGGCGGCGAAACTCCCATTCAGCAGCCGGGGACCGGCGGCATCATTACGGGAGGCACGACCACAACCAGCACTGCTCTGCCACGCATCTGGCCTCCGGCCTCCATTACCCGCCTGTTTGGGGCGCAGGGACAAACTCAACTGTTCCGCACCGGCGTCGTGGCCGATTCCCAAAACAACGTCTACATGCTCACGGTCTCCGGCCTGAGCGTTGTCTCCACCACGCAGGCCAGCCGCACGGTTCCCAGCTTCTCGTCCGCGGGGGTGGTCAACGGCGCCAGCTTCAAGGGCCCGGTGGCGCCGGGTTCCATCGTGAGCATTTTCGGCGCCAACCTGGGCGCTACGGAATCAGCGCGGCAACTGCCGCTGCCCACCATGCTGGGCGGGGTGTGCGTGACCGCCAACCAGACCTCCGTGCCGCTGTTCTACACCTCGCCCACGCAGATCAACGCTCAGCTTCCCGCGGAGCTGGCGACAGGCCGCGTAACCCTGACGGTGCGGTCACGCGACACGGCCCGTGTGAGCAGCAGCGTCGCGGTGCAGGTGAATGCGGCGGCGCCCGGTGTGTTCACCATGAGCGCCGAGGGCCGCACGCAGGCCGCGTTGTTCCATGCCGATGACTTCACCCCGGTGACTCCCAAGAACCCGGGGAAGCGGGACAAGGACCTGATTCTGTTTGCCACCGGGTTGGGGAGGGTGAACCCGGCGGTGGCCAGCGGCGCGGCGGCTTCCGACAAGCCGCTCTCGGCCACCTCCCAGGAAGTGACGGTCACCATCGGCGGCCATGGGATGATCGTGAGCTACGCGGGACTGGCGCCCGGATATGTGGGCCTGTACCAGATCAACCTTCGCGTGCCGGGCGACCGCGTGCAGGGCGACAGTCTGCCGGTGGCGGTGACCATCGGCGGGGTCTCCAGCGCCTCCTCGTCGGCCACCATCGCCTCCATCCATTGACAAGCAAATCGGGACTGGATCAAGTCTGGACCGGCTCGCGCTCGGCCAATCGCTCCAGGTACCACCACCAGTGCGAACAGGGGGTGCGCGACCGGCGGCGCATCTCTGGCAGGTCAGCAATGGCGGCCACGCTTTGAAAAAAGGCTGGGGCACTACGGAGGAGCCTGTCGTCGGCTGCTTCCAGGCGAGCGCGCTGTTCGTCGTTAAGGTCGTTCTCACAGGCCGCCATGCGGCTGCGGATGTCGAGCATCTCCAGAATTTCAAACCCGCTCACGTCCGGGAACTAAACGTCAACCTCGTAGCTTGCGAGTAGTCGCAATGCGTCACTCATTCATGACCTCCCGCATTCGCCCCAGCAGCAGGAAGCAATGCTGCCGTACATAGTCACTCACATCGGTCGGCGGGAAAGCTGTCTCCAGCCGCAACCGGCTGCGGAGTGCGAGAATGGCGCATGCGGCGGCAGTGAACTTCTCAGCGAAAGGCATAGAAGTCACGGCATGCGACCGGCGGCTTGGGAGAGGGCGTGGGGGTTGGAGGCGGAGGCCAGGTCGGCCAGCGCCTGGCGGACCCGGGACAAACCTTCGCGCACCACTTCGGTTTCGTTCGAGATGCTGATGCGGACGTGGCGCGCGCAGTCGCCGGCCGCCGAGCCGGCCGGCGCCGCGAAGAACCGGCCATCGACCACCGACGTGTCGTACTTCTCCCGCAACAGCTCGGCGAGTTTTTCTCCGCTGCCTTGCCGCAGGCGCGGGAAGCAGAGGGAGCCGGCGTCGGGCGGCACGCATTCCACATAATCGCGGGCCAGTGCCAGGAACTGGTCCAGCAGGCGGCGATTGGCGCGCATCAGCGCCCGGGAGCGTTCATCGAGCAATTCGATTCTCTCGAAGGCCGCCGCCGAGGTCATCTCGCCCAACAGCACTCCCTCGGGATTGACGTAATCGGAGACCAGGCGCACCTGCCGGGCCACCTGCCTGGGCGCCAGCACCCATCCGCAACGCAGGCCGGAAAGCCCGTAGACCTTGGTCAGGCTGTTGGTGGAGATGAACCGGTCGCAGCCCTGAAAAGCGGGGCGAACACCGGCGAGGAACTCCTGATAGACCTCATCGACCATGACGTACGCGCCGACCGCCGCCGCCGCCTCGCCCACTTCGACCAGCGTTTCTTCGTCCAGGAAGACGCCACTGGGGTTGTGCAGGCTGGTGAGTATGATCAGGCGAGTGCGGGGCGTCAGGGCGGCCGCCACCCGCTCCGGGTCCACGCGGTAGGCATCCTCGAAGCGCCGCTCCAGCCAGTCGATTTCCGCCCCCAGCAATTCCGCGGCGCGATACAGCGGCTCGTAGCAGGGGCGCTCGATCAGCACGCGGTCGCCGCGGGCCAGCAGGGCCGCCATCACCAGGAAATTGGCTTCCGATCCGCCCCCGGCCAGCGCCACGTTCTCCAGCCGCGCGCCGTAGCGGACGGCGATGTGCTCGATCAGCGGCTCGTACCCGTAGGGGCTGTCGCCGCTGATCTCCAGTTGCGCCGGGTCCACCCCCAGTTCGCTCCACCTGACCGGCGCCACCCCGCTGGTGACCAGGTTCCAGCGCGCCTGGGAGTGCATCTTCGCCCAGTGCATGTACTCCACCTTGCGATACGGCATGGCCGGACCGAACATGGCGCCTCCCACAGAAGAAGAGCGGAACCCGCCATAGTGCGACAGGTGGTGTCCGGTGTCAATATGGCGGCAGTGCGAAGTCCCAGGCCCCAGGGCAAGGCCAGGAACAGCGCGTCACAAAGAACCGAGCCGCAGGCGCCAGCGGGCGGTCACCCGGCATGGCAACCGCTTCCTTATCCGCCGCGGCGGACGGCTCTGTTCCCGCACTCCCCACTCAGGAGACCTTGTAATCGACGATCTCCTGCTTCTGGGTGTCGAAGTACACCTTGCGGCCGGCCTTCAGCGACTCCAGCGCCATCAGC
>Ga0315284_10007116_pt1 | contig 15962 bp, 22 predicted proteins | sample YL17G09_16_MG_FD_203696 | JGI IMG/M metagenome (GOLD analysis project Ga0315284, IMG submission 203696) | Sediment microbial communities from Yellowstone Lake, YNP, Wyoming, USA - YL17G09_16 | ecosystem: Environmental > Aquatic > Freshwater > Lake > Sediment | place: USA: Wyoming | collected... | reverse complement strand
ATAGAATGAATGCAAATTATCACGAGATAAAAGAAGCAGTTGAACAATTTAAAAATAAGTAATTATGGACACATTAAGTTTTTACGCCAACGAGGAGGCGAAGAGGGATAAACAAGACCCAATCGTAAAATCAGTTATTGATAAGTATCAAGAACGCTCAGAGGTAGAGCAAGAAAAAAATGACCTCACACTTATTCAGTGGATGGAACGCCTACAAGAGGAGTTAATGAATGCTACTATTCATTTAGAGAAGTTGAAATCAGAATTGGAGCAGAATCCAAACTTCCCCGAGGGGCACATTATAACAAAAGAGAGTTGGGATAATGCAGATAAAATAACTCACGAGGGTTTTATTTATGTTAAATATACAGACCTTGTTGTTTATAAGTAAAAATTGTACTATCTTTGTACGAGTATTAATCATATAATAAATAAAAAATGGGAACAATCCAAAAACATTACGACACCGAGTTGGTTAAAGAAAAGCCTAATCAATTATTATTATCAATTCTGACTAAGATATTAGACCGAAAAACACTGACATTAAATGAGTGGAGATTAACGGGAAAATTTATACCTAAGCCCGAATATCTTAGAGATAATCCAACAGAGGAGCTACTTACTACTTGTAGTGAGGTTATTGAGTATGTTGGCAAAGGCTACATTCAAGTAATGGGTTCAGGAACATTCAGATACACCTCATCCATTAAAGGTAAAGTCCTTGATGATGTTGAGAATAAAATGTGGCAAAACATCGTAGAGAAACTATGGTGCGAAAATTGTTAATAAAAAAAGTTAAAAAAAATGAACAACGTATAGACATATTTACTATCTTTGTTTTTTAATTAATTAAAATCTAATAAAATGAAATCAGATGTTTTTAATCAGTATGTTGACCGAGTGTCAGAGCTGTACAATATAGAAAAGAAAAACTTATTTTCTAAGTCAAAGAAGAGAGAACTTGTAGATGCTCGACACCTAATCTACTACCTATCGTCTAAGAGACCTATGCAGATTATCTACATTCAAAAGTTTATGGAAGAGAATGGATATAAGGTCGGACATTCGTCAGTAATCCACGGAATAAATAGCATTCAGAATAAAGTAAACGAAGACAGAGATTATCTATCAATAATCAAAGACATCGACAAAGCAGTTTTTATATAATCAAATCTTAAATCAAATCAAATGGAATTAAAAAAATCGACATTCGAGAAATTGTCAGCTATCAATGTGAACGCTCACGTTGAAAAGAAAAGTAACTTGACCTACCTATCTTGGGCTTGGGCTTGGAGTGAAACTAAAAAGGCTTGCCCCGATGCAACCTATAAAATCGGGCAAACAGACTACGATGAAGTCCTTGGGTTTATGTGCCACACCGAGGTAACAATCGAGGGAGAGACATTAGAGATGTGGCTTCCCGTAATGGATGGAGCAAACAAATCAATGCTAAAGAAATCCTACTCGTACACAACGAGATACGGAGAGAAGACTTGCGAGGCTGCGACTTCATTCGACATCAACAAAACTATTATGCGATGCTTGGTTAAGAACCTTGCTATGTTTGGTATGGGTATCTATATCTATGCGGGAGAAGACTTGCCTGAGACACCGACTCAAGCTACACCTACAGCACCACCATCAGCAATCAATCTTAAAAAGGAAGAGACTGCCGAGCTACCTGACCTTAAAAAAGGTACAGAGAATTGGGATAAAGTAGTTGCTTATGTTACAGCAAATAAGGAGTTGGGAATGGAGAAAATTGGAAAGCAATTAAACCGCAAGTACAAAATCAGTCCGACACTTAAAAAAGAAATCGCTAAACTAATAACAGAATAAAGATGGCATCAGTAAACAATCAAGTACTTGAGTTATTAAAAGATGACAAAGAGTACTACGGAGGAGTTGGTAAAAATTATTTATCTAATTCAGACATTGGTACGTTGTTGGAAAACCCAAAGGAGTTTGGAAAACCACGTGAGGATAACAAGGCATTTGCCGAAGGCAGATACTTTCATCAGTCAATCCTTGAGCCTGAGAAGATTAAAAACGTACCATTTGTAGATGTTACTACACGTACAACGAAGGAGTACAAGGCATTCTGTGAGGAGCATAAACTACCATTTTGTTTGCTTAAAAAAGAAATCGATGAGGTTAAAGGGCTTGTAAAAATTATCAATAGTAATATTTTCTTCTTCGAGGAAATCTACAAAGATGGAAATCAGTTTGAAGTTCCCGCTGTTGGAGAAATCCAAGGGATGATGTGGAAAGGTAAAGCAGATATTGTAACAGCAGAATGTGTTATCGACTTGAAGACTACAAGCGACATCCAAAAGTTCAAGTGGAACGCTAAGAAGTATAACTATGACTCTCAGTGTTACATATACCAAATCTTATTCGGTAAGCCTTTAGTGTTTTATGTAATTGATAAAGTTACAGGTATCCTTGCAGTATTTAAACCTACTCAAGAGTTTGTAGATGGAGGAGCTCAAAAGGTTGCAAGAGCAATTGATATGTATCAGAGGTACTTCTCTGAGAATCCATCAGACGACATTGACAATTATTTTATTGACGAATTTTTATACTAATGGAAAATTTTTATATGGTTTGGGTTGAGAATATGGGTACACCGTTTAAGCGGTACGAAAGTCTGACAGAAGCAGAAGCGGAAGCAGAAAGACTGTGCGAAAAAGAGAAGAAAAAAACCTTCGTATTGAAAGCATTTGTAAAGTATGAATTAAAAAATATAGTAAAAACTAATTTAAACTAATATGGAAGAGATTTTTTACGGATGGATAGTTCCGGTAATCGCAACGGTATTGATGGCTGTAGCACTAATAGCTATGATTATACTGATAATACAAATTTTAAGAAAGTAATAATAAATCGGGTAACAACCTCAGCATTAGGGGGTTGTGCATGATTCAAATAGACTAAGGCAAACTAAAAAACATTTTACAATGGCAGACCAAGAAAAGATTTTCGCGGATGGTTTCTTATTTAAGAGAAACGAAAAAGCTCCTGACTTCGTAGTAGGGAGAATTAGTATTAAAGTTGAAGAGGCTATCGCCTTTATGCATCAACACCAAAAGAATGGTTGGGTTAACCTTGGGGTTAAGACAGCTCGTAGTGGAAACTATTACATTGACCTTGATACTTTCGAGGCTAAAGAGAAAGAGAGTGCGGTTGATAAGTATGAATCTAAAAAAGAAAAACCTTCGCCTCCTCCGGCTACGGCTACTGTTCATCAAGAAGAAGAAGAAGAAGATGACCTACCATTTTAAATCCTACGCTTGGATTTCTTTGTGCGCTGAAACGCACTGAATTTAGGGGAGTTAACGCTCCCCTATTTTTACCAATAGCTTGTACCGTAAATGACAATAAATTTCCCTATTACTACTATAGAGAATATATATATATTATTTTTTTTAATTTAATAAAAAGAGAAAATAATTAACATAAAAGACAGTAGTACTAATAATCAATAAGTTAGAAAATAAAAAACGACATAAAATCGACACGAGATGACGCACATAATAACAATCTTCCAAAACATACGGGATACAGACGTTCCTCACTTCAGAGATGTCAATGTAATACTTGAGAGAATCAAAGATGGTACAGGTGCTACCAAAGACATTGTCAAACGCATCAGACAAGAAAAAAATAAATCAGAACGTAATGAGATTAAGAAATTACTTCCCGCTATTTGTTTCAGTGGTAAGTTCAATAAAAGATTAGACAATGCACTTGACCAACACTCAGGACTTATTTGCTTGGACTTTGATGGATATTTAAAACAAAAAGAATTATTACAAGACAAGGAGTCAATGTCAAAAAACAAATATGTATTTGCTGTCTTCATTTCTCCTTCAGGCAATGGATTAAAAGTATTAGTTAAGATTCCTCCTGATGCAGAAAACCACACAAACTATTTTAATAGCTTAGAAAAGCATTTTAATAGCCCTTATTTCGACAAAACAAGTAAAAACCTTAGTCGAGTATGTTACGAGTCTTATGACCCTTTAATTAACGTAAATCCAAACTCTTCTATTTGGGATGTGATTGAAGAACCTGAGTACACAGAAGTAAACAGAGTTAGAGACCAAGCTACTATACCAATCTCTGATGAGAACAAGATTGTAGAGATACTTGTTAAGTGGTGGGAAAAGAAATACCCAATGCAAGAAGGTCAAAGAAATCACAACGCTTACATACTTGCTATGGCGTTCAATGACTTCGGTATCAACAAAAGTCTTGCAGGATATATACTAAATCAGTTTGCTACCTCTGACTTCTCAATAGGAGAGATAGCCACCACGATTGATTCGGCATACAGGCATACAGCTAACTTCGGAACCAAGTACTACGAAGACGAGGAACGTATCAATCAGATTCGTGCAAAGCTAAGAAGAGGCGTATCAAAAAAGGAGATTCGCTACCAACTGCAAGATTCCAATTTGGATAGTGAGACTATCGATGCAGTCTTAAACAAAGTCGAGGATGAAAATTCTAAGATGACATTTTGGACTAAGAACGATAAAGGAGTCATCAAGATTGAACATATTTTATTCAAACAATTTTTAGAAGATTCAGGGTTCTATAAGTTCTGTCCTGAAGGTAGTCGGAACTATGTATTCGTAAAGGTTACTAACAACCTCATCGACCATACTTCTGAGAAAGAGATTAAAGACTTTGTACTTACTCACTTGTTAGAGTTGGATGACTACAGCGTTTACAATTACTTTGCAGACAATACAAGATTCTTTAGAGATGATTTTCTTTCAATGATTTCAACCATTGAGATATACTTTATTGCAGACAGCAAAGATTCAGCATACTTGTATTATAAGAACTGTGCTGTAAAGATTATGAAAGACAGTATTCTTACCATTGATTATTTAGATTTAGGAGGTTACGTTTGGAAAGACCACGTGATTGACAGAAACTTCAATATATGTGATGTTACAGGAGAATGTGACTTCAAGAAGTTTATCAGCAATATCAATGGTGGAGATGAGAATAGGATTAAAACTATGGAGAGTACGATTGGATTCCTTCAACACGGATATAAGAACTTATCTTTTTGCCCCGCAGTAATTCTTAATGATGAGGTTATCAGCGATAACCCTGAGGGTGGAACCGGAAAGGGATTAGTTATGAACGCCCTTAGCAATATGAAGAAACTTGTAGTGATTGATGGTAAGTCTTTTAACTTTGAGAAGTCATTTCCTTATCAGTTAGTATCGGCAGACACGCAGATACTTTGTTTTGATGATGTCAAGAAGCATTTTGATTTCGAGAGATTGTTTAGTGTGATTACTGAAGGCCTTACCCTTGAGAAGAAGAACAAAGATGCTATCAAGATTCCTTTCAGTAAATCTCCAAAGGTTGCTATAACTACAAACTATGCTATCAAGGGTGCAGGTAATTCATTTGCAAGAAGAAAGTGGGAGCTTGAGCTTCATCAGTATTACACTATGAGCTTTACACCGAGAGATGATTTTGGCAAGATGATGTTCGGAGATTGGAATGATGATGATTGGTGTGAGTTTGACAACTATATGATTGGTTGTTTGAGATTCTATTTAGCTAATGGATTGGTTAAGTCTAAGTTCGTTAACTTAAAAATTAGACAGCTATCAGCAGAGACTTGTCACGAGTTTATAGAATGGGTTGGATTGGTAGATTCTAACGATAGAAGTACAATATTACCAACCAATGTAAGGTTGTACAAAAATGAACTATACAGCATATTCGTAGACGAGTATCCTGATTACAGTTCAAAGGGTAAGATGACAATCAGCAGAACTAAATTCTACAAGTGGTTAGTAGCTTACGCTATTTTTAAGGAAGGCATTATGCCGGAGGAAGACCGAGACCATATTGGAAGATGGATAGTGATTAAGAAGAGAGGGGATAATGAAACACAAATTCAATTGAATTAATAATGAAAAAACAAATTTTTAATTTATTTATAATAGTAACATATTTCATATTATTAACATTAATATTAGCATATACATTATGACACCAAAAGAAAAAGCACAAGAGTTAGTTGATAAATATGATATTTTACAAGCTATTATTGAGGGATTTAGTTTTTATGATTCTAAACAGTGTGCATTAATAGCAGTTGAAGAGATAATAGGACAATGGGAAATTATTGACGTCTATTTAGCTAACGGGAATGGGCAATTAAATCAAAATTTAGAATATTGGCAAAAAGTTAAACAAGAAATAGAGAAATTATGACGCCAAAGCAAGAAGAAAAAATAGCAGAAATACTCGCTTGGATATGTTCAGCGATTATTATTGGAACAGTAGTTTATTTAATATGGTAGATATACTCGAGAGAAACTCAGGGTTCAACAACGAAGAGATGTGGAAGCAATGCGAGTTACTACGAAGCGTTGTATTTCAAACAATAGAAACTAAAGTAGGAAGGGGTAAGAACGTTACAACATTAAAAACGTTTAAACATAATACCCCTTCCGAAGTTAGAGATAGAATAGCGAATAGCTGTGAGTATTATAAAAAGCTTTATGAGAAAGATATGGAAAGAAATAATCAAATCAAATTCAGAGATTACCAACACGACATCATTAGAAAAGGAACAGAGATAGTTAATAAGTATGGATTTGTTTACCTTGCTATGGAAGTTCGTACAGGTAAGACATTGACAAGTCTTGGAATAGCAGAAAGAATTAACAGCAGCAATGTATTGTTTTTAACAAAAAAGAAAGCTATCTCAAGTATTCAGAAGGATTACGAGCTACTCAATCCTCCATATCATTTAACAGTTACCAATTACGAGAGTTTACATAAGATAGAAAATAGAGGTTGGGATTTAATTATTTGTGATGAAGCTCACTCAATGGGTGCGTTTGCTAAGCCAAGCAAAAGAGCAGTTCAGGTAAAAGATTTAATATGGATTAAGAAAGCCAATGTAATTTTGCTATCAGGAACCCCTACTCCGGAGTCGTACTCTCAGATGTACCATCAGGTTTATGGGATACCAAACAATCCTTTTAGAGAGTTTAAAACTTTCTATAAATTTTGTAGTAAATTTGTAAATGTTAAAACTAAAATGATTAATGGTTTAGTAATGAATGATTACTCTGATGGTATATATACCATCATTGAAGAGATGGAGCCATTCACAATAAACTACACTCAAGCAGAAGCAGGATTTGTAGCTACAACTACCGAAGAAGTATTTGAGGTCGAGCTAAAAGAATCAACTTACAACCTTATAAAAAGGCTGAAAAGAGATTTAATTGTACAAGGAAAGGAAGAGGTTATCTTAGGAGACACTCCCGTAAAATTAATGAGTAAGATGCATCAGCTATACTCAGGAACTGTAAAGTTTGAAAGTGGTAAGTCTATGGTAATAGATACCACTAAAGCAGAGTTTATTCAATCGCAATTTATGGGATGTCAGATTGGTATCTTCTATAAGTTTAAAGAAGAATTAGTAGCTTTACAACAAATATTTGGAGATGAGTTAACAACTGACTTGGATGAGTTTAACTCAACTTTTAAATGCATAGCTTTACAAATTGTTAGTGGGCGTGAAGGTATAAGTTTAAAAAAAGCAGAATACCTCGTCTATTACAATATAGATTTTAGCGCGACAAGTTATTGGCAGAGTAAGGACCGAATGACCACGAAAGAAAGATTAGAGAATCAAGTCTTTTGGATATTCACTAAAGGAGGTATTGAACACGAGATTTATAAAGCAGTAACAAAAAAGAAAGATTATACATTAGCACACTTTAAAAAAGATTTTTACTTATGACAACACTACAGTACGAAGATTCAGGTTATAGAAAAAAACAAGAGCAACAAGAAATAGATAAATTTGCTATTGCTTTTCATAGGTGGATGAAGAAAAATGATACTATAGAAAATGCGGATAAATATTTTCATTATACAGATAAGGATATGTTAGAAAAATTTAAAAAAGAAAAAGGATTATGAATTACGACTACCCACCTGAAGAAAAAGAGTGTACTTGCAGATACTGTGGAGAAGACTCAGAGAATGAATTTTGCAATAGAGAGTGCGCTAAAGCATACGAATCAGATAACTAAATAAGAAACAAGATGAGAAACAAAATGGCAGGGAAACACCCATCTTATGACAAGTTAAATATGTCAGAAGAAAGAAAGAAAAAGAAGTTAGCTTATGATACAAAGTATCAGGATTCTCCAAAAAGAGTTAACTACCGAGAGAAGTTAAACAAAGCTAATCGAGATGCAGGAACCTATGGAAATGGAGACAATCTCGATATGAGCCATACTAAAGCAGGGAGTATGACAACTGAGAATATGAAATCGAACCGAGGTAGAAATGGTCAGAACGGAAAATCAACTAAGAAATGATAAAGTGTTTGTGTATAGACGATAAGAACAAACCAACTCAAATACCAAATGAGAAATGGTTAGAGCAAGGTAGAGAATATACTTTGCTATTCAGTATGACTGTCCTTCCTCAAAAGCAATTAGCTTTTCAACTCAATGAGATTGACCTTGATGATAGTTGTTCTCCCTACACGTGGTTCCTCGCTAATCGTTTTGCGTTTAAGCAAGAAGACTTAGACAAGCTAATTGAGTTTATAAAAGAGTGCAACCACATAACATTCTCTGTAAAAGAGTTGATGAAAGAAACGAAAATAAATATATAATTATGGCAAGAAATTGGACAAAAGAAGAAGAAGAAATTATTAAAAATGAAGTTGCAAAAAATCCAAATAATTTAAGAGAGGCTTTCTTTATTGCTTCATTAAAGATTGATAGAACTGCAACCTCAGTTTGCACCCGTTACTACGGAGCTATGAATGAAGAAAAGGAAACAAAAGATTTTCAGATAAAAAAATTATCAGCTGAAATAATAAAACTTTACGACCTTAATATGGATTTAAAAAAAGAATTAGAAGATGCTAAAAAAATTAAATACGTTAATAGGGAATAGGTATAATTACAAAGGAAACGTAATAACTATTAAGGAGATAAAGTTTATATCTACAACCTATGTAGTGAAAACAGATAAAAGAACTTACAATTTTTTTGAAAGTGAAGTAAATGAATTTATTTTAGAACTTGTAGATTACATAGAAAAACCTATAAAAAATTTTATGATAGAAAATACATCGAATACACCGAATACACCGAATACACTTTCTGAAAAAAGCACTGACTTATCTGAAATACTTTACGACACAATTGACAAAGTAAAAAAAGACAAAAACTATATTGGACAAGCAAATGCAATTTGCAATATTGTCAGTCAAATGATTAATATTAAAAAAATAGAGCTTCAGTATGACAGAAAGTAAAATACAATCGAAAAAAATTAAGGAGCTTGAGGCTAATGGGTACTACGTTATCAAGTTAAAGCTTACAAATAAAAAAGGAATTCCTGACATTGTTGCTATACCTAAGAACTCTAATGTTGAGTTCTATGAAATTAAAGGACCAACAGGAAAGCTGTCTTCATTACAAGAATTTAGACTAAAAGAACTAACTGAACACGGTTTAAAAGCAGAGGTGTACAAACCATTATAAAATCAAATCAAATGCAATCAAAACAAGAAGAAATAAATGAGCTCAAGAGAATAGTAAATGATATTTTTTTAGTTGACTTGGAAGTTAAGAATAGCAAAAGAGGAGTAGTTGATGCTCGTAAAGTTTATTCTAAAATTTTAAGAGATAGTGGATTAAGTTATGAGTTAATAGGTAGCACAATAAATAAAGACCACGCTACTGTAATTCACTATGTAAAAAACGTAGAGTATCTATTGTCTTACGATAGGGCTCTAATGGAAAAATACGTGGCTTGTAAAAATGTTTTTATTAAAAAGAAGGAGTCTATTAAGGAGCAGGTAAAAAAAGATGTAGATATATATGTAACCGCAATAAGATTAACCAATGAACTTCAAGAAGCTATAGCAAGTAAAAACAAAATTTTAAATGACTTTGTTAATTATCTTGAGAATTTTGAAAAAACAACAGGTTATATCCCAAATGCATACGAGTTAAGATTAAATATACTACCATTGTTTAATAAGTAAATAGTAACAATGTATGGACCAAGAGAAGGATAGTGAAGACCAAAGAGCTTCCCGAATTGTACACAGGACAAATGAATATCATTCGCTATTAGATAGTATCTATGAAAGCTTGGTTGACCGCGATTTTAAATTGGTCAAGAAAGAAGCTCAATTTTTAATTATGGAATTAAGATATATTATAAAATCAACGGAAGAAGATGACTTTTGAAACAGAGCAGGATTTAAAGAGAGAGCATAAAGCAATAGAAGCATTTATAAATACTTTTGGAGGTTCATTTCAAAAGCTTGACCCACACGATATTGATTATAAAGTATTCGATAAGAATAAAAACTTAATCGCATACGTTGAGGTAAAGGGGAGAGTGAGAACTATGCATAATGCATATCCACTTCCGATTGCAGCAAGAAAACTTGTGAAACTTGCAGACAAAAGATTAAATCCTGTTATAATATGGGCTTGTGAAGATGGTATAATCTACGGTAAGATTGATAAATTAAAAGGAGAAATCAAATGGGGAGGAAGAACCCTACGTGATAACTCCTTTAATGATGCAGAACTTATGGTCTATTATGAAAAACAAAAAACTCTAAAATATGTGAGATTTATTTAGATTTGTTTTTTCTTTCCTTAATTCTATTTTGCAATGAATTTTTTCCATACAGCTTCTCATATAATTTAGGATTCGACTTTTTAAGTTGTTCTTCAGACATTCCTCCTCCTCCTCCTTTTTTAGAATATTTAACTATATTCCTCATTACAGTTGCTGCATCAGCAGGAAGGATACCAAGGCCTGCTGCCGCATAAAAAGGCAATAGTTCTCTAATAGTTTCTTGATTCTCTTCTGATATTTTTTTCTCCTTACCAAAATCATCTGTGTAGGTTCCTGTAAACCCTAACTCCGCTGCTTGTTCAACTTCATATAACCTTTGAGGAGCCATACCGTAAGCCCCTAATTGTCGAAGCCAATCTTCTTTTTGCACTCCATAAATAGACAATGGTAATCCGGTAACTTCTTCTAACTTCTCTGAAGCAGGAGATAATGCTGCTTTCACACCCATATCTAAAAATGGAGCAGGAGAGAAAGTATCAACTACACTTGAAGTTAATTGTCCTTTTAAAACATTATTATATCTTTTTTCCCAATCTTTATCAGACTCATCCTCTCCTTTTATTTTTTTAGCTAAACTTCCAAGTCCAAGTATTGCAGCCGCAGATAAAATTCTGAATGTAATCATCTCAGCTCCATATCCTGCCAATGACCTCGCTGCCGTTACCTTATCAGCAGTAGTCGATGTATTCCAATACTCTAACGTGGTAAGGTCAGCTCCTAATCTTGCAGATTGATTCATTCTAAAGGCCGCCATATTCAAGAAAATCTTTTTAAGAATCTTAGCATCAGGAGTATTTTTAGTAAACCATTCCCCTGCTAAATCTTGGTCAGAAACGTTTTGTTGTCTCGATACCATCTCCTCTGCATAATCTCCTGCTTTTTCGTTTATCTTATGGTCGCTATAATCTATTCCTTTTGTACTTATACCTTGTCTCTTTAATGATTGCTCATAGTAAGCCTGCCAAGAAGACCTTGCTATAAATACATCAGGCTTAACCAAGAATGTTTTAAGCCACCATTTGTTTGCGTTTTCAATAGCTTTGGCTAATTGAGCGGGAGTTCCTTCAGCAGCTAATTCAATTTTCTTATTTAAAGAACTAATCTCAAGTTGAGACTCAACCCCTCTAAGTCCTGTAGCATATCCTGACTCATTTAAAAAGTTATTAAACTTAGGGTCAAATGCACCTGTAAAACCTAATTTTCCTGCATTAATTACTGTATTCGGTATAATTGGAATAGTTTGTTTAATAGCTTGTAAAGGAGACCCCAATACCATACCGGCTCCAATCGTAGCTGTCTTATCAAGAACTTTAATTAACTTAGAATCTTCCACTCCATAATCCCCTTTGTTTCTTGTGTTTGCTACATAATCAGTCAGTCTTTTATTAACCATATTTCTATCGTAAACAGAAGGTATTATTTTTTTATATTCAGGAGATTCTCTAAAAGATTCTAACTGTCTTATAGCTCCACCGGTATTCATATCTACTAATGCATCTCTTACTGAGTTTACGTTGTTCTTATCAAAAGAATAATCGCGGTATCTTCCTTGTGGTAAATCCTCAGGGTATTCAGCTTTCATTAATCCGCTTGCCTCTTTTTTGTACAAATGCTCCCCACCTGCTCCATACATAGCCTCGTTGTCTAATAACTTAGCAGGAGTTTCTTCTGTAAGTTTTGCGTATCTATCGGGAGAAGCATAGTTAACACCTTTTTCTAATATAGTATTATGCACATTTAGCATATAATTAGCCAAGTCATCAAAATAAAGTTCGTGTTGTTTTTGCCAAAACTCAATAGCTTTTAAGTTTAATTTATCAGTTTTAGATTCTACATCTGATAAGTCTTTAGAACCTTCAACTACTTTGTCATAAACTCTTTGATATAGTTCTGCTTTTTTAACTTCTTCAGGAGTTCCGTTTTCAAGTTCTTTTATAGATTGGTCTAATATACCAACTCTTCTTTTGAACTCTGCGGCTTCATTGCCCGGTGTTGCCCTTCTTAAATCAGCAACTATTCCTCTTTCAGCTTCATTGTATGCGGTATTAAATTTTTCTCCATTAGCTTTTTTATCAAAGAATTGTTTGATATAATCTGTTGATATATTTTTAACTGCCGTTAAAGCATAATTTTTACCTTTTTGTATTTCACTAAATCCTGACAGTCTTGCAAATTCAGAACCTGCTTCAACACCTTTAAATAATTTAGTAAACACTCCCCCCATAGGAGTTCCTTTTCGAGTTAAAAAATTGCCCAAATTTTTACTAAAATATTTTCTTAATTCTTTAGCAACTCTGCCTGTACCTTTTTTACCACCTGTTGTTAAAAACTCCTTTGCATTAATAGGTCCTATGTATTGTCGTAATACATTCTCCATATTGGCTGTAGATTTATTTACCAAGAAGTTATGTAAGGCATCGGCAGCCGCAAGAGCTTGTTTGTCTGTGAGCCTACTAAGGTCCATATCCATAAACTGTTTCACAACCTCTATGTCATTTGGCTTATAAGAGACATCTTCTCCTGTAAATGGGTCTTTACCTGTTTCGATTGCTTCTTTTATCATTGTAGAATAAGTATCAAAACCTTTTTCAATAGTGGCTTTTGCTATAGCACTATTGTCTTTGCTTATTTTCTTGTCTGTCTTCAATAATTCATCAATCTCTTCGGCACTAAAATCTTTTGCATCTACTCCTAATAAATCTTGCAATTCAGCAATCTTTTCTTCTCTAAGTTTTAAATCTTGAGCTTCAATAGTTTTATCTATATACTTAGAAACCTCTTCAATCTTAACTGTTCCTTGCCAATTAATCTTCTCAAGTCTTTTTGTAGAACCTATAATGGCTTTTTTAACATCAGCTGCAATAGCGTTATATTCATCAATGTTTTCTACCATTGATGGGTCTATCTTAGCAAATTTCTTTCCTAATTCAGTTAAGTTAACATTTTTGTCTTTGTTTCTTGAAAGTTTAGAGATAGTCTTTTTAAATACTTTGCCATCATTTAATTTCTTTGCATAGTCAGCCTTGTTAAACACCTTAGCCATATAGTCAGTAAATCTGCTAACAGAAGTTTCACTAAGTAAATTTACCTTTGCAAATCTCTTAATAACATTTGATGCTTGTTGAGTAGTTATCTTACCTTGTTTAACTAATTCATCAGTTTCTTTTGTAAGCTCTGCCTTCTTTTCATTCAATGCTTTTACAACATCTTTAGCTCCTCTTCCTAAATCTTTTATTTGTTTTATAAGGGCAGCTTTTTCAGTCATAGTAATCTTAGCAACATCTTTCAACTTACCAAACAATTTTTCAACTGATGGGGCTGATTTTTCCCTTAAACCAAATCTCTTGCGTACATCACGAACCAATAGCTCTTTTTGCACGTCTGAGGCAATTTTATAAACTTCTGAGTTCGTCATATAGTTCAGTACATTATCTATCGTCTTACCGTTAGAAATTGCGCTGTCTACTACTTTGGAGAATTTGTTGTAGCCTTTCAATTCAAACTCAGATATGCCTTCGCTTTTGTTTTCATTGATTTTAGAAACAATATCTAAAGCCTCAACTATTTGCTCCTCTTTCACTTTATGAGCCGCTGATGCCATCTTAATAGCTTCCTGTAAAGTTATCCCTGCATCAACCAAAGCCTTCAATGTTTTAATAACCGCCTTAGCTGTTCCTACAGCCATAACTCTTGTTATATCATTAAGTTCATTAGGGTTTATATCTAATGATTTATCTAATCTATCTAAGTAGTCAGATACTTTTTTTAAATTTGTTTTATCTGTGGTATCTAAATCAAGTAAGTCTTTTACTTCTTCTACATCAGGAGCTTCCTCTGATTTAACTTTTTCAAATGCTTTCATCTCAGCTAACCTTCCTTGTTCTGTAACAAGGTCTGTCATAGCTTTCTTTTTAGCTGCTTTTGTTTTAGCTTCTGCAACAAGAGCTTTAGCGCTTTCAACTCTTCCTTCTTGAATTTGAATAGGAGTGCGTTCAACAAGAGCCACCTCGGCTTTAGCTTCGGTAGGCTTGGCTTCTACTTTAGGAGCTTCTATAGCATTACCTCTTTTATTAAAATCTTTGACAGTAATAAATTCTGAACCACTTCTATTACCATCAAATGAAACTCTATATTGTTGTTCTCCAACAAAATTAGAAACCTCTGTTATTTTTCCTTTCTTTCCATCTATCTCTACTTCTGCGCCAACAGGTAACATTCCTTCTGCACCTTTAGGCGCTTGATAGTCTATAGCCAAAAGGTCATCAACTGATTTTACCAATTCAGGATTGCTTCCATCTTTTTTAGCCTTGGTATAGGCATCAAAAAATGAACCCATAGGCTCTCCTTTAGTTACTGCTTTTACTTTTGCATTATGCTCTTCACTTGCTTTTAGGTCTTGAAGTTTTATTTTATCCTGTAAGGCAGATATTTCTTCTTGAGTTCTCTCTGCTTTAGTTAAAGGCTCCTTAACTGTTTTTAACGTTCTTTGTTTACCTTTTCTAACACTTTTACCCTTTCGCTCAGGGGAAGTTGTTCTAACTTCTGCTTCAATTCTGATAGCCTCGTCTGCGGCTGCGTGGGCTTGTTCGATTTGCTGTTCGGTTCCATTTTCTTCAAAGTTTTTAAGTCTTGTTTCGTAAACTATTTGGTCTGCTTGTTGTCCTCTGAATGTTCTTTTCTGACCATTCTCAGTTTCTAATGTAACTGTATAGTTCCCTTCTTTATCTCTGCCAAATGCTGATTCAGGGTCGCTATAGTTATTAACATACTTCTTACCATTTAATTCAATGGTATTATCCTCATTTAATTTTAACTGTAATTCCTGTTCTTTACTAATGCCAAAATCTTCTAATGTATTTTCAGATAACTCTTCTACATTACCTAAGTCAAATAGTTTATCCTTGGTTTCAAACACAACAGTTTGACCATCTAAATTTACTTGACCTTTTTCTCCGTTGTAATAATAAACACCAACTTCATCTGCTACTGCATCTTTTATTGGCATACTTGGTTCAACTACTTCTTCCGGTTTCGCATTAATGATAGTTTGCTCTTCGGTAAAGACTTCAGGTTTGGCGTTTCCTTCGCCCACTCCTTGCAGTTCCAATTCGGGTTGTTCTGCGCGTAACACGCTTTCATTTGTTGTTGGTTCTTGAATGGCATATTTATTATCTATTAAATCATCTAACTCTTTATTTAAACCTTCTAATTCTGCTCTTCTTTTTTCTATTTCAATTTTAGCTAACTTTCTATCAGACGCTTTCGTTAAGTTTGTG
>Ga0315284_10007115_pt1 | contig 15962 bp, 11 predicted proteins | sample YL17G09_16_MG_FD_203696 | JGI IMG/M metagenome (GOLD analysis project Ga0315284, IMG submission 203696) | Sediment microbial communities from Yellowstone Lake, YNP, Wyoming, USA - YL17G09_16 | ecosystem: Environmental > Aquatic > Freshwater > Lake > Sediment | place: USA: Wyoming | collected... | reverse complement strand
CACCCCTCGGTCCCCTCTCTGACACGTCAAAGAGGGGATGCCCACCCTGATCCGTAAGCGTATCCCCCTCTTTTGCTCCGCAAGAGAGGGGGCGCAGGGGGTGAGTCCCAAGTGATATTATTGACATATAGTATTCCGTATTTTACAATTATTTCAAAGGTTTCTCCATAATATAAAGTGCATCTGTTATACACCGCTATTTCCGTAATTTGAACTCGTGCTTCGCGCCGTCGTCGAAGTCGACCGTGACCCCGCCGGTGATACCGGACACCAGGTTATAGAGCACCGTCACCAGCATGGTTATCACAGCGCCCATGATTCCATAAATGCAGGCGAACACCACGGGGGCGAAAATCATGAGGGCGATACCGGCTCCGACAGTATCGAACGGGAACAGCTTCCCTAAAACCGCGATCACGACCGCACCAAAGCTCCCCAGGATAAATCCGACAATCCCACCCGTCACAAGCGACACCGTGCCAATTGTCTTCATCGCGGAGAGGATGTCGATCCGTTTGAGACGCCATTGTTTTTCCATAGATTAGCCTACTCGTAATAAGCCGAACGTTCATTGATTACGGGTTACATATTCTCCCGCTTCCTGATATTCGCCCAGGGATCTCGCAGTGTGACCGTGCGGTTGAAAACGAGCCTGCCGGGGGCAGAATCGACCGCGTCGACACAGAAATACCCCATGCGTTCGAACTGCCAGAAGCTCCCCGGTTTCGCGCCGCCGAGACCCGGTTCGACGAGGCAACCTGTCAGGACTTCAAGGGACTGCGGGTTCAGGTATTCGGTGAAATTGTGCCCTTCCTCCGCATCCATCGGATTTTCCCGGTCGAACAGGCGGTCATACAGGCGGATTTCTGCCGGGATCGCATGAGCAGCCGACACCCAGTGGAGGGTTGCCTTGATTTTACGGCCGTCGGGAGCGTTCCCGCCCCGTGATCCGGGATCGTAGGTACACTTGATCTCGGTCACCTCACCGGTCGCGCTGTCCTTCACCACGCCAACGCAGGTGATGAGGCAGGCGTACCTGAGCCGCACCTCACGGCCGGGCGCGAGGCGATAAAACTGCTTCGGCGGATTTTCCATGAAATCATCACGCTCGATATAGAGGATGCGGGAAAACTGGACCTTCCTGGTGCCCGCGGATGGATCCTCGGGATTGTTCACTGCATCGAACTCATCAACATGCCCCTCGGGATAATTCTCGATGACCACCCTGAGCGGGCGGAGCACACCCATAGCACGGGGCGCACGACGGTTCAGGTCCTCGCGTATGTAGTATTCGAGGAGCGCAATGTCCACCATGTTGTCACGTTTGGCGACCCCGATTCTCTCGCAGAAATTCCGTATGGATTCAGGGGTATACCCCCTCCTCCTGAGTCCCGCAAGGGTGGGCATCCGGGGGTCGTCCCATCCGCTCACTTGGTTCTTTTCCACCAGCTCCTGGAGCCTCCGCTTGCTCATGACCGTATAGCTGAGATTGAGACGTGCGAACTCGATCTGCTGTGGATGATACGCGTTCAGCTCGTCGAGAAACCAGTCGTAGAGCGGCCTGTGGTCCTCGAACTCCAGGGTGCAGATGGAATGGGTAATCCCCTCGATGGAATCGGAGAGGCAATGGGTGAAATCATACATCGGGTAAATACACCATCTGTCGCCTGTCCGGTGATGAGACACCCTGAGAATACGGTACACAACCGGGTCACGCATGTTCAGATTGGGAGATGCCATGTCGATCTTCGCCCGCAGTGTATGGGTCCCCTCCTCGAATTCGCCAGCACGCATACGTTTTAACAGGTCGAGGTTTTCTTCCACGGACCGGTTACGGTAGGGGCTTTCTATTCCCGGACGGGTCAATGTACCGCGGTATTCCCTGATTTCATCGGGGCTCAGGCTGCATACATAGGCTTTGCCCATTGTGATGAGCCGGACTGCGTACTCGTAGAGCCGCTCAAAGTAATCCGAGGCGAAAAACATGCGGTCATCCCAGTCGAATCCGAGCCAGCGGACATTTTCCTCGATCGATTCCACATATTCCACATCCTCCTTGCTCGGATTGGTGTCATCGAACCTGAGGTTGCACAATCCGCCATACTCGGCGGCAAGCCCGAAATTCAGGCAGATGGACTTGGCATGTCCGATGTGCAGATACCCGTTGGGCTCGGGGGGAAACCGGGTATGAACCCGGCCGCCGTACTTGTTCGTCCTGAGGTCCTCGCCGATAATCGATTTTATGAAATTCGACGGCGCCGTTGTTACGCTGTCAGTGGCAGAGTTCGGTGAATTTTCGCCACCGGGCTTGACAGGCGCCTTCTCGTCGTTCGGCTGTATCATTGCATGATCCTGTAAGGTTAAAAGATGACATGTGCTCCGTACCGGTGCGGTCTTGCGCTTAATAACGCCCTGCCAATCAGTATTTCCTCACATAAGAGTTCCGGTCCGGCGGAACAGCTGATATCCGTCCGAAGCCGCCGGCCGTTATCATGAAGTTGTAATATAACTAAAAGATGCGGAGGTATTCAACTGTTTTGATTTTTCCGGCCGTGTATCCTTTTCAAGAGCATCCGTCTTCTCAATGCTGTTTTCAGCCTTGACCTGATGAGACCTTCGGTGTACATTATAGATATACCTCATCAAAGGACTTGTCATGTCTGCTCATGTTCTCAGGACAATGGGACGATTCACCGGCTACCTGATCAGGTCGCATGCCATCGACCGTGCGGTATCCGCGGCTACGAAATACGCCCTGAGGGAAATTAAATGCACTGATATCAGGCTTAAGATCGCTCTCCTCAGGAAAAAGAGGGAGCATCACCTTACCCTTCTCGGCAGGACAGTCTACCGGCTTTTCATCAACGAACAGGATCCATTAACCGATAATCATATACACACGATCACAATCGTTCTCAGTGAAATCGACACAGAGCTTGAACAGGCATGTGCCGAGCTTGCACGGAGGAAAACCCATGAAAATAAAACACGCCACTGAATGCATTTGTGCGTGGGCCGTCTATGGAACAGTCATCTGTGCCGGTTTATGCGGATTCGAAGGCAGGGTTTCTGCTGACCCCACAGTGCTCATTACCGGGGATGTCTCCACTGAATTCGGCATTTATCATCCGGTCGTCGTGGAAGTCACCCCGTCGGTCACCCCGTATGAAATTGAACCCGACCTGGCGAACGTCACAATTGGCTTCCCCGATTATGTTCTGACCGGCGAGGCCCGCGCCCGTATCGCGGATCAGGGATTCATCGCACTGGCGAGCCCGTACCGCCAGTTGTACGATATTTACAACCTCTGCGAGGCTTGCGGCTGGCCGGCGTTTGTCACTACCGATGCCTGCCTTCATTCATACCATATCCTGTACGACTATATTCTCCGGGTACTCGAGGTCAATTATTTTATCGACGATATCGATGGGCTGACCCGGACGCTCCGTTCGTCATCCCAGACATTATATGAAAACACAACGGACGAGACCGTCAGGCAGGCTTTACAGAGGATCACAGACTACTTTTCGGTGGCGTATGGTCTCCTCAATCCCGAAGCGAGCGATTACAGCGCCGTTGCAGCCGAGGAAGTCGGTATGATCATGGAAGGCTCTCCCGGCTATGTTCAGTCCCCGATGTTTTATAGCGAAGATTACCCATACGAGGAGGACTACAGCCAGTACAAGCCACGGGGTCATTACACCCGCTCCGTGGCGCTCGAACAGTACTTCCTCTCCATGATGTGGTACGGTCGCATCACCTTCAGCCTCAACCTGCTGCACGCCACACAGGAGGGGCTCCGGGAGGCAGCACGGGAAGCGCTTCTCATTTCCCGCATGCTCCGGACGGAAACGGTCGGCGATGCCCCGGCGGCAGCAGTGTGGGATAGAATATACTCCCCCACAGTCTTTTTCGTCGGAAAATCGGACGATATCACCTTCGACGGCTATCTCGGCATCGCCCGCGAGGTTTATGGAGAAGACTTCCTCTCCCAGCCTGCGGATGTGCTTGCCGACGACACACTGATAGATGCCTTCATCGCCCGCGCGCTCGAGCTTCCCGACCCGAAAATCACGGTGAAAGCGGGAAAGGGGTTGAGGCTTATGGGACAGCGGTTTATTCCGGATTCATACATTTTAGATCAGCTCGTCTTTGAATTCGTCCTCGACCGCCTCATGCCCCGGGGGCTCGATGTCATGGCGGTGCTCGGGAGCGCGCGCGCCTACGAGATTATCGACACGTTTTATCACGACCCGGATATCTACCCCGATTATCCCGTGCAGGTGGCAAAACTCCGCGCGGAATTCGCCGGGTATGCACCGGAAATCTGGGCGCAGAACCTCTATTTCAACTGGCTATATGCACTCCTGCCCCTGCTCGAAGTAAAGGGTGAGGGATACCCGCCGTTCATGCAGTCGGAAGCGTGGGTCGACAAGAACCTCAACAGTGCGCTCGGTTCATGGGCAGAGCTCCGCCACGATACGATCCTGTACGCAAAACAGAGCGAAACAGGTGAAACCAGTGAGCCCTCCCAACCGCCGTTCATCAGGGGATATGTGGAGCCTGAGCCCGAAGTGTACGCACGTCTGGCGGCTCTGGCGGGTTTCATGAGACGCGGGCTCGAGGACCGGGGACTGCTCGACAGCCTTTACGAGTCCCGTCTGGCCGAATACGAAACCCTCATGCTGTCCCTCATGGATATCGCCGTCAAGGAACTCCAAAACATTGCACCGACTCCTGCTGAGTATGCCCTCATCGCCAATTTCGGCGGCACGATCGAGGCTTTGACATCTTTCCCGCCGGAAGTTGCCGGCCAGTACCAGAACGATGCCGACGACTTCATGGCGGTTATCGCCGATATCCATACAGATCCCAACACCAATTCCGCACTCGAGGTCGGTGTGGGGCATCCCCTGTACCTGTTTGTTGCCGCACCGGTCAACGGTGTTCTGACCCTTACTCTGGGAAGCATATTCTCGTACCACGAGTTCACACAGCCGCTTGCCGAGGGACGGCTGACCGACGAGGAATGGCAGGCTCTCCAGAGCGGCCCGGATGCCGTTTCAATGCCCGAATGGATATTGAGCTTCCTCGAGGGGGACTCATCGCTGAAACAGGATACGTATCATGTTCACCCCAATCCCGGCACAGTCGTCGGCGTGGAGGAGGACAGGCAGGAAGCATTCGTCTCCATTACCTGCAATCCCAATCCGTTCAACACCGCGACGACCATTCAATACCGTCTCCCCGAAAGCGTCGCCGTGAAGCTGATCGTATACAACGTATCCGGACAGGCAGTTGAGGTTCTCGCCGACGGCTGGTTCGAAAAGGGCATTCACACTGTGACATGGACACCACAGGCATGCGCCTCGGGAATTTACATCGTGAGGCTCATATCCGGATCAGGGTCCGGTGCTGTCAAGCTGCTGTATATGAAATAGGGCATCGCTCGACTGAGGAAGTTTCTCAATACCCCGTACCGGCATGACCCGGTCATGAAAGGGCCGCTAACCCGGGCCGTCAGTCACTCCGCATCCGTCCGAGACGGTCCCAGAGGATGTTCCGCGAGTCGTTGCGAACGTAGAAAAACAGATTGCCGACAGTCACTCTCGTATACCTGTTCCTGATTGTGTATTCGTACGCCTCGCTCTCGAGCCAGAGCTGCGCGATGATATCAGGATTCTGCTTTCCTATCGAATAGGGGTAATCGAATTTCAGGTGACCGGGATAAAAGTACGTCAGCCGGTCCAATCCGATTCCCTGTTTCATCTCCTCATGGGCGATAACCCGGTCGGTTTTTCCGAGAATGTCGACCGTATACCGCCCGGAAAAATACGGCAGCGCACCAGCCCAGGTCACCGCAACACGAGCATCGGGGGTAGAGATATTCCGGATTATCTGCGAGAGCTCGACCATCTGATTGTTGCCCTCGACATTTGGGGGAAGGTTGAGTAACATAAACCCGCCGAAATTGAGCGGGCCGTGGTTGTTGTTGAACTGGAAAAATCCGAGTACAAGCACGAGCGCAAACGAATGATCGGTTAGAAATCTTCGGACACGGCCGGGCTCATCCTTCACTTTTTTAGCCGTATCCCTGAAAAACCTCACCATCCCATCCAGCGCATCGGCAAACAGGACGAAAAACAGCGGCATTACCGCGGAGATATAACGGTTGCTTCCACCCCAGAATTCCCAGGCGTCCCCACCCACATAAACGCTGTACAGGCATTGAAGGCCAAAAAGCCATGCGCAGAGACCCCGCATGCGGTCGGGCCGTACGGCAAGCATAATGAAAGGAACGAGAAAAAACAGGATATTCATCCGCCAGATGAAATTGAAAAAAACGATAAAACCACGCGACACCCTGAATACCAGCGGGTACCCGGTCATCTTGAGGTAATAGGTATTCGGTAACAGGTCGCCGTAATACACCAGCCTGAGTATCGTCTGAGCGCCCATGAACACGGCGAACATCGCGCATCCCCAGAGGAGATGGCGTTTCCGGTACTGTGGCTGTGCCCGCAGAAGAAACACCGCAATGCCGAGAAACGGTACGGCCATGTCAATGCGGACAAGCGTTCCCGCACCGAGGAGCACGTACAGCCACACTGAAAACCGGTTGTCACGCATCAGGCGAAGGGCCATCCAGACCGCCGTGGTCGTCACGAGCATGACGAGGCTCACTTCCATTCCCTGCAGGCACCAGCTGATGAGCGGAAGATAGAACGCAGTCAGGAACATCGCTCCCGCGGAGACACGGGATACGCCTCCGGAAATCTCACTGGCGATACGCATCACCATGAACACGGTGACTATCGTGAGAAGCGCCCCGGCTATCTGGACGAAGAGGCTCGCCGCGGATGCCCGGACCGGCAGGAGGTGAATGAGCACCATGTACGCGACCCAGAGGGGATTGGTAAATCCTTCGACACGTTCGCCGGGATTCATCACCAGACCGTGCCCCTCGACAAGATTTTTCGCATATCGCATGGAAATCATGGCATCGTCGAACAGGGTGAAATACCGTTCCCCGTTGACAACGAAACTGGTCCTGTACACGAAAAAGGCGCTGTAGAGTCCGAACAGAAGCACAATCAGTAAGAAAACGATACGCTCCTTGTGTGAGGTATCGCGTGTAACGACATTCATCGCACATCCTTTCACCGTGAATGTTCAGGGAGTGCATCACGCTTATCCCATACCGTGTAACATTAATACATCATATGTATAAACACAAGGATAATTCTTTACTATCGTGGGGAATAACAAAATGGAGAACATTGTCGGGAACGAAACCACGAAGAGCTTATGAAAGGCAACTAAGGGAGTTACCCCTACACGACTCCTCATGCCGAAAAAACAAATGCAAACTATAGGTGAATACTATGCTGAATAAACTTGATAACCGGATTGTTTTAAATTGTACTGACTAATCCCCTTTGGGGTAAAAAAATAAAATCCGGTTATCCCCTTAACTAAGAAATATTTGATAATGCATAAATATATTCTTTAACAATTTATATCTGTTTATTTTGGGACTCACCCCCGTCCCCTCTCTCTGCCCTGCGGTTGAAAGAGGGGTGACTTGAAATACCCCCTCTTTATGACATGTGTCATAGAGAGGGGGCAGGGGGTGAGTCTCAAAGATAAGTTCTGGAAAATATTTTTTAATACGTTCACTCAGCAGTGTCCGGTAAATATTGTTATTATGAACTGATAATCCGTTATTAGACAAGCAGTTGTAAGCCATTTTATAATTTATGAACTTGAAAATGGTTTCAAAATATTTTCTTGCTTTTACCCCCTTTCCGGGCTCACGCCTGACTTGCGCTTCGCGGCTCTCCATTGCACTCCGTGTCCCCCGTAGGTGGCAATCTATTGTTTAATAACAGGTTGTATTCCTGCCCCCATCGGGGGAAGGATGTACGTAGGACAGAAAGGGGGCTTTCTCACGATGGTTTTTTAAATTTAACCAGACAGTAATGACGTTCACTTATTCTGAACTAATGGTATAACCGGAAAATAAAAAATGGGAAACACAAGGGATTGCCAGTTGACTTTGCAGGCAGTCATGTGGTATTTTTAACCGGTAGATGAGGATACTCCAGTCATGTAAAGGACTGTTTTTATGGACCAGAAGAGGTTTGTCCTCTCGGGAGGCGATATCGTTTTCCCGGACGGGATCATGCGGAACGGGGTCGTCGTCATCGAAGGCACCATTATCAGCGGTCTGGCGCACACACGGGAATTCAGCGCAGCCTCCTCCGATCGGGTCATAGACTGCTCGGGATGTTTCGTCTGCCCCGGCTTCATCGACCTGCACAATCAGGGCGGAAACGGTTACGAGGTCATGGACGGGTCTCCGGAGAACATCGACGGCATGTGCAGGGCTCATGCGGCGCACGGAACCACCGGGCTGCTCCTGACACCTGAAATCTTAAGCGATGGATACCGGACACTCCTCCCTGCGCTGGCGGATCGTGTCGGTACGGACACCGGCGGGGCGGACATCCTCGGAATCCATGCGGAAGGACCGTTCACCAATCCCCTGAGAAAGGGATTCATGCCCGACAGGGCGATCATGCCCCCGGACGAGAGGACGCTCCATGATATACTCGATCATGGCCGGGGGAAAATTGTCGAGATGACCATTGCTCCCGAACTTACCGGAGCACTCGACCTGATCCATATACTCACCCGTGAGCGCATCGTGGCCTCCCTCGGCCATTCCAACGCGGTACTTACAGATGTCCTCAAAGCGATCGACCACGGCGCATCGCATGTCACGCACTTTTTCAATGCCATGAGCCCGCTCCATCAACGTGAGCCTGGGCTTGTCGGTGCCGCGCTCTATTCGCAGGACCTGACGGTCGAGATTGTCGCCGACGGATTCCATGTGCATCCATGGGTCATGGAGCTCACCATACAGAACAAGGGCATCGATAAAACCTGCCTCGTCACCGATTCCATGCGTGTGACGGGGTTCGAGGATGGCGAGTACGAGGCGATGGGGTCACGGGTAGTCCTCAGGGGCGGCCGTCTTTCCATGGCGGACAGTCCCGGAACCCTCGCCGGGAGTGCGCTCACCCTCGATAAGGCGGTCGGGAACATCGTCACCATGCTCGGGCTGACAATCTCTGATGCCGTTCACATGGCATCTGCAACCCCCGCAGCAGTCATCGGTCTCGCCGACACGAAAGGCCGTATCGAAATCGGGTACGACGCCGACATCGCGGTGCTCGACCGGACATACCGTGCACGGACGACCATAGTCCGGGGAAAAGTCGTTTACGAACGGCAGTGACGACATGACCGCGCAACTGGCCGGCGTGTGTTGTGCGCGAATATCAGGTTGTTCGAGTAAGAAAAAAATGATGAAAGGAAAAAAACGGTGAAACTTGGGGATTTATTGCACAGGAAGAAAGTCGTCCTGAGCGACGGCGCATGGGGAACGGAAATTGCAAAACGTGGAATCGAGCCGGGTATCTGCCCCGAGATGCTCAATATCGGCGAAGCCGCCATGATCAGAGAAATCGCTCAATCGTATGTCGCCGCCGGATCGGACATCATCCTGACCAATACGTTCGGCGGCAGCCCGTTCAAGCTTGCGAGATACGGGCTCGACAGCCGTCTCGAAGAACTGAACGAGGCGGGTGTGCGAATCTCGGTCGAAGCCGCGGGAGGAAAGACACTCGTTCTTGGTTCCATCGGCCCCACAGGGGAATTCATGGAACCGCTCGGCACGGTTTCCGAAGAGGAGATGGTGGCGGGGTTCGCCCGGCAGGTGAAGGCGTTCATCGCGGGCGGCGCGGACGGCGTTCTTGTCGAGACGATGACGGACCTCGGGGAAATCACCTGCGCGCTCAGGGCGGTAAGAGACACCTCCGATTTCGAGGTTGTCTGCTCCATGACCTTTGACCGGGGGGTAAAAGGATACGCCACGATGATGGGGATCACCCCCGGCAGAGCTGCGGAGACGCTTGAAGCCGCCGGGGCGGATGCGGTCGGCTCGAACTGCGGCTCCGGCACCGACGACATGATACATGTGGCAGGAATCATGAAACAGGCAACGGGACTGCCGCTCTGGTTCAAGCCCAATGCCGGCCTTCCCGAACTCGTAGGGGGAAAGACAGTATACCGTGAAACACCCGACGAAATGGCATCACGCATACCCGGACTGGTGGAGGCGGGCGCCGATATAGTGGGGGGCTGCTGCGGAACGACACCAGACCACATCAGGCGTTTCCGGGCTGTTATCGACGGTCTCGAATAAACTGGAAATCAGTTGCGGGGAGGAACGATGACACCTGCTGAACGTTTGACGGCTGTCCTGCGCGGAGAGTCAGTCGACCGGACACCGGTTTCACTCTACGAAATCGACGGGTTCGGAAACCTGTACTCACCGGATCATCAGAGCTACGACCCGATTTCAGAGTTCGCCAGGAAACGGCTCGACAACACGGTCATGCTCAGTCCTGCTGTCCCGGGACCGCTTGGCTTTCTGTACTCGGGCGGCGGCGATGATACAGTTGAAAAGTCTGTGCACAAGGAGGAGGGCGGATCAGATATCACCACGACACGTATCCGGACGCCGCGCGGATTTCTCCGGACGGTAACAAAACGCAATCCGGAAGCGTATACAACCTGGACCACGGAATACCTCCTGAAAAGCGAGGATGACGTGCACCGTCTGCTCTCCATGCCGTACGAAAAGGCTCCGGCGGATATGGGCGGTTTCAGGGAAATGGCACGGGCCGTGGGCGACCGTGGAATCATGATGCTCGACCTGTGCGATCCCATGGGTATGGTCATCTATATGATGGAATTCGAGCAGTACATGTACCTGCTGACGTTCAACAGGAGCACATTCCGCCGTCTTCTGGACTTTTTCGCCGAACGGCTCCATGATTATCTCGATTCCGTGCTCGAACAGGGCGGTGGACCGTTGTTCCGCATCATAGGTCCTGAAGCGTGCACACCACCGTACATGCCTCCCTCGATGTTCCGCGAATTTGTCGTGGACTACGATCGCCCGTTCATCGAAAAAATCCACCGGGCGGGACAATGTGCGCGTGTGCATTGTCACGGCAGGATAGCGAAAGTAGCCGACATGATTCTTGACATGGAACCAGACGCGCTCGATCCGCTCGAGGAGCCTCCGGGCGGCGACCTTATGCTCGAGGACGCCAAACTCATCCTGGGACAGGACATGTGCCTGATGGGAAATATTCAGGAGTCGCTCTTTGAATTGCACACTCCCGAAGAGGTGAGACGTGAAGTCGTGAGGGTGATGGAGACCGGCAAGCCTGGGGGCCGGTTCGTCCTCATGCCAACCGCGACACCCATAACCGTTCCGCTACCCGGGCGGGTGGAGGAAAACCTGTTCGCTTTCGCGGAAACCGGCCTCGAATACGGATGACCGGTTTCCCGAAGCATCCGGAGCAGGACAGGAGCCGACCGGCAGCCGGGTCAATCGCTCCTGCTCCCCATCGAGCGATATTCGGTATACTATACCAACGTAACGAGGACTGAATGGCGAAAAAGACAAAACAATCCGTTGACATCACACCGGTACAAATCACTCCGGTGTTTCTCGAGAACCACCCCTTACGTCAGACGCTCACAGCGACAGGAGTCTATTGCATAATAGCCACAGTGCTCACGTTTCCTTTGATTTTCCGCATGAACAGCACCATATACGGGCCGTACGACCATGTCACCACGGACCTGTTCACCAATATCCATACATACTTCTGGTGGCTGAAGGAATCGATTGTCAACCTGCACCGGTCCCCGTTCCATAGCCCGATGATCGCGGCGCCGTTCGAAACGAAGATGACATTCGTCAACCTGACCGGATTCATCCAGCTTCCGCTGACCGTTGCGTTCGGGCCGCTGTTCAGCAGGAATTTCACCATCCTGTTCAATCTGGTCGTTTCCGGTCTCGGGATGTTCCTGCTCGTGCGGCACCTGACCAGAAGCGCAGGCGCGGGATTTATCGCCGGTATCGTGTTCGCATTCTGCCCGAACATGATGGTCCGCTCGTATACGACCTTCGATTCAACCCAGGTTCAGTGGATTCCACTCTATACACTCTATCTCATAAGATTCGTTGAGAACCGCACCTGGAAAAACATCATGCTGACGGGGTTTTTCCTCGTCCTTCACATCGTGATGTCGTTCCCGTACTACCTCGTGTATCTTCCGGTCCATACGGTCGTCGTACTGGCGAGTATGGCTGGCTGGCAGGTGTGGGGAGCCGGAAAAGGCGCCGGGCGCGTCCTCAGGGAAATCATGTCATCCGGGGCACTCAGAGCTTATGGGAAAATAGTTGTGGTGCTCGCAGTCGTCACCGCTGTTTTCGTCATTTTTTACACGACCTTCGTCGGCGGCGGGGCGACAATGGAGTCGTTCAGGCGTTCCACCGAGCAACTCGAAGAACTGTCCCTCAAGCCGACAGATTATTTTGTTCCCCACCCTTCGAGCGCGCTGCTGAAGGGTTCCTTCACCTCGTCGTACTGGGATGATTACCGGACCGGAAAGGATCCGAATACATTCGTGGCTTATATCGGCTATATCGCCCTTTGCCTCATGATTGTCGGCATATTGAAAGGCCGTGGGTATGTCCGGTGGATGTTCATAGCCGGATCGCTCGTGGCGTTCTGGTCTACACTCGGGCCCAGCCTGTTCGGTATCCCGACTCCCTCGGGACTCATTCACTCACTGTATGCCCCGTTCGCCCGCCGCATTATGATATACAAGGTCTTTGTCCAGTTCGGGGTCGCCGGTCTCGCCGGTATCGGAATATCGGTTGTTCTCTCACGGCTTCGGTCTGCCCGGGCCGCAGGCCAAATCCTCATTGTTGCCACTCTTCTCATCCTTGCCGAATATACGCTGGTTCCCCCGGCCCTCTCGGTGGACCTTACCGAAACACCTGAAATATACAGGCGCATCAGGGACCTGCCCGACAATGCGATCATCATGGAGGTACCCCCGTTCCGTGTCAACCATAACGCGTACCAGGGATACCTCTACTATCAGACCTATCACCGGAAAAGGCTCTTCAACCCCCAGTTCGGTGCCATGGGTGTCCCCGAGCACATACAGCCGTTTTACAAACAGATGGAGGTACCGTTCGAGGCGTGCGAGTACTTTAACCTCGCCGCGCTCCGGTATCTGGGAGTCACACACCTCACATATCACTGGTTTATCGGTACGTTGACCACCACCTTCCAGGGGCTCGCCGCCCCGGCGCTCTATAACGCTGACGTTTACGGCCTCAGGCTCGTGTACGAATGCCCGCGCGACCCGAAGAAAGGTATCTTCAAAAGCCCCTACGACTATACGTTCGCGGATCTCTACGAAATCACCGCCGAGCCGTGCCCGGTCGCGCTTGTCCTCGATTATCGCAGCCCCTACGAGCAGGTCCCGGGCATTATCGACCATGATTTTCCTATCAGTTACGGTCAGCGCTTCGTCATTGGCTGGGCATCCGCACTTTTCGACACGACCGGCACATTCTACTATCCGATCCCTGATGGTGAAAAGATTGTCCGGATTCTCCGGCAGGGCGGCCGTGTCACAGCGATCAACCTGTCGGATGAGCCGGTCGATTTTTCGATACAGTTCGAGGCTCAGTCCGCCGATTCGGCCAGGGTGCTCGAAACCAGATGGAACGATGGACGTGTCGTTGGCAGCTTTACCATCGGGCCGGAGATAACCCCGTGCCAGACAGGGCCTTTTCACCTCGATGGCGGCGGAACGGGCATTCTGAGCATCTGGTCAACCCGTGAAGCATACGGCTATAGTATGGGCGGCGATAAAATTCCGGCGATGGGGACCCTGCGTAATTTCAGGGTCATCATCCGGTAACGCCGTCACGGTTCGGCACTATCCCAACACCCCGGAGGATGCAATGGCTCATCAGATCGATTATGACCTTATCGGCGACGACATGCAGGCGGTGGTCATCACCCTCGATTCCGGTGAAACCGTTCAGAGCGAGGCCGGTTCGATGATGTTCATGGAAGACGGCATCGCGATGAACACGGAGATGCAGGGCGGCCTTTTAGGTGGCATCAAGCGGAAGCTGGGAGGCGAATCCCTGTTCGTCACGACATTCACCAACACCGGAACCGGAAGAAAAAAGGTCTCCTTCGCCGCGCCGTATCCCGGCAAGATACTGCCGGTAAACCTCGCCGAGACCGGAACGATGATCTGCCAGCGTGACGCCTACCTCTGCAGCGCATTCGGTATTGAGATTTCAGTGACGTTTACACGGCGGCTCGGTTCGGGATTTTTCGGCGGAGAGGGCTTCATTCTCCAGAAACTGTCCGGCGACGGGTATGCGTTCATTCATGCCTGCGGAACGATCGTCGAAAAGATGCTCGCTGCGGGAGAGCACATCAGGGTCGATACCGGCTGCCTCGTTGCGTTCGAGGAATCGGTCGATTACGACATCGAAATGGTAAAAGGTGTGAAGACAATTCTGTTCGGCGGCGAGGGGCTGTTCTACGCACTCCTCACCGGACCGGGGAAAGTGTACCTGCAGACATTGCCGTTCTCACGGATGGCTGACCGTGTCATCAGCGCTTCGGGTTTCGCCGGCTCGAAAGGCGAAGTGAAACGTGGCATGGGTGGGATGCTGGGTAAGGTGCTGAACGGCGACTGAGTGCATCGTGTCCGGTATACCGTCACCAGCTCCGGTCCCCTTACAGGACCGCAACACAATATACTTCTTACTGCACTGCTTCGCTTGAGTGCAACAATGACCACATACAGCAATCACATCGGGATAAAAGACCGTCAAGTTTACTCCCGCTTCATCCGATAGAGACTGTAGAGCCGGCACGGCTGCGACGGTCGGACATTCCGGCTATGTCACAGGGTACTCCCGGTTCCCGTCGCCCAGCGGGTTAACCGACAGTCAAAATCGAATGATATGCCCATGACGAACTCAAGCATCAGCCTTTCGTCTTTTTCTTTAAAACCCCTCCCCTCACGAGTCGGATCAACTCTTGTCCTTCCGTACCGGAAGACCTTTATACGTGAAAACATTCCTGAGCCCCTGCCACCTGCACTCGGATCGACACGTGTTTTTTTTGTGAAGACTTTTTCAGAAACAAATACCGCCACAGTCCCCCCCGAAGTACTGTCACGGAGCCAGTATCCGCCTCCGGCGCCGAATAGAATCGGCGAAGAAGACCTGCCCGGAGGTTTCCGGCGCACGGACATACTCGGCGGACAGAGCAGCCCCATGTACGACCTGAGCAGGGGGGTCGTTCAGATCGACGTTGTCAAGGTGTTTTTCGACGCCCGGGCATGAACTCCCTGAGGTTGTCAATCTTCGTACTGTGATTTTACTCCGTTTTTTTATATTTTATCGTCGTATATTACCAATACAACATTTTCTCACCGGATTTTCTTCAGGAGATATAATCATGGATAAATATATGAGTATTCTTGACAGGGTCCCGGCTTTGTTAAGCTTTGCGATTCTCATTTCAACCGTACTGATTCTGTCGCTGGTTGTCCGCCGGCTGTGGGTGAACGTTTTTCTCAAACTCTCTCGCATAACGGAAACAAAGCTCGACGAGTATTTCTTTACCGCGACGATGGGACCAGCTCAGTTCGTTTTCATCGCCGCCGGATTCCGCTTCGCCTGGGAGATGTATGGCGATGCCATTTTTTCCAGCCTGCAAATTATCCCAAACCTCAATACTGGTTTTATCCACAGTATCTGTAACGAGCTCAGTTTCCTTTTTCTTGCTGCAACACTGATCGTTTTTTTCTGGAAATCTTTCTTTTCCATAATTGACTGGCTTGAACGTGATTACGCAAGAAGAACCGAAACACATCTCGATGAAAAAATCGTTCCGACCCTCCGTAAAATTCTCAAAGTGACTGCAATCGTGTTTATATTCATGTTTATTTCCGACCACTACGGCTGGCCGCTGACGAAA
>Ga0315284_10007112_pt1 | contig 15963 bp, 19 predicted proteins | sample YL17G09_16_MG_FD_203696 | JGI IMG/M metagenome (GOLD analysis project Ga0315284, IMG submission 203696) | Sediment microbial communities from Yellowstone Lake, YNP, Wyoming, USA - YL17G09_16 | ecosystem: Environmental > Aquatic > Freshwater > Lake > Sediment | place: USA: Wyoming | collected... | reverse complement strand
TCGCCGGCGTCGGTACTGTAACGATAAGCGGCCGGGTCGGCCGAGCCGGCGTCAACCCACCCGCCCGTGTCGCCCAGGCTCTTTACCGCCGAGAGCGGCTTGGTGTTGCCGGCGCCCGAGCAGACGGTGACATCCACCGCCAGCTTGGTCGTCACGTTGATGGCGACCACGCGGATGCTCTTGCCGGATACCGCGGCGACGATAATGTTGTCACCGGCGGCGGATGCATTGATCTTCGCCCGCTTGACCGTCTTGCCGCAGGTGGCCACCAGCAACGCACCGCTGTCGGTCACTTCCACGTCCGCCGATTGAATCCATCGTTTGGCCATGCGCTATCCTCCGATAACGAGCTTCCACACCGCGCCCACCGCCAGCGTCACGGTGGAACCGGCGATGATCCACATGAGCCTCGACCGCACGGCCTCCGCCGATTCCAACCGATCCAGCCGAAGCTGAATCCCAGGCTTGCCGTTGCCGCGTATCGCCTCGTCGAGCTTGTCAAGCTTGAGATGGACCGAGGCAAACTCGCCCCTGCACACGCGGTCGTATGTGGCTTCGCCAAGGCTACGGCACACAGGTTGGTCACTCTCAGAACACATCAGATTCCAGCGTCCACCTGCTTGGTGTGAATCCTCAACGTCTTGCGATACGGGTCGCTGTACCGCCAGCACGGCTCTTTGCCCGGGGCCAGGACTTCGTAAACAAATGTCTGCTGGCCGACGGTCTCGGCGATCAGGTCGCCGGCGGCCGGTTCAAACGGTTGACTGTTGATCGCCAATTCCGCCGCCGCGATCAGGAAGTCGCGGCTCTCGAACCGCTCGATCGCGCCATAGCCGTCGTCGATCTCAAAGACGGTCCGGCCGACCGTAGCCGCGACCTCAAGCGAGTCTTCTCCTCGCCGATACGTCACCGGTTTCGACAGGTGCGCCACGCGCTGCCCGTCCAGCCAATCGCTTGCTTGTTCCAGAAGATCAGCCATGCTTCGCTCGCAAGAAGAAGACTTCAGTCCTCAGACTTCAGACTTCAGGAACAGCCAAGACCGTCCGCGCCTGAGGTCTGAAGCCTGGGGCCTGAGGTCGGTTTTACTGCGACAGCCGCACGCGGACCGTCGCGTCTGCATCTGCCGTCGCCGCGATGGTCTTACCCATCAGCGTGTTGCCGGAGGAGGTCTCGGTGGCGACCTTGTTGGTAGCGTCCCAGTAGACCGTCTTGCCGGCGGTGATGGCCTTGCCGGTGCCCGTGGCCTTGGGCACGTCGAAGACGCCCGCCACGGCCAGGCTGCCCAGTGCGTTGGCCGCGATAGGCGTCCGGGCCACGCCCACAAGGTTGTTCTGAACCACCACATCCCCAGCCGCCACGGCCGAAGAGGGGGTGTAGTCGATGCTGCCGCCGTCATGCACAAAAGTTGCAGTTGCCATGTTCGCTTGCTCCTCTTAGTCGCTTCGCAAAGGCTGTTAGGCCGTAGGCCCTTAGACTGTTAGGAACACCGCAACCACGCTGCGCCTAACAGTCGAACAGTCGAAAGGTCTAATAGCCTGCCGTTACGCTTCTCCCTTACTCTTCACGCCGCCCTTGGCGTCCTGAAGGTTCACACCGAAGTCGTGATACCCGCGCATCTGGACGCCCAGGACGTTGAAGTCCGCCTCGGCCGTCTCGATGGTGGGCGACTCCTGGCCATTCAGGAACGCCACCTCGATGGCGGGCAGGTCCGTCGGGTCGGCCAGCAGGTACCAGGCCTTCTCGCTGTTGCCGGTGTAGCTGGAGTTGGACAGATACCGGCTGACCTCGGCGCGGAACTTGTTCTGGTGGGGGTTGGCCACGGGGTACTTCGTGCTGGCGGTGGTGTCGCGGATCTCCAGGCTCTTGTAGAGCATAGTCGCCATGGCCGACAGGGCCGTCGGCACCAGCATGATGGCGGGCATGATCCCGATAGGCTTGCCATCGCTATCGGTCTGATCCATGAAGGTCTTCTCGGCCTTGGTCAGACCGTCGATGCCCATGACGGTGTCGGCACCGGTGAGGTAATTCTTGTTGCCGGCGGTGAAGAAGCTGCCGTTGTTCAGGAAGATCGCCCAGAACACGTCGTTGATCTTCAGGCCGCTGCCGCGCCCGAGCTTTCGCGGCACGGTGGTGATGGCGCCCAGATCGTCGTTGATGATGTCGCGGCGGTCGATGGCCAGCAACAGGCCGTAGGTGTCGGCCTTGTTGGTGTAGCTCTCGCCGCCCAGCGTCCCGTGCTTGAGCTCCCCGCCGGGGGCGACGATCTCGTACTGGTCCTTGCCGATCAACCGATACGACGTGACGGTCTTGAAGTCCGACACGTTCCGCACCGCGCAGATGTTCCGCCAGGTCCGCTCCACCGAGAAGAACCCCTCCAGCAGGAACTTGTTGGCGACATTGGACAGAATCCCGCCGATGTCGATGGTGGACCAGCCCGCCTGGATGCTGCCGGCGTGGCCGAAGGCGAATCGCAGGACGCTGCGGCTGTCGCGGAAGTTCCGCCCGTCGTAACCGTTGGCCCACGCGGCCTCCAATAGCAACTCCTGCAAGCCGATACCGCCCTTGAATCGCTTATCCGCGGCCTCGACGGCCTTGTCGCCGAAGGACGCGACTACGTCGTCGCCCTTGACCCCGCCGGTCAACATGCACGCGGCCTCCAGGACCGAGCCGGTCATGGAGTTGTCATGCACGTGGACCTCCGGGGCCTTGGGCCGATCCGCCCGGAGCACCTCAAGTTCAGTCCGCGTCACGTCCCAACCTTCTGCGATGGCCTTGGCGGCGATCTCGGCGTGGGCGTCACCGCAGACTTTCCGCACCGCCGCGATCCGCTGTTGCTCGGCGGCGGCGCGAACACGCATGTCCGCGACGGGGTCCACCGTGGCGCCTAAATCGGGCGCGGCTGTGGCTACGGTTTGAACTGAAGGCGCGGGGGCTTCCGTGCCCACCGGCGCCTTCGCCTCGACCTTCGTGGCGTCCGTACCCTGGTCGGTCGTGGTGGTGTCCTTTGTAGTAGTGTCGATAGCGTCCATACTGATGTTCTCCTTGGCCTTGGCGGCCACGTTGGCCGACGTGTTGCCGTCGGCACCAAGATCGACGAAACTGATTTCCCCCAAGGTCGCCTTGCGGACGACGTTGATGGGACCGCTGAATTCCCGGCCGTTGACCAGGACGGTTTGCGATTCCTTGACGAACTCGAACTGCTCGACGCTGGCGCCAATGCTCGCCTGCCAAGGGAAGCCGTTCCTGGCGGAAACGACGATCTCCTTGGCGGCGGCGGTATCACGCGACACAAACCCCGTGGCCACAAGCCGCCCCGTGTCGATTCGTATCGCGTCGGTGTGGCCGACGCCGCTGCTGGCGTCATGGCCGAATCGGATGGGCCGCGACTGTGACGGAATGGCTAGCCCCGCCAAATCCACGACGACCGGATATCGCCAGCCGGCGATCCGCATCGGCCCGCCCGTGTAGGCGACCATGCTGAATCGCGGCAGCCCTGAGCCGCTCGAAGGGCCGTCACCACTCTCGGCGGCTACGTTGAACTCCATCGCGGCGGTAAGTTCAAGCTGCTTGGGATTGTCGTTGCTGCGATTCATCGCCGGTGTCCTCCTTGTTGGACTGCTGATCAACGGCCGGCTGCGCTCCCGGCGCGGATTGCGCGATCGTCAACCCCAGTTCCTTCATCAGGGCCACTTCCTTTGCCCGCTGGCGGAGTTCGGTTTCCCAGTCCTTGCCCTGGCGGGCATATTCAGCCGCAAGCGTGGTCGTGTTGCTGGCCAGACGGGTCGCCTGGGCATTGGCCTCCTTGGCCGGATCGACGTGCTCGTGGCCGTCCCAGAACCACTGATGTGGCAGAGAGACTTCAGGCCCCAGGCTTCGGGCTTCAGGGTTCTGTCTTCCGCGTCTTTCCTGCAGTCCGAGGTCTGAGGCCTGAAGCCTGGGCAGGTATCCCGCTATCCTCACCGCTTCATCGAGCCACGCCGTAAGAATCCGGTCCAGCACCACCGTCTCGCAGTGGGTCTGCTCGACGCGGATGCTCTTGAAATACGTCTGATGATCCAGCCGCCCCGATGCGTAGTTGTAGCCGCTGCTGTTGCAGGCCGCGATGTTGTACGGCATGTTCAGGCAGCGGGCGATCTCGTTGAGGATTTCCCGCTTGAACATGTCGTAGGTGGTCGTCGGCTGCTCGGCCCGAATCTGCGTGGGTTCCCAGCCCTCCGGGCCGAAGACGGCCATGTTGGGCGAGAATTCCATCTCCGTCATGGGTTCCACTTCCGCCGCTTCGCCACCGGCCGGGGTGTTGGTCTTCATGAAGATGGCGATATTCGCGGCCGATTCCGCCGCCGCGATCACCGCCAGGGTGTAGCGGCGCAACTGCGCAAAGAGCGGCAAGGCCGGCAGGATATCCGGCAGGCCGCGGCTCTGGCCGGGCCGGTCGGTTCGGAACCAGTGGATCATGGCAGAGGCAGGAACCTTGTCGTAATCCAGTGCGCCTGTTCCGGCCGCGCCGGAGGCCCCCGGGTGGCCCTTGAGGACGTGATACTCGACAGGGTTGCCGAACTCGTCGAAGACGATGCCGTCAACCGCGTTTGCCTTCGGCAGCGACAGGTCCGGCGTTGTCACCTGCTCGGCCTCGATGAGCTTGAGGTCCAACTTGACGGGGCTGTCCAATTCGTCGTTGCTGAACAGCAGCGCGAATGCCTCACCGTCCTGCGCCCTCGCCTGCCGCATCGTGCGGAGCTTGCCGGGAAGGTCTATCGCCCTCGCCCAGGCGGTGAATTCACGCTCGATGGTGGCATTGGCGCCATTGTTCTCTTCGTCGCCCAAGAGCATCTGAAGCCGCGGGCCGGTGCCAATCACGTCGTTGGCCAGCGTCAGCACGATCCCGCGAGCGTAAGAGTTGTTGGCCACCTCGTAGCGGGCGCGGTTGCGTAGCGTCCTGCGGACGGCGGGAGAGGCGGCAGCGTCGGCAGACAGACCATCGGCGTTGGCCCAATGGCGGCGATTGTCGGGCGTGGTCTGCGCGGAGTCGAACCGAGCGCGAAGCAAGACTCCAGGCCTCAGGCCCCAGACTCCAGGCACAACCGCCTTGTCTCGCCTTCCGCTTCCCACGATGTTCTTTAGCCAACCTAGCATCAGTGTTTCTTTCTGAAGCCTGCGGTCTGAAGTCTGAAGCCTGTTTTTCACACCGTTCCAGGGGAAACGATCTTCACGCGGGTCAGAGCCTTGGCCGGGTTCCGCCCGGCTGCCTTACGGCCCATATGCTTGTCGGCTTCGATCTGGTCTCGAAGGCTGTGCTGGGTCATCCGCACACCATCCGCCTCCGCCGATTGAGGGCCTTGCGCGTTCTGCCGAATCGCGTTTTCGATTTCTTCCGCCATGTCGCCTTGCTTCCCCGCCCCAAAGAAAAAGCCCCACCTCCACACCTGATCAGGTGAAGGTGGGGCCTTAGCTTCGTCACCGAGGCTCAGGGCTGGCCGGCCCTGTCCCTTGGGCAATGTTCAGTTTTCACACGGAAGCATCGGGTTGCTGCCCTCGATGCTGTAGCCATTTTCCCATGGGGATTGAGGCAATCAAAGCCGATTCCGAGGGGTGCGGGAAGATCGTTACACGGGTAGACATCGAGCGGCTGAGGTGGGCGAGCAAGGTCTTTCTCAAGTCAAGTACTGATGCGTCCTTTATCGGTCCAGTTCCTGTTCCGCTCGGACCAGGCGACGAAGTCGAGCGTGTTCTTGTAGTAGTACGCATGTTCCCGGTTCTTGTTGAGCCTGTTGACGAGTGGCCAAAGTGCTGGTCGTCCCGAATCGCGCCAATGGCGAGGCCAATCTAGGACGAGCCCGGGGATGTACTGCGAACAGCCTGGCTTTCGATGACGCGTAAACACCAGAACAGCATGGGAGGGAAACGCGGACCGGAAGGGGGCGACTGCGAATGATGGCCCGAATGACACACCGAGCCACGCTTGGGCTTTCTCAACTCTTGCAGCCTCAACCAATGGGTAGCCCAGGTACCTTCGCTTCCCCTTGTCCATGCATGCTTCACCTACACTCATGGCCCCGCGAACCGGCATACCCAGTTCCAGAAGCGCACAGAAAGCTTCGTTACACACACGACAGAACCATTTCAATGCCATGAAGTGGTAGTTTGTCCACAGTAGGATTGTGTCGCTGAAGTAATCCTGATCAACCTGGACTGCCCCGAAGGCCGCTGCTGTCATGCCGTCTCCCACAGGCACAGTACAGTCAAGAATGGCGGCCCCATGCTGCCTATCCACGATTCTCAACAACTGATCGTATGCATGCTCGAGTTTGCGCAAGCCGTCGGACCTGAGGCGTTCTTCGAAGCCGAGCACATCGAAAAGAGCGACAATGGTTGGTGTTTGGCCCATCAGCCCCCTATCGGTCGCTCCCACGTTGTCATGCGTTTCCCGCAATACCGACACTCCCGTCGCCGGATGAGTTTTCCGCCCCATCCCCGGCGTGTATAGATTACCCGGAAGTGCCTGCATCCGCAATAGCGGCATTCCAGGCCACGACTGGTCGTGGGCTTGGCTTCTGTGGTTGACTCCATCGTTGCTGTCATACGTCACCTCCTGACCAAGTCTTCCTGCGTGTACCGCTTCCGCTGGCGTTTGGGCTTGGCGTCCATGCCGGGCAGGCTGACGCCGCAAATGGACGCAGCGACGGCGCAGCCGACCAGGCAATCGAACCAGTGGTTATCCGGCCGGGTGGGGCGGGGTTTCCATTCCTGGACGTCACGCCCCTGGCCGTGCGTCAGCGTCCAGGTCTCCGAGCCGGCGATGTGCTCGGCGAACAGGGCGTGCTCGCCGGCGCTGCGGCCGAAAAGCGTCAGCGCGCCTGGGTCGCCCGGGGCGACTGCCAGCCGGGCATGGACGAAGCTCTTCCAGAAGTTGGCGTCGAAGGCCACGTGCTGGAATTCGCTGCTCCTGTTGACGTTGGGGAAGTACCAGTTGTGGCCGTGGACTTCGCCGGGATGGCGGCGGTAGGTGCTCATCGGCTTGGAGCCGGCCCGCAGGCCCATGCCCTTGGACAAGACCATCGCCGCGCCGCCGGCCTTGTGCTTGACGTTGGCGACGACGCCGCTCTTGTAGCCCATGTCCACCAGGAGCTTCTCGACGCGAAGGACGCCGCCCCCGGCGCGCGGCCAGGACCGCTGGAGGGATTCGCCGACGAGCTGTTCCAGCCCGGCCTGGATAGCGCCCTCTACGCCGGCCCCCGGAAACGCCCGGCCCAGCGTGTGCCTGGCGTCGGCGAGCGTGAAGAACGCCCGCTTCTGCTCGGGGAACGTCCCGTAGTCGACGACATGGCCGGTGAAGCCATCCTCCCAGGCGCAGACGCAGTAGAACAGCACCGCGTCATGCACGTCGACGAACATGGTGAGCGTGCCGGCGGCCAGGGGCACTTCGCCGCGCTTGCGCCCATTGAACCGCTCGGCGACCTTGTCCGGCGTCAACACCGTGTCATCGACCTGCTGGCTGACCGGCTCGTTTTGATACTCGGCGAAGAAAGCCTCCCGGTCGCGGAAGCGCAGGTTCATGGCATGCTGGATGGCGCCGGCCTCGTCGGAGTTGTATCGCGCCGGCCAGGCGACCGACGCCCCGGCGTCCATCTCCGCCTGGTGCTGCTGGTAGAACTCGGTGGCCTCTCTGCCGGCATTTCCGGCATTGAGGCTCACGACCCGGATGACGGCGTACTGGTCCCAAAGCTTCTCGTTGGAGGGGAACGAATACACCATCTTGGTGCATTCCCCCTGCCATTCGGGGTTCTTCTCCCGGTCCAGGAGCCGATCGGCCAGGTCGTCGCTGTATATCTTCGTGCAGGTCAGCAGGCCGGATATCTTGCACCCCGGCCCGGCAAGCCCCAGCACGTCGCCGTTGAGGATCGCCAGACGGTTGACCGTCTGCTTGAGCGACTGGGCGGACTCCCGCGTCTGCGGGTCGTCGATGAGCACCAGGTCGGGGCGAAGGACCGGCCCGTCGATGGTCGAATGCTGCTGGCCCCGGATGTTGCTGTCCAGGCCGTCGACGGTGATGACCGAGCCGCTTGCGGCGGAACCGGGGATGGTGGGCACGACGATCTTGTCGGCAGTCCAGGTGGGGAAGGTCAGTTCCCCGCGGTATCGCTGGCCGCGCTGCTTGTGGGCGGAGTTCTCCAATGCCTGGATGGGGTAGACCACCTCCGGGAAGTCGGCCAGCAACAGCGACTGCGGTCGCAGCAGCACCGCCTGGATGCCCTGGAGGAGGCTACGCGCCTGGTCGGCGGCGCTGCCGATCAGGCAGACGTACTTCCGCCGGCCTGTCAGGACGGCCCACAGCGCCGCCATGCGAGAGAGAACGGACTTGCCCGAGCCGCGCGGCATGGCGAAGGCGAACAGACCGCCATGCACGACGGCCGTTTCGATCTTGGCTATGACACGGAGGTGGTCGTTTGACCAGGGCAGGTAGAAGATGTCGGGGAAGTAGGTCTCGCAGAAGAACCGGAAGTCCTCGCAAGCCTTGTGGCGGCGCTCGGCGTCCTGGACGGGTGGTATCTCGCCGATGTCCTGCGCGTCGCGGCGGGCGGCGTTCTTGGCGGCCAGGTCCTTGGCGCGGGCCTGCTCCACGGAGAGCTTGGGAGGCTGGGGCTTCTCCCGCTCCCGCGCCAGCCAGGCGACGTAACGCAGCAGGTTGATCCGCTTGCCGTCGCCGATGCGATAGCCGGCGGCATTCATCTGGCGGTTGACCTTGTGGATGCTGGTCACCATGCCAAACGGCGTGGAGTTCAGCATCCGCACCATGTCGGTGGGGGAAAGTTGTCGCGTGTCAATCGCCATCGTTTCCCCAAAAATCCTTGTTCAGCCACGCGGCGTAGTGGACCAGGTTGATGCGGCCGTCGGCCGTCGTGGGCGCTCCGGCGGCGATGTGCCGACGCAGCATGTCCTCCGTCACCGGCCCGTTGCCGATGGCCGACAGCACCTTGGCCGCCTGGGCCACGGTCAGCGCCGCCGGATCAATGCGCCCTGCGGCGGCGGGGGCTGGCGTGTCGCCGCCGGGATCGGCGGGAATCTTGGCGGTTTTCTCGTCATTGGCCATAAGTCGCGCACCCCCCAACCCATGTGGCATAGGTAATTCTGTGCCGATTCGCAGGGATTCCCTTGGCTGTGGCGGCGGTTCTCGGCCTCATGTGGTCATGCAAACCGCGAATAGAAAGGACCGAAAGATGAGCACCAAGAACGCACGACGACCGAAGACGACCGCGGCGGAAGCCGCCCTCCAGCGCCGGGCGACGGTGAAGTTCCTGACCTCCCCCGGCCGGGGGGGACGGCCGAAGATCGAGACGCTCGGTTGGAAGCGCCTGGCAGCCATCTACTACGCCAGCGCCCCCGGCAGCGCCGTCCGCAAGGCCATCAACGCCGAGGCCCGCCGCTGCGGCTACACGCCCAGCACCATCCTGGCCCTCAACGCGGAGTGAAAGGACCGAAAGATGAGCACCAAGAACGCAACGAGGACGCTGAAGTACGACCTCAAGAGGATGGACCTTGCCATCGGCAATTGGCGGCTGGAAGGCGAGCACGCCGACAGGGATGGCGACGCCGAACTGGCCCGCCGCTACGCCGCCGACGTGGAGGACCTGACGGCCTTCCGCGAGGCGGTCGCCTGCGGCGACTTCGAGACAGCGGGCCGGTTGGCAGACGCGATGGACACTATCGTCCGCGACCAGATCCCCATCCGCCTCTACCACACCGTTTTCCCTCAGCGCTAAGCCAAAGGAGCCATGCCCATGAAGATCACGCGAATCGACTTTGTCGGCGGTGACGGGAAGGCCATGACCTTCGCCACCGTCTCCCGCCGCATCGGCAGCGCGACGATCACCGCCTCCATCCTGACGCCGGAAAAACACCTGGAGCTTTCGGCCAAGGCCGGCGACCGCAACGACCTGTTCGCCCTGGCCACCTGCGTCCAGACCGTGCTGGACGGCGCACGCGGCGCGACGGGCGTGATCCGCGAGTACTTCCGCACCATCGAGCAGATGGCCGACTAGCGGCGTGCGGCCCCGCCGCCGGCGGTCCTGCCAGGGACCTTCCGCGGCGCGGCCGGCGCGAACCGGCACCAGGAGACGACCATGAACGCCAAGCGAAGACGACCGCAGACGTACCAGGCCGAGGTCAACGGCAAGAAGGTCCGTGTCACCGTGCCGGGCAGCGATGATCCGGCAGATCCCGGCAAGGAGTTGCGAGACCTCCTTCAGGACTGCATGTCGCCGCATGCGGTGGCGGCCGTCGCATCCTGCCTCCAGATCAACCGGACTAACAACCCGGACGTGGACCGGCAGGTCCGCTGGTTCTACGGCCAATTGTGCGAACTGCTCGGTGGACACGAACAGCAATCCCGGCTCGCGGAAGAGTTGGGTCTTTAACCACGCGCCAGGCGCTACGCCGGGCCCAACAGAAAGGATCGTAACATGACGACCAAGGGCAAGACGGACAAGAGCAAGACGAGCAAGAGGACGGTGGAAGTCGGCAAGGTCTATAGTTGCAAGTTGGCCGGCAGCTACGTGCCGGTCCGCATCGACAAGGCCGTCGGCAAGGGCCGCTACCAGGGCATGTCCATGACCGACGGCAAGCCGGTCAAGGTGCATGCCAAGGATATTCGCGGCGACGGGCAGACCTGCAAGGACTGGCACATCTCCAAACAACCCGCCAAGGAAAACGCCGCTACCACCGCCGAGGCTGCCGAGTCCCAAAAGGCCAGTCCAGTGGACGACAAGAAGAACCGCCAATCCAAGACCGACAAGCCCGCTCAGTCCAAGCCGAAGGCGACGAAGGCCGAACGCAAGCCCAGTGGCTTGGACGCGGCAGCGCAGGTTCTTGCCGAGGCTGGCGAACCGCTCAACACCAAGGTCATGGTTGAGCGGATGCTGGCCAAGGGCCTCTGGAAGACAGACGGCAAGACGCCGTCCGCGACCATCTACGCGGCAATCATCCGCGAGATCGCCGTCAAGGGCATCGCCAGCCGCTTCCGCAAGGTCGAGCGGGGCAAGTTCGAGTTGGTCAAGTAGCAGAATCATCCCACTCCCACCAGCGCCTCGTGGCTTAGCCACGGGGCGCTCTCAGTCATGGTGTCCCCGCCGTCGCTTGCGTGCGTGGCGCTGGTACGGCGCGGAAATACTCTGGCAATCTTCATGCCGCCTCCATGTCGATAGTGCTAGTAAAGAGTTCTTGACTATCCGCCGACGCTAGATAAGATATCTTTACTAGCAAGTCTTGCTGGGCAAGGAGAGTTGACCAGTCATGTCGCGAGTCACAGGCAAATACCGAATGGCCGTCGTCGGGGATGAGAAGGTCAAGGCCTTCATCCCGCATCCGCTGCCCCCCCCGAATCCGCCGTTGCGGATCGAGGGAGAACTGGCCGGCCTTCACGGCGAGGCACTGGCCGCTATCGGCCGCCTTGGCGTCGCCGGGGCCATGGTGCCCAGCGCCAACTGGTTCCTGTACGGCTTCGTGCGGAAGGAGGCCGTCATCTCCTCGCAGATCGAGGGCACCCAAGCCACGCTGATGGATGTGCTGGCCTACGAGGCCACGCACAAGGCCCAGCGGCCAGCCGATGTGGAGGAGGTCTGCAACTACGTCGAGGCGCTGGCCTTCGCGCGCAGCGAGATGGCCAAGCCCAAGGGCCTTCCGCTGTGCACCCGTCTGCTGTGCGATGCCCATAAGAGGCTCATGCGAGGCACTCGTGGCGCCGAGAAGCGGCCCGGAACGATCCGCACCTCGCAGAACTGGATCGGCGGCAGCCGCCCGGGCAACGCGGCCTTCGTCCCTCCGCCGCACGACGTCGTGCCGGAGAGCCTGGCGCGGCTGGAGCGATGGATTCACGGCAACGATCCGCTGCCGCCGCTGGTGCGTGCGGGTCTGGCCCACGTGCAGTTCGAGACCATCCACCCATTCCTGGACGGCAACGGCCGCATCGGTCGGCTGCTTATTGCGCTGCTGGTGGAGCACTGGGGACTTCTGAACAGTCCGCTGCTCTACCTGAGCCTGGCGTTCAAGCGGCATCGGGCCGAGTACTATCGCTCCCTGCTGGAAGTCCGGGCCGGCGGCGACTGGGAAGGTTGGACGACGTTCTTCCTGCGATGCGTTCGCGAGGCCGCGGACGACGGCGTTGACGCCGCTGGGCGGCTGTTCGCCTTGCTGGACAAGGACCGCCGCGTTGTCGCCAACCACGAGGCGACGACGGTTCCGGCCATCCGGCTGCTGGACGTCCTGCCCGAACACCCGATGGTTACGCTTCCCGCGGTGATGGGCCTGCTGAAGACCACCAAGCCGACCGCGGGCAAGGCCATCGACGCGCTGTGCAAGGCAGGCGTCCTGAAGGAAACGACCGGCATGCGCCGAGACCGCGTCTATGCCTACGAGGCGTACCTGAAGGTCCTGGCCGAGGACACCGCTGTCATCCGCTGAGATCACGCCGTCGCCTCCTGGGCGATGAAGATAACGGGCTTGCTAAGCTGGCGGGCAATGGCAATCTCAGCCTGGACGCCCTTGCTTTCCTTCCACCCATCCAGCATCAGCACGGCCAGGCCGGTGCAGACTTCCATGTGCGCCCGGTCGTATCGTTCCCAGAATTGCCAGTCGCCGGGCAAGCCGTATCGCGTCAGGGGATGGCTGTGCGCAATTGGCGAGAACACGATCAGCCCGGCCCGCATCAGAGCGGCCGTTGCCTGGCAGGCCGCGTCGAACCGTTGCTGGCGGACCCGCTCGTCCGGGTGCGAATATGGACTGGCCAGGTAGATCAAGCCGTCACCTCCACGGTCTCCTTTGCGGCGACCCGCTCGGCCTTCTTGCCGGTGAACTGCTCGTACCTGGCGACGATGACGTCGCAGTACAGCGGGTCGATCTCCATCAGGAACGCCCGCCGGCCGGTCTGCTCGCAGCCGATCAGCGTGCTGCCCGAGCCGCCGAAAAGGTCCAGGACGTTTTCACCTGTCAGCGACGAGTACTGGATGGCGCGGACGGCCAGTTCGACGGGCTTTTCCGTGAGGTGGATCATTGACTGCGGGTTGACTTTCTTCACCGACCAGACGTCGGTGATGTTGGCCGGGCCGTAGAACCGATGCGCCGCGCCTTCCTTCCACCCGTAGAAGCACCACTCGTGGTTGCCCATGAAGTCCTTGCGAGTCAGGACGGGGTGCTCCTTGACCCAGATGATCATCTGCGAGAAGTACAATTCCGATTCGCGCAGGGCGTTGGGGTAGTTCCAGATATTGGAGTACCCGCCCCAGATGTAGAAGCCGCGGCCGGGTTCCAGCACCCGCGTGATATTGCCGAACCATGCCCGCAAGAGGCGCGCGAACTCCTCGTCGGAGATGAAGTCGTTGACCAGCGCCCTGTCCTTGGCCCGCAGCTTCTTGTCCACCTTGTGTTCGCCCTTGCGGATGGCCATGTCCATGCCCTGCTGGCCGATGGGGCGGTCGCCGGAAACGGCGATAGCGTTGTTGCTACGGCTGGCGACGCCGACGTGGTGTAGGCCGGGAGTTTTCATCCCGACCCCAACCCCGAACCGGACATGCACGTTTCCGAGCATCCGGCTCTCTAGACGATTCTTGGCTTCGCTACGCACTGTGTTTCTCCCGATGGCATTCCAGGCACAAGGTCTGGAGGTTGTCGTCGGTGCTGGCCAGTGCGAAGCTCGCAAAGCGCTTGACGGGTACGAGATGGTCTACATGGGAATCCTTGTCCGTAACCGGTTTCCCGCAGGCACGGCAGCGATAGCTGTCGTGTTGTAGGGTCCGGTACTTCACGTCCAAGTTGCCCAGTCGCATGCGTTCGTTGTACTGCGCGAACGCCGCTTCCATCTCGTCGTCGGTCTCATAGGCGCTCTTGCCAGGCCGGTACGGTTCCGGGCCTCGATAGTCCAGCTTCATCGGAATGCCGCTGAACTGTTCGAGACGGCAGAGTCCATCAACTTGGATCGTGCCGTTCCGATAGAACCGCTTCATGGCCTTGCCCGTGGGGATGTCGAGCTTCCGACAGATCGCCTTCAGGGCTATCCAGAGCGCCTCGTGGTCCAACGTCCCGGCAAGGTCAGTGAAGTTGTGGGCGACGCGGAAGTATTCCGACCACCCGCGAACAACCGCCGAGCCTCGCTGCAACCGCATGGCCACCGATTCCTGGTGGGGGCGATACCGCATGGCATCGTTCAGTCGTTCCTTCACGTTCCGAAGTGCCTTCTGACCAACCTTGATCTTCGGCACCCGCTTACCGCTCTGGCCGATTTCATGGCTCAGGCGGAAGCCGAGGAAGTCGTACCCGTCCTGGACGTGCGTGACGTGCGTTTTCTCCACGGACAGTTCCAGGCCGCATTCGCTACGGAGGAACTCGCGGATTTCGTCACGGATCGCCTCGGCATAATGCTTCGACGCTCGCGTGACGAACACGCACCAGTCATCGGCGTACCGAACAAAACGAACGTTCGGCTGCCGGTGATACGTCGCCCTCTGCTGTGCATTCTCATGCGTGCCTTTGCCGTACAGGAACCAGTCCAGCTTGTTCAGGACAGCATTGGCCAGCAGCGGGGATATCACGCCGCCTTGGGGAACACCTTTCTCTGTCGGCTGGACAACGCCCTCGACTTCGACACCGGCCTTGAGGAACCGGCGTACCAAGCCCAGGAACTTGTTGTCCATGACCTTCTCCCGCACCACCCGGAGAATCGAGTCGTGCGAGATTTCATCGAAGCACGCCTTCACGTCGCCTTCGATCACCCAAGAGAAGCCATGCTTCATCAGGTGCTGGCAGCGATACACCGCGTGATGCGTGTTCCGATTGGGCCGGAACCCATACGAATTGTCGTGGAACTCCACCTCGAAGATCGGTTCCAAGGCCATGCGAATGGCCTCTTGCACGATCTTGTCCCGCAGGCAGGGAATGCCCAAGGCCCGCATCTTGCCGTTGGCCTTGGGAATCAGTACCCGGCGTACAGGTTGAGGCTGGTACGTCCCACGCTTCAACTCCAGGCGCAGAGCTTCGATTTTGCCGTCAAGTCCCTTGCGGAACTCACGGCATTTCACTCCGTCCACGCCCGGCGCTTTGTTGCGGGAGCGCCTCAGCACACGCGCGGCGGCCACCCGCAGCCATTGCGGATGGTGCATCAGGTCCATCAGGTTCCGCACCCGGCCGTCATACACGTTGACCGGGAACAGCGGTGTCGCTGATGCGCGATGCCGTTTGTGCATGCTGGATTGCTCCCACAGCCTTCGTTGGACTTCTTCCACGTTCATCGAGAACCCTCTCGATTGCTGAACCTTTCCGTCATCCAACACGAAACATCCTGCCTCCCTTCGCCATGTGGACGGCTTTCCCGTCCTCGGACTACTATGGAGGCTCCGACACCCAGCCGCCTCATCGGCGAGGATTCAACCGTCGCAAGACGGCTTATCCGTGTGATCGCCATACTCGGCTGGGCTTCCCTGGTTCCCTTGCTGGCACTCGATCGCTTCCGGTTAGACTCCGACCTTTGGTCACCTAACAGCTTTCTGCTGCTCCCCCAAGCACCGGCGGGTAATTGACTGTTCCGCCGACCTTGGAACCGCCGAAGCGATTCACCAGGACGTTCGCCTACAACGAGAGCGTTCGTCCGCTTGGGCCACTCCCTATTCCGGGTGAGGTACTCCCGGACGGCTTCCATATTGGCGGGAATGGGGGCCCGCTTTCCCGAGGGTGTTGATCGGTTCCTATGCGTAGTCATTCGAAAGCTATACCTGGCAGGACTGCAACGGCTATGAAGCCTCGCCTGTGTCCCACGTTGTCGGGAGAGCTGTTTTGCCGACGAGTTCACACGCATCGCCAACTTACTCCCTAGGTACGATGGCCGGTCAAACGGCCACGGTTCTTGCAGAACATTGCCAAACAAGGTGTCTCGCATTGCTTAACTACTTAGGCTGCAATGCGATACATCAGGCGCACGTTGTA
>Ga0315284_10007111_pt1 | contig 15963 bp, 11 predicted proteins | sample YL17G09_16_MG_FD_203696 | JGI IMG/M metagenome (GOLD analysis project Ga0315284, IMG submission 203696) | Sediment microbial communities from Yellowstone Lake, YNP, Wyoming, USA - YL17G09_16 | ecosystem: Environmental > Aquatic > Freshwater > Lake > Sediment | place: USA: Wyoming | collected... | reverse complement strand
CCGGGATCCAGTAGAACCAGCGGCGGCTGGTGAACTTGCCGAACTCGAGCCCCAGCACCTGGTAGGCGATCTTGTCGCGGTTGTGGAAGTCGTAGAGGAGCCAGCCGTCGCAGCCGGCGGCGGCGATTTCCTTCTGGATCCGTGCGATGTCGGGCATGGTGTTCCCTCTCGGTCGGGCAGGTTGAGGAGCGTGAGCTTGCCCGTTTGCGGTGGAGATGTCAACAGGGGAGCTGGGAGCCGGGAGCAGGGAGCTGGGAGCCGGGAGACGGGATCCGCCCGGGCGCTCACCGAGCGCGCTCTTGCCCAATCAGGGCGTCGCGGTATGTTGGCGCGGATCCCAGACCAGGGCGGCTCCTCATGACCGATACCGCTTGCCCCAAGTGCGCTCGTAGCGTACCCGACGATGTGCGCTACTGCCCGCACTGCGGAGCGTCGATGCCCACCTTCGCGGAGCCGGTGAGCACCGTCGCCGGCGGTCCGGCCACCGACGCACGGTCTTCCGCCGGTCTCGAGGCCAGGCTCTCCGGCGCTCTCGCCCCTCACCTGCTCCTGGCGCACCAGATCGGGGCCGGCGGGATGGGGTCGGTCTTCCTGGCGCGCGATCCGGCGCTGCGGCGCTCCGTCGCGGTGAAGGTGCTCGCCCCGGAACTGGCCGTGTCGGAGCAGGCCCGGGCCCGGTTCGAGCGCGAGGCGCAGGCCGTGGCGGGCCTCTCCCACCCCAACATCGTCCCCGTGTTCGGCGTCGGCGAGATGGCCGACGGCACACCGTACTTCGTGATGCAGCACGTGAGCGGCCGCTCGATGGCCGCGCGCCTCGAGGAGGAGGGCCCGCTGGGCGTCGCCGAGGCGCGGCGCATCATCGGGGAGGTCGCGGCCGCGCTCGCGGCGGCGCACGCCAAGGGGATCATCCATCGCGACATCAAGCCCGCCAACATCCTCTACGACGAGGAGTCGGGCCGGGCCCTCGTCTCCGACTTCGGCATCGCCGCGGTGGCTCCCTCCGGTGAGCGGACGGACACCGCGAAGCTCACACAGACCGGGATGATCGTCGGCACACCGCAGTACATGAGCCCCGAGCAGCTCCTCACCGAGCCCGCCACCGAGAAGACCGACGTGTACGGGCTCGGGCTTCTCGGCTACGAGCTGCTCACCGGACACGGGCCCTTCGCGGCGACCACGCCCCACGAACTGGTCGCGGCGCACCTGCGCGATACGCCGCGCCGGCTCGCCGAGGTCCGCGACGACGTGGACCCGGAGCTCGACAACCTGATCGCTCGGTGCCTCGAGAAGGACCCCGCCAAGCGCCCCGCTGCGGATGAGGTGGCGCGTCGCCTGGCCCCCGGCGGAGGCGTGCTCCTCGAGTGGCCGCCGCCGGGGATCGAGGCGTTGCATCGTCGCCTGTCGAGGGTGAGCACGCTCTACTTGATCGGGAGCGCGCTGATCCTGGCCGCGGTGATGCCGCAGCTGGTCGTCGGCACGTCCGTCTCGCCTATACTCCTATCCGTCGCGATGCTGCTTCTGCTTCTCCTGGGTGCGGCCGGCGTCGTTGTGCTCGCCATCGCCGCACGGCAGACGCTCACGCTGGGCCCGGCCGCGTCGCGTTCCGTGCGCGCGGGGTTCGCGTGGCTCACCGTCCTCGAGACACTGGCCGACCGGCGGGGCGATACGGGGAGCCTGATCGCGGGCACCCACCGCTACGCCGCGCTTCCCGCCGCGCAGCGCAGTGCCCTGCGTCGCGCCCGCCTGTTCGCCGCGCTCGCCTTATTTCTCGGCGGCACGCTGCCCGTCCCGCTTCTCTTGGTCGTGGCGGTGCTGGGCTCGTCGGGGGTCGCCGGACCAGGCCTGAGTTGGGTCGCCCTCGTGGCACCCCTCGTCTGTCTCTTGGTGGCGGTCAGCCTGGGCCAACTGGAGCGGCGCGCCGCCGCGCCGGCGCAGCGGCGACCCGGCCGCGCGGCCCCCAAGGCCGACCTCGCCCGGCTCTCACAGGGCTGGTACGAGAGCTTCGAGACCGTGCGTCAGGGTCAGGAGTTGGGCCGGGGACCGTCCAGTCGGCCTACCCTCGCCTGGGGCGGCGCGCTCGCGCTGGCGCTCGTCACGGCGGTCACGGTCGCGCTGTCCGTTGTGCTGCTGGGCATCGCGACCTTTGGGCCGGTGATGTTCGCGATGGCGATCCCGAAGCCCGGGCCCGTGCAGAGCAGGGCGGCGCTCGCTGAGGTGGCACGCGTGTTCGCGCTGCCGCCGGACTCGTCCATCACGCCGCTTGAAGCCGGCAGGGCGTTGTACGTCCTTCAGGGTCGAAACACCTACAATATGTGGGGATTCACGGAACAGCCGGTGGACACGCTGCCCCCGGCGCCGTGGGATCGGCGCCTGCCTCCCGGGCTGTTCGCGAACTACCGGCACTCCTCTCTCCGAAACGCGCCGGACGGGACCGTCATGGACTCCGCGATGCGGGGCCGCCTGTCACCGGCCGAGTTGGCGTGGCTCGACACCGTGGCGCGCCATCCCGCCTGGCCCCTGTACCGCCGCGTCGCCCGCGCTCGCTCCGCCGACTTCCTCGGCGCGCGGTTCACCATCCCCTTCGGGGCGGAGGCCGGCTGGCCCGAGATGCCGATACCTCGTTTCGCCGGCATCAAGAACCTCGCCTACCTCGGCCCTTCCCGGGCGGCCGCTTACCTGGCGCGCGGGCAGCGGGACTCCGCTGAGGCAGCGCTCCGGGAAGGGCTGTCGTTCGGGTTCGCGATGGTGGACGACGGGAACTGGCTGATCGAAGCGTTGATCGGCACGGTTGTCGTCGGCATCGCGCGCGCGGACCTGGTGCGGTTCTACGCGTTGACGGGGAACCCGGCCGGCGCTCGCCTGCAGGCGCGGTTCGACTCGATCCGCGCCGCGCAGGATCAGGCGCTCGGGCCCGACGCCGAGGGGTCGACAGTGAACGTCAACGATCTCCGCTCGATGCGGCGGGTCGTTGTCGAGACCACGCTCGACCGCCGGGAGCTTCGCGGACTTCGCCTGGAGATGCTGCTGAACCTCCTCGGCTTCGCGCCCTGCACCAACGTCAAGGAGCTGGTGTTCGGCCCTGATGCCGATGTGCGGAACGCCTTCGATCGGGCCCGCAGAGACCTGGCCCGTTTCCCGTCGGAGCAGTCGTTGCTGGACATGCTCTACCGGTCGGCGGAGCGTGCGCCAAGCTTCAAGGACTTCAAGGACTCCGGCGTCACCGTCGGCGTGGGGCCGAGGATCCTAGGGGGGGTGGCTGACGTCGCGGGCGCGCTGCTGCGCAACCGCCGGATCCCGACGTGTGCGCGGTGGCTCCCGTTGATCAGTACAGTCCAGTGACCTGACGACGCCCGGGCGGACGGGCGCCGCGCCGGAAGCCGATAGCCGCCAGCCGGAAGCCGATAGCCGGAAGCCGATAGCCGGGAGCCGATAGCCGATAGCCGGGAGCCGCCCCGTCCTCCCGGCGCTCCCGCCCAAGCGGGACCACCTCGACGAGCGGTTCGCGGAGTTCCGGGTGGCGTAGGCGAGTTGGCGCCGCACCAGGAGCCACTCACGCGTGAGATCGCGTTCTGAGATCGCTGTCTGGGAGCACTATGGCGCCACGCCCGAAGCCTGAGCGCTCGAACAGGTCGAAGCGCACCGCGCGTCCGTCGCCGACGGAGCTGGACCGCCTCATTGAAGAGGCCACCGTGGACGCCCACAACGAGTCGGAACAAGCGAGCGGGTTCTACTCGATGATGGAGGAGTACCTGGCCGTGCCGTTCACTATCGAAGTGCTCGGGGTGGCGGTCACGGTGGTCGGAGTGGCCCTCACGGAAGACGACCGGATCGTGGCCGTCTGCCGGCGTGGGAAGGCGCGCCAGCGGATCTCGCTTCTCGACCTGCCGCTCCCCGAGCCACCGCCAAAGGGGGCGGAGTGGATTCACGCGTATCGGCGCTGGGTGGGGTAGCGACGGCCCGGTTCAGCGGAGGGTGAAAGCCGCGGGAAGGGTGAAATCGCTCTGCCCGAAGCCTGAGTGCACGAAGTGGAGGAAGTCGGGCCCCCGCAGGGCACGCTTGTGCGACGAACGCCGCGCCGCGCCCGCTACCGGCCCCTCCTGCCCGCGACGAGCCCCCGGTTCTCGAGCAGCGGCCCCACCACCGCGTCGCGGTCGCGGAAGGCGCGGTACATCGCGCCGGCGTCCGCGCTGCCGGCGGCGAGTTGACCTAGTGTCCAAATGACGCTATCGTATGTCGTATTATGACAGCCTATCTTTCCCGCGACATCACGCCGCGGCTGGCGCGGGCGCTGCGGCGGCTGCCGGTGGTGGTGCTCTCCGGTCTGCGGCAAACCGGGAAGAGCACGTTGCTCCAGAACGAAGCGGCCCTCGCCCGCGGCCACACCTACCGCACGCTCGACGACTTCGCCACGCTGGCGGCGGCGCGGGCCAATCCGGAATCGTTGCTGGAAGGCGCCGTGATTCTCGACGAAGTGCAGCGCTGTCCGGAACTGCTCATCGCGGTGAAGCGGAGCGTCGATGAACGGCGGCGACCGGGGCGGTTCATTCTTTCCGGGTCGGCCAATCTGGCGCTGCTCGGCCATGTGTCGGAAACGTTGGCGGGACGCGCCTCATATTTCACGCTGCACCCGATGACGCGCCGGGAACAGCGGGGACGGACGGCCCGGCCGCCGTTTCTCGTGAAGTTCCTCAGGTCCCCGGCCCTACCGTCCGGCCCAGCCGACCCGGTGACGGAGCGAGAAGTCTTGCGTGGTGGCCTGCCCCCCGCGTGCCTCGGCTCGGCGAACGGTGTGGCGGAATGGTTCCGCGGCTACGTGCAGACGTACGTCGAGCGCGATGTGCGACAACTGTCCCAGATCACCGACTTGGTCGCCTTCCGCACGCTGGCGCAGCTGGCCGCCTTGCGCACCGGGCAGGTGCTCGTCATCAGCACGCTGGCGCGCGATGCTAAGCTCACTGCCGTGACGGCGGGGCGCTATCTGGACTTGCTCGAGGCTTCGTTCCTCATCCGCCGGTTGCCGCCGTTTCTGAAGAACCGCAGTTCGCGGTTGGTGAAGTCCCCCAAGCTGCACTTCACCGACTGCGGGTTGGCGGCGCACCTGGCGGGCATCGCCACGCTCGAACCGGGCCGCGACGACGTGCTGCGCGGCGCGCTGTTTGAGACGTACGTGGCGCAGAACCTCTCCGCCCTGCTGGAAGCGCACGTGCCCGAGGCGCAGCTGGGCTACTGGCACGAGCAAGGGCGTCACGAAGTGGATTTCGTGATCGAGGTGGGCCGCAACGTGTTCGCCATCGAGGTGAAAGCGGCCACCCGATGGGGCGAGAGCGATCTGTCCGGTTTACGGGCATTTCTGAAACGGACGCCGGCCTGCGTCGCCGCCGTGCTGGCGTACAATGGGAAGGAAGCCGTGAAACTGGGCGAACGGGTGTTTGCCATTCCGTTGGGGAAACTGCTGGAGTAGGTCGTCATGGAAGGACATTGCTTCGCGTCAGCCAGAATGTCCGGGCGGGTCGTCGGCGCGTCAACGGCGCCTCCAGACGCCTGGCGGCGCCGCATCCCCTGGGTCTCTCTCGCGTACCAGCCGTAGTAGCGCGTCATCACCTGAGCCGGGAGAGCAACTCGAGCGGGTCCAGGGCCGCGGTGCCGGCCGTGGGCCCCTCAGGCGCGAGTCGCGGAGACGCCGGCGCGAAGCCGGGCGCCGTGCGTGCCGTCCGACCGGCGAGCGCCGTCGTCTCCGCGGCGCAGCGCCCGTGGCGAAGCGCGAACGGACGGTCAGCCGGGCCAGCGCACGAAGGTGCCGCCGGACCGGAGCTTGTTCGCACGCAAGGCGTCGCCGCCGTTCTATCCGCTACCGGCCCCTCCTGCCCGCGACGAGCCCCCGGTTCGCGAGCAGCGGCCCCACCACCGCGTCGCGGCCGCGGAAGGCGCGGTACATCGCGCCGGCGTCCGCGCTGCCGGCGCGCGCGAGGATCATGTCGCGGAACCGCTGGCCGTTGGCGCGCGTAAGACCGCCGCGCTCCAGGAACCAGGCGTACGCGTCGGAGTCGATGACCTCGCTCCAGATGTAGGCGTAGTAGGTCGCCGAGTACCCGCTCTGCCAGATGTGCGCGAAGTAGTTGGTCCGGTACCGCGGCGGCACCTCCGGCAGGTCCACCTGGAAGCGGCGCAGCGCCGCCACCTCGAACGAGTCCACGTCCGCCTGCCTGGGCCCGGCCGGCAGGGTGTGCCAGGCGAGGTCCAGCAGCGACGCCGCGACGTACTCCGTCGTGATGAACCCCTGATTGAAGGTCGTCGAACGCCGGATCTTCGCCACCAGGTCCGCCGGCATCGGCGCGAGCGTCTGGTGGTGCCGCGCGTAATGCGCGAACACCGACGGGTACAGCGCCCAGTGCTCGTTGAACTGCGAGGGGACCTCCACGAAGTCGGTCGGCACGTTGTTCGCCAGCCGCGGATACGGCACGGCGTTGAGCAGACCGTGCAGCCCGTGGCCGAACTCGTGGAACATCGTCCCCACGTCGTCCCAGGTGAGCAGCGCCGGCTGCCCCGCGGCGGGCTTGGTGAAGTTGCAGACGTTGTAGGCAACCGGCCTGGTGCCCAGGAGCGGCGAGCCGTCCATGAAGGTGCCCATCCAGGCGCCGCCCTGCTTGTTGTCGCGCTTGAAGTAGTCGGCGTAGAACAGGCCGAGGGACGAGCTGTCGGCGTCGAAGACCTCGAAGACGCGCACGTCGGGGTGGTAGACCGGGAGGTCCCGGCGCTCCCGGAAGGTGAGCCCGTACAGCTGGTTCGCCGCGTAGAAGACGCCGTCCTCCAGCACGCGGTCCAGCGCGAAGTACGGCTTGATCTGCTCTTCGTCGAGCGCGTACTGCGCCACCCGCACCTGCTCGGCGTAGTACTGCCAGTCCCACGGCGAGAGCGTGAAGCCGCCGCTCTGCGCGTCGATGACCCGCTGCATCGCCGCCGCCTCGCCCCGGGCCTTCGCCGTCGCGGGGGCCGCGAGGTCGGTCAGCAGCCGGAGCGCGCCCTCCGGCGTCTTCGCCATCTGCTCGTCGAGGACGTAGGCGGCCAGCGAGGGGAACCCGAGCAGCCGGGCACGCTCCGGACGGAGCTGGGCAAGGCGCAGGATGATCTCGCGGGTGTCGCTGCTGTCGCCGTGCATCGCCCGGGTCGTGGACGCCCGGAACAGCCGCTCCCGTAGCGCCCGGTTCCGGAGCGAGGCCTGCGCCGGCTGCTGCGTCGTGTTCCGCAGCGCCAGCAGCCACTTGCCCGCGAGCCCGCGGTCCGTCGCGGCCTGCGCGGCGGCGCCGATCTCCCCGGCGCTCAGCCCGTCGAGCTGGGTCGAGTCGTCCACCACGATCGCGCCGGCCTTCGTGGCCGCCAGCAGGCGCTGCTCGAACTCGGTCTCGAGGGTCGCCTCCTCCTGGTTCAGCGCGCGCAGCTTCGTCTTGTCGGAGTCGGGCAGCAGCGCGCCGGCCCGCACGAAGTCGCGGTAGTAGCGTTCCACCAGGAACCGCTGCAGCGAGTCGAGGCCGAGCGCGGCCCTGCCGTCATACAGGCTCTTGATCCGCTGGAACAGCGTGTCGTTGAGGAAGATGGCGTCGCGGTGCGCGGCGAGCTTGGGCGCCACGGCCTCCTGCACCTGCTGGAGCGTGTCGTTGGTGTTCGCCGAGGTGAGCGCGTTGAAGACGTTGGCGACCCGCTGGAGCAGCGTGCCGGAGCGCTCGATCGCGATGATCGTGTTGTCGAACGTCGGGGCCGCGGTGTCGGCCGCGACCAGCGCGACCTCGGCGAGCTGCCGGCGCATCCCCTCCTCGATCGCCGGCTGGAAATCGGCGTTGTGGATCCGGTCGAACGCGGGCGCCTGGTACAACAGCGTGCTCGGCTCGGCGAAGGGGTTGGCGCTGGTGAACGGGGCGGGCCCGGCGCGGCCGCAGCCGAGCAGGACGACGCTGAGGACGATCGCGAGACGACGCGGATGAGTCATGATGGATTCTCGAGGATGGGAAGGTGTATGGCCCGTCCCCAAAATACGCGCGGGTGGGCGGAGTATCCAGCCGCTGCGTCGCCGCTCGCGGCGGGCGCTCGGTCGCGGGGACGGCGGCAGCCGTCGCATCTCCCAAGACGCGCGGTCCCGCGGTGCGACGGACCGCCTTGCCGCCGCCGGCCTGTGTGGTAGGTTCGACGCATCCCTCACCCGGAGCGCACGATGCGTCTGCTGCGGTGGCTCACGGTCCTGGTGCTGGCGGCCCCGCCCCTCGCGGCCCAGATGCCCGCCTACCCGCGTATCCCCCCGGCCAACGGGTTCCGCGTCTTCATCAGCACGGATATGGATGGGATGGGCAGCCTCGTCTTCAACCGCGAGCAGATGGCGGGGAACGAAGCCGAGCGCTATCGGAACACCGGCAGCCCCGACTACTGGAGCCTGTTCCGCGATCTCCTCACCCGGGAGGTCAACGCCGCCATCGCCGGCGCCCGTCGCGGCGGCGCCCGGTCGTTCGTCGTGAACGAGGGTCACGGCGGCAACCTGTTCGCCAACCTGCTGCCGCACCAGCTCGACACCGCGGCACTCCTGGTGCGCGGCTGGCCCAAGCCGCTCGTGATGACCACGGGGCTCGACTCCTCGGCGGGGGCGATGTTCTGGCTCGCGGCCCACGCCGGCCCCGGCACGCCGGGCGTCATGGCCCACGCATACGCCTTCGACCGCGTGACCGTCAACGGCCGCTGGATGAACGAGACCGGCCTCAACGCGCTCGTGGCCGGCGAGTACGGCGTGCCGGTGGTGCTCGTCAGCGGCGACGACGTGCTGGGGCAGCAGGCCAGAGAGATCCTCGGCCCGGACGTCGTCATCGTGGTGACCAAGATCGCCGTGGGGCGCACCGCCGCCGTCACCTACAGCCCGGCGATGGTGCGGCAGATGCTCGCCGACTCCGCGGCCGTCGCCGTGCGGCGGGCGATGCGCGGGGAGATCCGTCCGTTCCGGCTGGAGAAGCCCTACACCGTGGAGTTCGACCTGCGGCGCTCGTTCCCGCAGCAGGTCGTCGCGGCCACCGACAGCATCACCGCCTTTCGGCTCGAGAAGACCGCCGAGCGCTCCTATCGGTTCGTGACGAACGACGCGCGCGAGATGGCGCGGCTCTTCGACGTGATCGAGCTGATCGTGCTGCGGTAGGGGCCGGGGAGGGGGTAGCCGCTAGCCGCTAGCCGCTAGCCGTCACCGTCCACCAGTTCCGCCGCCGCCGGCAGCCGCGGCACGCTGTCCACGGGCTCCAGCACGGGTAGCTCCTCGCCGGTCCCCGCGCCTAGGTCCCGGAACCGCCGGGCCGTCGGCAGCACCCGCCTCTCCAGCGAGCCCACCGCGTCGTTGTAGGCGCTCACCGCCGAGTCCAGGCCCTTCCGCACCTTGTCCAGGTGCTCGGCCACGATGCGCATCCGCGCGTAGAGTTCCTGCCCCAGGTCGCGGATCTCCTCGGCATTCCTGCCGATCCGCTCCTGCTGCCACCCGTAGAACACCGCCTTCAGCACGGTGATCAGCGTGGTGGGGCTCGCCGGAATGACGCCCCGCTTCACGGCGAACTCGATGAGGCTCGGATCGCGCTGGCAGGCCGCGCTGAAGAACGCCTCGCCGGGCAGGAAGAGCACGACGAAATCCACCGCCTCGGAGTACTCGTTGGCGTAGTCCTTCGCCGAGAGCGCGGTGATGTGGTCCCGCACCTGTCGCGCGTGCTGGTCGAGGAACGCGCCGCGCTGCGTCTCGTCGGTCGCCTCCATCGCGTCGAGGTAGGCGGCGAGCGGCGCCTTGGAGTCCACGACCACCACCTTGTGGCCCGGCAGCCGCACGATGAGGTCGGGGCGGAGCCGGCCGTCCGCCGTCTCGACGTGGTCCTGCGTGACGAAGTCGGAGTGTTCCTCCATCCCCGCCAGCTCCACGACACGCCGCAGCTGCATCTCCCCCCACTGCCCACGCACCTGCGGGGCGCGCAACGCCTTGACGAGGTTCTGGGTCTCGCCGGCGAGCGCCTGGCCCTGCTGCGCCATCGCGTGCAGCTGCTCGTGGATGGCCGCGTGCGTCGAGGCGCGATCGACCTCCAGCTTCTGCAGCGTGTCGCCCACGCGGGCCAGCCCATCGCGGACCGGCGCGACGAGCTGGTCGATGGACTGCCGGCGCGTCTCGAGGTCGGTGCGCGCGGCCTGCTGGAACTCGCCGAGCTTGGCCTGCGCGAGCCCGAGGAAGTTCTGGCTGTTGAGCTGGAGCGCCTGCGCGGCGGCCGAGTCGAACGCCTCGCGCAGCTTCCGTTCGGCGCCCTCGAGCAGCGCGAGCTTCTCGGCCGTCGCCCGGCGCTCGCCCTCGAGTTCGGCGGCGAGCCTTGAACGCTCCTCCGCGGCGGCGGTACCGCGCTGCCGCGCCTCGGCCACCTCGGCGCGAACCGTGGCCACCTCCCGGTCGCGTTCCTCCAGCCGCGTGCGCAGCGGCGCCGCGCGCAGGCGGGCGACCAGCCAGGTCAGAGTGCCGGCGAGTGCCGCGGCGACGAGGGCGACGACCACGGTGATGGTGAGGCTGACCATCGTGTTCTCCAGGTGGAAGGGGCCGGCGACGACTGAGAGAACGATACGGCGGCGGCGTCGGGAGCCGATAGGCGGGAGCCGGGAGCCGGGAGCCGGGAGCCGCCTGCCCCTGCCGCCCCGACGGGCGCTGCGTCGCGGGGACGGCGGCGCTCGCCGGTCGGACGGCTCGCTGCGCTCGCACGGCGCCCGGCGTCGCGCCGGCGTCCCCGCTCCTCGCGCCCTCCGGGCTCGGTCGCCGCAAGCCGCGGGGAGGCCCGTGCGGCAGTGCCGCAACAATTCGGTGACGCTCCTCGGCCTCTGCCGTCCTACGGTGGGGTGCTCCCCAACCAGGCAGGGCCGATGGACATCCGCTGGGACATCCGCCGAGAGGGCCGTTCCTGGACCGCGGACGAGTTCCGAAGTCGCGTAGATTTGCGCCCCGAGAAGCTCGAGGTCTGGAAGGGGAAGCTGCTCTGGAGCCACGAGGAGCGCGTCGCGCTCCTGGGCCTCCTGCTCGAGAACGTGGGGGCGGACGAGGCGGTGAAGCTGGGCGATCCGAGCGTGTGGGTCGCTGCCGCGCTCGTCCGGCCGCGATCGTTGTTCAGCGACCCGCAGGACCGCGAGATGCTCGCCTTGTTCCTCCTGACCTGCCTCGTCACCGTCGGCTTCGCGTGGCTCTTGAGAGCCGTGCCGGTGCCATCGGCCAAGGTCGCGTGCGTGCTCCTCAGCGCGGGCGTCGGCATCTGGACTTCCGTGGCCGTCAACTTCTGGCTGCGTGACTGACCGGGCCGCGCCAATTCTCCTCTTGCAGAGGAGAATTTAGGCCATTATTCTCCTTTCAGGAAGGAGAATAGTGCCCATGGCCGACGACGACGCCGCCCGGTACCGCACCCGTCTCGCCGAGAAGCTGGCGGAGGGGCTCTCCGCCCCGCTGCCTGACGCCACGCGGCGCCGCGTCCACGGCGCCGTGCACCTCAAGGGCAAGGCCACCGCCGTGGTGGGGATGCGGCGCGCCGGCAAGACGACCTTCCTCCATCAGATCCGCCGCGAACGGATGGCGCACGGCGTCCCGCGCCACCGGCTCCCGTACGTCAACTTCGAGGACGAACAGCTGGCCGGGCTGGGGGCCGAGCACCTGGGCTTCCTCCTCGAGGAGTACTACCGCCGGTTCCCGGAGACGCGCGGACGCGAGACGGTGACGTGGTGCCTCGACGAGATCCAGACGGTGCCGGGGTGGGAGCGGTTCGTCCGCCGTGTCCTCGACGAGGAGAAGGTGGAGGTGTTCGTGAGCGGGTCCTCGGCGGCGCTGCTCAGCCGCGAGGTGGCCACGGCGATGCGCGGTCGCGCGTGGGAGGTCGTGATCCACCCGTTCAGTTTCGAGGAGTACCTCCGCCATCACGCGCTCCCGGTCCCCAAGCGGCCGAGCTTCCTCCCCGCCCGGGAGCGCTCGGCGCTGGAGCGAGCCTTCCTCGACTACCTGACGGTGGGGGGATTCCCCGAGGCGCAGGGGCTCGCCGCGGCCACGCGCGTCCGGCTGCTGGCCGACTACGTGGACGTGGCGATGCTGCGGGACGTCGTCGAGCGCCACGACGTGACGAACGTCGCCGGACTCCGCTGGCTCGTCCGGCACCTGCTCGGCGACGCCGGCGGGATGTTCAGCGTGGAGAAGTTCCACGCCGCCCTGCGCTCGCAGGGGCTGAGCATCGCGCGGGACACCGTCCACCAGTTGCTCGCGCACCTGGGCGACTGCTTCCTGGTGCGCACCGTGTGGCTCGAGTCGCGCTCCGAGCGCCGGCGGATGGTGAACCCGCGGAAGGCCTACCCGGTGGACCCGGGGCTGATGCGGATCTATCAGCGCGACGAGGAGGCGGACATCGGTCACGCGCTCGAGACGGCGGTGCTCGTCGAGCTGGAGCGGCGGGGCGCGGCCGTCACGTACGTGCGCACCAGAGACGATCACGAGGTGGACTTCCTCGCGCGCTACGCGGGCGGCGCGGCGGAGCTGATCCAGGTCTGCGCCGACCCGTCCGGCGAGGCCGCGGCGGAGCGGGAACTCCGCGCGCTCGTCGCAGCGGGGCGGGCGTACCCCAAGGCGAGGCAGCGCCTGCTGACGCTCACGCGGGACCGGCTCCCGGCGTCGGCGCCGCGCGGCGTGGCGGTGGAGCCGGCGTACGTCTGGCTGCTCGGCGCCGCTGAGCGCTGACCGGGCGCGCGCTCGCCCCGACGGGCGCTGCGCCGCTCGACCCGACGGGCGCTCGGTCGCGGGGACGGCGGCGCTCGCCGGTCGGACGGCTCGCTGCGCTCGCACGGCGCCCGGCTTCGCGCCGGCGTCCCCGCTCCTCGCGCCCTCCGGGCTCGGTTGGCGGGCCGCCCCCCGCCTGGCGCGTCCGGGCCTTGGGGCGCATTCTCGTACGAAATGGACTGCCCCTTCTGCCAGCGACTCGCCTCCGGCGACGTGACCGAGGCCAACGCCCAGGCCGTGGCCTTCACCGACGCCTATCCGGTGGCGGCGGGCCATACGCTCGTGGTGCCGCGGCGCCACGTGGCGAGCGTGTTCGATCTGGCGGCCGAGGAGTACGCGGCGCTGTGGGCGCTGGTGGCGGTGGTCCGTGCGCGGCTCGCGACCGGACCGGGGGCGCTGGACTTCACGATCGGCGTGAACGACGGCGCGGCGGCGGGCCAGACGGTCGGCCACGCGCACGTCCACGTGATCCCGCGGCGGGCGGGCGACGCGGGCGACCCGCGCGGGGGCGTGCGCTGGGTGCTGCCGGAGCGGGCGGGGTACTGGGAGCGCCGGAACGGCTGACGCCGCACGACGTCTTGACGTCATGACGTCATAGCGCTACGTTGCGGCCATGACGACAACCACCGCGAAGCGCGCCACAGTCTACTTCGACGCCGCGCTCCACCGCGCCCTGCGCCTCAAGGCGGCCGAGACCGACCAGAGCCTGTCGGATCTCGTGAATGCCGCCGTGCGGCGTTCCCTCGGCGAGGACGCCGAGGACCTGGCGGCCTTCGAGGCCCGCGCGAAGGAGCCGAACCTGGCGTTCGAGGGGGTCCTGAAGGACCTGCGGCGGCGTGGCAAGCTATAGGCTCTTCATCAAGCCGTCGGCCGCGAAGGAACTCGAGGGGTTGCCGCGCGGTCAGCGGCGGCGCGTCGTGACGCGCATGCGGGAGTTGGCCACGGACCCGCGGCCGCACGGTTGCGAGAAGCTCTCGGGAGCGGAGAAGTATCGGATCCGGCAGGGTCCCTACCGCGTGCTCTTCACCATCGACGACACCGCAGGCGAGATCGTGATCGTCAGGATCGCCCATCGCCGCGACGTGTACCGCTAACGGGCGCTGTGTCGCTTGGCGCGACGATGCGCTGCATCGCCGCTCGCGACGGGCGCTCGGTCGCGGAGACGGCGGCGCTCGCCGGTCGGACGGCTCGCTGCGCTGGGTGCTGCGGGAACGGCAGCCGATAGCCGTCAGCCGTCAGCTGAGCGCCGCGCTTGCGTCGCGGCCCCGGCTCCGACCACCTTCCTCCCCCATGCCTCCCAGTCGCAACAATCCGTGCCCGTGCGGCTCCGGCCGCAAGTACAAGCGCTGCTGCGCCGCGAAGGACGGCGCCTCCTCCCCGCTGCGTCTCGTGTCCGAGGAGGGCGACGCGGAGGCTCCGCTGGACCCGACGGTCGCCCCGCGTTCAGGCGTGGCCTGGGAGGCGGACCTCGTGCCGCTGCCGATCAGCTTCGGCGACGACGCCGACGCCCGGCCCGCCGGACTGCTCGTGGTCGCCGACGGGTTCGTGCTCCACCACGACGTGCTGGCCCATCCGCCCGCCGATCCGGGCGCGGTTGCCGACCTGATTGCACAGGCGATCAAGACCGCGGCGCAGCGCGTGGGGGCGCCGCCCTCGCGCGTACGGGTGCGGCACGCCGCCGTGGCGGCCGCCCTGCGCGATGCCGCGCTGCCCGGCGCGCCGCGGGTCACGGTGTCGCCGCTCCGCGATCTCGATGCCGCGGCCTCGCATCTGATCTCCCACCTGATCGGCGCCCCCGTCGATCGTCCCGTCGCGGCCTCGAGTCCGGAAACCTGGACCGCGTGGGGACTCGGGCGCCCCGCCGTCGCGGACCTGTTCCGGGCGGCCGCCGCCTTCCACCGCGCCAAGCCGTGGCGCGAACTGCAGAACGAGGACGTGCTGCAACTCGCATCCCCGTCGGGAAGTGCGTGGACGGTCTGCGTGATGGGCGCGGGGGGAGCGCAGTTCGGCGTCGTGCTGTATGAGGACCCTGACGATTTCCGCCGCCTCATCGAGGTCGGGGAGCCAAGGAAGAGGCTCCACGCCATGCGCAGCGCCGTCCTCTCGCTCACCTTCGATCGGCGCGCGGACCTGCCCCCGCGGATGCGCAAGGAGATCCTGGCCGCCGGCTGGGAGGTCGCCGGGCCGGATGCCCACCCGACGCTGATCGCGATCAATACGCCCGGGGGCGGCGTTACCGCGGCCCAGGGCGCCGACCTCACCGCCGCGCTCCGGGCGGTCCCCGCATTCGTGAACCAGTTCCGGGACGAGTTGCGGATCAGGATGGGCGAGCGCCTCGAGTGGCGCGATCCCGAGACGGGCGTGAAGCTCACGCTCCCGCGGAACGACGACGAGCAGGACTTCCCGCCGCGCCCCGACGTGCTGACCCCCGCGCTGCCCACGGGGCCGGGCGCCGCACCGGAGCTGGCCATCCTGCGGCACGAACCGAAGAAGCTGTGGCGACGGGAACAGCCTCTCATCGAGGCGTTCGTGTCATCGCTGACGCTGCGCGCGCTCTCGTTCCGCACCGTGGAGCGCCACGCGGCCAACGTCGGACTGCTGCTCGACTACCTCGCGAGTTTCGAGTCCATCCCCCTGAACGCGATGACGGAGTACGACCTCCGGATCTTCGTCCACGACTGGTGCCTGCGCCGCGACGAGCTCTCCGTTGCCGATATGCGCGGCATGCCGGTCTCGCTCAAGCAGTTCTTCGCGTTCGTCGCGGACCGCGAGCAGGTGACCTTCCCCTGGGCGGCCGAGATCCTCGCGGACCGCACGAAGTTCGAGCAGCGCCTCGCGAGCCGCCCGGACCACATGGCCGACGACGACGCGGTCTTCCTCTGGCAGGCCGACGTGACGCTCGATTTGTCCGAGCGTGAACTCCTGCCCGGCAGCGACATGGCCGAGGGCGGCACGTGGGGCGAGACGATGGGGTCCGTGGAATGGACCCTGCACCGGGAGCTCCAGCGCCGCTGGCTGATCTGGCGCGACGAGGCGATCGCCTCGGGGATCGTGGAGCCGGCCGATGTCCGGAAGGCACTGCACGTGCGCCAACGGGCGTGGGAAACGCGTCCGCACAAGGGCTGCGGCGGCGCCACGCCGGTCGCGGCGGTCGCGCGGGAACGGGAGGGGGGCGGGGGAGC
>Ga0315284_10007110_pt1 | contig 15964 bp, 19 predicted proteins | sample YL17G09_16_MG_FD_203696 | JGI IMG/M metagenome (GOLD analysis project Ga0315284, IMG submission 203696) | Sediment microbial communities from Yellowstone Lake, YNP, Wyoming, USA - YL17G09_16 | ecosystem: Environmental > Aquatic > Freshwater > Lake > Sediment | place: USA: Wyoming | collected... | reverse complement strand
GCAAGTCATCGATATCAGAGCCAAAAAATTAAAGTTGCCCGAGTTCATGCGAGAATCGCTGATTCTCGCAGAGACTTTTTGCAGAAGCTGAGTACTCAGATAACCAACGAGTACAATGCAGTATGCGTAGAGTCCCTGAACATGAAGGCTATGGCCGGGTCCTTGACTCTCGGTAAGAGCGTCAATGACTGCGGCTGGGGCGAGTTCAGCCGCATGCTCGAGTACAAGGCTTTGTGGAAGGGAAAACATTTTATCAAAATAGATAAATGGTTTCCTTCCAGTAAACTGTGCTCGGTCTGCGGGTTCAAGAACGTGGCCTTGACGCTTGCTGATCGGGTCTGGACTTGTCCGGGCTGTGGAACGGACCGTGACTGCAATGCTGCCGTCAATGTCAGGGACGAGGGAATCAGGATTCTTAATCATAATTTAAATTCCAGTACCGTAGGGACTGCGGGAATTCACGCCCAAGGAGACTGTGTAAGACCTGTGCATTTACAAAACTCCGCTAGCGGAGCGATGTTATGTACCGGCAACGGTCGTTGATCTGGGAAGCCGCGGGGCTTGTCCCCGTGGTAGTTCACCAATGGCGCTGTTTAAAGCCTTTTTAATATGGCTTTAAAAACTTTTTATTATTGTAAGGAGATATTTTTATGGCTTTAACCCTCAAAAACCCTGCCCAGACTCAGACTCCTGCCCAGACTCAGACTCCTGCCCAGACTCAGGTTCCGGCTGAGTCTGTTCCTGATACAAAAAAAATTAAGGAAAAGGTAAATCAACTTAAAGAGGATAAAAAACAAGTGGACGAATTAACCAAAGGAATTGAACATTCCATTAGTGATATCAACAAAAAATGGGAAGAAACTTTCGAAAAATCCGCCAAACTTATCTGTCTATTAAGACTCGATATGGTTGCGGACAAACTAGAAAGTATAAACACTAAAATGGCGTCACAGATCGATACCGTTGCAAACGACCTTGAAAAAGCAGAATGGGAGTGAATTTATGCCTAACTTCGGAAATCCTTTAACGGGAATAAGCGAAGATCATACATTGTCTAAAGATGAACTGGCCCGAGCCGTGCGATTTCTAGTTGCAGCCGAGTATGAGGCTGTTGAGATGTATGAGAAAGTCAGGGATGCCACGAATGACGGGAACGCAAAAAAGGTGATTCAAGCCATTATCGACGAAGAGATCGTGCACGCCGGCGAATTCCTGAAACTCCTCAGTATCGTCAACCCTAAGGAAACCGAATTCTATGCCGAAGGAGAAAAGGAAGTTTCTGACTTGATAGAAAAAGGTAAAAAGGCGTTTAAACTGACTAAAAAACTAGATGGGATAGCTGAGGAAATCGAATCGCAGGATAAAGTCATAGCTCTCGCACTTGATAACATAAGTGATACAATAGAAAATGCTGTTGGCAAGGAGTCATATATTATAATGGATAAAAATCCGAAATTCATACACAAAGACTTGTCTTTTTTAAAACTTCCTCCAGGATATGCGGAAAAAATCAAGCAATCCTTAAAAGAGGATGATAAAATACGGCTTCGACTCGGGATCGGCCATATAGTTATTTGTAAAAATCCTGACGGTTATTGGGTTGGCAAGATCAAACCAGGGTCTTCCAGCGAATTTGAATCAATCGAAGAAAAATAAATCATGGCGTCCAAACTCTTACCAGATAACCCTCTTACCCAGCGTGCCAGAAAATGGAAAAAAGACCAAGGCATCCTCTCGCTTACTTTTGACGAATTATTGAAAAAAATTAAGGACAAGGAGTTCATTGCGGAACAAAAAGTTGATGGCCAATCGGCCATCATGGAATATAAAAACGAAAAAGCCAGATTTGCGAGTCTTGGCGGCCGAATCATTACCGACATACCCGTCCTTGCCGAGATAGAATTAATTCTGAAAAAGCAGGATGTGAAAAGTGCCCTTATGGTCGGAGAACTGGCTGGTGTCGAGAATGGTAAGATAATCCTTTTTGATAAGACAGAATCTCTTATAAAAAACCCGGCCAAAGAAAAAGATGCTTTGCATTGGTTCCCTTATCAACTTCTCGAGATAAATGGTGAAGAATACGGCGAAGAATTTGAAACTTATAAAAAGACTTGGCCACAGATAGTAAAACTTTTTAATGGGGCCAAACGCATAGAATCTGTTAAATCCGAAACAAATGATTTGAAAAAGGCTTGGGAATCATATGTTGAAAAACAAGGTAATGAAGGACTTGTCGTACGCACTTCTGATAATAAAGTTTATAAGTGCAAGTCAACTTTTCATTATGATCTTGTGGTTGTGGCTGTTGGCAGTAAAAAAGGAAAGAACTGGCCGAAGAAAATGATTGGCAATACGCTCATGGCTTTTATGGACGAAAACAAAGTATTCAGGATCGCAGGAGAAGTAGGAACTGGGTGGACTGATGAAGAGAGCAAAGATTTGTTTAATTGGGCTCAAAAGAATAAAGCTGGAGAAGACAACACATACATCTGGGTAAAACCGGAACGAATAATGGAAATAGAATGGGAAAGATCCAATATTCGACCATCAAAAGCTTATAAATATGAAAATGGAAAATATGTTCAGGTAGACAATAAACCAGTCGGAACGATCGTAAAGCCACGATTCATCCGCTACCGCAAGGATAAATCGGTGACGCCAAAGGATCTTCGACTAACACAGATTCCTGATTTCTTTTCCCAAAGCCGAGCGATAAAGAAAATGGCCAGACGGGTGGCACATAATTTTTTGATTAAAGAAGCGTTCTTTTTGAAGACAGCTAATTTAAAAGAGGATATAAAAAAGAGTCAAAAATCAAATAGACCTTCTGTTTTTCTCGGCGGTTTATGCGAAAATGATGGCTGGCGTAAAAAATTAAAGAAAGAATTTAAGAATTTTTTCTTCATTGATCCTTATGACCCAGACTGGAAACCAGAAGAAAATATCTATAATGAATTAGCCGGAATAATGCTGGCAGATTATGTTGTTTTTTATAAAGGCGGAAAAGGTTCCGAACATGAGCAGGAGTTTATGGACCAGACCTGTCGAGATTACAAATCTTTTGATGATTTTGATGAACTTGTAGACTATTTAAAAAATATTAAAAAAACAGCAACATAATTTTTGATTAAGGATGTTTCTTATGCCAGATCCAAGTAAATATAAAGCAAAAAATAAAAAACTATATATGCAGAATTGTATGCATCAAACTATGCACATCGAAAAAAAAGATCGAAAAAATTCTTTAGCAATTTGTTTAAATCGCTGGAGAGAGCATCATCCATCGAAGAAGGACAATTATAAAGCTGTAAGAAACGTGGTCAACGCATTTTTATACAGTGATGGATTACCTTATAAACCCTCTCAATTTAGCCCTGAATTAACTGGGCAACATTTTAAAATTATCGATCCTGCTTCTGCTAATATAGGAAAAATTTTTGAAGCCACTGGGGATTTTGAAGAAAGAGATAATATAAAAGTTATAACTCTGATAATCCTCCCAGCGTCAGAAGAATCTGGAATGTCTTTAATAGAAAATTTTGTGGAAGGTTTCTCAATTAAAAAAACAGATGAGCCCCTCACTGTTATAAAATTGGCCGACTACCCAAAACACCCAGACACCGTGGTAATAAATAAAAAAGACCGCATCACATCTGGTTCAGAATACCACGAAAAAGATGTTTATAGTTATTATAATGGTGTCCAAGAAAAGATGATGGATGAATTGAAAGATCGAGATCTTTTTGTCCGTCTCAAGACCGACACAGGTGCCATTTATGTGCGGCACCCATTTACAGGTCATTCTGAGTTTATCAGAATAGCCAATGAAAGTCAGTTCGAAGAATATAATACCGGACGTGTAATTGAGATACACATTACCATGCCAGCACAGTGTCCGTACTATGTCGTTGATTTCGACGCAGTTGGAGACTGGGGAAAGACAAAAAAGATTGTTGGAGAAATAGCCGATGGGCTCGATAAGCTTCCTGAAGTAAAAAAAATCGAGATCCGGTATACAGGAAAGCGCGGCTTCCACCTGCTGGCGTGGCTCAAGAAACCAGTCCCGATCGATAAAGCCCGTGAAACGCTCAAGGAGTGGCTCAGAGCCACGTTCGGGGACAGGGACGACCTCGTTGTGGGGGAAAGCCCCAGCGGCTCCAAAGGGGCTCTGGGCGTGTCTCCAATGAAGCTTAATGGCGGGCAGGTGGCTCTATGGTCGCTGCGGGTGACCGGGCTGTGCTGTGTCGAGGTCCCGCGGGCAGATTTAGGGTCATTCAAGCGGGAGGATGCCAGTCTTGAAAAGACCTATAAAAAATTAACTGGAAAGACATTCACCCCAATGGAACAAAAAAAGGCGACAAGCAGAATAGTCGAAGCTTTTATGGCCCGCAGGTATAAAGAATTTGGTCAGGATGAAATATTATTGTACTGTCCAGATTGTCACGCGGAGAACTAAGAAGGATTTTTTATGGATCGTCTATCAATGCCGCACATTCAGGTTAAGCACAAGACACTAGACTTGTACTTCGAACATCTTGATCCTGAATCAAGAAAAAAACTTTACGAAGATTTAAAAGCTGGTTATACCATAAAAACTCCGCATTTTGAGGATCACCCCAATCCAGTTAAAGAATATAAGTGGTCTGATTTAGATGATGTTGACAAGCACAAAATTGAAGAAGTCATGAATTCCAAACAGCCTTTTAAATCGATTTTAAGATACAACGAAAAAACCAAATCGTGTGAAAAGATCGGAATGACTCAGGCAAATAGAGTAGTTTCTTCGTTTTTAAAACTGGCTGGTTATGATCGAGAAAAGATCAAGCCAGGATATAAAGGCCGGTTTGTCATACATTCTCATTTTGCAGAAAAAGCAGGTCATCATTTCGATCTTCGACTCGAGTTTCCAGTCACGTCCCTTCATGCGGCTTTGGGTGCATATGAGGGAAAAAGGCTGCCTGGTACCCGAGAGCCAATGGAAAAATATCCTGATAAGCCTGGAACGGTCTATCGTTCATTTGCTGTTAGAAAACACACTCTGCCTACATCAGGAACAAAGCTTTTCATTGTGGAGACCGAAGATCATCCAATCCAATATGGCGGGTTTACCGGAGAAATTGAAGAAGGATATGGGAAAGGAAAAGTTGATATTTTCGATAAAGGAACTTATGAGCTCCTTGATGTTGAGGGGGACAAAAAATATACGATCGATTTCAAAGGAAAAAAATTAAATGGTATCTATGCTTTTGTGAAATATCAGCGAGGCTATCTCTGGGTTAAAACAAAAGACCAAGAGAAGAGAGCCTTTATCAAATCACCAAAGCCTACCATTTTTGAAAAAACTATTTACAGACTTCCCACAAAAGAGGAGCTGATCGAAGTTGATTCCCGCAATTTATCCGCTGACGAAATACTGGACGGTTTTATGTATACCATAGTCGGCAGAGGCATAATGAGGCGAGAGGAAAAGAATACGATAATTGAAGCTATTCAGACACTCTCTAACATGTTTCCTGACAACACTAAATACAAGGAGGCTCTAAGCAAGGCCAAGGATATCGAACTGTTTCAACCAAAAAGAGCCTCTGCGATCGACTATGTTCGGCCAGAGATGTCCCCTGAGCTCTGGTATCTCAAGGACATTCCCGAGCTGCTTCCAAGCATAAAGGAAGCGATCATTAAAACTCTTGTAAACGCCTGTGAAGCATCGAATTTAGTCCGACCTTTTGAATGGATCGAAGGACTGTATATTTCCGGGTCCGCTGCCGGTTACAATTATCAGGAGGACGGAGATGTTGACCTTGATGTCATTTACACTGCAGCAAAATTTAAACAATGTAATCCGAGTGCCAAAGGCTTATCTGATGAAGATATTTTCAGCCGCATTAAAGATGCCTTGTATAAGGCAAACTATAATAAAATAGGAACCACCTCTCACACCTATTCGTTTATGGTTCTTAAAGAGGGAGACAAGCCTTCTGGGGACGCAGTTTATGACATGTTAAAAGGGAAATGGGCCTCTCCTCCAATAAGGCTTCCAGAAGACTTTGATCCTGATATTGCCTTTTCAAAGCAGCGGCAATTGGCATGGAAAATTGCCAGTAATTTGGATTTCCTGATCGGGGAAATTGTCAGAACGGCCGATCAATACAAGAAACTGGACCAGTTCGTTCGTCAGTATGGCAAATATCAGGAACGGCGTGTAGCTCTGCTGGCTAAATTAAAGGGACTCTGCCAGGAGCTGGACCGATTCCACACAGTAATTAATCAACTGACTGTTGAAGCGAAAACTTCTCAGAAGCCTGTTTATCCAGCCTTTTCGATTGGGCCTAACTGGGACGAACGTCAAATCATTTTCAAGTACCTGGCCAGGTCAGGATATCATCGGCCGGTACACATACTTTATCAGCTTATCGGAAACGACCCGATTAAAAAATTAATTGATAAATTCATTCCTGATTAAATATATGATCTCTTTTAGAAAAATAATAAGCTCATACAGGGCCAAAGAGGCAAGGGACTTCAGCTGTGTCCTGTGTCCTTTACCGTGGGACATTGCTGAAGAGATACGCCAATGGGGAAAGAAAAATATTCCAAAGGAAGACTTGGCAGGGGACGGGCTCGAGAGCCAAATTCACGTTACCTTAAAGTACGGAATTCACAACCACGACCCTTTCGAACTTAGAAACATTATATGGAACTTCGGCCCGATTAAAATGAAGTTAGGGAAAACATCACTTTTTTCAAACGAATTCGATGTGGTAAAAATTGAAGTAACTTCTCCTGGTTTACACGAATTGCACAAGTTAATTACAGATAATTTTGAGTGTACTGACACGTTTAAGGAATACATCCCTCATGTAACTTCCGCGTATGTTCGTTTAGGAGCCGGAAAAAAGTATTCTGGTCGGGACGATTTTGAAGGTCGAAAGATGACTTTAACTGCTGCTATTTTTTCTGGCAACGATTACCGCGAAACAAGCCTACCTTTTGGACCTTGATGGGTATTTCAGGATTTTTCTTTTAAAGATTTCCAACAGAAAACTCTGCGTGATTCTTCCTGCGGCATAGGCCATATTCTCATCATCCCTAGTCCGCTTGCCGAGCATTTTTAAATTAACGTTTAATTTTTTTGCGGAGAAGATCAATGCGTGCTGCAATTCGTGGGCTATAAAATAAATGTCAAATTTCTCTTTGCAGAATATTATCAGGCCGAGGCTGTTCTTTCCAACAATCTTTTCCAGCCACAGCGTAACGGCGTTGTGCTTTCGAAACTCCTTCTGGTCTTTTTCCTTTTCTCTGGAGGAGCGGTAAGGAAAGATTGAATACAGCACCCTGAGACGTTCGTGCATTTCCTTTAAAGTGTCATATATTTCTATACGATAATAAAATCGTCCTATGACATATAGCTTAAAAGTAACCATATCATCATCTTGGGGCTATAGGTGTTGCCGCTGGAGGAACTCCTGGTTTTGGCGCTGCTGGAGTTTCTGTAGCAGGTGCTGTATAAGGATACCAGATATAAATTTCTAATGCTTTAGAGGTCCATTTTATAGATCTCAAAAACTCATTATTGCGTCTTAACCGTTCGATTGTGTCTGGTAATAGTTCGGCGTTTCTTCGAAGTAAAATACAATACAATGAATTATTTTTTTGGGTCTGTCCAGGTTCTAGTCTGGTTTTCATTCGATCAACCATATTAACTATACCCATTTTAACTAGAAGGGGCCTGACCTGTTTGAAGAGCTCTCCCGGGTCAGCGTTAGGGTCTGGCTGGGCTGTAATTGATTTGGCCAATTTGTAGATTATATCTGATAGTGAACGCATTTAATACCTCCGAACTGAAAATGCTTAAAATATTAATAAAGAATTACGAAAAAGTTCGTGGCCATAATATATAATTCTTAGGCAACCAATTTAAAACCAGGAGGATTTTAATGTTTCCTAAAAATGATGATCAATTTGAAGAAACAATCGTTAACGAAGTGGCCAAGGAAAAGGGTGGTTGGGAGGTAAAACGTGCTGATGGCTGGATCTTTTTTGTTCCCAAAAATTCCGTTGAACCAAAGAAGGGAATGACAGCAAGGTTTTATGGAACAGGTATCGGATCACCTGTTCGCGGGCTGTTTTTAAACGGAAAGAAAGTTTTCTATTGAACCGAGGCTGATGACCAAAAAAAACGGGATATAGATCTCTACGGTGAGAATGTCACAGAATGGCTGAAGCGTTGGGATAAAGGACAAACGGTCTGGTCTATAAGTATGGGGGGACTCGGACCGGGTTATGAGCAGTGTATTCATATTACCGTGGCAGAGATCCTTCGTTTCATGCTTTCAAAAAAATATAAGTTATCAAAATGGGAAAATAAACTGAGTGGTGTAAATGCATGGAAGCACGATCGGGATGAAATCGAGCATGCTGTTCTTAAAGTACCTGTTATAGACAAGCTTGGTCTGAGTGGTGCCCAGTGGGGTGCTGCCATGAATTTGGCCCTGCAGTTTTACCAGAACGGGCCTTGTGCCGTAATGAAAGACGAAAAGGTAAAAGACCGGCATATTCAGGTAAGTCGAACTTTTCCATAATAAAAGGAGAGCTCGTCAACTACCACACCCACAAGGGGCGTGGCTTGCGCTTCCAAGTTTCGCAGTGCTTAAAAGCAAAGCGCCACTCCATATTAAGCCAGAGTGAGACGGAGCACTTTAGCCTTAAATTCCGGGTCATCTCAAGTTAAACCCGGAGGCAGGTAGGTCGGTTGACACACGGGTGGCAAACCCTGCTCAAGGTTCCTTAGGCCTTGAGAACGACCCATCAGATAAGGAACCTGTATGCCGTACACAGGCAAACAATTTCTTGTTATCATGCCCTATCTGATACCTGAGGCTTTGAACTAAATATAATTCAGGAAGAGAGCAGAGTCAAATGACTCGCTTCCTCCACGGGCACGAGGCCCGTGGTTTCCGCTCGGTGGAGGATCATGAATAAATATCATATTGCTATAACAGACACCGATTTATATAAACTGTCAATGCAGTTGGCAATCTGCAGGTTATATCCTCGGGCAATCGTCCGGTATAGTTTTATTAACCGTGGTGGGAGAGAATTTCCAGATGGTTTTGCCAAGCGACTGAGAGAGATTATAAATGAATTTCGCGGAATAACGCTGACCGAAAATGAAAAAAATTTCCTGCGAGAGAAGTGCTATTACATGGATCCAGTTTATCTAGATTTTCTATCTGGGTATCGTTATGATCCAACCGAGGTTTTCATTAATCAGAAAGGCTCTGAACTCATAATAACGATTGAAGGTTTATGGCATCGGACGGTTTTATGGGAAGTGCCACTTATGGCCACTATCAGCGAACTTTATTTCGAAATGACTGGCAAAGTTTTGGATGTAGGTGCTTCCAGAAAGATCAATGAAGAAAAATTTTCTGAACTGGCTTGTTTAAGAATTCCAACATCCGATTTCGGAACAAGACGGCGTTTTTCTTTCGAAAATCATAAGATCGTTCTTGAAGATTTTCAGAAATATGCTGAAGGTGGAACAGCTGGTTCTTTTGTATTCATGGGTTCGAGTAATGTTTATTTATCCATGATCAATAATACTGTTCCGATTGGTACGCATGCACACGAGTGGTTCATGTATCATGCAGCCCGGTTCGGTTTCAAACTGGCCAATCAAATGGCGCTCGATGCCTGGTCGGAAGTTTATCAAGGCGATCTTGGTATTGCCTTGACTGATACTTTTACGACCGATGTGTTTTTCAAGGCTTTTACTACAAAATATGCGAAGCTGTTCGATGGTGTACGTCAAGATAGTGGCGACCCTGTTGAATTTGCTCGTAAAGCCGTACAGCACTACAAAAATTTGAGAATCAATCCTGCGTCCAAAGTTATTGTATTTTCGGACGGTATTGACAGTTTTGACACTATTCAAAGAATTAAACAGGCATGTACTGATGATGAAGGTCGTTTGAAGATTCAGCCCCGTTTAGGGATAGGAACCTGGCTCACAAACGATGTTCGAGCTCCTTTTGGTCTTGGTTTAATAAAACCCCTGAATATGGTCATTAAAATGACCGCCTGTCTTATTGACGGGGACTGGATTTCAACCGTAAAACTTTCGGACAATAAAACCAAACACACTGGCGATAAAAAAATGATCAATCTTTGTCAGCAATTACTTAAAATAAAGAAATAAACATTTATTTTTATGCAGCACATCTGGGTCAAAAAAATAAATCATATAGAAAATTTGCGTGATTACAAAAAAATAGATCGTTTTGGCCCCGGATGGTATGTTGAGCCAATTGATAATAGTCTTGTAAAGGGTAAAATTCCACCCATATATCGTCAACTTAGTTTTAATTCAAAAGAATGCGGCGAACCAACAGGCATCATTCGATTTCTTCGCGGAAATATTGAAAGTAAAATAAACTCAAGTTATCTTACATGTTACTGGCTGATTGACTGCAATCTTGGAAAAGCAACAATAATAATTAAATCAGAAAATCAAGATGTCAATAATTTTTTTAACACCCTTAAATCCGGATTAAGAAAATGACTTACACGGATGATTTTTTGAGACAATGCCCGTTATTGAAAGATTTAAATAAAATAGCATTGTCTTATGCTTGGGCATACGTAGAAGGCAACTTGGTTTATGATCACCCTTTTCACTCCATAAACGACCCCTTCAGCGAAAACTTTTTTGAAAAAAGGTACAACCTGTTTCAGCTGGCTCAAAACAAAAGACATATTATGGAAATAGGGTTTAATGCCGGTCACTCCACCTTAATAATGCTCTTGGCCAACCCAGCAGCGTTTTTTGTCTTATTTGATTTAAATTATCATAAATATACCAACCCGTGTTTCTGTTTTTTAAAACAGACTTATCCTGACATGTCCATAAATTATGGCGATAGTAAAATTACCATTCCTGAATTTGCATTGCAAGGAACGAAATTTGATCTGATTCATGTGGATGGAGGACACGACATTGAACACGCATCGCTGGATTTTGAAAACTGTAAAAAACTATCAACGAAGGATACAACAATCATATTTGACGATACGGTTCCAGAAAATCATTTGGATGAACTTTTAGAAGAAAAAATAAAACGGAATTTAATAAAACCCGTTGACAGAAATGCTTTGGGTTTGAAATCGAATTTGTCACAAACAATATTTAATTACATTTTCGAAGGAGCTCTCGATGAACTGCATTGCCATTGAACAAATTATAGTCGATTGGTTGAAGGAATACCTTAAAAAAAGCAATCAGGAAGGATTTGTTGTTGGAATCTCCGGAGGAGTCGATTCAGCTCTTGTTTCGACATTGTGTGCCTTAACGAAATATCCGACCTTGTTGTTAAGTTTGCCTATTCATCAATCAGCAGATCAAATTAAACGGGCACGAGACCACATGACTTGGCTTGTAGGTCAAGCGTACGCTGCCGGACAAAAAGATAATGTAGCTCTTGCCGAAGTAGATCTTACAGAATCTTTTACAACTCTTAAACACCATTTAAGGGGAGAGGTACAGGAAGACGAACTGGCAATGGCCAATATGCGGTCACGTCTCCGAATGACAACTCTATACGCCTATGCCGGCCATAACGGATATTTGGTTGCTGGGACAGGGAACCGTGTAGAAGACTATGGAATTGGCTTCTGTACAAAATTTGGAGATTCTGCAGTTGATATCTCCCCAATCGGAGATCTTTCTAAAACCCAGGTATGGGAGCTTGCAAAACATGTCGGTATAAGTAAGGAAATCACTCAAGCTGTTCCGACCGATGGCCTTTGGGCAGATAACCGCGGGGATGAAACTCAGATTGGTGCTTCCTACGCCGAACTTGAGTGGGCTATGGGTATATGTGAAACCAAAAATTATACGGATCCGTTAATTTATCCTTCAACAACCGACATCAAATTCACACCTCGACAAGAAATAGTTCTACAAATTTATTTACAACGGCATGCCTCTAGCAGACACAAATTCAATCCAATACCAGTTTGTACAATACCTAAAGTGATCCTTTAAGTTTTCTTTTTTTCCTCTTGTTTTTCTTTAATGGTTGAAGAGGGCTTTTATCAACGGCTTCGAAAAAAGACTCTGATACAAATTTGCTGAAGTTTTTGTGAATAGCTGAGCAGTCCTTACAATAGGCTTCGTCTGCATAAAAGAAAAATTTTTCATCTATATCGATTAATTTGAAAGGACCAGCAAGACATAATCTGCAATAAATGTATTTTTTAGTTACACCTTTCTCATCGACATACCAATACCTTGGATTCAGTCGCATAAACTTGTTTTCTTTCTAGTTAATCATTTCCTGGTGGCATGAGCCCTGGAGGTAAAAAGCCCGGAGGTGGATTAATATTGAAATACTTAAGAAATTTTTTCAAAAGTTCTGGGTCCAATTTTAGAGCGAAACCATCAGGAGAATTTCCGCCACCTTGAGAAGGCCCGCCGCCATCCAACGGTATTTTTAAAGAAGTTAAAACAAGAAGATGTTCTCGTTCTCTGATAAAAAAAGACGTTGGATCATCGACTTTCCAAAGATTAAAATGATCTTTAATTTCAGCCCAGACCTGTTTCTGTTTTATGTCTAATCTTTCATATCGTCTTGCTATATCAGCCATCATTTCAATATTATGTGTCATTCGTGCTTCTAGTATTTTTTTTGATAAATCGACCTGCATACGATCGTATCGTCTTATCTTACAATCGACAGGCTCCGGCAACACCCCAACAACAACTTCCATTGGAGAGGGTGGTTCAAAAGTCTGCAGTTTTTTAGGCCCTTTGACTCGTTTGGAAATAAAAATATTCTGTATTTCCATTCGTTTCGGATGCTGCGGGGTAACTTCTTTATTCAATATTTTCAGGAGCTGCTTCCAATAAGCAATGCGATTGGACTTCTCCCATTTGGTTTTGATTGGAAGAAGCTGATTCTGAAGAGTTGGCTCAATCTTCAGAATTCTATCAACTATTTTGCTTAAGCCCCTCATATCCAACACCTTAACCCTCTTTTAATCGTTTTAATGCTTCTCACTATATAAAACTATAATTAATTGATTATTAGTCCTTTCCTATATTAATAATATCATTTTTGGGTCGAAAAGTAAATTTAATTCTTTTTTTTAAACCGCAAGATATATATTAATAACATGGTTTTTATTTACACAACCGATCTTCACGGCGATGTCCTCAAATATGAAGCTGTTTTAAAATTTGCTCAAGAACAAAAAATAAATCTTGTTCATCTCGGGGCTGATCTATTACCAAAAGGGTCTGGCATACTTTCACAACAGAAAAAATTCATCAACGGGTATCTGAAAAAGTATTACAAAAGATGCAAGGACTTGGGCATAGACGTGCTGGCCTTCTTCGGAAACGACGATATCTACACGAGAAAAAAGTATTTTCTCAAATACGCGACTCTTCTAGATGAAACTCCTTACTCGAAAAACGGCTATGATTTCCGAGCTTATGGCTTTGTTCCAGACTACCCCTTCGGTTTAAAAACAGCTTGTAAGCTTGATTACGACGGCTGGAAATGTCCTGATCCTTACCTCGGCCGCCCGCTGGATTGCGGACCTAAGGGTTTGGAAGAGATTCCCGACATTGAAAAATACTTTATTAAAAAGGGTACAATCGAAAATGATTTGAAAAACATTCACGTCATTACGGATAAAACGATAATGGCCACCCATGCACCGCCTTGGTCCTTGGACTTGGATGTCTGTAGGGGCGGCCGGAGAGTCGGATCAAAATCGGTCTACGATTGGATCAAAAACGAAAAGCCCCTCGTAGTTCTTTCTGGCCATATTCATGAATCATACGATGTATCCAAGGTTTGGAAGGCTAAAATTGGAAAAACTACAGTGATTCAACCTGGGCAGCTTCCTGATAAAACCCATATCGTCGTCATTTCCGTTCAAAACAACGAAGTCGTTTCGGAACTTTTTTTGAAAGGGAAGGAAACATTATGAGCCATAAAGAGGCTAGGGCTGAATTATTGAAGGAATATTTTCCCAATACAAAAAAATGTCAGCTGGAAAGCGGTGCGGATTGCATCAAGGATAAATGCAAATACTGGATAGACGACAGGTCTTGCTGGGATACCAAGTTTGACGAGCTCGTAAGGGAGGTTTTTCAAACCGATGATTATTTTTACATACATTTTATGAGAAGGGATGACGAAAAATCTTGGCCTGGTTATTTCAATTTTACCGTTCGTGCGGAAATAGTCAGATATTATGGCGATAAAAAAACGGACTTGAGCACTCCCCCCCAAATGCTAATAGAAATTTGGCTGAACAGCGAGAGACTTGCCTCAATGATACAAAAAAAGTTTAATCTTGTAAATTGGGAGATAGAGTCGAAAAGCGAGGATGGGGGAGACGATCATGCCTTGGCTCTTAAAACCAATGCCTCCCACTTGGAACGGGATCGTGTCGTTGAACTGCTGAAAAGCGTCAAAGACTTGGCCAATAAAATCCTTGAGTATGAAAAGGAAGCCAACACCTGCCGGTTTTGCAGGAGAAAAGCCGAACACCTGTTTGATTACGGAAAATGGAGCATCTGTTCCTGGTGCAGGAAAAGTATTATCATGTTTTTTGTCAATAATCCGATATGCAGATTTTTGTTTCGGTTTCTACCAAAACAAGGTTTAACTCACAAAGATTTAAATAGTAGTTGTTAATTTTTTGTAGTGATTGAGGGCTTGAACAGCCTGTTTTAAGTATCCTGTACCTTCGTTTATAATTTCGACCTGCCGTTTTAGTATTCTAATCTTTTCCAGATTTCCTTTGTACTCCCTAATTTCCTTTGCTTTAACATTCCGTCCTTGCAAAAGTAAAGAAATACTCTTTTTGATTTCCTTGATCTGATCCAATACTGTATTCCTGACCAGACCTTTCCTGACTTTGTGAACTATGGCGGCATATAATTCAATCATATATTTGTTTTTATATTAATTGAGAATTACAAATAATTTGTAATAATTTACTAATTATTTTCTAAACCATGATATATAATCATAAAAAGAGGTGATATTATGTTTAGCCCTCATAATATAAAAAGAAAAGATTTTGAGGATTGTAGATTCCTCATGGCTGAACAGAATGCTATGGCCAAATCCAAATTTATTGAAAGCCAAAAAGCAAATAAGGATCTTTTTTTTGATGATCAAGGACGGCCTTCTCAAAATTTTTATGTCTGGTGGATTGAAAACCATGCAGAAAATTTCAGAAAAGCTTGGTTTGATTCCTTGTGCCGTAAATGTAAAAATGTTATTACCTGTAAAGACTGTCTTGAAGAACACTGTCTAAATTTCATATATGACCCAGAATGGCATTGTTCATTTCAAACACACACCAATATCTCGAAAGAAGTTTCGAGGAAAACGGGGAAAATATGTCACGCAACAGCAAGTCACACAACAGCAACAACCTGTACATAGATCCGGAAGACGGGGAGATAGTTCCAGACCCTGTCGCAGAAACTCCTTATACAGCTGAAGAAGAGGAACAGCTTCTCACCGACATGATTGACGACGGAGAGGAAGACCCTCAAGAACTTCACTTCTAAAAAAAATTCATAATCTAGTCTGGCCCCGATATATAATCCTTATCGGAGGTCAGAAAAATGCCCGATTATACTAAACTATCGTTTTGGAGAGAACATCTCATGAATAGGGGATTTAACGCCCCCTATTATGGAACTCTTACGTGGAAAAAAACAACCATGTCTGGCTATATTTTTGCAAACAAATCTGGATTTAAGATCTTGATTGATTACCGAGGCTTTGAAAAATCCACTTTTCCAGATATACTGATACGATATCAAGGTATAACAATACATCGTCCCAATTGGCAAAATCCAGTTTTCGGACCGTCAGGCGGCGATCGTTCCAAAAACATTTCCGAACTGCTTCGATTAATCGACGCAATG
>Ga0315284_10007108_pt1 | contig 15964 bp, 13 predicted proteins | sample YL17G09_16_MG_FD_203696 | JGI IMG/M metagenome (GOLD analysis project Ga0315284, IMG submission 203696) | Sediment microbial communities from Yellowstone Lake, YNP, Wyoming, USA - YL17G09_16 | ecosystem: Environmental > Aquatic > Freshwater > Lake > Sediment | place: USA: Wyoming | collected... | reverse complement strand
GCTCGGCCGGCTCGACCACATAGCCAAAGACCCCGTGCTCCACACGCTCATGCAGAGCCTCGCGAACAGCCGGGGCGGTGAGGAAGTCCATGTCCGCAATCCACAGCGGCAGGACGTCCTCGTCGTATAGATTCCACTTGATGCTGTCGGTTCCGCGTCGACTGATGATCTCGTCGAAATCCTGAGTCTGTGTCAAGCTCATCTCCCGGTGCATGAGGGCATTGTCGGGGCGCGCGGGAGGGCCGAGAAGGACAAACGGCCCTGGCGAAAGACCCAGGGCCGCCGTTCCCGGATGGGACGTTGGTGGTGCTAACGCGAGTCTACGAAGAACCTTCGTCTTGACCTACTCGTGGGAAACCTCCAACTCTCAGATCGGCGAAGACTCCGCCTTCCCGATCGTGAATCTCCCAGAAGCGTCTGCCGCACGAGTGAAGCATAGCCGCCGTGACTAGCCTGCGCCAGAAGCTATCCACACGTGTGGACTCGCCGGTAGCGTCACTGCCTAGCCGTTCGGCGAGAGCGGTTCGCGGCGGGCATGATTCGCCCTACCCCTAGTGGACGAGTCTCGAACTGACCTTCCAAGAGGCAACCTGCGACAGAAGCACGCCCACTTCGTTCGCGAGGCAGTCAGGGTTTCTCGCCGGCAGCGCCCGGGGATTGGCTGGCGTCGACGAAGACGCGGCAGTCACTGACGCACAACCGCCAAACCAGATCGTGGAACGACTGCAGGATCAGAGCGTGAGTTCGAGCAGCACCACACTGGACTCACATCCATGCCGCGGGCCTATCCCAAGTGAGACCAGAGCTTCCATGAGTGGGAGGTCACCGGGAGATGTGCAGGGGCACATCAACTCCACCGTGCGAGACATACGTAGGAAGAATCGCACATGGCGGAGGAGAATCTCGACAGCCTCTTGGTCACCATCGGCGAAGTCAACGGAGTAGACTTCGCCACCCTGACTAGGCCCTCCAACGAGAACCCCGGCAAGATGGCCGTTCCTGCGGATGCCGATGCAATCGCGCGCTCCCTGAAGCAGCCTTGGAGTTGCACGGTCGAGTGGGTAGAAGATCCAGCCGTGTGGAAGGTGGCCGGCAGCTGCAGCAAGGAAATCCGAATCGAGCACGTAGCTCAGGCACTCCTCGGGAGGAAGCTCAACGACATCGCTCGCGTTGCGGTCCTCTTCCCATGCGAAGCGGTCGGCCTGGACTCCATACCAGTCGAATTGCGCGACCTCCACGAACCCGTGCGCTAGGGTGAGGTTGAGAGACGCCAGGTTTGCAGTCTCAGTCGCGAGCCCTACGCAGTGTGCTTTCTCCCTGCTCGCCTCATCGAGGAAGAAGCGGGTGATTGCCTTCGCCACACCAAGCCGCTGATAGGGCGGATCGACGCGGATACCCTCAAGCCACATGTATCCCGGCACGAGATACATTCGGTGAGCGAAGCCGACAACACGTCTGTTCAGCAGTGCGACAACGGACTCCCCCGACTTCCCAGCAAGCCAGTCATCAATGGCAGTTGAGATGTAGTCTCTTCGAGGCGATGCTCGGGAAGAGATCTCAAGGATTCTCTCTCTATCACCGCTGTTCGCTCTTCTAAGCGCTATCGGGCAACCCATGGTTCTCCCCATCTACACAACTGGCTGGCTGCAAAGACACCCCAGAGTCGTCTGGCCTCTCTGCAGCCCGATGCGCACTTGAATTGAGTCTAGCACTCCTCTGTGTGCTGCTGCTAATGCGTTGAGTCCGCATGCTCGGGGACTGAGACCGCCGCCGAGTCATACGATCCGACACACGCAGGCTCGGGTGCCCACCTTCGCTTCTTCCCGCCGCGTTCGCGCATCGGTGGACCCAGGCAAGCAGTCTGACCCGCTCTGACGAGCGGCCCGGCTGCAGCGGGAAGAGTACGGTCACCACATCCATCAGAGCACACCATCAGACCTCGACAGTCGCAGCTCCGAGTAGCGCCTATCGTGGGGCACTGTCCATGCGGGGGCGGGAGCGCTGCATCGCCTTCTAGATGAGGGTTTCGCAGTACACTTGACAACCGTATGACTTCGGTATATGATACGGCTATGATACGTACCACGGCCTCATAAGGAGGAGAACTCACGGGGAGGGAGGTGAGTATCTAGGAGCCGATCGGGACGCGCTGAGGGAATCGGGAGGGGTCGATGACCGAGCGATGATCGGGAAACGGCCTCAGGGAGCAGGAACAGCGAAGGGAGGGAGTAGGAGGTGGGTGTGTAGGAATCGACCGGGGTGCGCTGAGGGAATCGGGAGGAGTCGATGACCAGGCAGAAAGTCGAAAACGGAGTTCGGGCAAGGACAGCGAGCGGAGTGGGGGGAGAAGGAGGGTGAGAATAGACGGTAAGAAGAGCGACGGAGAAAGCGATCCCGGAGATGCCGCTGCGGGGGACGGGGCGCACTTCTCGCAGCGGCGCTCTTTTCGTGTACCTGAGCTGGTGAAGCGACTTGATTGGAGTCCTCCAAGCCTCTCTGAGTGGCCTGGGGTGAGGGGAACGCGTACTCGGAGACACGGACAGGAAGTTGAGCGTGGGGAGTTTGTCGTCAAGTCCGAAAGCGGTAAGATGTACGCGGGAAGGTCTAGGGATGGCTCCAAGGAGGTATACGTAGGGTAGTCGTCGGTAGAGAGGGAGGCAAGCGGAGGATGGATGTCCCCCGTTTTGAGGGTTGTGCTTCAGTACGAAACGAGCCAGCATGTGGAGGTGCGCCAGTGGCCAAGGAGATAACCCCGAGGATCGAGAAGAGCATCGGTGAGATCGCGTGGGAGCGGCATAAGTACACGTCGACGATGGCCGCCGCCTACTTCTTGTCACTTCAGGAAGTATCGGCCCGCACACAGATCCCGGTCGCGAGGTTGCTTGATCAAGCTGTGTTCGAGTACCTGAAAATGCTCGGAGTCCAGCTGCGAGCGGCGGCACCAGTCATCGACATCGCCTACATCCAGTCACGCATCAAGGAAGTCGCGGCCGAGTGAACCGCCAGGTGCAACAATGGCTGATCCAGTCTTGTCGGTACTCTTCGGGAAGCTCGTAGAGTCGGGCGGGAAGGTGGTGGGTGCCATCACGACTCGGGCGCGTCTGCGGCTCTCAGGGCTTGGCACCGAGAACCACAGAGTCCTTCTGCCGAAGGAGTTCGAGACAAAGGCCGAGGAATTCTTCCCGGTGTTCGGCGGGCTGACGAAGCCCCCCGCCTCGGGAGTCGTTCTGGAAGCCCGGCTATTCACGATCCAAAACAAGGGTTGGAAGGAAGCTGCCGAGGATTGTGTCGCGGAGGCTTGGCTGCGGATTCCGGAAGGCGAGATCCCGGTCTACCCCTTCTGGATGAACCGCAAGGCAGTGCCGAGTGCTGAGTTCGAAACGATTCCCGCTCGCGACAAACGGGAACTAGTGGTCTTTCTGTCCAAGCCCGAGGGCGAGAAGCTCTTGTTCTGCACGTGTATCCTGCCCGAGGCAACGGCAGTGCCGACGTGGCAGCTGGAAGTACCGATCACTACGCCCATGTCGCTGAGGTTGGTCGTCCGATCGAAGTCCGCCAAGCAGGTTGCGGCCGAATTCCTTCTTACGGCTGATAGGCCGGGATTGCGGGACATGCGCGCGCAGCGGGTCCCTTTGCGGATCTGAAAGCCCTCGCCCACAGTCAGGCAAGACGACGAACCATGTCGGAGAAAGCAAGACGCAGGAAGCGATCACCACATGGGCCTTCAGATCCAAGAACCTTCAACAGCCCGGCGTGGACCTCGCTGAGGTCACATGTCTCATAGAGCCGCTGAAGCATAGGCTCAACGGCAACGGCGGCCTGTTGAATGTCGTCAGGCCAGCTATCCCTGATCGGAGAGAAGATCGTTCTCAGACCGTCAACTGTCGCGGCGGGAGCAAGCGGCATCGCAGAAATCCACGGGATTAGGCGCAGGAAGCTGGTGCACTCCCTGTCCGTTGTTTCTGGGCCTGAGGTTAGCTCACCTAGCTTCTCGCTGGCCATATGAGAGAAACGAGCCAGCCATATGGAGGTGTAGAGGTACTGAGGCCCACTGATCTTCGTCGCCAGCATGTTCACGAAGGCTTCGCTTGCCAGAGTCAAGATGGTCTCACCAAGTAGACCATCCCGTCCAGTGTACTCGCGAACCCCCCATCCGAAATACGTCATCAAGTGAAGAGCCTCATGTAGGAGACAGGGATACAGCTGGAGCTGCACGTCATGATACTCCAGCATCAGAATCGGAAGGGGGTGCCCGGGAGGCTGCGAGTCAATTGGGAAGAACGCACCAATCGGCGGCCGACTCGAGGTGCTGCCACCGCTAGCCGGCAGTCCCAGCTCTGCGCACAACGCTGGAATGTTGTCTGTGACATACACACGTGCGAAGGACTTCCCGAAGCCCATGCGCGCGAGTTCGTTACATGTTCGTTTCAACAGCAACTCCATCGCAGATTCGTCCGAAGGAGATCGGTATGCCGGGGGCGCCATCCACCGCGTCCGCCTGAAGCACATCGCACTCTTGCCGGCCTCGCCGAGGCCTGCCTGAGCGGGTGCGCCATTCATCCAGATCAGCGAGACTCCCAACTTGGCAAGAGCCTCGAGGTAGGCCGTACGCAGTGCGGAGTCGCTCAAAGTAGAGACGTCAACACCATCGGAAACTGTCGAAACGAGAGCACGGTGTATGTGCTGCTTCGTAAGGCGGTCAACCGGCGAGAGATCGATTTGCTTCAAGCTGGAGAGAAAGAGCGGCCCTGGTTTCCCTGGTATCATTAGCGATCCCCGCGGTATCCTACGGTCTTCTCCTCCACAGGTCAAGGCTCGTCGCCTGACGCTTCATGGGTGTCCTTGACTTGTAGTTGTCTCTCCCGCGCTGGCAATAGCCGAAGTCTAGCACCAGGATCTTGAGCAACATGCCCCGGCCGAAATCCAGTGCCCGGCCCCCCAGTGGACGAGTCTCGAACCGAGTGGCGCGACTCTGGGCAGAACCTTCGATCCACATCCTCAGCCGAAGGTGCGCTGGCAGGACATCGGGCACAGCGCCCGCCTCGGCAGACGACGCAGCCAGATCGCCAGCCTATTCAGGAGATGGGGTATCTGCTTGCCCAACGTGGCAGGCTGACTTGCCCCTCAAGGAAGTGGTCAATCATCGCCTTCGCAGTGTCGTGTGGAGGAGCGATTCGAATGAGAGTGCTCCAAATCGTGTCCTCATCCGGACCTGCGCTCCTGCGGTCATCGGTCTTCATGTGAATGACTCGATCCCGAGCGTCCCGAAGCTGCGCGTATGCTTGCCAGACATGCCCACCTCTGGGAGAGGGGCGTGAAAGGACCGCCGGCAGGATATCGCCGAGCTTCGTGTCAAGCTGCAGCCACCTCTCTATCTGAGCTGCACTGTAGGTTTCCGCACAGCGCCCGTCTGTCCGCTCAATTCGGTGAGTGTAGCCGCCCGGCAACATCTCATTCGCAAAAGCCTCTAGTGCGCAGAACGCGAATACAACCGACGCAGCCCGATACCCGATCAAGTCAAAAGCATCGCTGTCATGCCGAAGGCTGGTCACGCCGCCTTTCGTGTCCTGCTTCTCAACGTCGTTGAGGAGTTCCTCTGACCGCACGAACGACTCGCGCGCTGTGTCGAGGAGCATAGCAGTCGCATTCGGCAGCAGAAGCGCGAGGAGCTGATTGCTTCCCCTCCGGACGATCGTCTGCAAGACGACTTCGCTGCCCTTCGGGAACACGAACCCGGTCTGGTCGGTGAAAGGCTGTGCCAGAGTGCTGGCTGCTTGACATCGCCAGTCAGCTTCCTTTGCGCCCTGGTTCTCCATGGCTCCTCCTCTGATGTGCATAGACTAGCTTACCGGGCGCCGCCGACAACGGTGCATTTGGGGCGTGATGACGCTCGGTGAGTGGCCCCATAGTGGATGAGCGTGGTTGCAGAGTCCTCCACACTCCTGAAGTTGGGACCCGGCGAGTAGCACGTGAGGCGCCAAGAGAGCAGGGCTGCATCGCTGCCAGTTCCGTACCGTTCCCGGTTGGTGCACGCTCTGTCGGATCACGCTCCTTCCGCGGTTCGGGTCTTGCACCGGCAACTCCCTACGCCTCCACGTTATGGTAGCATGCTCTGTGAATCTCACTCCGTGTTGCGACAGAGGCGAAGGAGGACGCATGCACACCGGCATGGCATGGGCAGAACTCAAGAAGAAGTCGGATAGCGATTTGGTCGCTCTGCATGACGAGTGCGCCAGAGGCACGGGAGAATTCCTATTGACGCTTCGTGACGAACTGCGCCACAGAGACTCAGCCAGGCAGACCAAGACCATGGTGCGCCTCTCACGGGAAATGGTCGCAATGACGGTCCTCATCCTGCTGGCAACAATCGCCAACGTGGTCCTTTGGACACTTGGATAGGTCGGTGCCCGAAGAAGGCCGGCGGATCGAGTATCTGAAGCGAAGTTCGATAAACGTACCCAATGATGATCGCTCCGGGCAACACGAGCCAGCCATCCGGGAGGAGCTGATCCTTGCCACTGTTCAGTGCTGCCTTCGCACCCTGGTAGATGGGGGAGTCGTCAGAGAAGACCACCTCCAACGAAGGTACGGCATCGACTGGAGCAGCAGTGGCCGGCTGGGGATGTGGGGCTCAGGGGCCTTCGGACACTGGGGATTGGACCGCTGGTTCGAGGGAGACCGCGAGTTGAGTTCGTCCTCTGGCTTTTCGTGGGAGCGACAATTCCCAAGCAAGCAGCGCAGGTCACATCTTCCCCGCCGTCCTTGTCCTTGGTATGATGCATCAGAAGCTCTCGGATGGGTTTGTCCATGACCCCAGACACGAAGGAAGGCAGGGCTCCCTACTGACGGCGTAGCCAGGTTCCTGCAGAGGAGTACTGAATGCGAGCGTCTCTATCCCCGTCGAAGCGTGGACATGCGCTGCAACTCCGGCATGGATCTCCTCAGACACGTTGCCAGTTCACATCCGCGCAACAGGACAGAGCCCCGGCAAGGTATTGCCCGTGCGAGCATGATCTGGCACCGGCAATCTCCGGATCTAGATTGATCTGCATGGGCCACCGCGCACGTCGGCCGAGCAGTGGTCTTCGCGTGCCAGCGCAGGAACACAGCACACTCCCGGCGGCGCAATCCTCCCGCACAGCCGGCAACGGCACGTCGCCTGCTACTGAAGAAGGTGTCGCCAGTGTGGGAAAGGCTTGACCCCCATTCGACGGACCTCGAGCAGGCGTTTGCACCGTTGCACAGAGAGGCCGTGCAACGCGATCACCCATGGTCGATTGCCGAGTTGCGACTGAGCGAAGATGACACTAGATGGCTCCGAGAATGGTTTGCCTGTTTGATTCCCATGAAAGTAGAGGAGTGGATCACTCGGACATCGCTCTTTGGCCGTAAGGATGATCCAGCAGTCCCGCACTACCAGATGCTCGGCGCTCTTCTAGTGTGTGCAGGAGCGGAGATCTGCCGCGAGGAGAGCACTGAGGACTCAGTCTGGCCGGCGATTCGAAGTATCCTGCCTGAATCTGGCGCGCTTCGGGCCATGTTCTTTCTGTCGAATGGGCAACCGTCGTCATTGACCAAAGACGCCATTGCGGATGCTGTTCGGGCGCTGAATCTTCGCCACGCAATGGACATCGAGGGGACGCAGCAGTGGTTTGTAACGGTCAAGCTCCAGTTCGGTTTTACGTACCGAGGCGCGAAGAACCGCCTAGCGGAATGGCTGGTCAATCTCGGGCGACCACACGCAGTCCAGTACCTTGATGGCGAATCTGGCCACGCGGACCTGACCTCAGAGTCTTTCCAATCGATGTGGAGGGCCCTGAGACAGTATAGGCGGGGCCTGATAACCGAAGACGAGGTCCGGACCACGCTGCAACGCCTCCCATGGGTAAGAGCCCACTGGATAGATGACTTGCTGCAGGAGGCAACGGCGAAGATCGCAACCCTTGGAACTGGCGAGCAACGAGCGGAAGGAGCGGAAGGAGCGGAAGAGAACACCGCACACATGGAGGAAATCTCGGAGGACGAGCTCCACCCGATTGCAGGTATCTCGCTTGAGTGGCCTACAGGCGGAGTTCCTCGACTCCGACTGAACCTTGATCGATTCGCCATTGAAGGCGCTGTGGCTGACATGGACTTGACTGAGCTCGATTTCTATGTCGACGGAGCACGAGCATGCCGCTGGCTCCGCCAGCGCGATGGCTCCTGGGCAGGGCTAGCGTGTCTCTATGCTGAACAGGATAAGGGTAGGCAGCAACCGAATCTGAGCCCGCGGACGCTGCTTCTGCAAGCCCGCTCTGGGCAGCCCGTGGCGGAGTGGGACCTTGCCGATTCTGGTCTGATGGAAGAGGTTCTGGTTTTCGACCTCGGAAGCGAGGGCATGGTCTCGGCGAGTTCAGGAAGGCTAGAGGCGAATCGGCGGTACGCGGTCATCTGTGAACACGAGTGCAAGATCGAGGGCGCTGCTCCGGTTGAGGTGTTTGAGCGGCCCGGGCTCTCCAGGAAGGTCGTACGTCTACCGTCGCCACTGAGCGGAAGCATATGCGTTTCCTATGGGGATTTCGTCGTCTGGCAGCCGGTCCGGCCAGAGAACGAGGAGCGACCTCACTTCTCGCTTGCACTCACCACGCCCAGTGGGGAGGTCTTTTCGCTGAATGATCGAACATGGCTGTCCCTTGAAGGGTTGCCAGAAGATGCGGCGAATGTCGCGCTGCTGATCCGCACGAGGCAGTATGAGCTCCGACGCGAAGACGGGAGCTGGCGCACTCTCAGAGACATTCAGATGACTCCTGAGCTGGCGGCACGGGAGCGGAGAGTCCGAGTGCGCTTCTCATCGGGGGGCCGAGCTCACAGCCAGGAGCCTCGTCTCGAACTGCACCTTCTTGGAGTTGCGATGCTGCACCACATGCAGCGTGATGGCATACAGACTGTAGCGTATGAGGTCCTGGGAACCGGCAAGCCCGTAAACTGCTCTGAGGGCTCGACCTACCTCAGGATCTGGACACCCGAGCACGACGATGGTGCGCCTGTGCTGGAGGGGGATTGCCGAGTCGGGCCGCTGCGACATCACAAGGTCCGCCTCCGTGATGTCCCCGGGCACGGAGGAGAGCTTCATATAGTGAGCCACGGGGAGCGACATAACCTGGGAGTTGTATGTTGGGATACGGGCTGTGTTCGCGCGTTCGTTCCAGCCATGCTCCGCAATGACGCGCAGGTTGCGTTCCTTTCGGACAAGGAACCGGCTGAGGCTGGCGAGAGCGGCTACACAATTCATGTATGGAGTATCGGCGAGAGCGGGAAGGCGAGTATCCAGCGACTGCCGGATGCATGCATCCAAGCTGGTTCGAGAGCTCGGATGTGGAAAGTGAGTGGCCTATGCGATCCAATGGCCATCGCTCTAACATGGAAAGGCCTCCGGCTTGGCGCGTGGTGGAACCTTGAGCGTATCCGCGACTACGTAGCCCGCCGGGGTGACTTGTCTGAGCAGGACTTTGCCGTCACGAAATGGCTTCGTGTGCCGGCGCTGCATCCGGAGATATCCCCTACTTTCGCAAGGGCCATCGTGAGGTCTCCCTGCCGTTTCATCAGGACCTGGCTGGGGAACAAAGGCCTTCCCGAGGGGCTCATACCGTGCGAGCGCATAGAAGGGCTTGATGCTGTGGTGCGCCACTTCCTGTGGAACGACTTCCCGCCTATGCAGGCAAAGGATGCGTTCGATGCCGTCGCGCAGTGGGATGGCAGTCTGAACCAGATGGAACGTTGCATCCACCATCTGCGGCAGTTGTCTGACGTGTCCCCTGTGTTGTTGTGGAAGGGGCTGGAGCACTGTCTAAAGAGGTGGCATGACGGGGGCGGCCAGAAGGGCGCGGGTATCGTCGCCCTGCTCCAGCTTTTCGCCTACGCACAGCTCGGATTGCCCTCCAATCCCGTTCGGCAGCTTGTTGACCTCAGACTCCGAAGCTTTCAGGAGCAGGTCACAAGAGCAACGGGGATGAGCAGGACGAGAATAGAGGAGATCACCAGAACCCGTCTTGGGGCAATGCGCGAGAGGCAGTGGCCTCCGTTGGAGCAGGATCGTAGTGACCTCCTGAAGCTTGGTGAGACGCACTCTGGCAGGAAGTATCTCTCTGCGCGAATGACTCTGTATTGGCTCGAGATGGGAGGGGCAGGATCAGGGCATGGGGCAGGTTGACGCACTCAAGATGGTTGAGCACGTTCGGGCGCGGCTCGTGGATCTGGCCGAGTCTGAGAACTACGTCCGGGATCAGCAGTTGTCAGAGGCAGCCCGAGACATCTGGGCAGGTAGGGGGGAAGATGGGGGACTGGTGAGCGAGCTATGGGTGGAGGGCGCATTCCCTGGGGAACTAAGTCGTGACTCGCTGAGGTCGCTGAGCGACGAAGGACTCTTTCCTCTTGACCTCCGTCTGCACCTGCATGCCCGCGAAGCCTTCCCTGAGGATCGGCTCTTGTATGACCATCAGTCCGAGGCGCTGCGGCAGAGTTCAGCAGCACGCGCCGGAGAGAAGCCGGCTTTCGTGATCACTGCCGGGACTGGGCTCGGAAAAACAGAGGCCTTCCTTCTGCCCACGCTGAAGGATCTATGGATGACGCCAGCGAGACGGGAAGGTGGAGGCATGAGATGCATGATCCTCTACCCGATGAACGCGCTGGTGGCGGACCAGATTGGCCGGATCTATGGATGGCTCCAGGGACAGCAGCGCGTTCGCGTCTTCCATTTCACGAGCGAGACTCCCGAAGACACACGAGCTGCGGACAAGCAAGGAGAGCCAAGGTGGGAGCCATGCAGAGCACGCACCCGGCAGGAGGCACGCGGCCTTGAGACGCACGATGGGCAGCCAATACGCTCTGAGCCGGTCGGCAGCGTCCCTGACATCGTAATCACGAACTACTCAATGCTCGAGTACATGCTTTGCCGCCCGCAAGACGCGTGTTTCTTCGGTCCAGACCTTCGATGCATCATCCTTGATGAAGCTCATCTCTACAGTGGCACCTTGGCTGCGGAGATCATGATGCTGCTGCGGCGGGTCCGTGAACGGTGTGGAGTCGCGCCGCATAACATCCTTCATATCGCGTCGTCGGCCACGCTAGGCGGAGATGATCAGGAACTGAGGCGCTTCGCTTCGTCACTCTTCTCAACGGATGAGGCAAGGACGGTCGTTATCCGCGGCCAATACGCTAGGCATGATCTTGGGGGAGACGAATCTCCACCGGAGCGGCCCGCAACGGCATCTGAGATAGCGCAAGCTGTCAAAGACGAGATCGAGACACTCACAGAGGAAGACGCGCTAGTCGAAGACAACGAGCTGGCCGTAGGCAGGTTGGGTGGAGTTGCCTGCTCTCTTGTCTCCAGAGCTGTCGCAGACCGCGCGCAACGTAAGTACTCCGGCACTCCTGCACGTTTCCTGTACGAGACCATGCGAGAGGCGCCACTCGTGCGGAAAATGGCCAGTGCCCTGACGGCAGAGAAGGGCAGTGTGCTGAGTCTGGAGGATCTAGCAAGCAGGTTGTTTGAAGGTAGGTGCGACGAGGACGAACGCAATGCCACTATAGTCTTGCTGCGTCTTGCTGCATCGGCCCGGCTGCGGGCGTCCGATCTGCCGCTTGTGCCGCACCGGCTGCATTTCCTGGTTCGTGCACCTGAGGGCCTGGCGGTCTGCCTAAGTCCGAGGTGCTCGGGCCCGGATAAGCGCCGCCTTCCACCGGTCGGTTGTTTGCAGCCTTTGGGTGACCGTTGTGAGTACTGCAACCATGTTCTCTTGCCAATCCATCGATGTGACAACTGCGGCGAGTGGGCGCTTGTTGCACATGAGAACGCGCAGACGGCGACGCTCAGTCCTGGCTACTACGCGGAGAGAACGCGGGACCAGACCTTCTATCTCCTGAGTCGGCCACATGATCTCGAACTCGAGGAAGTCGTTGTTGACTCAGAGGCGGGAGAGATCCATGGGCACGGCGCCAAGGGCGTATCTCTCTGGAGAGCGCCACGAGAGGAAGGCAAGCCGCTACGTCAGCAGTGCCCGACATGCCATTCCTCATGGGCTGCGACCGATGACGAGGGGGAGCAGCCAGAGTGGAAGCGGACGTGCCGCCCGCTGGTCGGTGGGCATCCTCTTGCGCTGTCTGTGACCGCCGAAACGGTGCTTCACGATCTGCCGCCATACGGCAAAGCATCGCAACACTGGAAGCCCGCGAGAGGTCGCCGTCTTCTCTCTTTCAGTGACTCGCGCGCGTCAGCCGCGCGACTTGGCCCGCTCCTGACGCAGCAGCACGAGATGCAGGTCGTCCGTGCCGCTATTGCGCGTAGCGCGTCAGAACTGCCGACGAAGGATGCGGTCGTGTATCTCGATCAGGAAGTCCGCCGACTTGAGAAGAAGACTCGCGAACCAAGGGATGACCATGCGTTGACGCATCTTCTGACGGCGGAACTTGCAGAGAAGCGAGCGAAGCTTCAGCAGGCGATGGCCGGAGTGCCTTTCGTGGACTTCGCGGGAGTCGTCGCCCGGCGTCTGGAGGTTGCTGAGATACTCGACCGGGAGGCCGCCGAACGGCAGAGTGCACGCTCGTACGGGCAGACTGACTGGGAAAGAAACGCTCAGCGGATCGGAGAACATGCAGAGGGTTTGATCGCGAAGGAGCTGCAGCGACCGCTGAAGAAGCGCGCGTCGGTGGAATCAGTGGGGACTCTCGAAGTCGTCTTCCCTGGCTTCGACCTCCTTGGGACTCCCCCCGCGGTGGAGGAGAGACTGCCTTCGAACGTACGGCCGAAGATAGCGCGAGTCTGGCCCGACTTGGTGGCCCTGCTCTTGGAGGACATACGCAGAGACGGCTGTGTTGACTGGTCTCTTGAGAAGCCTGGGCGAACCTGGCTGGGTGAATCACCTTTGCCAGGACGCTGGTTGACCCGAAGGCATGGTGGATGGCGTGCAAGGGCATTTGTCGGGGCGGGAATGGGACAGCTCCGACGGAAATTCGTGGCCCACGTACTATGTACGGCGGGCTGCGACACCCGGGATCTGGAGACTCTGTCAGAGGTGGTCCTTTCTGCGGTCTTCGATCAGCTTTTCCGGTCTGCGGACGGGAACGTGTCGGGATTCGCATGGCTGAGGCGGGAGGATCATCACCAGACGGGACCTGAGGAAGCAGACAAGGCCATACAGCTTCTGTTGGATCAGTTGAGCATCCGACCTCCCACGAGTCTCTATCGGTGTGATGCCACCGGCACCGTATGGACCCACTCCGCGCTGGGCTGGGCACCGATCGATGGCTGTCTAGGTACCTTGCGGCCCGTCACGTCCGAGGAACTTGACAGGGACAGACGCTGGGGTCGTGCCAGACGAGAGTTCAGGGAGTCCCCGATTTTCGCAGAGGGGTTGTGGGCAGAAGAGCACTCCGCACAGCTTTCGCCCCAGGAGAACCGGCGATTGCAGGACCTCTTCAGGGACGGCATCCGGAATGTGCTGTCCTCAACGACAACGATGGAGCTTGGAATCGACATTGGCGGCTTGAATGGTGTCTTGTTGGCCAATGTGCCTCCCGGACCTGCCAATCACCGTCAACGGGCCGGGCGAGCTGGACGTCGTTCGGATGGCTCCGCTGTTGTCGTCACATTCGCTCGTGACTCGGCATATGACCGGGAGGTCTTCCGTCGATTCGGCGACTTCCTAAGACGCGAGTTGAGGAAGCCGACAGTCTTCCTTGACCGTGAGCGCATCATTAGGCGGCATCTCAACGCCGTTCTCCTGTCCGACTTCCTGCGCTCGAAGCAACCGGAGAAGACCGGGGCAATGCATGCTTTTGGAAGAATGGGCCAGTTCTGCGGAGTAAATCCCCCTTCATATTGGGCGCGCTCAGGGTACCCAAAGCCTCCTTGGCAACCCGACCACACGAGCATCGCAGACCAGTTCCTGGTTTTCCTGAACCTGGCAAACCAGGAAGGTGGTGAACTCCAGCGGCGCTTGGCGTGCCTTTCGGAACACACGGTCTTGAGCGTGGCCCTGGTCCCCGCGCGGTGGTCTGAATATGTCAGTGTGGCCGCGGAAAGCTTCCGCGCAGCCATCGGAGAGTGGATTCATGATGTCTCGCAGCTCAGGGATGCGTACAACGAAGTGCCAGCACAGCCAAGGATTGATGTCGCCCGCGAGATCGCGAAAGCCAACTCAATCCGATACATGGTCCGCGCGCTTTGCGAGGTTACCGTCATTGAATGGCTAGCCGACCGGCGGTTTCTGCCGCGCTACGGATTCCCAATCAACCTCCAGAGTCTGAGTGTGCGGAAAGTGATCGACGGTAGCCGCGGCGGCTCCTCCGCGCCGGATGAGCGCTATCGGTTGGAGCGTAGTTCGCTCCTTGCACTCCGGGAGTATGTGCCTGGCTCGCGAGTGCTTGTCGGTGGGCGGGTGGCGACCTCACGCGGGCTGCGGAAACATTGGACCGACAGCAATCTGGATGAAGCACTCGGCCTGCAGTACTTCTCGCTCGCATGCCCAGAGGAGCACGTATACATTCGACAGTCGCCAGCCGAGTTGTGCCCTAGATGCGGCAGTGCCCCAGTGAGCAAGCGGCAGCTAGTATTCCCGCGCTTCGGCTACACGACCGCGGGATGGGACAAACTGCCAATGGGGACGGATCTGGAGCGAATCGGCGAGCAGTCTGTCTGCCCAACCGCGTTTGCCGAACGAGGTAGTGGTAGAGAAATCGAAAGCTTTGGCGGCATTCGGGGAGTACGTGTCACCTACCGAGAAGACGCCGAACTCCTCGTGACAAACGCTGGGCAGATGAACTGCGGGTTCGCCATCTGTACTCGATGCGGCTTTGCCGAGAGCGAAATCGGCCATTGGCAGGGTCGCATGCACCTACCGGACGACTTCGAGAGGCATGCATCAGTGTTCTCTACAGACGCCAATAGTTACTGTTGGACGAAGACGGAGAAGGCGGTTCCTGTGTTGAGGAATAGGGTCCTGGCTGCCAAGGAGCTGACCGATATGCTGCTCCTCGAATGGCCCGGGGCAACCACCTACAACTATGGCGGTGTCTACTCACTTGGACGGGCCCTCATGCTGGCTGGTGCACGTCTTCTCGAGTTGGATGAGCGGGAGTTGGGAGTGCATCTCGTCCCTCTACGCGACTGCAAACTGGGTATCGCCATCTACGACACGGCACCGGGAGGGGCAGGCCATTGCCGCGGACTCATCGACCATGGGGATGAGTGGATTACAGCAACACACCGCATTCTTTATGTCGACGCCGCTCACGACTCGCGGTGTGAGAGGGCGTGTCTTGACTGTATTCTCGACTTCTCGGGACAACACTCAGCAAGGCATTTGGATCGCCGGGCGGGTCTGGCTCTCTTGGATGACGCGATTCGCCGAACTGAAAGGTGCTAGAACTGGAGGCTCCAATTCTGGCTGTCAGTCCACCCTTCCGTCTCCATAATGTGCACGAGATCCGCGGTGCCGCCGACGGCTAAGTAGCGGCCATCCGGGGAGAAAGCCACCGAGTGGACCGCCCCAACCCAAGAGTGCGCATGAGCGGCAGCGATTCGGAGTAGGCCACCTCGGAGAAGCACGCCGCAAGAAACACCAGAGCGAGCATGCAGAACCTTCCTCGTCATAGGGTGAGTCCTCCTCCTCGTTCCATAAGCAAAGTAGCAGATGCACCCAAGTGCGGTGAAGCAGACAGAACTCCGCCCCGTGGGTCGTGATGAGTAGCCGGACGGATGGAGCACTGACGCCAATGAGGAACGGGCCAACATCGAGTACCGCTTGCCGATCGAGAAATGCAGAACCGAGGAGGCTTTCTCCCCGGTTCTACAATCGGTCGCGTCTGGTGGAGGTGGCGGGAGTCGAACCCGCGTCCGAAACAGTCGCCAGTCGGCATCTACAGGCTTATCCTCGCGTACGAATCTCGGCCCTCATCCTCCCACGAGGAGGGATGACGAAGGCCCAGC
>Ga0315284_10007106_pt1 | contig 15967 bp, 17 predicted proteins | sample YL17G09_16_MG_FD_203696 | JGI IMG/M metagenome (GOLD analysis project Ga0315284, IMG submission 203696) | Sediment microbial communities from Yellowstone Lake, YNP, Wyoming, USA - YL17G09_16 | ecosystem: Environmental > Aquatic > Freshwater > Lake > Sediment | place: USA: Wyoming | collected... | reverse complement strand
TACTATACGGAGAGACAGCAGAACCACTTATTTTAGGCCATGTACCATCAGGATTATATTCTGTTCCTGCATGTATGGTAGATGCAGAATATGGTAATTCTGTTTCAAAATAGAGGTGTGTTTCGTATGGATCAAAACTACGAATTATTTCTTCTGCTGTCAACGCATATTGTTGGGAAGTGGCAAGAGACGCCGAGCGATCTGCACTATATGATTGTGAGTTATTATATTCTACTTGTTTTAATTTTTCTACAAATGTCAGTACACGTTTTTCTGCAGAACCATACATGGTAAAATTGGCGTAATCCGAAAAATCAATATTTAATTCACTTGACTTCCAATCATTAGTATACCATCTGCGCATTATAGCATTTTCATAACTCCATGACGAAGTTCCTATTAAGCTACCCGTGGGACTTAAATTGAGACTGTCCCATGTAACATTACGCAAATTTATACCAGATAAATTCATAAACCGAACATTAACATTCCGTGGTCGCAAGTATGGAGTGGTATCTATTAATGGAAAGGGTAATAAATTAATCCGGTCTAATACGGACGAAGCAACTTCTCTGGAAATCCACAATTTACTACCTATATCATAATCAGGAATAAGTGGATCAAGAAGTTTTAATTTGATCTCAGTTTTAGTGTTGTTAAAATAATCTTTTGCTATTAATAGTTGTTGTACATCTTCACCAAAATTCAATAATAATTTTAATTCTATGTCTGTGTCAAATGCCGTAGTAATTTTGTTACCAAGTATCAATAGCGCCAAATTTTCAAGAGTTTGAGTTAAATTAATTGGAACCGGAGTAAGTTCTACGGCAGAAGCTATTTGAATCTCTAGTGGTTCAATTGCTAATATTGGCTCTATAACATTTACAATTACCTGCAACATGTCCTGCGCTTGTAGTGGATCAACCACAAACACATCCAATGGCAATAATACAGTAATGGTAACTGTTTGATAATGTGTGGGTAACAGGGTCATATTATATTATTCCAAAAAAATCTGGCCCGAGTCCATAGAAACCGCACTTATTTTTATTGGATTTTTGTATACATTCGGAATCATTGTTTTTACAACATTTTTATTTATTCCATATATAACTTGTACAGTTTGTTGTGGCTCTACAACAAAATTATAATTTTTCAATTCTCCAAACGGAGTAATGATAGTAAAATAATCTGCGACTTTAATAGTTACTTGTATAGGCACATTAATAGTATGATTTTTAAATGACAATGTTTTACGAACATTTATAGGATCTCCTACATTACTATGAATATCAATGGGCACCAATCCATCACCAGCAATGTGTAGAGCATCACTCATCTCTATAATACTACCCCGAGGAGTAAGTTTTGATTTAGCAGTAACGGTATTGAGGTCAGAAATGGAAGGAGGCATCCCATCTTTTACTATATAAATTTTTGTTCTCCCCGCTGGATCATTTGGAGACAATTCAGTGGGTTCGGATACCAATCGTATTAATTGTCCCAATATTGTTCCGTCATCATATGTAACCGTTGTTTGCGAAGTATACGCAACCGTAATAACTTTTATTGTTCCTTTAATGTTCTGTTTTTGCCATGTAACCGTAACAACTGTTTCTCCCCGCGAGGGGCCAAGAATAATACTATTTTCTAACCCATTCTGCCCAGATAATTTGGCTACAGTTGTATTCTGTATAGCCCATGAAATATCTTCTGGAGGAGGAATCATTGACTCTCCCGAAGCTGCGTGTGCAATCAATTTTACCGAAAAAATTTGACCGGCGTATCCAGCATATGTAATGGCAGAGCCGGGAATGGTCGGATTGATTGGGGTTATTTTATTCCCATATATCAATGATAATGATGCCCCAGTACTAATGGTAAATGTCATATTATGTTAATAATCCTCCCCCTCCACCAGTGCCGGACCCAATGCTGCCGGGGGCCGTTGGGACGAAATAAGCTCTGACTTCATCCAATATTCCGTCTGCATATGCCATGAAATCAGGTAAAATAATTCTACCAATGTCATTACCTAACGCATTTACCCTAACTGCATAGCTAAAGGCATACCCGGCGGCGGGAACACAACTTACCGCCATCCCTTCTCCCCAAGGCATAGTTACAGAGAACGGCCCGGAGTGGCCATTAATTATGCCTCGACCGCCGAAGACGCCAAACGATATTGTCTGTGCTGGCATTGGTGAATGTGATGGAGTAGGATTCGGGGGTAAGAATGGTTGACATGCTGGACTTTGAGTGACCGTCCCGGGGGTAAGACGATTATATGAACCCATTGTACGTGCACAGATAATAATTGGATTAAATTGTGAACTATCAAAGCTAAGACTATTCTCTGAACGAGAAGTTCCGCTACAATCTATATAATTAATTGACGGCAGTGGTAATATTGCTGGAGACTCTTGATCAAACCAAAACTTATACTCGTAACACAGGGGTTGCGGGGGCGCGCCGGGGGAGGGGGTGATAGATGGTGTAGGAGTTGGAGCCGGGGTACGACTAACACTATCTCCTGCCCGATTCTCCGCTCCACACTGCCCCCCTGCCTTACATCCACCCACCACATTATCTTGTACATCGCGGCACACATAATCTTGCGTGGCATTTAACCATACAGACGATATCACCCTTCCCACCGTTGTACACAGTTCCAACTGACCGAGCGGCGGAGTATTCGATGGTGTTACTGGCGGAGTTTTCGATGGAGTTACTGTTATCCCTGCTCGCGTGGGCGAAGGAGTTATTGATACTCCGGGAGCAATGATAACTGCAACAATTCGTTGTTCATATTTAGCATTAGTTACTACACGAACTATTCCTCCATCAACCGTCTTGGGAGCGGGGGCTGCTGGTTTGGTGGTGCTAGGAACATACCCTTGTGCCAGTTTTTCTGCGTCCGTTAAATTCTTGACAGAATCTGTTATGTCGTTCCAATCATAATAATATGTGGTGGTAGTAATATGATCTTCTTCTATTCTTTGATAATAAACATCATATAGTATACCATTTCGTGTTTCACGAACTGGATATGGTTGAATATTAGTAGTGAATGGTCCCGCATAGAATCTTGATGCTGTTGTAGTGTTAACAACCACTTTTTCCCACCAGCGAGGACCAGCGGCATCAGCATATACTCCAACCGAAACTATCTGTGCACCAGTACCCTGACTCGATACTGTTATTTGAGCGTTTCCGGGGGATATTCCCTTTGCTAATCCGGTTGTCTGCCCCACAGATACAACTCCGGTATTGGAAGATGCGTAAGTAATAATTTTATTCATTGCAACATTTTGTGTCTGCTTAGTAAGATTTTTTTCCATTACTTGAGCAGTTACTGTTGCTGTTGCCGCAACTTTTAGTGTAAGACTTGGAGTTGAAGTTAATTGAAGTTCAAATACTATAACATCGGAAGTTCCACTTATTGGATCTCCCTTTCCAATAAATTCAAAAGTTATATTGAAATTATTAGACCCCTTTGGTAAAGTATCAAAAAATGTTCTATTAGCTGTTACGAGTACAATAGATGTCTGGTTGGGAGCCAATTGAATAAATGTTGGTGTAACAGTCACCCCGGCGGGAGATTTTATGTTAATTTTAACTTCATTGGCATCTATATTTTGAATTGCATACTTACGTTCCAACGCCGAACCGAATCCAACAGTATGTGTAATAGATATTGGATCTAAAACCGGGGAGAAAATTATCTTATCTAGAGTAAATGCCATATTAGCTCACCTCAACCCTTGCATCAAAATGTCCATCACTAATAAAAGTGGTTACTTCTTCTTTTATTGCCGTGGTTATAAATAGTTCCAACTCGGATTGTTGAATTCGCGAATCCGTTTTGCTTGCTTCTACCAAATGAATTATCGTCATTTTATATATTTTGTCCAATAAATCTGGCATAAAAGACAACAATCTATCATACTGATCAATATATTGTAATCTAATTCCAGCTTGTGTATTTGCCAATACTCCATGAATATCCGGAGTTTCTAAACTCTCAAATTCGGTAGCAGTATTATCTAATATATTTTTTGACCGAAATAATTGCTCAATAATTCCTTGCGCCAACCGTTTATTAACCGATGGAGGAGTAAATTCTTTAATTTCTCGTAACTGCGATGCAGTCGGAGTATCTGAAAATTTAACAACAATTTCTTTACGAGAAGGAGATACCACCGTTATTTCTAGTTTGTCATCATTCGCCTCCGACCCCACCATATCTGAAAAGAAATTAACAGTAATGTCATATAAACCCGGAGGAACAAGTGGAAAATATTGGCGAGTTAATTCTGTCATCTCAAATACAATGTCCTGAGTATAGGTTATGTCATTTTCTGTATACACACGGGCACTTATTAATCCGCTAGACAGGGGAACATATGCAGATGCAATCAATCTCTCGGTGCTAATTTCATATAAATGCATTTCTGCGATATCCGAATTTGTATATCCAAATTCTGCTGGCTCTATTCGTAATATAATTGGTTCACTAATACTTGCGGCAAATCGCAAAACGCCGTCTCGACGCGGAACTGTATTTATATTTTGCTTATAATCAATTTGGTTTGGCATTATTCGCTCAGTATATCTTCAATATTTAATGTGCTTGATTGGATATCTAATTCTTTGAATGTCTTATCTATTAATTGTTCCATTACAACTCTATTGGCGATTGGAGTTGTTACTACCAATTCATAATTTTGCGACGAAGTAACAGCAGTGAATATAGTATCGGTGTATATTTGCCCGATGTTTGCAATTCTACCTATATCAAATTCAAACTCCGTTCCGACTAATAAACTCTGCGAAACTTGATATTCGGGAATACGACGAGGATCTATTAATACCGGATTTAGTAAAAACTTAATCTGATCATTAAAAAATGTATTTTCAGAAACAAACATCGTCTTAATATACGGTGATGACATATTATATTACCCGAAATTGTCCTACATGAATATATTCCACTTCTGAATTGCTGTAAAATACAGAAAGGTGTATTTCATATACTCTATTTCTGTACAAATATCCAGTATCTAATATAAAATATGACCCCGTGGCATCGCACGATAATCTATCATATACATCTCCCGGATATACTATTATGTTAGCAGAAACATCTTTAATTTCAAAAAATGTATTGAGGGGCAGTGCATATTGTGCTTTATATCTTGGACCCAAATTAAATACTTTCGGAGGATATTTATCTCGTACTAAAAATCTCACCATATCTAATTCACCTTTTTCATAATGAGATTTCAATCCAGATGTTGAAATTTGAGCAGAAGAAGATGTTAATACTTTTAATGAACCCGTTGTATATGACGCATCATCTTTTACTATCTCTATTACTGGTTTAAAAATTGTGTGCGTCTGTGAACTAAAAAACTTACAATTCGCTTTGTTTGTTGGACTTTGTTCTGTCGTGGCATCTAATTTTAATACAAATCCATAGTTTGGAATAGATGATCCTGAAATTGCCGATACAATACTAGTAACATCTATTACTAAATCGGTCAGTGGATGTTCTAGTAATGACGCCGAAGCAGAAGGAGTACTTAATTGTGTAGATCCACTACCACTCACCGCCCAACCAGCCGTGCCCCACAACGCAGTTAACGAAGCGGATAACCATGTAGCTCCGTCTCCAACATTCATTGGAGTTTGATAGAAATACGAAGTTCCCTCGTCCCACGATTGACTAGCAGGGAGCACATATAAAATTTGTTGACTGTTCAAATTGGTTGCAGATGCAAAGTATAATCGTAAATTAGCAGATGCACTTACAGGAAGTACTCCGGCAAGATCAAAATGAATCAATCCACGAACTGGCTCATAATCACCAGTATGTTCTAATTTACCAACTTCTAATATTTCATCATACCCCGCATTATTATTTGGGTATGATTTGTATATTGAAGTATCTTTTGTAGGAAAAAGGAAAGTTCTCATGTCATATATTTCCAAGTTACGAGGTAGCGTTCCCAATAATATCATGTTCTGGATAACGAATTTCAAATATACACGGATCGAGACTCGGATAGATAATACCATCTATCGTTGCTTCGTCAATATCATACCGATAATTTTGATAATCCATTCCATCTTGGAATTGATACCGATTAAGAATTTTCAAACTCTTTACTGACTGCACACCTTCAACGGCTGCAATTTGTAAAATAAGATCATTTATAATAATTGGTTGCTGAATTTGCCAATAGTCAATATTAAAATATTCATTGATGGTATCTATGCACCGTGCCAATACATCTCGCATAATAAAATTCTTAAATACTAGAATGTCAAATTCTATTGCAATATTAACTACAAATCCATCTAAAATATTAATCTCGTCAGTTAATACACGATATTGATCAAGATATAAAACTAAATTTTCTTTAACTGCTGTATTTAAAGTTGTCAATTTTTTATTTTGATTATACCCCAACACATACAAATTGATCGCATTCGGTCTGACCGGATCATTAACATACACCACATTATTGAATGGATTAGTATCAGTGTTTTCTGTTCGTGTACTCACATCAGCAGTAATAACTTTATTAATTTGCTCATCTTTAATAGCAAACGCCTTTATTACCGATCCATATTTTGCTGGCATTGACAAAGTACGTGTAACATAATCACGATATGTTACTACTCGATTCTGTGCATTAAACCATCCTAATGCATTTTGTCGTATTTCTTCAGTGGTCATTGCGTCGGCGCCGCCGGTTGCCGGGGTGTCATTATTTACTGCAACCGATTGAACTGCAGTATTAAATACGGCTAATTGCCCACCAGATAAATCTGTGGTGTCGTTGAGAACATTTAACAATCCAACATTAGTAATAGTATTTGATGGAACATTAGACTGTATTCCACCACCAATAGAATATGTAATTGTTAATGTAGTATTTGCTGGTGCAACGCCAAACGCATCAGATTCCAAGAAATTTATATCATTCAATGAAATGCTAGCTAAATTTGTCGTATACCATTGATTTGCAATGTGTCTGGGATCAATATTATATAATGCGGTTGATACGGTACCGGTCCCAGATCCAAACATTAATTGATATGCACTATTTTCAGTTAATCTAGTTACAAATCTTCGGGGAGAACTTATTAATTGCGCACGATATAATGGAGGAACCCCCGGTTCAGTTGCATATATATTAGGAGTTGTTTCGTCAAATATATAATCCTGCGCCAAAAAATCCACTTCATTCCATGTATTATTCTGAGAATCTACTACACTAATAACATTAATTATATTGCTATCAGGAAGTGTTATAACATGAAATTTTTCTGGATCATTAATTGTTATTTGAATAGATTTTGTCGTACTTGATATCAATCTAACTTTTTTTACTGCAAGAAAAAATGTTGGCTGCTGTGTGCCAGAATCTCTAGCATATACCGTAACATCACGATCTGCCGGGTCAGCAAAATCTACAATATCAATATTGCGGAACATAACCTGCGGATTTGTACTACTAAAAAATGTACTCCCCGCTCCTATATGTAAAAGATAATCGGGGTCTGGCTCATATGTATTTGACGCGGGAACAATTTGAAATAAAACCGCATCACAAATAGAAGGTGCAGTTAATCTTGGTTTGTATCCCAAAGACTGCGCAATTGAAATGACATTTTTGTTTTCTTCCGCATACCCCAACAAATTTTCTTTGAATGTATTATCAACATAAAATGAAAGTACATCCCCCACATAAGATGCCATTTCTATAAACATCATTCCGGGAGATGCTTCATTAAAATCAGTATATGTGTTAGGATAATATACTTTAGACAAACTTATAAGTGATTGTCTAAAATCCAAAAAGTTCTTATTAAGATACTTTATTTCCTTCAATGCAGGAGCTGGTTTTTTAGTTAATTTCTGTAGTGCCATAGTATTCTCAGAAAGTTATGATTATTTCGCCGGTCAAATTTGGTGCATTGGACAACCGATACTTAGCATATAATTGTAAGGTATTTGTGTTAATATTTGAAATCACTTCATTTACCGTTACCTCTAGCAACTCTAAAAACGGCATCCATTTTGCCACTGCATCTATAACTGATAACCTAGCTAGCTCCATCGTTTCTTGTATTTTTTGTTCAAACAAAAAATTATGTATACCACATCCAAATTCGGGTTGGTGCACACGCTCCCCGAGACGAGTTAAAATGAGATTAATAAAATTGCTCTTAACTTGCTCAAGTGTATCATATCCTTGCGAAAAATATCCCCCGTTTCCTCGTTCAATCGGTAATAATATTCCCAGTGGAGTAGGCATTATGTTCTATAAACTCCTTTTACGTCGGGTCGCATTGCATTTAACCTCGCCATTACATCACTGTAATTTCTTGTAATTGCCCGAACTACATCTTCAGACGGATTACCAGTAGAAAGCGGTGCCGCTTCCTCGGGGTTTTCCCGAGTCAAGGCCCGGGATTTCATCGTTTGAGTGGATGCACGAATAGTTTCACCATCAAATTCCGCTCCTATTATTTCAGATATTCTCTTTCGTGATAATGGCGGTTTTGGTGGAACTGTTGATTTTCTAAGTTCTTCGGTCATTAATTGCACCCTCGCATCTACGGCTTTTTTAATTTCACCAACTATTTCGGGAATAATAGCTTCTAATTCCTCATTGACTACTTGCCGTATTAATGCCGTAAGCTGTGATATTTTCTGTTTATCCATAACACAACACTCCTCGTATCTACTATAATTAGATGTCTTTTAATAACTTAAGCAAAATTTTACTTACCAACTGGAGGGCAATTTACTCTTGTAACCGGTAAAGTTGCATTGAGCGTTTCCACCGGCTTATTTGCCCCCATCGGTGGACTAACTCCGACCACAGACTGATTCACATCCGGTGGAGGAGAATCTACTGGATTACTAGTATAGAAAAAATGAATTGGATCTCCAAAATTCCCACCCCATTTTGGTGTAAAAATAATGGCGCCCTTGGCACCTGTCATCGTTATTGGTCCCTCCGCTTCCCATGCGGCTCCAAATTGACTATATTCTTGCGGATGGGTTGCAGAAGAATATAAAACATATGTATCATCGACTGTAGGGGGGTCCGTTGCTTCGGGTGGTCCCAAAATATTAAGATCAATTGCCCTACTACAGTTTGGTAATCCTATTGCCGCCATTCGGGTACCTTCATGTAAAGATGTCCCCGGATATGCAGCCACCATTTTCGTAGAATGAACTCGGTTCCATTCTTGAGCTATATTCCATAATATGGCTTGCTCCGTATAACTACGATACCCAGAATTAATTTGTATAGCATAATTCGGCGCAAATTTCTGGGCAAGCAGTTCAACACGGTCTACTATTTCCTTGCAAACATTAGCAAGCGAAACGCCGGGAGCTAATCGTATTCCAGATGGAATGAGTGCCATTAGAATTTTCCTCCGGCGCCAGCACCAGCAAATCCACCACCGCCGCCGTATTCTTGAATTTTAATTTCATACTTACCACGAGATACAAAACTATTATTACTGCAAATTCTTGTTAATGCTTTCACACCTTTAATATCTTTTATTGGATTAAGTACATCAACATATGTCTTTTGTAATTCTATTAATTTAGTAACCAGTGCAGGATTCAATGCCCCCGGACCCATAGCAGTTAAAACATGAGTTGGAGCAAATGTAACATGTGCCTGTATAAAATCAAACAAAAACTTTGCTAATTGATACCCCAATACCAATGGTTCTGCAGAATCCTTTTCCGTTGAGGTGCCAATAAAAATTCTATTAGCAACTATACAATGATCTTTCTTAGAAAATTCTTCGGTGTGATCTGCTGTATAATGTAATCTTTTCAAATTAGAATAACTAATGAATTGCCCATTGGTGTCAATGGTTACATCTCGTATAGTATTCAAATTAATATTATAATTAGAAGTCATTGTAATGTCTTTGCGACGAGAATTAATCAATATCCTATCACTATTCATTACAATTTGATTGCCCACATATTGATCAACCCGAGGATTGTCCGGATATGAAAAAAACGGACGAAGATACGCCGCAGACCCGCTGGTAGCTAGTTGAATATTTACTGCTTGCTCTGATACTATCCAGATAGAAGAATCATCTTTATTAATATCTTCTACTGTCAATGCGGTTTTTGAGCCGGGAGATGTTGATACCGGATCAAGTTTATTCTGACCAACTCGCATAATTAAATTTGGACTTTGCTTGACAACTTCATTTACCAACATACTACTTCCAAATCGTATAGAATTACCAAATCTGCCTTGGAGGATTAAATCCCCGGCAAAATGTTTCAATTGTAATAATTCACGATTCTCTATAAAATCCTTACCACTCCCCCGCAAACCCAAATCTATAACTTCCCCAACACTATGTTTTTCTACTGCGCCTCTACGAGCAGTATTAAATTTGTCCACTCGCATTCGGTCGGATTCAATAGATGTTTCATTATTCAAAACATAAAAACTATTTTGAGTAATTTTTCTAGTAACATTGATTTTGCGTGTGTAAAACCATTGCCCAAAAATTTGATACACCAACACTACTTCATTTTTTAATGGATATTCTTGTATGTTACTTTCTATTGGATTCGCCCATGATAATTGATCATCTGTTTTATTAAAATCAGTTTTGAATCTAATCAGTGCTTGGCCAACATTGAATCCAGACTGAGAATAAAGCGGGTGCTCTTCATTGATAATAATATCACGAATTAACGCTTCCTCATATATAAATGGAAATTTTTGAGCCGTATCCACATCTTGAGTACTAGTTAGTTGCGGATGTGATATTTTACTATTGCTTGGTTTGGTAGTATAATCTATCATACAGATTTAGATTCCAAATCAAAAATCTCATTGTCCAATGCTTCGGCTTGAATCTTGATTTCGGCTACTTCAATAGACAATTCTTTAAGAAGTTGCTCTTTCTCTGAATCCGTCAATACACCCTCAGAACCATTTACCTTGGCTCCTATTGACACCACACGCTGTGCAATTTGTGCTACCCTCACCAAATGCTCATCATTCTTTACATTGACTTCAAAAAAGTCTTTTATAACAGGACCGAGCACAACAGCGTCCTCTGGTGTTTTAATCATCATCACCAGTTTTTTAATAAACTCATTGATTTGCTTGCGCTTAGTATCCGTATTGTTATAAATATCCTTAAATACATCGGCAAGTGTCTTTCCCTCAAACACTTCATTATCGAAATTTGACATATCTATAGTCCCAACTACAAAGGTTACTTATAAATATCATCTAACTTGTTTCTTCTTGCTATATTCGAAGTATAAAGCAGGATCGGCTATGTGACCAGTTCGTTTAAATTCTTCTAACTGGCCCATCATAATTGCCCGCATTTTATTCGTAACCTTGGTAATATGAGAAGTTTTATAGTTTGTCATCTCCCGTATCATTACATATAATGCTTTTTTATTGAAATTTTCCAAACTATTGACATGCCGCATTAGTTCAATAACTGCGTTAGCAATTTCAATATCTCTCTTTTTTTTAAACATGCGGGTAAGATTGAAATCCCAATATTGTACAGCCAATCTAAAAAATTCCGAAAAATCTGCTTTAAGTTCTTTGGCATCTGAATCGGAGGAAAGTAATTCATCTAAAGAAAATTGTTCATCTTGCTTATCTGCAAAATATGAAGTTCGCTTTTCTTCTTTCCATGCATTATTATTATGGGCAATCAAATAATTTTTAGCAATAACGCTAAAATAGGAAAACGCCTTTCCTTTATTTGCCGTATATTTGTGGAGATTGATTACTAGGAAGGATACTACTTGTGCTTTGACTTCATCAAATGTCCCTTGAATATACGGAAATTTGAATCGGTTGATTACATTTTCTGCTAATTTATCTAACGGTTTTTGAATTTCATTTTTATATATCATTTCCCGAACAAATAAATCTTCTTCTAAATTATATTGTACAATCGCATTTTCTGTTTCTTGTGTAAAATATACTCGGTTAGAAGTTCTTGTAGCTCGGGTTGGTGATACATCTTCTGCATCTCGTTTTTTATTCGCTCTCGTATTCTTCGGGGGGGCTTTGTTTGTTGACATAGACATCCTCATATACGACCGACCGAAGATCTCCTATAGTAGTAATCAATTGTTGAAATAACGATCCAACTTCATCATCTTTTTCAAACATTTGCATACTATCAAGTTCTCGTGAAGTGCGTAATATAGTAGTAGTGTTAGTATAATATTTTTCTATCGTTGCTTCGTATCGTTCCACTTTGCGCAGTAAATTGAATGCCGCATAACCAAGTGTAATAACTAGTAGTGCCATAATACCGAATAAAATGTATATCATAATTGACCCATTATCTGTCCGTGTTTGGAAAATTGCACCATGTACATTTTAATAGAAGTACCATTTGCATCTATAAGACCTTCCGAAGTATCATCATTAAACCAACTGATCACACTTCCTGCTCCGCCCAAATGTGCTGCGGCCAATACTCCCGCTGTGGTGATACGGACTCCCTTGAATGTTTTATTGTTGTAATGTTTAATATATGGTTTTAATATTGCATAATTTACTTTTAAGTTCTTGACCATCATGGTATCTTGTAAGTGTTTATTGTTTAGAAATTCTTCTGCACTACGATTATATCCCAATGCATGCAATGTAGTTTTGCTAAATTGATACAGCCCCAACATACCAAATTGATTTTTGGCGCGTTGATAACCGTCACTCTCTCGCATTGCTATGTCATGCATGTATAATTCCAATTTAGTCGGCTGTGACTTGATAATTGAATTGGTTTTGGTCGTTGGTGCGTTGTTAATAAGTAAAAAGAAGAGTGCTGCATTAACATACAGTACAGATAATTTTAGATATTTCACATTTACCCCCATTTATTGTTGAAATAACATATGTGGATGCGCTTCTACCATTCCAGCTTGGGTGATCTGAATCAACTCACCCTTTGCTTTAAATCCTGAAATGGTTGCTGCACCAACATAACTTAATGATGACCGCAATCCATCTTCCAATCCACCAAACACGTTGGAAACTGGGCCTCGGGCATCAATGATTTTGGTCGCTCCTTCTATATAATTAGCCGCACCATTATAATTAAGCTTCTGACTAGCTGATGCAGCGCCCTTATATACTCGTTTAATTTTCGTATCAGGAAACTGTCCGGTAATAAGTTCAATCCCCGGTGATTCATCTGTCCCTGCAAATAGATGTCCCATCATTGTAGTTGATGCTCCAGCTATTAGTGCTTTTGCAACATCTCCGGGATATCGAATACCTCCATCGGAAAGAATCGGAATATTAGCATATGGTACACTACGTGCATTAACAATATCTGAAGTGTGAATATTCAATATTGCTTGTAATTGAGGAATTCCGACACCAGTACGTATTCGAGTTTCACACGCCGATCCACCACCAACTCCAACTCGCAATGCATCGGCACCCCAATCAATAAGGGCTCCCGCTGCTTCTGGAGTGGCGATGGTTCCGGCTATGATATCAAACTGAAATTCTCCCTTAAGAGATAATAGTTTATGCATAGCCAGCTTCACATTTCTATGATGCCCATGAGCTACATCCAACATCAGAACGTTTGCATGTCCAGCATCTACTAACGCTCGGGCTCTATTAAAATAATCGCCCGTGACCCCTATAGCCGCTGCGATGACGGGATTGGCAAAATGTAGTTCAATCGGATTTTCCGAATGCCATGCATTCGTATATACCCACATATGTTTAACCATATTAACTTGTTCATCAATGGTCATAAAACGATGAATGATTCCTACCCCACCCAATTCCCACATCGCTATTGCCATTTTTGTTTCACACACATCTGGCATAGGAGATGCAACAAATGGAGTTTCTAATCTATAATTTTTTGTCAATTGAGTTTCCAATGACACATCATCTCTAGATTCAATTTCTGAATACATCGGAACAATCTGAACATCCGAAAAAGTTAGATATACTTCATTATTTTTGATCATATCAACCGCTCACTTTCGGAACCGTCATGATAATTTCCTCGTAATAGGAATTCTGTTTTCTCTGTCGTTCTATGTCTTTGTAGTGTTTGATGGCCCACATTTCTTCTGCGGGTAATGTAGCAAGTGTCCTGTTCCCAATAATTTGTTCATGAACATTACCATACCACTTAATATTTGGAGTATTTTTATAAATGCGAGCCTGAAAATCTGGAAACATAATCCATCCTTTTTCATTAACTTGCCATCCCCACCGTGCAACATCTTGCGGGGTCAACCCATATACAATATTAATTCGTGGTATTAAAATAACATCTACATCATTATTATCTTTGATAATATCATGAAGATGATGTATCAGTTGAGCGGGAGGAATTTCATCCGCATCTAATTGGAAAATATAATCACCAGTACAATTACTATTGGCCCAGTTTTTGTGCTTGGCGAAATCTCTGTTCAAGGAATGTTTCCGTACTTTAATATTTCGCTTTTCTGCTTCCTGTAAAATATCCAATGACATTTGATCAGTAGAATTATCATCAACAATAACAATTTCATCCCCCGTCAACTGTGCGGGGAGTTCTATGCAGGTTAATAAATCATTGATGTATATGCCTTCATTGTGAGTTGTAACCAAATATGAAATCTTCATAGAACCCTTGTGTTCAATTACCTTTAAATGTAACTACTTTCAATATATTTGTCAATACCTTTATCCCCTCGACTTACTCAATTGCTCATTCATTGCCCGAGCAGCAGGATCGTGTATCCACAGCGCATGATTATTCCAATCAAAATCTGGTTGCAGATAATATGGTAAAGTAGAAACCGGCAAACTTTCTTCTATTAGAGGTTCTTTTTGTTCGGTATGTTCCACATCGGGTTCTGTTTCGATGCCTGCCCACGCCGCATCAATTGTTTCCGGCCACAACATCTTATTCATTGGTAGCGGCGTTTTATCATCGGGGGTGGGGGGAGCCGGTGGAATATCCGGCTCCTTGTTCTCTTCTTCTTTCTTGATAACATTATATGCGATAACAAGTGCCATTGATAATGGATCAAAAACAAATACAATCATGAGAATAAACCATTTAACTACGGTATCTAATGGCACCCCAATAGCATTTGCAATGTACCAGAATGTACCAATCTTTGAATCAGTATTAGATGCTACTTCCTTCGTCAATTTTTGCTGTTGAAGAGAATCCCTGCTGGTCAATAATGTTATATTCTGTTTTTCAATATCCCGACTCTCTGCTTGTAACCGACGAATTTCTCCATCCGATTGTTGCACTGCTCGTTGCTGTGTTGTAAACCCAGACTTTCCCATAAGGGAATCCAACCGATTTTCTTGTTGCGAACGAAACTGTTGAAGCTGTTGAATGCGGGCGTCATTACTCTTAATACGGCCCGCATTACTTGTATAGGTTGTGGTAAGAGAATTTTGTTGAGACTCTACTAAACTAATTTCACTGCGTTTAGCTTGAAATCCTATCGCCCCCGATGCATATGCAGAAGACAAGAATCCATAAATTCCTCCTGATGTAATTACTACTAACATCAATGCTCCTGCCATCATATATGATCGCATAACAAATGCAATACGATTCCAATATCTATACAAAAATGTCACTGCTACGATTTTACCCAATTCTAATGAACCCGCCATAACCATCGTTGCAATTGCTGCGCCTGCAAATAACTTACCAATGCCCCACACCGAAAAGAACGCAGCAGAACCTGCGATTAAGGTAGTGGTAAATGTTAGTAAATGCTTGAACGACAATCGTTTCATATCTATCTCAAAAAAAGAGGGAGGCGAAAAGCCTCCCTCATAGTTTACCTGTTGAACAATACGAAACTTTTATAGATCACCTCCAGTTCAAATAATAGTTTGCGTATTGCAACATAAGGGAA
>Ga0315284_10007105_pt1 | contig 15967 bp, 12 predicted proteins | sample YL17G09_16_MG_FD_203696 | JGI IMG/M metagenome (GOLD analysis project Ga0315284, IMG submission 203696) | Sediment microbial communities from Yellowstone Lake, YNP, Wyoming, USA - YL17G09_16 | ecosystem: Environmental > Aquatic > Freshwater > Lake > Sediment | place: USA: Wyoming | collected... | reverse complement strand
GCTGGCCGAAGGGACCGGAGGACATCTTGAAGGGGCCGGCGAACTGTCCAACCAAGAATTATCCGGATCTTATAAAGAAGGCCAGAGATTTTTATTTGAAGGACCCCTTCCATCGGAGGATGCAGCTGGCGGGAGCGAGGTTGGAAGGAATGTCTTCGCAGACGCCGCCCGGGGGGACGGAAATCAATATGAAATTGACCCGGGTGGAAGAGCTGGTTATGTTCTGCAAAATGATGAGATACCGGAAGATCGGTTTTGCCCATTGTATCGGGTGCATCGGCGAGGCCAAAACGCTGAGCCATATCTTTCGCTCCCGCGGCTTCGAAACGGTGCAGGTCAATTGTAAAGTGGGGGCGATCGAGAAGGGGGAGATTGGCATCTCGGAAGACGAGAAAGTTCGGTGTTTTACTTTTGAGACCATCTGCAACAACATCGCCCAGGCGCTGATTATGAATGAAGAGAAGACCGACCTGAATGTCATCGTGGGGCTCTGCCTGGGTCATGACATCTCCTTCACCCGGGCGTCTAAGGCCCCGGTTACAACCCTGATCGTGAAAGACCGACGCCTCGGACACAACCCGGCGGCTGCGCTATATCAGGGTTATCCTCCCTGCAATTTCTATTATGGACGCATGGGAAAAGCCACTTCCGAGACCGGCGGAAGATAGGAGAGAACCGCATGGAACGCAAGACGATTAAAAAAGACATTTCCGGATGGTACGTTCAGAAGGAGCTCACGCCGGCTGAAAAAGCGGCTCAGATGCAGGCCGTCGAGCGCTGGTATGAGAAGCGCGATCGGCTCAATTACCGAACGGTGCCTCTGGAGATTCCGGGAAAGATGATGCTGGCCCTTGGCCGAATCGCTATGGATCAGGGCATATCCTTCTCAGAGTTCATCGAAGGAATCTTAGAAGCTTATCTCCGGCAAAAGAAGGTGCATTGGAAGTCCGGTTGATTCGGAGTAGGAAGATCTCTTTTGACCTTAGCCAGAAAATAGCTTTCAAATCCCCCCAACCCCCCTTTCCGAAAGGGGGGCAGGGGTGATTTTCATCGTTCGAGGGTGCCCCATCGGGGCATGGGGTATTAAAAAGAATATTTCTTAGAATGGTTCTGCAACAAAAGGGTGAGATTGTGGCAAATCCAATAGAAAGGAGAAAGAAATGGCCAAACGACATCCTTTGAAGATCACGGTGCTGAAGAAAATGAGTGCGGAGGAGGTTTACGGCAAACCCCTGCCGGATGTCTCCGAAGAGATGACCCCCCTCTGCGACCGCCTGGAGGTGGGGCAGGAATTCCGGGTGGATGAGTCCGGGGGGATGCCCGCAGGGTTTTGCACCTGGGCCTGGCATGACATCTACCCTGCGGTCACCGGCCTGCGATTTGGTGGAAACTACCCCTGGATCAAAAAGGAAGGCTTGATTTATTCCTGCTGCAGCGATGGGGCGCGGCCCGTCTTCTTTAAAATTGAAAGGGTATGAAATGACCTGGAGAAAAAACAAGCTGAAGGAGATCCTCGCTAGGGGAGAAGTTGCCCTGGGAACCTGCATCTACACCTTCAGCCCGGCGCTCGTGGAACTCGCCGGGCATTGCGGGCTGGATTTCTGCCGCATTGACAACGAGCATGCCTGGCGCCAGGACGAGAGCGCGGAGCACCTCATGCGGGCTGCCTACGTGGGGGGAATCGTACCGCTTCTGCGGATCGACCGGGATAATCCATACCTGGTCCGCAAGGCTTTAGAGGTGGGAGCCGGGGGGATTATCATCCCGCATGTCAATACGGCGAGGGAGGTCGAAGAGGTCGTACAGGCCGCCAAATTTCCCCCCAAAGGGCATCGCGGATATGGAGGGTTGTGCTGGTCCGGGAAGTGGGGCGCCGATGCCGGCCCGGAATGGGTCAGGTGGAGCGATGAAGAGACCATGGTCTTGGTCATGATCGAGGACTACCGGGCGCTGGAAAACCTGGATGCCATCATGTCCGTGGAAGGTTTGGACGCGGTGCAGTTCGGCCCGGCAGATTTTTCCTTTTCCATCGGGGTGCCGGGGCAAACTTCCCATCCCAAGGTTATCGACGCGTTGAAGAAAATCATAGAGTCTGCCCGAAAACACGGGAAGGCGGTCTGCTTCGGAGTCGGCTACCCCTGGGCGGAAAATGCCAAAAAGTTTATTGAGATGGGCTGCCAGCTCATTGAGTTTGGCCACGACGTGACCATCCTTCAGAACATCTGGAAAAGGACGCTGGCGGACGTGCGCGGGCCGGGGAAAGGCTGATCCTTATGAAAATCATTCACCGCAGAGGCCGCAGAGAGCGCTGAGGAATGAATGAAATAAAAAAACATGGAAAATGTAATTTTATTTTCTTTCTGCGTCCTCGGCGGTCTCTGCGGTGAAATAGTTTCTATTCTTTTACCAGAAGAGCCCCCACCGGGCAAACTCTCGCACATTCCAAGCAACCCGTACAGCGGGTCTCGGCCAGGGGTTTATTCATGAAAGTGGAAACGCGGGTTTCAAAACCCCGGTGGGTGAACTGCAGAATTCCCAGCCCGGTCCGGTCCTTGCAAACCCAGACGCAACGGCCACAAAGCAGGCATTTGTTTGGATCGAAGAGAAGGGCAGGGTGGCTTTGGTCTATGGGGAAGTCATGAACCAAAGGGCGGAGGCGGTCGGGCTTGAGCTTTAGTTTCAAACTCCCCGCCAGGCTCTGCAACTGACAACTCCGGTTCTTACCGCAAGCCGGGCAATTCATCGGGTGGGAAGCGATGAGAAGTTCGGCGGCCATGCGACGCAGGCGCTGCACCATCGGAGTTGCCGTCCGAACCCTCATTCCTTCATAGGCCCCCTCCGTGCAGGCCGTGACTGGTTCTGGTTTTTCATCGACTTCAACGAGGCAAAGGCGGCAGGCCGCAGCGGGCCTTTCCATGTCCCTCAGCATGCAGAGGTTTGGAATGTAAAGGCCGTTGTCCAGGGCCACCCAAAGGAGCCGGGCGCCCTTCTCGGCTGTGATGGATTTGCCGTCGATGGTGATCGTCACCTTCACCGCAGAGCTCGCTGAGAACGCAGAGAAAAATTATTCATGGAAATGAATGAATACCCGTTGCCTCAGTTTCAAAGCGAAGGATGTAAAAAATATTTGGAAGTTTTTATCACCCCAGCTGTTTGAAAAATCTCCCCCGACCTTCCTTTTCCAAAGAGACTGTGTCAGAATTCGTCATGCCCGCGAAGGCGGGCATCCAGGGGGCTTAAGTCTTGAATAAAATCGCGACTGGATTCCCGCTTTCGCGGGAATGACGGCTCTTTCTTTTCATTACGACACAGTCTCAAAGGGAAGAGAGGGCAAGTCTATTCCCGATGTTTGTGCCGTTTTTTCAATATAGTTTCCATCTCAGCGCACTCTGCGTTCTCGGCGGTGAATGAGCATTTTTTCAGCCGCTCGCCGGTACCTCGCTCACCGGGGAGATCTTGATCACTGCCTTATATTGGGGAGGGCAGGCTACCAGGCAGGAGCCGCACTTTACGCACTTCTCCGGGTCGACGATTTTTTTCATTCCCCGGCCAGTCTTGATCGCTTCCACCGGGCAGCTTCCCACGCAGGCGTCACAAGAGCGCTCGCACTTCTCCGGGATGATGTAGAAAGCAGTTAAAGGCCGACACATTCCTGCCGGGCATTTTTTCTGCAAGATGTGGGCCTGGTACTCCTCCCGGAAATAACGCAGGGTGGTCAGAACCGGGTTGGGCGCAGTCTTGCCCAGGTTGCAAAGGGCAGCGGCCTGGATGTCTTCGGCCAGCTCCTGCAAAAGAGTCAAGTCTTCAATCCTTCCTTTCCCCTGCGTGATCTCTTCCAGGAGCACGAGCATCTGCCGGGTCCCCAACCGGCAGAAGGTGCACTTACCGCACGATTCCTTCTGCGTGAAATCGAGGAAGTATCGCGCCACCTCCACCATACAGTCGTCCTCATCCAGGACGACCATCCCCCCCGACCCCATCATGGCTCCGGCTTCTTTGAGGGACTCGAAATCGATGGGCAGATTCAAACATTTTTCAGGAAGGCAGCCCCCGGAGGGGCCCCCGATCTGTACCGCCTTGAAACGCTTCCCCTTGGGAATCCCGCCGCTCAGGTCAAAGATGAGCTGACCGATCGTCATCCCCATGGGGACTTCGATCAGGCCGGCATTGTTCACCTTTCCCACGAGAGCAAAGACCATCGTACCTTTGCTCCCTTCCGTACCCACCGAGGTGAAACTTTCGGCTCCGTTCAAAATAATGTGCGGGACCGCCGAGAGGGTCTTCACGTTATTGATCAGCGTAGGCTTTCCCTTCAAACCCTGGACTGCCGGATAAGGGGGGCGGGATCGGGGCATACCCCGCTTTCCCTCGACGGACTGGATTAAAGCAGTCTCTTCTCCACAGACGAAGGCTCCGGAGGCGCGGAAGAGGGATGCCCGGAAGGTGAAGCTGCTTCCCAGAATTTTTTCCCCCAGAAGGCCGGTCTTCTCGGCCTGGGAGATGGCTTTTTGCACGCGCTCCGCAGCCAGCGGGTATTCGGAACGCACATAGATGATCCCGGAAGATGCGCCGATGGCATACCCCGCGATGATCAGACCCTCAAGAGTCTGGTGGGGGTCGCTTTCCAGAAGACTCCGGTCCATGAAAGCTCCCGGGTCACCTTCATCGGCGTTGGCGATGACGTATTTCGGCCGACCTTCGGCCCGGGCGCAGATTTCCCATTTTCTCCCCGCGGGGAAACCGGCTCCGCCCCTCCCGCGCAATCCGGAACGGCCAATTATGGAAATGACCTCGGCCGGCTCTTTCTGCAGAGCCCGGCAGAGAGCTTCGTAGCCGCCGTTGGCGATATATGGATCAATATCTTCCGGGTCGATCAGGCCGCAACGCCTCAGGAGAAGCCGTTTCTCCAGCCGAAATCGGGGAAGCTCGAGGACCGTCGGGAGAGAATCATTCTCCTCCAGGGCTCCCAGCATCAGTTCGATGCAGGGATCTCCTTCCTGCAAAAAGGACCGGACCAGAAGGGAAGCAATGACCGGGTTAACGCGGCTATAGACAATGGGGGGGAACCCCGGCCGGGAGATGATCACCAGGGGCTCGGCGTAGCAATGCCCCAGGCAACCCACCTGGATGAGTTGGGCTTTTAGGCCTTTTCGCTGAATTTCTTCCCGGAAGGTCTGGAAAATTTCCAGGCCGCCGCTGGCCCGACCGCAGGTGGCCGTTCCCACCCGGATTGTCGGCTCCCCCCCTTGGTTCAGCGATAGCCATTTCTTTAAGGCGAAAGAGCGCAGGCGGTCAAAGGATTGTTCCACCGGGGACTTTGGCTCAGGGCTCAAGGGGCTTTTTTCCCTCCTTTTCCAACTGGAAGGCGAGCAAAAGGCCATCCACTTTGGTGGGCGCCATATAACCATGGACCTTCTCTCCTACCACGGTTACAGGAGCCAGGGCGCAGCACCCCACGCAGGCTACCCGGTCCAGGCTGAACTCCCGGTCGGACGTGGTCTGGCCGACCTTGATGTTCAGGCGCCTTTCCCAGCTTTCCAGGATCACACCGGCCCCCTTGACATGGCAGGCCGTGCCCTCGCAGACCTTGACCGGATGTTTCCCGGGGGGATGAAATCGAAATTGATTATAGAAAGTGGCCACACCGTAAACCTCGCCCTCGGGAATGGACAGATGAACGGCCACTTTTTCCATGGCTTCCGGGGGAAGGTAACCGAGCGTTTCCTGGATTTTTTGCAGAAGGGGAATCAAGGATTCTGGTTCTCTGGGGTAAAGCCGAAGGAGGTCAAGAATCTGGTTCATGACCTGACGGGAATGGGTTTGGGGCAACTCATTCAACGCTTCGGGGCCGGGATGGGGGCCGGCTTTTGGCGCAGAATCAGGAAAAGGGCCCCAAGGGCCACGGGGATTCCGGTGGCCTGGGCGGTAGAGAGTAGCCCGGGGATGGCCCATCCGCGGGGATCTCCCCGATAAAATTCGATGATGAAGCGGGCCGTCGAATAGAAAAGCAAGTAATACCAGAGAAGGCGACCCTGCAATCGTTCCCACCTGCGCATGGAGATCAAAGCCAGAAAGATTCCGAAGGTGGCGACAGATTCATAAAGCTGCGCCGGATGGAGGGGAACCCCCAGCGGTGCCAAAGAGTCGGGATCGCGAAAGATGACGGCCCAAAAGGCGGTCGTGGGTTTGCCGTAGCAACAGCCCGCAGAGAAACATCCCAGCCTTCCCAGGGCCTGGCCGAGGGCGATGGAGGGAGCGGCCACGTCCGCCAGCTTCTGGAAGTTCAGCCGGTACTTACGGACATACCAGATACCGATGAGAAAAGCAAAAATCAAACCGCCGTAAAAGACCAGCCCCCCCCGCCAGAATTTGAGCACATCGATGGGGTTTTCCGCAAACTCCGGCCAATTGGTCAGGACATAAAAAAGGCGAGAGCCCAGAATCGCTCCGAGCAGGAGGTAAAACGACAGGTCGAGCATTACATCGGGGTCGATTCCCGCGCGACGGCCTTCCTCGCGGGCCAGGAACACAGCCAGCAGGAACCCCAGCGCCAATAAAACGCCATAGGTGTGCACCGTAAAATCCGCGAATCGAACCAGGATGGGATGCATAAGATTTGCTCTAAAAATCTAGGGATTTTTTTCGAATCATCTGAATGAAAAGCAGGATGACCCCGATCGTGATCGATGAATCGGCCACATTGAAAGCCGGCCAATGAAAATGATGCCAGTGGAGATCGACAAAGTCAATGACCTCGCCCATGCGCAGGCGGTCGATCAGATTCCCGATGGCGCCGCCGAGGATCAGGGAGAAGCTGGCAACCAGGGACGTCCGCTCCGGGCGAAGGTTCTTCAACAGGTACAAAACGCACCCAATGGCCACACCGGAGACCAGAATGAAAAACGCGATCCGCAGAGTAGAGCGGGTTCCCGCCAAAATGCCAAAAGCCGCCCCCGTATTTTTCAGGTAGGTGAGATGAACGAAGTTGGGCACAATCTCGATCGCTTGGTAAAGGTGCATCCGGTTTTCGACCAGGGCCTTGGTGATTTGATCCAGGACCAAGACCGTGCTCCCGACGATGAGGGCCAGACGGTATTTGGGATTCACGGTTTTCCCTCTCCGCTGAGGGTGGAAAGGGCGCCTTGACAGCGGGGGCAAATCGAAGGATGAACAGTATTTTGCCCCACACGCGGGTCATACACCCAGCAGCGTTGGCATTTTATGCCCTGCGCCCGGCTAATCAGGATACTCAAGCCTTCCAGTTCAGGGCTAGGGTAAGCCCCGACCGGAGATGAAGAGGCCAGTTCAACCTGGGAGACGATGAAAAGGTCCTGGAGCTGCCGTTCATTCTTCCGCAAGAAGGAGAGGAGCTTTTCCGGCGCATGGAGAGTTACGCCAGCCTCCAGAGAGTTTCCGATGAGCTTATTCTGTCTGGAAATCTCCAGGGCCTTGGAGACTTCGCCGCGCACCTGCAAAAGAAGCTCCCAGCGTTCTTCCAGTTCTTTGTCGAGGTACCGGGATTCAACCTCCGGGAAGAGAGTTAGATGCACGCTCTCGGCCTGCCTCTTTGCTCCGGGAATATACTCCCAGACTTCTTCGGCAGTGTAGGAAAGAATCGTGGCCATGAGGCGGACGAGGGCGTCCAGGATCTTGAAAAGGGCGGTCTGGGCCGCGCGCCGCTGGGGGGAGGATGGGGCGGAGGTGTAGAGTCGGTCCTTCAAGATGTCCAGATACAGGGCGCCCAGGTCAACCGTGCAGAAGTTGTGCAGGGAATGAAAAACGACATGGAACTCAAAATTGACGGAGGCCTCTCTCAGCCGGGAGATCAATTTCTGCAGGCGCAACAGAATCCAGCGGTCGATCTCCAAAAGCTGCGCGTCGGGAATCCGGTCTTTTTGGGGGTCGAAGTCATAGAGGTTTCCCAGGAGGAACCGGCAGGTATTGCGGATGCGGCGGTAGGCCTCGGAGAGCCGGGTGAGGATCTCCTGGGAGATGCGGATGTCGTCGCGGTAGTCCTCTGCCGCCACCCAGAGGCGGAGGATTTCTGCCCCGTACCGGTCGATCACTTCATCGGGGGCGATCACGTTCCCGAAGGACTTGGACATTTTCTTTCCTTCGCCGTCGACCACAAACCCGTGGGTAAGGACGGAAAGATAAGGAGCGTGACCCCGGGTCCCCACCGAGGCCAGGAGGGAGCTATGGAACCAGCCCCGATGCTGATCGCTTCCCTCAAGGTACATATCGGCCGGGGACTTCAGGTTGGGTCGCTTTTCGCAAACGGCGGCATAGCTTACCCCGGAGTCAAACCAAACGTCTAGGATGTCCGTTTCTTTCGTGAATTCCTCACCCCGGCATTGGGGACATCGGGTTCCGGGGGGCAGCAGCTCTCGGGCCGGGAGGTCGAACCAGACGTCAGCGCCCCCTTTTTCAAAGAGCCGGGACACATGTTCGACAAGCCGTTCTTCGACCAGGATTTCCTTGCAGGATTGACAGGTGAACGCCACGATGGGAACGCCCCAGGCGCGCTGACGGGAGATGCACCAGTCCGGCCGGTTTTGAATCATCCCATGGATGCGGTCCCGGCCCCACGGGGGAATCCAGGCCACCCGGTCGATGGCCTCCAGGGCTTTCTGCCGCAGATTGCTCTTCTCCATGGAGATGAACCATTGCTCGGTGGCCCGGAAGATGATGGGGTTCTTGCAGCGCCAGCAGTGGGGATACTGGTGAACGTACGGTTCGGAGTGGATGAGGGCCCCCACCTCGGCGAGTTTCTGGTTTACGGATTTATTGGCATCGAAGACGAATTGCCCGGCAAAAAAAGGAACGTCGGAAGTGAAACGGCCCTGGTCATCCACCGGGGAATAAATCGGGATGTTATACTCGACGCCCGACTCATAGTCTTCCTGGCCGTGACCGGGTGCGGTGTGCACACATCCGGTGCCCGTGTCCAGGGTGATGTATCTGGCCAGGATGAGCACAGATTCGCGGTCGATGAAGGGATGGCGGACCTTGAGTCCCTCGACCTCCTTGCCGGGAAACTTGGCAAGAATTTTGTACTTTGCTTTTCCCGCTTTGGCCATGACCTGTTCGAGAAGGGCTTCAGCCAGGATCCAAACCTCCCCGTTCACTTCGGCAGCCACGTAAAGATAATCGGGATGGAAAGCAATGGCCAGGTTGGCCGGGATGGTCCAGGGCGTGGTGGTCCAGATGAGGACGTACGCCTTTTTCCCTTGCAATGCTGGAAACCGTTCGCCGAAATCCGAGAGGGCGTTGAACTTTACGGTAACGGAGGGAGAAGTATGGTCCTCGTACTCCACTTCCGCTTCGGCCAGGGCCGTCTCGCAGGAGGCGCACCAGTAAACCGGTTTTTTCCCCCGGTAAACAGACCCTTTGCCGACAAACCGGCCGAACTCCCGAGCGATGGTGGCTTCATAGTCATAGCTCATCGTCAGGTACGGGTTATCCCATTCCCCCATCACTCCCAGACGCTTGAATTCCTGGCGCTGGATGTCCACATATTTGGAAGCAAACGCCCGGCAGAGCTTTCTCTTCTCACTGATGGAATAGCCAGCCTTCTTACTTCCCAACTCTTTGTCGACTTGATGTTCGATCGGGAGCCCGTGGCAGTCCCATCCGGGCACGTATTCTCCGTTGAACCCGGCCATGTTCCGGGATTTAATGATGATGTCTTTGAGGATTTTATTCAGGGCGGTGCCGATATGAATATGCCCATTGGCATAGGGCGGGCCGTCATGGAGAATATATTTAGGCCGGTCCTGGGCGATCTTCCTCAGCTTCTGGTAGATCCCTGTTTCCTCCCATTTTTTTAAAATCTCGGGCTCGCGCTGCGGCAAGTTAGCCTTCATGGGGAATGATGTCTTGGGCAGGTTCAGCGTTGCTTTGTAGTCCATCGGGTCCTCTGATAAAAAGATAACCACATTGATCACAGAAAAATTTCTTGAAAGATCGAAACCTCTGTGATTTCGGTGGTTCACCTATTTTTGTATCACAGGAGCAGCCCATGTTCAAGTAAAAAGAACGCCCGCAGTGAGGAATCGTTAACGATCGTATCGCCCCCTTGGAAGTCATTTTTTTTGCTTTTTATTTTAGAGATGATATAATCCATCCCGTTCGGTTACTATCACCTAAATTGAGCGATTTTTTTAAACCACAGAGAACACGGAGAATAATTTCATAGTTAAAAAACAAAATAAGCACAATCTTTTCTCTGTGTCCTCGGGTAATAAATTCGGCAGCTAGAATATTGTATTGTTTTCACTTAACGAGGGCACAGAGCAAAGCGGAGAAAAGGAGTTTATCTTCTTGTTTTATCTCAAATTTCCTCTGTGCCCTCCGTGGTAAATCGCTTTTTTTGGGTATCAGTCACTTGGAACCTACTTTAGATTTTCGGAATGGGCGTTCCGTATTATTCATTGGCCATGAAGGGGGGGATGCAAAGAGCAACGGCAACGGTCCTTGGGAGGGGGTAAACCATTAGGCGGAGGTAAAGAATCTTTTTGGCTGGATCAGAAGAAGGGAGGAAAGCTGCGATGGCAAATAAGGGTATAGATTGGTCTTCGCTGTGGAAAAAGGACGAATGGCTCGCCGTCTGGATCGGTTTTCTGATCATCGTCTTCTCTCTGGTGGGCCTCCAGTTGACGGGCGTGAAGTTCAAATGGACAACCGACGGGGAATTCGCCTCTTTTGTGAGCGAACGGATGCCCGTGGTGGAAAAGCTGGCCAAGGAGGCCGGGAATAAGGGTGAACAGGCCTTTCAGGAACAAGCCCTGGCCCTGAAAGCCGCCATGGAATCCGGGAGCCGGAAAACGGTCGGGGAAGCGCTCAAGAAAATAGAGGAAGCGGCCAAAGGCGTCAAGGATGAAGGCCTCAAGAAAAAAGTGGGCCCATTTGTTCGCAATGTTCGCGGGGAGATGGGGAACCTCCTGGACAAAGTCTTTGCGGGTGGCAACCTCCTGGCGGCTTTTTACATCCTGATTTTTTTCTGGATTCTGGCCACGATCGGGGCCGCTTTCATGGGCTTGGAAGTAGGGAAATTCGCCGCGGGGTTCCCGGTCATCTTCATCATCGCCTTCATCGCTCAGTTCCTGGCCGGAAATTACACGATTTTTTACTATGGGCTCGAGTATGTTCTCTGGTGCCTTTTGATCGGTTTGATCATCAGCAACGTGTTCGGAACCCCCAAATGGCTCTTGGCTGCCGCCCGGACCGAGTATTACATCAAGATTGGTCTGGTGATTCTGGGATCGGGGATCTTGTTTGGAGAGATCATCCAGGCTGGAGGCTACGGAATCATCCAGGGGCTTCTGGTCGTCGGAGTCGTCTGGTACGCTTGCTACTGGTTGGCCCGGAAACTGAAAGTGGATGAGGAGTTTTCGGCGATTCTGGCCAGCGGCGTTTCCATCTGTGGTGTCTCGGCGGCTATCGCCACTGCTGGCGCGGTGAAAGGGGACCCGAAGAAGCTGAGCTACGTTACCTCGATCATTCTCGTCTGCGCCGTACCCATGATGGTCATTATGCCCTGGATTATCAAAGCGACCAGTATGGATCACGTGGTAGGTGGAGCCTGGATGGGAGGGACCCTAGACACCAGCGGCTCCGTGGTGGCTGCCGGCGCCCTGGTGAGTGAAGCGGCTATGAAGATCGGGGTCATCGTGAAAATGTCCCAGAACGTCCTCATTGGTTTTGTCGCCTTTATTTTGGCGATCGTTTGGACCTTTAAAAAGGCTGCTCCGGGGCAAAAGCCGGGTGCGATTGAGATCTGGTTCCGTTTTCCCAAATTCGTCCTGGGATTTATGATCGCCTCCCTCATTTTCTCTTTTCTCCTGGATCCCAAGACGGTCAACGCGGTCAAGGGGCAACTGGGAGGATTGAGAACTTGGTGGTTCGCCTTGGCCTTTACCTGTATTGGGCTCGAGACTCGTTTTGCCGATTTGTTCAAGATGGGTGGCGGAAGGCCGGCAGTTGCCTTCCTGGGAGCGCAGATCTTTAACATTATCTGGACTCTCCTCCTGGCCTACCTCATCTTTGGTGGTATACTATTTCCGGCCCCAAAACTCTGAGATTAAGAAAGACCAAATCCCGATGGGGGTGACCCACCGGGGTTGAAATCCCAAGTGGCGGGTTTTTATTTAGGTGAACGGGAAGGGGGGAGGCTGGCCTCTCCCCTTATTCGTCACAGACTTTGCCATAGACCTCTCTGCCACCCCTCAAGCAAAAAACCATTGACTTTTCCAGGAAGTTGGATAAACTATCTCGTCAATTTGGAAAAGGACGGTTTGTTGCTGAAAATTTGTGGGTTGAAAGGGAATTCATGGAAAAGGAGAGGGTTCTTAAACGCCGTTTATTGTTTCTCTCAATCGCGGCGTTGAGCGGGCTGGCCTGCTATTCCACTACCTGGGCTGCCGGGTCCATTGACCTCGGGTGGCTGGGTTCTATCGACTTTACCTGGGACTTCTGCGCCGGATTTCTCAGCATCGTCCTCATCGACCTGGTCCTGGCGGGAGACAATGCAGTGGTAATCGCCCTTGCGGTCAAAAACCTCAGGGGCAAGCAGCGGAGGACCGGAATTATCTTCGGAGCGGGGGCAGCCGTGGCCCTACGGGTAGTCCTTACTTTCTTTGTGGCCCAGCTCCTGCAGATCAGCTTCATCAAATTTTTCGGAGGAATCTTAATCCTATGGATTGCCGTAAAACTCTTTATCGAAGGTGTCCCGGAAGACAGATTTCAAAAGGAAGCAACCACTTTCCTTCAGGCCATCCGGGTCATCGTCATCGCCGACATCATCATGAGCACGGATAATATCCTGGCCGTAGCCGGCGCCTGCAAAGGCAATTTCTTCCTCCTTCTCTTCGGGCTGGCCCTGAGCATCCCCTTTGTCGTCTTCACCAGCGCTCTCCTTTCCAGGTTGATGGATAAATTTCCCATCATCGTCTGGATCGGCGCCGCGGTGCTGGGCCGGGTTGGAGGAGAGATGATCATGACCGATCCCTTCATTGTCAAACTCATTGAACCCGGCAAAGTGCTCCAGTATAGCGTTGAGGCGATCGGAGCAATCGGGGTCATCGTGGGGGGGAAACTGTTTATGCGCTGGAAGATCTCCCGGCAAGAGAAGGCACGGGTCAAAGATCGTCAACCGGCCAGTTAGTAGATTTTGGAAAGTTCCTTCGGCCCTATGGGCTATTTTTCAGTGAAGCATAAAAAGAAGCGCTCCCGGTCTCGTCGGGAGCGCTTCTTTCATAGTCGGCCCGCGTCCCACGACCTCACGACCTTGCCCCCGGGCCGCTAAACTCAAAAGCGAGGGAAGGCAGGAAAACCCTTGACTTCAAAAGTTTTAGTAAGTGATAATAAAAATGGGAATTTGGCTCGACGATTGTGGTTATGTTGGTTTAAAGCCATCGCTATCCAATAATCGGGATGGTGTTTTGTTTTCCCGCTTTAGCGACAACGGTTCTAACTGGGTCCCTTTCTAACTGACCCGATGTTCACCGGTGATTATACCGCCAAGGATTTTTCCCGCAGCATAGCGGAAAAGGGATTGTCTTTTGAACATGGTGGGGAAAAGACCATGATGGGCTCTCTCATGTTCTCGGGATCTATAAAATCCTGTTTCAAAGGAGGTCACCGAACTCTCGGAAGGTCTTTAATTCTTTAGAACGACTCATGTAAATGTTTTGAGTGGTGGATTAAATAGAGATGGAGGAAAAGAAGATGTCGAAAACAGAAACCCCCCTTTTGGATGACCTGGAGAAGGGAAAATGGCCGAGCTTCGTAAAGGATATGAAGCAGGCCGCACAGAAGAAAGTGATGGCGAAAGACCTCTTGCGCCAGCTCGAGAAGTCCTTCGGGGATAAGATCGGGCATTGGAAGCACGGGGGAATTGTGGGAGTCAAAGGGTATGGTGGGGGAGTCATCGGCAGGTACTCGGACCGGCCGGACCTGTTCCCGGGCGTTGAAATGTTTCATACCTTGCGAGTCAATCAGCCGACGGGCTGGTTTTACTCGACCCAAGCCCTGCGGACGCTCTGCGACATCTGGGACAAACACGGGAGCGGACTGACCAACATGCATGGCTCAACCGGGGACATTATCCTCTTGGGGACTACGACGGACCACCTGCAGTCGTGCTTTGACGACCTTTCCGAGGCTGGCTATGACCTGGGAGGATCGGGCTCAGCGCTGCGCACCCCGAGCGCCTGCGTGGGGCCGGCCCGGTGCGAGTGGGCCTGTATCGACAGCCTGGATATTTGCTACAAGTTAACCATGCACTTCCAGGACCAGATTCATCGCCCCATGTTCCCTTATAAGTTCAAGATCAAAGTCTCCGCCTGTGCCAACGACTGCGTGGCTTCCATCGCCCGCTCGGACTTTGCCATCATCGGCACATGGAAAGGGAAGATCCAGATCGACCCGAAGGAAGTCCGCACCTATGCCGCCTCCGGCCTGGATATCCGGGCCGAAGTCACCGACCTCTGCCCGACGAAGTGCATGTCCTGGGACGAGGAACAGAAGGAGTTAAAGATCGAGGACGCCGACTGCACCCGCTGCATGCATTGCATCAACATGATGCCCAAGGCCCTCCGCCAGGGGAAGGAAAAGGGGGCCACCCTGCTGATCGGCGGCAAAGCGCCCATCGTGGAAGGGGCGCTCCTTTCCTGGGTGCTCGTACCCTTCATGAAACTGGAGCCCCCGTACCAGGAATTGAAGGACCTGCTCGCCAAGATCATGGACTGGTGGGACGAAAACGGGAAGATGAGGGAGAGAATCGGGGAACTGATCAAGCGCCTGGGGATGCGGACTTTTTTGCGGGCCGTGGGTCTGCCGGCCGTTCCGCAAATGGTCAAGACCCCGCGGACCAACCCGTATGTGTTCTTCTGGCCCGAAGAGATTAAAAAGGAGGTAAAGTGAGATGGGAAAGACAGACATTGGCCCTCCCGATTACAAAAAATACCTTCCCCCGGTGATCCAGAAAAATTATGGGAAGTGGAAATACCATGAAATTCTCAAACCGGGCCTGCTGAAGCACGTGGGAGAATCCGGCGAGGAGCTCTACACCGTGCGGGCCGGATCGCCCCGCCTCCTGAGCACCGATCATATCCGCGAAATCTGCGAGCTCGCCGACAAGTACTGCGACGGGTACTTGCGTTTCACCAGCCGCCACAACATCGAATTCCTCCTATCGGACCCGAGGAAGGTAGAGCCGCTACTGGCCGAGCTGAAAAATAAGAACTATCCCGTCGGCGGAACGGGGCATTCGATCACTAACATCGTCCACACTCAGGGCTGGGTTCATTGCCACACGCCGGCCACGGACGCCTCCGGTCCGGTGAAGGCCGTCATGGACGAACTCTACGAGTATTTCGTTACCATGAAGCTGCCCTCGCAAGTGCGCATCGCCCTGGCCTGCTGCTTGAACATGTGCGGGGCCGTGCACTGCTCGGACATCGCCATCCTGGGAATCCACCGCACGGTGCCCAAGCCGGATCATGCCCGGGTGATGAATATTTGCGAGATTCCCACCACGGTGGCGTCCTGTCCCACCGGAGCGATCCGGCCGGACCCGAAGACCAAGAGTGTCGTCATCAATGGCGATAAGTGTATGTACTGCGGCAACTGCTACACGGTATGTCCGGCCCTGCCCATTGCGGACCCGGAAAATGACGGGATATCCATCTGGGTCGGGGGCAAAGTTTCCAATGCCCGGACGCCCCCCATGTTTTCCAAGCTGGTGATCCCGTTCCTTCCGAACAACCCCCCCCGATGGCCGGAGGTGGTGAGCGCGGTCAAGAATATCGTGGAGGTTTACGTCAAGCATGCCCGCCAGCATGAGCGAGTGGGCGAGTGGATCAACCGCATCGGATGGGAAAGGTTTTTCACCCTGACCGGCATAGAATTTACCGATAAGCATATCGATGATTTTACGATGGCCACGGACACGTTCCGGTCGACC
>Ga0315284_10007104_pt1 | contig 15972 bp, 15 predicted proteins | sample YL17G09_16_MG_FD_203696 | JGI IMG/M metagenome (GOLD analysis project Ga0315284, IMG submission 203696) | Sediment microbial communities from Yellowstone Lake, YNP, Wyoming, USA - YL17G09_16 | ecosystem: Environmental > Aquatic > Freshwater > Lake > Sediment | place: USA: Wyoming | collected... | reverse complement strand
TCGTAAAAAGTCAGCATCACCCTTCGACAGGCTCAGGGTGAACGGTGTAACCTATTGATATTCCGTTCGTGCTGAGCTTGTCGAAGCATGAACGACATACGGAATATGACTTTTTACGAGTCCATCATATAAGGCAACGAAAAGAATACGCAATGAAAGTTATCATCCAAAAACCCGACCTCGATACATGCATGACCGCCCTGATACTGGGCGTAGCAGACAAGGATGATATCATTGTCGCACAGGGTGACGCTTCGGAAACCGATCTTATGAATTCGGAGGTTCTTTGTATCGAAGCCGGTGGCAGTGGGCTTGCCCATCTCAATAGTTTCGACCACCATGACCCACATAAATACTTTCCCCCGGCTTGCAGGCAGGCCTATGAATACAGAGGTCTAAATGATAAAAGGATCGAGAGGCTTGTTGAGTACGTATGCATGGTGGATGATAAGGTGCAAGACCATCCGGCAATAGCCTTTCCTTCTCTCTCCAACATATTCTCCGGAATGCTGCTCGTGGAGAAGGATAAAAGCGTGCAGTTCTTCAAAGGCATTGGGATATTGCAGAAGGTTTTGGATGAAAATATCGATCCCTTCTCGACCATGCCGGATATTGAAGAGTGGTGGCCTTATAAGGATGCCAAAAACGAAAACCAGCGCAGGGTCGAAGAGGTCTTAAGAAGCGCCGAGTTCCACGAGTCTAAGTCTGGTCTGAAAATCGGCTTTGTAGAGTCGAATTTCATCGGAGGCATTGGCGTATTATATGCGCAGGGCTGCGATGTGGCGATCATGTTCAGTCCAGCTTTCGGGGAACCTCCGGTAGCTAAGTTTACGATAGCAGGGAATAATAAAAAAGTCGGTCATCTTATTGAATACTTTGATAAAATAGAAAAAGGATGGGGCGGAAGAGATACCATAGTTGGTTCGCCCCGCAGCGGATCTAATCTTACTAAAGACATTGTGCTTGAAATATTGGTGAATAACTTATGAAATCACAACTTCCGAAGCGAGTCCTGCTGACATTCGTCGGCAACCGAGACCCCTATCCGAAAGAGCCAAAAACAAAAGAATATGCTAACGAACCAGGTCCTATCCTTACCCTTATTAAAAATAGACAGTTCGATCATGTTTATCTGGTCTATACAAGAACTCCGCAGGACAAAGAGACAGAAATGGAAAAGAGGGCCAAAGATATTGAAAAGGCCCTTAAAAAAGTTCATTCTTCCCTCGGCTTCACGTGTTATCCTCTCGTCATTACGGATCCTTTGAGCCATGAACAGCTTTTAAAGGGGTTAAGGAAACTGATCGAGGAAGTGCACAAACAATTTAAGAACGACGAAGATTTCTATATCTCGGTAAGCTCAGGAACGCCCACAATGCACGCCTGCTGGTTCCTCCTCGCGTCAAGCAAAGAGATACAGGCGGACATTCTCTATGTGCGGGAAAAGAGATTTGTGAGTGATAAGCTTCCCCTCGTCAATGAGGTGCGGCTAAATTCTCCTTTCTTTCCTGAAATCCTGCCAAGAACTACAACAATCGAGGTCCCTGATGTCTCTGAGTCTGAAATCAGAAAGGCAATTGATGTAGCAGAGATCATTGGCGATGGCAAAAAACTGAAGTCGGCACTTGAAAAGGCAGCAATCTTTGGACGGACCGACTCCACAGTGTTGATTACCGGCGAAAGCGGGAGTGGCAAGGAATTATTTGCACGTTTCATTCACCAGATAAGCAAGAGAGTAAGCAGTCAGTTCCTTCCGGTTAATTGTGCATCGATTCCGGAACCGCTATTTGAAAGCGAACTTTTCGGGTATAAGAAAGGGGGATTCACAGGAGCAGCAGAGGACAAACCAGGTCAATTCGTCCTGGCTAACGGAGGCACGCTTTTTCTAGATGAAATCGCCGAAATGCCGCTTTTACTACAGGCAAAGCTTCTGCGCGTGATAGAAACAAACGAGATATTTCCGCTGGGCGCGAGAAAATCAGAAAAGGTTGATGTCCGCATTATCACCGCAACGAACCAGATTCTTGCCCAGGCTGTTAAAGAGAAGCGATTTAGGGCAGACCTTTATTACCGGCTTAACGTCCTCTTTCTTGAAATTCCGCCATTACGTGAAAGAAAAACCGACATTCCTAAACTCGCTCTTCACTTTGTCAGCAAGTTCAATAAAAAATACAATAGAGACAAATTCCTTTCCAAAGAAGCTGAGTCAAAGCTCATCAACCATCCATGGCCTGGGAATATCAGATCATTGAAAAACACCATTGAGCGTGCAGTTGTATTATCGAAGGGCAAAACAATCGAGGCATCGGACATATCATTAGAGGACTTTAAATCTTTAGGGGGCGGATACGACATCTTTCCTGAACTATCGGAAGGTTTTTCGATATACGAATATGAAAAACAATTATACCGGAAGGCTTACGAACAAGCACGCGGGAATCAAAGTAAAGCCGCAAAACTTCTGGGAGTCAGTACCCAGGCATTTTCGCAATATTTCAAACGGAATTTAAACAAGGATTGATTTCCGCTTAAACAAATGTTTAAACTTCGTACCCCTCTTCAACCGAACCATAGCCGATAGTCATTTCCTTCATCCGTTCTAACAGATCGATAATTCTTGCTTTTCTCAAGTCACTTCCATAGAGTGACATGCATTTTTTACTCTGGCACGTTTGTTGCTTTATTAAGAAGCAACAAGCCGAAAAGGCGACAGCCCGAATAGGCCAGCATAGATGGGAAAGCTGTTTCTTATGCTGAACATAATCGAAACGGAGAAAAAATGGGAAAAGCAGCCAACAGACGGATGATGAGGCGACAGAAATTCATGACTAAAATTTCGCATGAGAACCCAGAGAGGTTCGAACGCGAATGGGCCAAGAGGATCGATTCCTGGGCCGGCCTGATCTGGAGCGCCTCGAAGGACAGAGTTTTTCTCACAGAAGAGGAGTATCAGGAAGTGCTCAAGAAGTACCCTGCCACGAAAGAAGTTCTGGAGTCTATATCTGTTGGTCTTCGTAATGGTATCCATATCTATTTCGACATGGTTAATCGCTTCAAAGATGAATTGGGCAGTGAACTGGTCAACGAAATTATGGCGCATGCGAAGAGGGGAACCTTGATCGGCAAGCCAATATTCAGCGTCGTCGACCATGCAAAAAGGACCTTGGCGGACTGCGGGAAAGCAGCCGTTGAATTGCAGATGCGGGAGACCATAGACCTTTTGAGCAACGAATGCTGTAGAGCATTGGCTCCGCACATTGGCCATGAGATTTATGAGATAAACCAGAACTGGGAGGCGAAAAACTTAAGAGCAAGAAAGAAAAGAGTGCGCAATGTTTCGGCAAAATCTCAACCCTCACATTGATAGCTAAGGTTATCCGGGCAATGGATGAAGCCTGGAAACGGAATCCATCCAGAAGATCATAGATACGCAATGGCCAGATTTCATGTCTGGCCTTTTTTATTTCTGAAGAAGGGAGACAACAATGGGCATGCTTCTCAGTCTTTTACCGCAGGAATTTTGGATATTGGTTTTGGTGGGAACCGCTTTTGCGGTCATCGTTGGCCTTGTCCCGAGGGGAGCGATTGCCGGTGTCATCGGCACTATCCTCATCTTGTCGATTGCCGGACCTTTCATCAGTTCTCTTCTGAACTTTCTGCCCTGGTGGGTATCGGCGATCCTCATGGTTTGGTTTGTATTTGCAGTGATTAATTGGATCATAACATTGGTCTTTGGGCGGAGGACAGGAGGCCATCTTTTAGCCCTGCTCCTCCATGACCTCATACTCGCCCCGTTTCGATTTGTCGGCTTTCTCATGGGAAGGAGGTAGAGAAATGAAGATTATAGCAATCATAGTCTGTATGGTGTTTGCATGGCTACCCGGTATTGCAGATGCAAAATTCCTGATTCATGCCACAAAGGGCAGGTTTGTACCTGGGATTATGAAGAACGGCCTAAGAAGCCCGAAAATGAACCCAAGGGCAAGGATAGGCAATCAAGGCTATTTTGGGAACGACCTAAAAACCGCCATGAAGGAGAAACCTCGGGCGGATACAGCGATTTTTTTCAGGAAAAGCCGCACGTTTAACAATCGAATACTTGACACGACACATATGAGCAACACCCGGCTGAAAAGTTTTTCAGGTTTAAGAGATATGAGGGGAACGGTCAAGAAAGGGGTATTGGGACCTAAGATCGGCCATAAGATAGGCAGGTACGCAAATAAGAAAAACTTGATCGTGAAGTATAAGTCTGCAAGATACCGGAAAGGCGTCAATTATGCCATTCCTCCCAACCTTTACAAACGACATCCGCGAATTGCCACACCAGTTAAGAGTGTCGAACTCCGCTGAGGAGTAAACCCGAAAGGTGACTTTTACTGTACATATTGATCAAAACCTTAATCACGCCAACATAAAGCAATGAAGTTGCATATTTATCAATAAACAAAAGGAGGATGAAGAATGGTACTGAAAAGAGTTGTATTGGGGACATCCATTTTATTGGCATTGGTTTTTCTTGCTGTTGGTTGCAGCCCTGCTAGGACAAATCATTCCACCAACACTAAACATGTCGCAGCTGAGCCGGGGGATGGTGTTTGCAGGCCGGTGAAAGTGGCTCTCTTGCAGGACAATTCTGGAAGCATCAACTGGACCGGGACACCGACTTTAAAGGGTGAGGACCTTGATCCTCTCATAGACCTGCTCTCATGTTGCGGTGGAGAACTCGGATTTGGCCTGATATCGGACGACAGCAACAGAGGTCTTGTGAGACTCACCATCGATTTTTCACCTGCCCAGCCAATGGAGCCGTCTAAGGAAGGCAACCCTTTTAAGGTGGCGAAGAAACACGAAGCATATCAGCGTGAAATGGATGAGTTCAACAGACGTCTCGCAACATGGCAGGAAGCGTCAGAACAAAGAATCGTCAAGTTTAAGGCTCAAGTGAACGCGATCCTCAAGAGAGAAAAATTGGCAAGGAGAACAGACGTCTGGGATTCCGTACGTCGGGCTGATCTCTTTCTTTCAGAGGACGACAGTGCATGGGGACAGAAGCCCCTCGTCTACGCCGTGTTCATAACTGACGGCCAAGACAATGCGAAAAAAGAAAGAGTTGTAACGATGAAGAGTGGCGCCAAGCTCCTTCTTGTCAATTCATATGACAGTATTGGGGCATTGAAGGATTTAAATCTCTTGAAATTCGAATCAATCGAATCAGCACTGCGATTCATAATTGCCGACACTGAAAGGAGGGACTAAAATGGCCGGAAGAGAAGATCTACAGCAAAGTGGTCTCCATATCAGGAGGCTGAAGACGAGGCTTCATGATTCAGCAAGCCGAGCCGAAGCATTGCGAGGGGATCGAGAAGAGGCTGGGTCAGGGTTAAAGCAGTTGGTGGAAACCCATCCGGATTGGGTACAGGACAACTCAAGGCAATCGACTGGGTATTTATTCTTAGTGGCTGGAGTCACGGCGGTCTATTTCCTTGACATCATGCTCTTCGGCCCCACTGCTGAAATGCTTAGTGAAAAGGCATTTTACGGATGGCCGGTGATGACATGGGTTGCTAGGTTTCTTGTACCGGCGGCAATACTCCTCGCTGAAATATCCATCGCATTGCAGATCTTTTTTGCGAGAAGAGACTCAGAAACATATTACACTGCAAGCAAAGCTTACTGGGGTTGGATATTCATCGGTATCCTCTTCGCCCTCGTCATGCCTTCTCTCGTAGTGGGCACAAACCTTGTGCAAGCCTCATTTGAGAGTCAGTCCATACAGACTGGTCTTCGATGGCAACTCTTTGGGTTGGTCGTCTTGGCTTTGGTCATGCATGTCCCGATCATATTCGGAGGACGAGTTGCCCATGAGGCGAAATCCTTTTTCAGTTTTAAACTCAAACAACGCTCTCTTCAGCGGAGGGTTCAGCAGTACAACAAGGAATATGGCACTGAGGCCCAATCATTTAGAAGTGACTTTGACTTGTTTTACGATCTTCTGAACAGGCATCGTCAGACTTTTCAGGACAACTACGACCAGGGGCCGTTCGACAGCTGTACACGCAGATTCTCTCGGGAGATTTACGGGTATGACGTAATTCAGCCTGCCTCTGGAGCCGGGACGACTCAGACTTCGCAGAATAGTTCCTTTGACCAGGGTAATCAAAGACAGGGGCAGGATCAAATGCGCGACGAGTTCGCTGATGTCGATCCGAGGGTACGGGAAGAAGAAAGTGAGGTGAGGGCATGAGCGAAAACTATGAAAGGCGAGAAGTGAGAAACGTTTCCAGTGGAGTTCTGCCGATAGCCGCCGGCGGGATCATTCTGGCGGTTGGTCTTGTGAGCACAATTTTGAGATCGCTGTCATCAGGGGCAAGAGAGGCATACCGAATTAATTCTTCCAATATGCCGGTATGTAAGTCTGATATCATCAGGCCCTTAACAGCCCTGCAAGGTAGGCGGTTCGTAGTTCAAAATCGGAAATGTGTTTTATCACCGGCAGAGGCAGTGAAGGTGTCAACACTTCTCACCATCTCTAACTCAGAATATATGGTCGAAAACACTGTTCCGATTCGGCAGAAGTTGCAAGCATTGCAGGTGGCGAGCACTCAGGCAAAGGCGCAGAATGCCCAAAAATCGTTGATGAATGAACTGGAGGCAGGTCACCAGAGAATCTTCGTGAAAGGTTTGACCCTCGCATGTGCAAAGGCGTCTGTTAAAGCAGGGTTCGCGTCTGTTGAAACGCAAGCGACATCTAACGGGTTGGTGCGGGTAGTTGCCTCCGACTCCTATGGCCGTGCCCTGGTGACCGAGATCAATGCCAACACAGTCCGAGATTCCAGAATTGTGACGGAGGTGGTGGGAATCAACGATGGATCATGCAAACAGATTATGGACACCTTTGATATGGGACTGGAGGAACAGGGTGTCAAGTCCTCGCCGCCAAAACGAAAGTTTACAGGGGGTGTTTGCGAGACATCAGCTGCTTTGGAATTCGTCCGAAGAAGCATCACACGGGTTCAGACTCCCTATATCCGGATAGAAAAAAAACAAAATTACAGCGGTGTAAGGCGCATTCAGACCCTCAACCAAAGGAACTACATTAGACAAAAGGCATAAAGGAGGAATGTATGTATCCTATTGAAGAGATATTCAAAGCATATGACGAAGGTTACAGGGCTCTCCGGCTTACCGGCCGTTCTCTTTACGATCTTGTTGTGGATGATGGAAAATTGCGTCCCATGATCGAAGCTTTGCGGAGGGCATGCTACTCCCGGTATGGATTGCATCTAGTGACCTATTCAATGGCGGGCGGTCTCGACTGGGACCCAAGCCGTGTAGAAGATCAAAGCGACAGACGAACGATAGAGAAGGCCTTGCAGACCAATCATCTGCTCAATATCCCACAAGATCAAAATGAGGTGGTTCGCGTTATAAGGGGCATTTCATCACTTTCGAGAACCCCGACGGACACCCTTAAGTGGGCTGACGGAAAGAATATCCGATTCGCTTTCCTCTTTGAATTCACAGAGCATCTTATGCCGGGTTCGCTGACGAACGGCACACAGACGGAACCCCAGTTAGTGGCGATCGAGTTGGCACATCTGACGGCCAACAGCCTTGCACTCCGTTCAAGCGGCAATTTGGTAATCTTTCATGGGCGTGAGGGGCTTATAGACGAATTGGTTTGTGGAGCCCTGTATGCAATACGTCTGCAACAACCGGGTCTTGAGGAGAAAAAAGAGTTTTTCTCAGCAGCGACTGCCCTATACTCAGGCACCAGATTTGAGGATGGCCTCTCAGTTGAAGCTGTGGCAAACCTTACTACGAATACGCCAAACAGGGGACTTGAGCAACTGTTAAGAGCCTCTCATTACAGCGGACGGAAACTGACCGGGAAGGAACTTTCGGAGCAAAAGAACCGGGATGTCGAGACCCTGAGCGAACATACCCTTGCAGTACTCGACACTTCTCGGGTGGACAACCTTCAGCTGAGGGGACTCAATATTGAGACACCGAGGGAGATCCTGGAGCGGTATGCCACCGCCTTGATGAACGGCGACAGCTCGATGCCTGCCAATGTCCTTCTAGTGGGGCCGCCGGGGACAGGCAAGACAGACTTGGCCCTCATAATGGCGTTCAAGGCCAAGGTTGCTGCCTATCAGATGCACAGCCCCAAAGGCGGGATCGTGGGTGAGACGGAACGTAAGTCGCGCCTGCAGCAAACCGTCCTGAGGGAATGGATTCCGAATATTGCCTTCTGTGATGAGATAACCGAGGCGATGCCTCTTCAACGAAGCGACTTTGACGGTGATTCAGGAGCAAGCCGGGCTGTCACCGCAGCGCTTCTGACATCTCTGTCAGATGAAAGTAGGAGAGGCAAGTCCTTGCTTGTAGCAACTACCAATTGTCCGTGGCGCATGGGGGCGGCTATGAGGTCACGGTTCACTGTTCTGCCAGTTTTACATCCCCTCAAACGCGACTTCGTCAATATTGTCCTTGCAACTGCCACGCGGGTTGAGCAAGGAATGGATATCGATTGCACTGACAGCCGGATCATAGAGGCATCAGATATCTTTTATGAAAAAGGGGCGAATCCGCGACACATTCGCGTTGCGTTGAGCAATGCCCTCCATCTCCATGGAAGACTCACGCCAGAGACGATTTTGTTCGCCGCCCACGACCTTTGCGCTTCCACTGACCTGCCTACGGCAATTTATGCAGACTTGTGGGCGGTAAAGGTCTGTTCGTCCCGGTCGTTCTTACCATGGAACAATGATCACTCAGTATATCCTTTCTCTGCCCATCTTCAAGGTGTCATCGACCTGGCTACCGGGGATGTCGTCCACTCTGAATTGGACAAGAGAATAAAGGAGTATAGTGCCTATGCCAATATCTGAGACAAAAAGTGAAATAGCGGTGCGCGACTATTTGCGGGCTGTAACTACGACAGAAGCTGCTCCGAAGATGCATCTGTGCGGGGGTGGCGCAGTAGGCGCATTGGAGAAGAAACTCAAAGTGCACTACGGTATGAAATATGCGCTGTGCGTTTCTAATGCAACCACTGGGCTTTTAGCGATAGCAATGGCGCTTGAACTGAAAGAGGCCGATTTCGTTACAACCCCTTATACCTATGGGGCTACGATTTCTGGATGGCTGTTTAGCGGCAGTAGGCCAATATTTGCTGACATCGATGTTAGCACCCTCACGCTCGATTGTGATTCTGTTAGGAGATCACTAACGCCTAAAATAAAAGCGATACTGGTATCCGACATCTATGGAATTCCGCACGATACTTTCGGCATTCGAAAGGTCGCAGACGAATACGGCCTGTGGTATATCTCTGACTCTGCCCAAAGTCTAGGAGCTTCACGGGACAACCTTCCTGCTGGGGCACTGGCCGATGCGTTGGTTATATCATTCACCGTCGGGAAAACCGCTTTTGCTGGAGAGGGTGCGGCCATAGTCACTGACAACGCCTCGCTATATCAGAAACTTGTGTGGTTTACCCAGCACCCGATGCGCCAGAAGCGTGAACTCGGGTTGGCTTTGAGCAACGAATTTGGATTGAATGCAAGAATCCATCCGCTGGCGGCCGTGTGGGCTAATGCCTCCATAGAGAACTCTCTGAAGAAATTAGAAGACCACCAAAAAGAATGTTTCAGGGTTATAGACGTATTGAACAGAAGTGGGGTGACAGAAGGGATTGACTTCGCATCCCGCAGAATTAATCCAACATTCTTCCGACTAACCGCATCCTGGAAAAGCGGTAAAACGCATGAATCGAAGCTCTTGGATGTCTTAAGAGTGCATGGATTCCAGAAAAGCATTGAAGTACCACCAGTAAGCTTGTTGTATCAACAACCCGCCTTCCTAGCGCAGTATGCCAGGCTCTTGAGCAACAATGTTCATTGCCCACAGGCTGAACGCCAGGTGAGATCACGATTTTGTCTGGTTTGAGATAGAGATGGCAAGACCTACGAAAACATAATCTCTCTTCTGACTATCAACTTCATCTACAGCACACGAATCCGCTACATACTGACTCATGCTTCGGACATCTATGGTCGAAGACGGGTTGATAGACAAGCAGAAAGGACGGATCACATGAATCGTCTCATGTCATGGGTAATATGGGGAGCCATAATCCTGAACCTCTTAGGCTTTTTCATGGATGCCACATGGCTTAGAAACTCAGAAAAGCCCGGATATTTCAGTTATAAAATCGACGCGCTTGGAGATTTCCCTTACTGGCTCTTTTCAACCCTCCTATTTCTTTCAGTGAATGGTGGTGCCAGCCTCTACTTTGCGGGTGTCAGATTTCACGCATCTCAAAGAGAGGGAAACTATGAAGGGGGTTTTCCTTTGCCGCCTATAAAGCTATTAGGGATCAATCTGATACTGATTCCCTTCCTCATCGTGCTCTTTATAATTGTCAGGGCAATTGGTCTTTAAAAAACTGCCAAAGTAAGGAGGTCCAATGGAATCGTTCAGCCTTGAACATTTGAAAAATGATGGAATAGAACGCCAGGTAATTCTTGATCCTGAGACGTCAGAACAGCCTTTGATACGTATCCAGAAGGAAAAGGAGAGGGCCTATTTTGAAGCCGAGTTCGTCCTGGAACTTGCAGGGGTTACTAAAACTAACATTAAATTTGAAGGAGCTAGCAAACAGGACGAAACGACCAGGACCGATGCCATGAGGTATCGGAAGTCACTCGTTACAGTGCTTTCCTCAGAGCAAAGTCTTAAATTTGTTTACAATAGCAGGAAAGATGAGCACGGCAATCCTTACATTAACTGGAGGATTGTTGGCGTTTCAAAAGGATCATCTCTTGAGGATGCCGCACTCTCTGCAAAACAGCTCTTCCGGAATCTCAATGTGATTCTGAAGGCAGTGAGGAATGACTATTTCTTTGCACCCATTATTGTAGCGGAGAGGTTGAGCAAACCAGAGAACGGGGATGCCTGGATTGGAATGATCAGACCTCTGGGGATCGAAATTAAAGCCTCTACCCCCATTCCGGTCGGATTCACAACAGAAAGAAATCTTCAGAAGAATAAAAGAGGTGTGATCATTGTCCCCTATGATGATAAGAACGTGGTTGAGAACTTTGACGCTGTGATTGCTGGCACTTTTGGATGTCCTTCTGAAGCAAGGGTAATAATCTCCATGAGGCATTTTATACCTTCTGAGAGTGACCTTCAGAGTATTGCAACGGCATTGAAGTGGTTGAAAAATGGCGAGGTCAAGCAGATTAGGTTCCATGATTCCGTGGAAGAGGGGATCGACGATGATGAGTTACTGGAAAAGATCAGGAAAAATCTTGAACTGTGGATAAAAAACCCGGCAGGCTACCGCATAACATGTAAGGTGTTATCTGATGACCCTATTCCCGGATCATATCTTTCAATCATAGGCAGAGACCTTTTCAATTCTCCTGTCTCAATTAAAATGAAGAAGGCGGATACGCAGAGAGAGGATGAGGCAAGTATGGGTGATTCTATTGACTTGAGAGACTGTATAAACAGCGCTGGTGTATTGCCTACCCTGTTTCCCGGTAAAACAGCGCTTCTTAATTGTGGTGTAAGAAGGGTCTGTAGTGTGCCCAGAGTGAACCTGGAAAACAATGGAATTATGCTCGGGCATGTTCCGATACATGGCTTACGTGAAAAGGTACATTTTTCAAGGGCAGGCCGAACCCGTCATGTTTACATCTGTGGAGCGACAGGTACAGGCAAGTCTACACTTCTTTATAATATGCTCAGGCAGGATATCGAGAATGATGAGGGGATCATTCTCATAGACCCGCATGGAGACCTCTATAGTCAGATATTGAATTCAATCCCAAAAAGGAGAATGAATGAGGTTGTTCTGATCGATCCATCAGATTTTGAGTTTGCGGTTGGCGTCAACTTCCTTGAATGTGGCGGATTTTACAAGCCGGTGCAGATCAATTTCATTGTGAACGAGATGATTAAAATATTTGACCGGCTCTATGACTTAAGGCAGACTGGGGGGCCGATATTTGAGCAGTATATGCGCAATGCACTGCTTCTTGCCTTGGAAAACGAATTTCCGGGGGCTACTCTTATGGATATTCCCCCTATCTTTGAGGACAAAGGTTACCGAAGATTTCTCCTTGATAGATGTAACAGCGAAATCGTAAAGGCATTCTGGACAAAGCAGGCTGAAAGGGCCGGCGGAGAAGCTGCGCTTGAAAACATTGCGCCTTATATTACTAGCAAACTTAACCAGTTTACTCAGAATGCCCTGTTGAGAGTAATCATTGGGCAACCGAGGACTACGGTTGATTTTCGAGCAGCTATGGATAAAGGTAAAATCGTGCTGGTCAACCTAAGCAGGGGATATCTGGGTGAGCTTGATACGCAGTTGCTTGGTATGCTCATCATCGGCAAGGTCTTTAGCTCTGCTATGGGCCGCGTTACCCTAGCGCCTGAGAACCGCAGGCCCGTGTTTCTGTATATAGATGAATTCCAGAATTTTGTGACAGACAGCGTGGCACATCTGCTCTCCGAAGCAAGAAAGTTTGGATTACATCTAGCCATTGCCAACCAGAATCTGACACAACTGAAAGGAAATAGCGGCAAACAAGACATCCTCGATTCAGTTCTAGGGAACGTTGGCAGTATAATCATGCTTAGACTTGGCGCCGTAGATGCTGAAAAGATGACAGTATATACCAAACCAGAGCTAGATGCACAAGACTTGCAGGATCTCCCCGATTTCTACGGTGTTGCGAGACTGCTCAGCAACAATAGGCCGTCCAGGCCATTTGTATTCGAGACTCTTCCAATGAAGATAGTCTCTGAAAGCTCGTCAGCAAAGCAGATTGTTGAACTTTCAAGGAGAAAACATTCAGTTTTAGTTGGGGAGATTGAAAAAGCTATAATTCGGCGCAGGATGAGATATGAAGACATGGTAGAGGAGTCACATTCATTTCCTGAAAACACATAAACAATTTTTAGGACCCAAATGTAATCTTTGAATAATTTGCTGTAAAGGAGGTGCATTCTAATGCCAGCACACGGACGAAAAAACGAAATAGAACCCTGCGAATCTCTGATCGGCAAAAGACTGGGATTCTCTTTGGATGAATCTATGTTTAACAATTTGATGAGTGACAGTGTAACATTGGTAGTTACCTACTCCCAGGATGTCGAATTCTCTTATAAAGCCTTTATCAATGAAAATATTCGATTTTGGAAATATATTGCCGCAAGAAATAAGCCGAAATTTGAAAGTCTTAAGGTCGAAGTAGGAGCTGATGTTTCTGTCAGGCAAGATCAATTCCAGTCCTCCTCATTCCTCGTTTTCAACACACCAGCAAGCGCCGTCTTTTCCCAGTACTTGGGGCCTGCTTTTCCCATCAAAATCAAGGATAAGAAGATTATTATCGGGGACACATCGTACCAGGGCGGCAACTTACAGTTCTCCTTCACTATCTACAACCCTTTTAATAGGGATAGATTCCTTGCTTTTATTATGGGTACGACAACGTTTCCACTGTATCGTTTCAACATTCCTCCTCTGGGAGAGTATTGCTTGTCTAGGCTCCCTCACTTTGATGAAACATTAGAGGAAGGTTCTTTCATATTTAGTTCGAATCTTAAAGTAGAGGGCATCAAAACACGGAAACAATTTCGAGAGGATAACGAATGGCTGGCCTTGGGATCAGAACATCATCTATTTTATGTTCGCCCAAATTCGGTGGCAGAGAAAGAGATTGAGTCCATTAAGAGTATCCATGAGGAGGCTTACGAGAGAGCAACGAGCTATTTGGGCAAAAGAACAAACGAGGATATGCTCCAATGCTATATCCACGAGAAGGAGACCTTGGAGGAGACAGATGGTTGGATAAAGCCAGTTTCCAACATAATTCATACTGTTTACAATAATGAAAGCAAGCGGAAATATTCTGGTCCCCATGAAGTGACTCATGCTGTCCTCAATATGCGCGTTGGCTACAAGCACTTGAGATGTTTGTCGGAAGAAATTGCTGAATTGCTAAATTGGGATGACAAGAAGGACCCAGAATTCAATGCTGCAGAAAGCCTGTATTCAAACGCTCTATTGAAGATCGGCGATCTGGCCCAGAACGACATTTTCAAGAAGTGTTTTTCAAGCGACGCCTACAAACAGTCGGCGAGCCTCACTAAATTTCTAACAGACAGGTTCGGATGGGGTAGGTTTTTGGAGGTAGTAAGAGAAACATCGGGGCAAAATTCGAACCTAAGAAATGCATTTCAGTATGTATATAGTCTCTCACCAGAGGAAGTTGAGAAAGATTGGAAAAGCCATATTGCTGATTATCTCTGCAAACACCGCATTGAAATTAAGAAACAACGACTTCTACGAGCTGCCAACCGTAATTTTTATTACAAACGATATGGTGAGGCCTTAGATCTTATTGGACTATCACTAAAGAATAACGACAAGGATCTCTATAGGCATCATCTTGCCGGGAAGTGCCACTTTTTGATGGGGGCCTATGAACACGCTGAAGACAGTTTCTCCCGGTCAGTGTCCCTCCCGCTTCTGTTTGAAGGTGATTCATTTGTTTATAGAAGAAGCTACCTTTACCTTGGGAAGATCCATGATTTGACAGGAGAAAGGGAAGAGGCAATCAAGTATTACAATTTGGTTTTGGGGTACCCTGAGTATGATGAATGCCACGACTGTGCGAGGAGTTTCCTTAAGGAACCATATAAAGGGAAATCTTGTGATGAAGCGGGATAAATAATTTCAAAGAATGCTCTTCTCAAAGACACCAAATTCTGCAGGTCGGATGGCATGAATTATGTGCCAAGATTACAAGGAGGGAAGAGATGAACGATGAAAAAAGGAAGAATGCTGAATCAAAGACGGATTCAAAGATACAGGAGGCATTAGATTATATAAAGGAATTATTCGAGCGCGCCGGCTTGCCATGCGAGATGAGGGAAATACCGCTAGAGGGTATAAAGGAAGCCAAGGCGGCAAAAAGACCAGATCAGGTAATAGTAGAGCTGGTCGTTTTTGACGAACCTGACGACTAAAACTGCACTGTCTATTTTAAAAAAATGTCTTTATCTGAAGGAAATATTTTTATTGGGTGCGCCGGGTAGGAGGCGCGTACTTGGAGGTGAAAGTCTTTTTAAGAACCTGATGACGCGGACTATTAGAAGTTCTATAATGTAAGGAGAGAAGGTGAAAAAAGAAAGAATTATTAAAATGATCTCGGAAAAGGTAAGAAAGGATCTTGAAAATGAGGGTTCTGGCCACGACTGGTGGCATGTCTATCGTGTGTGGAAAATGGCCAAGCGCATTGCGAAAGGGGAATCAGCCAGCGAAGCTGTAAAGGAATAGCTTTGAAGAAGGGGCCGTTGTTAGAAGACCGGCATCAAGAAACTTCGCCCATGTTAATGCATAAGAATTTATTCCAATAATGGCGACCAGGCCCACAATCCATTTACCAATTCTCCACATATGGTATCCATTTTGATGCCGACCCACTTTCTCTTGTCAATCTTCTGGCTCAATTAGGTTCCAATGATTTCATGTATTCAGAAAGCTTTGATTTGATCTGAAAGAAGACATCCTCAATTTTGGAAATCCCTTCTTTCATCCGATCCCAATCTATCTGGAATCCATAACCATGATGAACCACGTGTCTGAACTTCCTGAATGGAGCTATGGTCGACGCCAAAGCATCATCAAATAAAAGAGGCAATGGCGGGCACGGAGGTGAGCAAAAGCGTCTAAATAACTCAATATGCCATGTATCTCCCATCGGGAGGGGAACTTCATAAAATCGACTAATTCGTTTCAGGATATTTTCTAAACCGTTATAAAACTGGGCTAAAAAGCCCGCGGCAGCAGTCTTTTCCCTGACTGTTGGCTCCCTGTCCCTAATATCGTTGATCAGGGACAGTGACTCATTCACCATAATATCCATCGATTCAAGCTCGATG
>Ga0315284_10007103_pt1 | contig 15973 bp, 13 predicted proteins | sample YL17G09_16_MG_FD_203696 | JGI IMG/M metagenome (GOLD analysis project Ga0315284, IMG submission 203696) | Sediment microbial communities from Yellowstone Lake, YNP, Wyoming, USA - YL17G09_16 | ecosystem: Environmental > Aquatic > Freshwater > Lake > Sediment | place: USA: Wyoming | collected... | reverse complement strand
CGCGTCGTGATAGACTAGCGGCGACTGGGGGCCAAACCGCATGGATCCGCAAACCACCCTTGATCCGACCATCGACGCCTCGACCGCGCCCGCGCGCCTGGCTTACGAGAACATCGTCGTGGCGGTGAGCGGGCCGGTGGCGCGCCTCACCCTGAATCGCCCGGCCACCGCCAACTCGCTCACCATTCGCTTGATGCAGGAGCTGGTGCAGGCCATCGAATCGCTGCACGAAGCACGGGAAGTGCGCGTGATCCTGCTGGAGGCCGCGAAGGAATCCAAAGCGTTCTGCGCCGGCATCGCGCTTTCCGACGCCGCTCCCGACCGCGCCTTCCAGATGGTCGAGACCTTCCACGGCATTTTCCGGGCCATGCTGGAGATTTCCAAGCCGGTCGTGACCGTGGTGAACGGGGCGGCCGTGGGCGCCGGGTGCGAACTGGCGCTGTTCGGCGACCTGGTGATCGCCAGCGAGAAAGCGGTCTTCGCCCAGCCGGAAGTGAGGGCCGGATTGTTTCCGCCCATCGCCGCCATCATCCTGCCCCACCTGATCGGCCCCAAGCGCGCCCTGCATATGATCCTGACCGGCGAGCGCATCACCGCCCAGCAGGCTTTGGGGTTGGGACTGGTCAACCGCGTGGTTCCCGAGGCCGAGCTGGAAAAAACGGTTCAAGCGTTCATCGCCCAGATCGCCGAACAGAGCGCGCCGGTGTTGGCGATGGCTAAGAAGGTGATTTTCCAATCCATGGGCTTGCCGCTCGAGGAGGCCATGAAGAAGAGCGCCGACATTTACCTGAACCAGTTGATGGGGCTGGAAGATTCGCAGGAAGGCCTGCGGGCCATCCTCGAGCGGCGCAAGCCGGTCTGGAAAAACAAATAGAACAGGTCCAAAGTCCAAAATTCCAAGGTCCAAGGTCCAAAGGCGCCTTCAATCTTGGACCTTTGGACCCTTGGACCCCGGAGGACGATGTCTACACAACAACAGCCGAAGATCAACAGCACCAAGCGATCCGACTACCGCGAAAGCTACTCGAACAGCGTCCAGATCCGGGTCAACGTCTGGGACTTCTTCCTGCAGTTCGGGACCATCAACCAGACGGTGCCCGAGGCCATCGATATCGAGTATTTCCAGGGCATTTACCTGAGCCCGCAGCAGGCCAAGGCGCTGCTGAACGTGCTGCAGCAGAACGTGGTGACCTACGAAAACGCTTTCGGAGAGATCAAGCTGGACCCGCGCATGGGCACGCTGGCCGTTCAATAGCAGTGCGGAGTGCGGGGTGCGGAGTTGCGGCCCTGTTCGATGGTTTCGCGAAACCCCTATGCGTCCTTATCGAGTTACGGGGTCAGTGGGTGGAAATTTGGGCCAAATCCCGCATCCCACATGCGCCATTACCCACTAAAGCGTTTAGAATGAGTCAATTTGGCGCTCCGGAGCTGCGGTATTTGACATGCAACTCGATTTCTGATGCCGACCATTGAAGACATCGTCATCCTCGAAGACAAAATGTACATCCTTGCGGAACAGTGCAAGGGGTGCAGTTTCTGCATCGAGTTCTGCCCCAAGCATGTACTGGTCGTCTCCGAAGAATTCAACGCCAAGGGCTACCACCCGCCGGGTATCGATGCCAAAGCCAACTGCAGCAACTGCAAGCTTTGCGAGCTGCTCTGTCCCGAGTTCGCCATCTACTCGACCGACTACAGCCTGAGGAAAGGTGCGGCGGCGCGGAACGGGCTGGAGGAGGGTCAGCAATGAGCGACTTAAGCGTGCTGACGGGCGAGCACTTCATGAACGGCGACATCGCCTGTGCCGAGGGCGGGCTGGCCTGCGGGTGCCGCTTTTTCGCCGGCTACCCCATTACGCCGGCCACCGAAGTGGCCGAGCGCATGGCGCGCAGGCTGCCGGAGGTCGGCGGCGTCTACATCCAGATGGAAGACGAGATCGCGTCGATGAACGCCATCCTGGGAGCATCGTGGGCGGGTACGTTCTCGATGACCTCCACCTCCGGCCCCGGCTTCAGCCTGATGATGGAGAACATCGGTTTGGGGATCATGACCGAGACCCCCTGCGTGGTGGTGAACGTACAGCGGGGCGGGCCGTCCACCGGCTTGCCCACCCTCACCGGCCAGGGCGACATGATGCAGGCGCGCTGGGGCTCGCACGGCGACTACGAAATCATCGCCCTGGCCCCGCAGTCCCCGCAGGAGTGCTTTGATCTGACTATCGAAGCCTTCCTGCTTTCCGAGCAGTACCGCGTGCCGGTGCTGGTGATGAGCGACGAGATGGTGGGGCATATGATGGAGCGCGTGGTGATCCCCCCGGCCGACAAGATACCGTTGCCGGTTCGCCGCAAGCCGCGCGCTGACAAGGACAGCTTCGTGGCCTTCGCGCCGTGCGAGGACCTGGTGCCGGAAATGCCTTCGGCCGGCGACGGCTACCGCATCCACGTCACCGGGCTGACCCACGACGAGCGCGGCTACCCGGCCACCAACGCGCGCGCCCACGACCGGCTGGTGCGGCGGCTGGTGGACAAGATCCGCAACAACGCCCACAAGATCTTCCGGCTGGAAGAGAGCGGCATGGAGGACGCCGAGGTCGCGATCATCGCCTACGGCATCACCGCGCGGGTGGCCCGCCGCGCCATGCAGATGGCGCGCGAGCGCGGCATCCGCGCCGGCCTGTTGCGGCTCATCACCGTGTGGCCTTTCCCGGAGGAGCGCGTGCGCCGGCTCGCCACCCAGGTTCGCGCCCTGGTGGTTGCCGAGCTGAACATGGGGCAGATGGTGCGCGAGGTGGAGCGCTTCTCGGGCTCCACCCCCGTCTTCTCGGCCTTGCGGCCGGGCGGCGAAATCCAGGAACCGGGGGAGGTTCTTGCGGTCATCGAGCGCGCCGCCAAGGCCGCCGCCAAGAGTTAAAGGAGACGAATGCGGGCCACCGCGATTGAACAATACGTCCGCACCGACCGGCTGCCGCACATCTGGTGTTCCGGGTGCGGCATCGGCATTGCCATGCGGGCCATGATCGAAGCGCTGTCGCAGTGCGATGTCCGTCTGGACGATGTGGTGATCGTCAGCGGCATCGGCTGCAGCGGGCGCGTGGCCGGCTACGCCAAAATGGACTCGTTCCATACCACGCACGGCCGCGCCATTCCCTTCGCCACCGGCCTGAAGCTGGGCAACCCCAAGCTGAAGGTGATCGTGTTCAGCGGCGACGGCGACCTGTTCGCCATCGGCGGCAACCACTTCATCCACGCCGCCCGGCGCAACATGGACATGACCGTCATCTGCGTGAACAACTTCATCTACGGGATGACGGGCGGACAGGCGGGCTCGACCACGCCGCCGCATGCCCGCACCACCACCACGCCCTACGGCAACTTCGAGCCGCCCTTCAACCTGCCGCACCTGGCCATGGCCTGCGGCGCCGTGTACGTGGCCCGCTGGACCACCTACCACGTCGTGCAATTGATCCAGGCCATGAAGGAAGCGATCGCCAAGCGTGGGTTCAGTTTCGTCGAGGCCATTTCACCCTGCCCCACCGTGTTTGGCTCGCGCAACGAGATTCCCACCGGACTGGCGGCCATGAAATTCTTCAAGCAGAACAGCGAGCGCATCCGCGACGGCTTCGACGTGGCCGAGGCCGGTATCGAGCTGGGCGGCAAGATCAAGGTGGGCAGGTTCTGCGATCGCGACCGGCCCACCTTCCAGGACCGCCTGGTGCGCATGGAGCACGAGGTGGTCAGTGCGGAACGGACCATGGAGGGATAGCGAGATGGCAGCAGCCCAGCTTGTTCAAGTGGCCCAGGAGCTTCGGGAGATCCGCATCGCCGGCTTCGGCGGGCAAGGCGTGATCCTGGCCGGGTTCATCATCGGCAAGGCCGCGTCGCTGTATGACGGCCAGGAGGCAACCATGACCCAGGCCTACGGGCCGGAATCCCGCGGCGGCGCCTGCAGCGCCGATGTGGTCATGGGCAAGGGCGAGATCGGCTATCCCAAGGTGAAGTCGCCCCACGTCCTGGTGGCCATGTCGCAGGAAGCCTATACCCTCAATGCTCCGCACGTCCGCCCCGACGGCCTGATCATCGTCGACGCCGACCTGGTGAAGATCGAGAGGCCGCCGGCCGCGCGCCTGGTCGCCGTTCCCGCCACCCGGCTGGCCGAGCAACTGGGCAAGAAGGTGGTGGCCAACATCATCCTTCTCGGTTTCTTCACCGCGCAGACCCGGCTGCTCTCCCAGGAAGCGATGCGCAAGGCCATCCAGTCTTCCGTCCCGTCCCGCTTCACGTCCTTGAACCTTCGCGCCTTCGAGGTGGGCTACGAGCACGGCCTGAAGGCTTGAGGACCAATGCGGCCGGCCGCCGGCGGGAGATCCAAGCCGGCAGCCGTCAGTCATCCCTCATCCGCCGCCGGCCGGCGACGCCCTCTGGCGGCGCGACGCGCCGTCCATGGCAACCATGCCGCAGGAATGGGCCGCAGATAAAGAAATCATGGCAATTGTCGATTATGTGGCAAATCGACCGAGTATGCCATAAAATGCTGGTATGGCACTAAGGCATGAACCCCAGTCGCTCTTGCTCGATCGACATGGCCGGGTTGTGATTCCCGCTTCTCTGCGCCGAGTTCTGAACCTCAAGCCCGGAGACCGGCTTGTCGCCTGGGTGGAGAAGGACCGGTTGATCGTACGCCCTCGCGCCGAGCTGGTGCGCGATCTGCGGGCTCGTTTTCGCCGGCGGCCGGGCGAGGAGAGGCTTACCCAAACCTTACGCCGCATGCGGGACGAGGAGCTTCGCTCGTGAGGGCCAACCCCGGCCTCCAAACCGTTCTTGATGCGTCCGCGCTCCTCGCCTACCTTCAGGATGAGCCTGGAAGCGAAAAGGTCGAAGCGGCCCTCGACAATGCCGGAATCAGCGCGGTCAATCTTGCCGAGGTGCTCACGACAGCGCTGCATAAGCGAGGCGAGTTGCCGGCCGTATTGGGTCCACAACTGTTGGCCTTGGGTATCCAGCCGTTCGACTTCACCGTGGAGGACTCAATGGAGGTCGCCGAGCTGTGGGCCGGGACCAAGTCCCAAGGGCTTTCTCTGGGAGACCGTGCCTGCCTCGCTTTGGCCCGGCGCCTTCGAGCCAGGGTACTCACAGCCGAGCGACATAGGGACTGGCGCAAACTCGGCTTGAAAGGCGTTGAGATTGAGGTCATCCGTTGAAGAAATGGGACGCAGATAAACGCAGATTGACGCAGATCGAATCTGCGTGAATCTGCGTTTATCTGCGTCCCATTCCCGGACCTACGCCCAGTCGCAGAGGGATTCGACGTAAGCGGCGGAGCCGTCGCGCAGCCAGCCGTCGAGCTGTGCCACGTCTTTCAATTGCTGGCCGCGCATCCGGGAGACCACCAGGAAGCGGCAGTCGAGTTCCGGCAGCGCGGTCATGTCGCCCCACAGCTTCTCGAACTGCGTGACCGGGAAGATGTCCTCCTGGCCTTTGCCCCAGCGCTTCTTGACGTCCTTCAGGGTGATGTAGGTGGGCATGCGGGCAGCCATGGCGCGCACCGCGCCGGCCACCTTCTCTTCATCGGCCAGGTCGTCGCGGGTCAGAGAGAAGGCCGCCAGCAACTGGTCGATGTCCATCCAGGCGGTGGCGGAGTTGTAGTAGGAGAGGCGCGACTCGATCTCGTCGGAGGGCAGGGCCAGCCCCTCGACCAGGCGCACGCGGCCATCGACGCGGGCCAGGCCGCCGCCGCGATCTTCCAGGTGCCGCGCCACCACCTCGAAGCTCAGGGCCGCTCGCTGCTGGATGTGCCAGCCGAGCAGCGCCGGATCGACGTCGGCGCCCAGGGTGTCGATGTTATGCGCCATCAGGTACTTCAGGCCCGGGCGCGCTTCGAACAGGCGCAGCAGCGTGCCGTTGCGCAGCAGGTTCGGCACCTCGTACCAGTGGCCGACCGGGTGGAGGCACTGCATGGGCAGGTTGTCGGTGTAGTTGCCGCCCTCGCCCATCTGGCGCGCCCAGGCGATCAGCGTGGCGCGCAGGCTGTCGCGCACCTTCTGCGCCTGCTCGTCCAGCAACTGTTGCGGCATTTCCTCCCAGGCAAAGCGCAGGTCGCGGGCCATGGGCACCATCCGCAGCCCCACAAAGCGCCCGGGCGACACGTACAGCGGGCCGGCGTAGCAGTAGTTGTTTTCGGCGCGCAGATATTCTTCGATGGCGTTGTGCGTGAGGTAGCTGGTGGTGACCACGTGCGGCAGGGCGGCGCCGCACAACCGCCCCGTGCGCCGGCTCTTGGCCAGGTGCGTTTCAATGAAGGTGCGATGCTTTCCGTCGAGTTTGCAGAACGGGTTGAGGGCCTTAACGACGCCGGCGCCGCGGGTCCAGCGGCTGCCGACCCCGCCCGCCAGCGAGACCACCGCCACGCGGCCCTCCCCCAGCGCCTGCATCCCGATTCTGCGGAATTCCTCGGGCAGGCCGTTGCCCGCATCGTCCCGCAGGGCGGGATCGTCGGGGCCCACGTCCTCGATGGTGCTGCTGGCCGGCAGCCGGTTCTGCGCCAGCCCGATGCGGCCGCTGCGCAGGTCGGCCTGGATCTGCTCGTGCTGCACCCGGTCGAAACCGAACTGCTCGAGCAGGACATCGAGATTCTGCCGGGCGCCCTGGCCGTCGGCGGCGCGCGGCAGGAGATGGTCGAACAGGTTCTGAACCATCCCGGCCAGCTCCGGCGAAGTGCGGCAGGCGGCCCCGAAGCGGTCCAGCTCCGCGCGGCGGGAGGCGGGCAGCAGCTTCGGCTCCAGGCGCAGCAGCGCCGGCACCGTCAGGGTGTAGTAGCCGGGCGGCATCAGCGCGCTCTCGCCGCCCAACAACTCGGCCCACGTGCCGCGCTCATTGATGGCGAACTCGTACACGATGGGGTCCATGGCGAAGGGCACGGCGCATTCCAGCCGCCGCTTCGTCTCGCTCATGATTTCCTGCAGCCGGTCCTGGGCCGCGGGTTTGGCCTGCGGGCTGAACAGGAAGCCCATGCCGCCGCCTGACATGCCCCCCAGCATCCAGAAGCCCCAGAAGCCGGAGGCCATTTCGGCTCGCACGCGTTCGGTGAGCGTAGCCGTGTACAGGTTTCCCGCCCAGGGGATGATGGTCTGGATGGGGGCGTCGAAGTTGCGCTGCGTGCAGGCGCCGATGCTGCGAAGGTCGCCGCGCTTCAGGTGGCCGACGATTTCATCCAGGATGCGGATGGCCTCCTGCCGGCCTTGCCATTCCGCTTCGGAGCGCAGCAGGTACTTCTCGGTCACCATTTCCAGGATTGGGCCTACGTCCTGGGCCATGCCGCCGTGCACCAACACCAGGCTGTCCTGCAGCTTCTGCCGCGTCTCCTTTGATACCTCGTCGAATTGGAAGACCTGGTGCGAGGGGAGCAGGCATCCGCGACTGATGCCGGATTCGGGATCGCCCTCGCGGGCGATGACGCCGGAAATCAGCTTCATGCCGGGCCACAGGCCGCCGGAATCCTGCCAGCCGCCGCCGGAGCCGGCCAGCCATTCGCCCAGGATGGCGCGCGCGGCCACCAGGCGGCGGTCCTGTTCGGCCAGCGAGCCGGCCAGATCCTGGGTCTGGCCCGTGGCGCGCATGCAGGCGGCGATCAGGCAGGCCAGCAGGCTGGTGGAGACCGCCAGGCGCGAGCCCTTGGGGATGTCGTTGACCTTGCTGACAACTTCCAGGCCATAGCCGCGCCTGCCGGTCAACGCCGCCAGCAGTTCCTCCAGCGGCCGGGCCGCGCCCTCCATGCCGGGCGGTACGATGCCGGAAGCGATGACGGCGGCTTTCAGCAAGCCCAGGTAGTCGCGGGCGAAATCAAAGACTTCGGCCAGCGAGCTGATTTCCGCGGTCGCGCGCAGGTCCACGCTGGCCAGCCGCAGCACCGGCTGATCGATGACCCGGACGAAGGCTTCCACCGGCGGTCGGGGCGCGCCCGCGCCCGCGCCGCGTACGCTGAGGTCGATGGAGACGTTCAGTACCCGGGCGCCCTCGGGGAAGTCCATCCCGAGAAAAAAAATGTCGCTCCATCCGCTGTGCGTGAGGTCCATGCGCACCGGCGTGGCCTCGTGCAGGATGGGAAAAACGCCGTCGGGGGAGCGCTCCAGCAGTGCCGGACGCAGGCGCAAGGGATAGTCGGCTGGGTGCCCGGTGCGGAACATCCACTGGTTGCCGCGCACCGAGCGCACGCTGCGGCGCACCTGGTCGGCCAGGGTTTGGAAACCGAGCCCGCGATAGGCGGCCGCCAGCGCGCTGGAGATGGCGGCGCTGGATCCCTGGGCCGCCTGTGCCGCCAGGAAAATGTCGATCGCTTCCTCGAACCGCCGCTTGAGCAGGTTGGCGTACCCGGAAAAGGGGATGGCGGCGCTCGACTGTGCGCCCGGCTTCAGCGGCACCTGGAAACGATGGATGGCGTACAGGAAGAACAGGGCGCGCACCCGCTCGTAGAGGTTGTCGCTGCGCCGCCGGAAGGCGTCCAGGGCCTCGCATTCGGCCAGGATCTCGGCCAGCGAGGCGGCCCGGCATAAGGCGTCGAGCGAGCGGTTGCGCACCTCCGGCTCGTGCGCCGTGATCACTCGCGTCAGTTCGCTCATAAATAGGCTGTAGGCCGCAGGCTGTAGGCGGCCTGCTCTTTGTCGCTGCGACGCCTACAGCCCACAGCCTACGGTCTCCTGTCTAGCCACGGGCCGCAAGCAGTTCGACCAGTTGCGAAAGCACCTCGCTGCGGTCCTGGCCGCTCAGCGCCAGCGCCAGTTGCGCGGCCAGCAGGCCATATCTTGCGCCCACGTCGTAGCGGCGGCCGGGTTGCTCCAGCGCCAGGTATTGTTCGCCACGGGCCAGTTCAGCCAGCGCCGTGGAAAGCGTCCAGCCGCCGGCCGCGGCCTTGTGCAGGCGGCCCAGAATCTCCATCACCGCCGGGGTCAGCACGTGCATCCCGAAGAAGCACAGGTAATGGCCGGCCCGCAACCCCGAGACGATCAGCTTCTGCTCGGCTTCGGTGGGCGTCGGCTTCTCGATGACCGTCTCGATGCGATACAGGTCTGCGCGGCCACTGAGGCGGCGTCCGCCGACGGTTCCAAACCGGGGCAGCAGGTTCTCGCGGGTGGGCTGCACAGCCGAGACGGCGCAGGCTTCCGCGGCGGCCACCTCCACCAAGTACTGCGCGCAGTTCTTTTCCCCCTCGCCGACGTAAACGTGGTCGCCGACCAGGTGCAGGAACGGATCCTGGCCGACAAAGTCGCGGGCGCAGTAGACGGCGTGGCCGTAACCCAGCGGCTGCGGCTGGCGCACGAACCGCAGGCGCCCGGCGTGGGTCCCCGCCACTTGCGCGTAGGAGGCCTCATCGCCCGGCCACACCACCACGCAAATCTCCTCGATCCCCGCGCCCAGCGCCTCTTCGATCAGAATCTCCAGAATCGATTTCTCGTTGCCGTCGCGGTCGATCAGCATTTGCAGCGGCAGTGTCCGCTGTTTCCGGCCGGCCGCCGTGATCACCGCCTTGCTAATTCGCATACGCGCTCCGGTTGGGAGGTGCTGAGTGCTGAGTGCTAGCTCGAATCGTTCACGAAGCGCGACCGGTCTCGCATCGGGCAGTGGGCAGCCCGCTGAAGCGGGCTCCCGCGGGGCCGTGGTCACCACTCAGCACTCAATACTCAGCACTTACTTATACAGCTCGGCCACGATGTCGCGGCATTCTTCCTCGACGATGCGGCGGCGCACCTTGAACGTCGGCGTCAGGTTGCCCGCGGCGATCGAGAAATCGTCTGCCAGCAGGGCGAAACGCTTGATCTGCTCGAACGGCGCCAAGCCGGCATTAACCTGATCGACCTGGCGTCCGATCAGATTGCGGACCAACGGATGCCGTATCAACGCGGCCGGCGACGCCCCGTCCAATCCGCTGGCGCAGGCGAATTCACTCAGGCGCTGGAAATCGGGAACCAGCAGCGCGGCGATGTAGCGGCGGCGGTCACCGACCACGACGGCGTTGGAAATGTAAGGCAAAGAGCGCAGCAGGTTTTCGATCGGCTGCGGGGCCACCAACTTGCCGGCCGCCGTCTTCAGCAGGTCCTTCTTGCGGTCGGTCACCCGCAGGTCGCCTTCTGCGGTCAACTCGCCGATATCGCCGGTGTGCAGCCAGCCATCCACGATGGCCTGCGCGGTCTCCTCGGGGCGGTTGTGGTACCCCTTCATCACGTTGCGGCCGCGCACCAGGATCTCGCCGTCGGGGGCGATCCGCACTTCCACCCCCTCCAGGGGCCGGCCGGTGGTCCCGGGCCGCGGGCGGCTGGGAACGTTGCAGGTCACCACCGGCGAAGTCTCCGTGAGGCCGTAGCCTTCGCAGACCATGACATTGACGGCGGTAAAGAACTCGGCGAGCTGCGGGGAAAGCGGCCCGCCGCCGGACAGGAAGCAGCGCAGCCGGCCGCCCAGCCGCCGGCGCAGCTTCCGAAAGACCAGGCGGTTGGCCAGCCGGTGCCGCAGCCGCAAGCCGCGAGGTGCGGGGCGCCCTTCGATGCGGCACGCCAGCTCCTGCCTGCCCACCGACGCCGCCCACCAGAACAGCCTGCGACGCGCCCAGAAACCCTGCTGCAGGTTGCCCACGATGCGGCTGTACATCTTCTCGAAGAAGCGCGGCACGGCGGTAGCCAGCGTGGGGCGCACTTCCAACAGGTTCTGGGGCACGGCCTCGGTGCTTTCCGCGTAAGCCACCGGGACCCCGTGGTGCAGGAAGGTGTAGAACACCATCCGTTCGTAGATGTGGGACAAGGGCAAGAAGGAGAGCGCCACGTCGCCCGGCCGAATGAATTCGAGGGGCACGGCGAGCACGTTGGAGACGAGGTTGTCGTGCGCCAACAGTACGCCCCGCGGCTCGCCGGTGGTTCCCGAAGTGTAAACGATGCTGGCCAGGTCGTCCGGGCCGACGGCGCGCGCCGCCGCTTCGTAGGCCTGCGCCTCTTCCCGCGCCGGGTCGATCTGCTCCCCGCCTATCAGCTCCTCCCACCTCAGCACCCGGGCGGCGGACATGCCGGCCGGCACGGGGCCCCCGAACAGCACGGCGCGCTCCAGTTCCGGCAGGCGCGCCCAACAGCCGTGTATCTTCTCCAGGTGCTCGGGCCGGGACAGGAAAATCACGCGCGAGCCGGAATCCCGCAGCATGTACTCGCACGCGGCGGCGGTCAGCGTCGGATACAGCGGCACGGTAGCCGCGCCGCAAGCGAGCACGGCCAGATCGGCCAGCGTCCACTCCGGCCGGTTCTCCGACCACAGCGCGACCCGGTCGCCCTTGCGCAGTCCCAGGCGCTTCAGCGCCGCGCTCATCCGCGCCACGATCGAATACACCTCCCGCGCCGAAATCGACACCCAGGCGCCGGCCCGCTTGTATCGCAGCACCTCCGGCGCATCGCGGCGGGCCATGTTGAAGACCAGGTCGTTGAGGGTGGTCAAGGCGGGCAGGGATTGTGCGCCGGCCATCAAGGTGTTGTCGCTCACAATCACGCCCCTCACTCTACCATGCCAAATGTCAGGTGTCAGGTAGGTGTCAGTAACCCAACAACCTGACACCTGGCACCTGAAACCTGACACCTGATACACTTCCCTGCGAGGATCCAGATGAAACACCGCCAGACTCGCCGCGAGTTCCTGAAACCGCTGGCGGCCGGCGCCGCCGCGCTGGCCGTTCCCAACCTGCTGTTGCCCGGAGATCGGCCGGCGCGGCGGCCCAACATTCTATTCGCGCTGGCCGACGATTGGATGTGGCCCAAGGCCTCGATCGGCGGCGACAAGGTCATCCAAACGCCGACCTTCGACCGGCTGGCCCGCTCCGGCGTGCTGTTCACCAACGCCTTTGTGAGCGCGCCGTCGTGCTCGCCCTCCCGGGCCGCCATGCTCACCGGGCAATACCACTGGCGGCTGGAAGAAGGCGCCAACTTGTCGGTGACGCTGCCGGCCAAGTTCGAAGTGTACCCCGATCTGCTGGAAGCAGCCGGCTACCACGTCGGGTTTACGCGCAAGGGCTGGGGGCCGGGAAACGAAACGGCCGGCGGGCGAACGCGCAACCCCGCCGGGCCCCGCTTCAAGGATTTCAACACCTTCTTGGAAGCGCGCCCGAAAGATAAGCCCTTCTGCTTCTGGTTTGGCAGCCAGGATCCCCACCGGCCGTACGAATGGGAGAGCGGGGTGAAGAGCGGCATGAAGCTGAGCGACGTCCAAGTGCCGCCGTACCTGCCCGATACGGAAACGGTCCGCAAGGACATCTGCGACTACTACTGGAAAGCGCAGCGCTTCGACCGCGAAACCGGCGAGCTGCTGGCCACCCTGGACAAGACGGGCGAACTGCAACACACGCTGGTGGTGATATCGGGCGACAACGGCTGGCCCTTCCCCCGGTCCAAGGCCACTATTTACGAATCCGGCACCCACGTGCCGCTGGCCGTCTGCTGGCCCGGCCGGGTGGCGGGCGGCCGCGTGGTCGAGGATTTCGTCAGCCTCCCGGACCTGGCCCCGACTTTCCTGGAAGCGGCGGGGCTTCCGCCCCGCCCGGCCATGACCGCGCGAAGCCTGATGAGCGTCCTCGGTTCAGGCAAGTCCGGGCGGGTGGACCCCAAGCGCGACCACGTGCTGACCGGCATGGAACGCCACGTTCCCTGCCGCGGAGAAATCCGGGGCGGCTACCCGATGCGCGCGCTGCGCAACGGCCAGTTCCACTACATCCGGAATTTCAAGCCCGAGCGCTGGCCCGCCGGCGACCCCGAGGCCTGCGCGGCGCCGGACTCGCCGGGCTGCGGCTATGAGCAACTGGCGAAGAATACCCGTGTCGGCTTCGCCGATGTCGATGCCGGGCCAACGAAAGCGCACATGGTGCTCCACCGCAACGGAGCGAACGTGCAGCCGCTGTTCGAGCTGGCCTTTGGAAAGCGGCCGGAGCGGGAACTCTACGACCTGAAGAAGGACCCGTGGCAGATGCACAACGTGGCCGCCGATCCCGCCTATGCCGAGGTGCTCCGGCGCCTGGATGCGCAACTGACGGCCGAGCTGAAGCAAACGGCCGACCCGCGCATCGAGGGCCGGGGCGATATTTTCGACCAGTACAAGGGCCAGTTGATGAGCTGAATGGCACGAATCGCGGATTTGGGATTTCGGATTGCGGATTTCAAGATGCTTGGTTGAAATCCGCAATCCGCAATCCTCAGGCCTTGGGCGGCACGTTGAGTTTTTTGTCGGCGTGCAGCAGGCGCTTCATTTCCGCGATGTCGGCCGTTTGCCGGGGAGTGCGCTCGCGCTGGGGCCAGGCGACGTTGGTCCACTCGTTGGGGTCCTTGTCGTGGTCGTAGAACTCGACGCCCGACTTGCCGTCCTCCCACTCCGTGTAGCGCCAGTGATCGGTGCGCACGCTGCGGCCGAAGCGCTCCCTGCCGCGCGCCACCATGGTGTAGGCCGCTTTCTTCCACGGCCGGTTCGCATCTTTCAACAGCGGCGCGAAGCTGGTCCCTTCCACTCCCGGCGCCGCGGGCAGGCCGCACAGCTCGGTGAGCGTGGGATAAATGTCGACGAACTCGACCAGCCGCGGGCAGGCGACGTTCTGCTTGCACCCCGGCGCCCATACCATCAGCGGGGCGCGGGCCGCCTGCTCGAACACCGTCATCTTGCGCCAGAGCTGCAGGTGGTCGTACAGGTGCCAGCCGTGGTCGCCGAACAGCAGCACCACGGTGTCGTCCCACAACTTGTATTCGTCCAGGGTGTCCAGGACCAGGCCAAGCTGGGCGTCCATGAAGCTGGTGGCCGCGTGATACGCCAGGATCGCCATTCGCCGCTGCTCATCCGTCATCTCCTGGTCGCCCTGGGTGAACGTCAGCGCCAGGGGAGGGATGTCGTCTCTGTCGTCGGGCGGGGTGTTGGGCAGCTTGATCTGGTCCAGCGAGTACATGTCGAAGTACTTGCGGGGCGCCACCCAGGGCAGATGGGGCTTGTGAAACCCGCACCCCATGAAGAACTGCTTGTCCTTGTTCTCGCGGATCAACTGCACGATGCGGCGCGCGGTGGCGCCGTCCGGCTCGTCGGCATCGCCGCCGTTGGTCGGCGTCCAGCTCAGCTTGACACCGCCCCCGGCGGCCGCTGCTTTGGCCTCGCCGGCTTTGGCCTGGGCCTTGGCCTGTTTTCTGCCCTGCTGGCCGGGCTCGAACATGTCGTCCTCGTCGGTCCGCTCGTCGCCGAAGCCGCGGCGATTCCCGGCTAGGCCGGTCGGGTCGCCGTCCTGCTGGATCTGCATCCCCGCGCGGCTCTCGGAGATGTCCCACCGGATCTGGTGCTCAAAGGAGCCGTGGGCGATTTTGCCCACCCGCGCCGTGAAGTACCCCTGGGCCTTGAAGTACTCCGGCATGAAAACCACGTTACCCAGGTGGGTGCGCGGCGCAGTGTTGTTGTCGAAGACTTGCGTGACCTCCGGCCGCCGCCCGCTCAGCAGCGAGGTGCGCGTCGGATTGCACAGCGGATAATTGCAGTAGGAGCGGTCGAAGCGCACCGCGTGCCGGTTCAGCCGGTCCAGATTCGGCGTCTTGACGATGGGATCGCCATAGCAGCCGATGCGGTTGTTCAGGTCATCCACCGCGATCAGCAGCATGTTCAGTTTTCGGCTGCTTTTCGGCACAGCGCTTCGTTGCGCCAGCGTGGCCAGCGGAGCAGCCAGGGGCATCCACAGAAGATCGCGTCGTGTAAGTTTCATTCCCTTACGCCTCCAGTTTGGCAAACCACTACAAAAGGGTGGCACAGGCCTTGAGCCTGTGCCGGCCCGAGCAGGCAATCATAACTCCGGCCGAGGCCTTCTGTCTCGGCATGTCAGGCGCCGCGCATCTGACCTCCGGCGCCTGGATCACAACTTCAGCAGCTCACGCAGGCGCTTGGTCTGCGCCCGGCTTACCGGAATCTCGGTCTGCTTGCGGTCGTCCATCTTCAGCAGGTAGCTGCTTTTGAACCAGGGAACGACCTCCTTGATGCGGTTGATGTTGACCAGGTAGGAACGGTGCACGCGCCAGAAAGCGTTGGGGTCCAGGGCGTTCTGAAGGTCCTCGATGGTGCGGTAGTTCGACGTTCCCTCCATGTTCTGCGTGACCACCGTAATCAGCCCGTCTTCGATGCTGGCGTAAATCAACTCCCGGGAATCGACAGGGAAGAAACGGTTCTGCGCCTTGACCAGAACCTTGCAGGGCTGCGGCGGCCGTGCCTGCAATCCGGAAATCAGCGCCTGGATGTGCTCCGGCGACGCGCTCCGCGTCTCCACCATCTTCCGCGCCCTCTCGATGGCCTGGGCAAGCCGGCCTTTGTCAATGGGCTTCAGCAGGTAATCGACGGCATTGACCTCGAAGGCCTGTACCGCATATTGATCGAAGGCGGTGGCAAAGACGATGTGGGGGATCTTGGCCTTCTTCTCCACCAGCTTCCGGATGACGCCGAAACCGTCCAGCCCCGGCATCTGCACGTCGAGAAACACGATGTCCGGCTCGTGGCGCCGGATCAATTCCACGGCCTCGATTCCATTCCGACCCTGCGCGATCACTTCCACGTCCGGATGCGATTCGAGCAGGTAGGCGAGCTCTTGTCTAGCCAACTGCTCATCATCGACGATGATGGCTGACAGGGTCAGCGTAGCGGTATTGTTCTGCTTGCGCGGTGACTCTTTCATGGTCCCTACAGGAAGGAAGTATAGCGGCTGTTCCGAAGCCCAGACAAGCCGATAACGGCGCGCCGCGCCGCGTACCAGATGTGCAAACACGTTGACGCAACAGCGGCGCGCAACTCGGCTATAATATCCGATGGGGATTCAGCCCCTTGGGGCATTTTTTGGGGGGCCAATCGGTATAATTCTTCGTGGCGGAATGCCGGCTCTCCGGGCCGATGACTCGGTTTTCCGTGGTGGATTGGTCGGGCCCGGTGAGGAAATGACGGAGGTCGCAGATGACGAAAAC
>Ga0315284_10007102_pt1 | contig 15974 bp, 15 predicted proteins | sample YL17G09_16_MG_FD_203696 | JGI IMG/M metagenome (GOLD analysis project Ga0315284, IMG submission 203696) | Sediment microbial communities from Yellowstone Lake, YNP, Wyoming, USA - YL17G09_16 | ecosystem: Environmental > Aquatic > Freshwater > Lake > Sediment | place: USA: Wyoming | collected... | reverse complement strand
GACGAGGCGCAGGTGAGGAAGGTTGCCAAGCTGGCACGGCTGGATTTGACAGAGTCAGAGGTAGGGGAATTTGCCGGTCAGTTGAGCGCTATCATCGATTATGTTGAAAAGATGAACGGATTAGACACGGGAGACGTTGAGCCGCTGGCACATTGCCTGCCCATCAGTAATGTGTTTCGTGAAGATGTTGTCAGGGAATCGTTAGGGACGGAAAAGACCCTTGCAAATGCCCCGGAACACGATGGAGAGTTTTTCAAGGTGCCGAAAATACTGGAGGAAGGGGCTGGGGCGTAATAAGGAAGTTCACGCATATCAAAGAAAGGGAAATGATATTTAGAAAGGTTTGATTATGAGATTTTTTGCAATGGTGTGTATTGGCAGGTTGCGTTAAACCGGAGGTAAGGTAGGAGCAATGAAATCGAAGTCAGTATTAATGTCCGGCACTTCCGTACAGTCGTTTGAAAAGACCATGAGTTATCAATATTTGTTGTTTCTGCCGGAAGGTTACGGCCAAAAGCAGCAGAAATGGCCTTTGGTGATGTATTTGCACGGGGCCGGTGAGCGTGGGGATAATCTGGAATTGGTCAAGTGTAACGGGTGGCCGAAGCTGGTCGAGCAAAACAAGAAATTTGAGTTTATTATAGTAGCGCCGCAGTGTCCCGAAGGACAGTGGTGGACTGCGAAAATGGATACATTGATGGCGATGCTGGACGATATCGAATCGAACTACGATGTTGACAGGGACAGGGTATATCTGACTGGTTTAAGCATGGGCGGATTTGCGAGCTGGGCGATGGGTTGTCATTACCCTGAGCGATTTGCAGCGATAGCGCCGATATGCGGTGGAGGGGATCGTTTTTTTGTAGAGAGTATGAAGGATGTTCCAGTCTGGGCTTTTCACGGGGCAAAGGACGATGTTGTGCCTGTTGAGAGGTCGAAGGAGATGGTTGACGCCGTCAATGCGGCGGGCGGTAATGCAAAGCTGACGGTTTATCCTGAGGCGAAACACGATTCGTGGACGCAGACGTATGATAATCCGGCGCTTTATGAGTGGTTTTTGTCGCATCGGATAAGTGACAGGAAGAAATGACAGAATTGCTATGGAAGAACTGAGTGCGATACAACTGCGTGACAAGATAGCCGCCGGCAAGATAAGCAGCGTTGAGGCGACGGAGTGCGTTTTTAAGTCGATTGAAAAATATGAGCCGATAATAGGGGCTTATATAAGCACATTCAAAGAGCGGGCGATTGCCAGGGCAGGAGAGATTGACGCAAAAATCGCAGCAGGGAAAAAAGTGGGCAAATTGGCGGGTGTGCCGATCGCGATAAAAGACAATATGTGCACGACATTCGGGGTGACTACGTGTGCGTCGAAGATACTTAAAAATTTTCATGCGCCGTATAACGCCACGGTGGTGGAGAAGTTGCTTAGTGCGGATGCGGTAATAGTTGGCAAGACAAATCTGGATGAGTTTGCGATGGGGTCGAGTACGGAAAATTCGGGCCTGAAGCAGACGGTTAATCCGTGGGATACGCAGCGTGTGCCGGGCGGGAGCAGCGGGGGGTCGGCGGCGGCGACGGCAGCGGGTCTTTGTTTTGCGGCGGTCGGGTCTGATACGGGCGGGTCAATAAGACAGCCGGCAAGTTTCTGCGGTGTGGTAGGTTTGAAGCCGACTTATGGCAGGGTATCGAGATTCGGTCTTGTGGCTTATGGGTCGAGCTTAGACCAGATAGGACCGATAACCCGCACGGTGGAAGATTGTGCGTTGATGATGAATGTCATAGCAGGCCACGACGCATCCGACAGTACGAGCGTGGATGAGAAAATTGCGCCGGTGCCGGATTATCTTGAAAGACTCGACAAGCCGATAAAGGGGCTGAGGATTGCAGTGGTGCCGCAATTTAATGCAGGTGCGGATGGGCAGGTGCAGGAGGCGATAAAACAGGCGCTGGAAATATACAAAAAACTTGGGGCAGAGATAATTGAACTGGATATGCCTCATCTTGATTATGCAATAGCTGCGTATTATGTAATAGCAACGGCGGAGGCATCGAGCAACCTTGCGAGATATGACGGGGTGCATTACGGCCATCGCAGCAAAGATGCCCAGGATTATATCGAGGTGTACAGCAAGTCGAGGGCTGAGGGGTTCGGCAAAGAGGTAAAGCGGCGGATAATGCTGGGGACATACGCACTGTCGAGCGGGTATTATGATGCGTATTACCTCAAGGCGCTGAAGGTGAGGAATTTAATACGCGGGGATTTCACGAGGGTATTCGAAAGATGCGGCTGCATTATGATGCCGGTATCGCCGACGACGGCATTTAAGATCGGGGAAAAGACGGCAGAGCCGCTGCAAATGTACCTTTCGGATATTTATACGATAGCGGTCAATCTGGCGGGGATACCGGGAATTAGTATTCCATGCGGGTTTGACGACAAAAATCTGCCTATCGGTTTACAGATATTGTCACCGGCATTTACGGAGGATAAGCTGCTTCGGGCAGCGAAGATGTATGAATCGCAAACTGACTGGCATAAAAGAAAACCAGCGATTATCAAGAGATGATTTAGCAGCAAATTGCTTTTGGGTACAAAAATGAAAAAAAGCATACTATTCATCGGGCTGACATTTTTTATTTCCTGGCTGTTAGCTGGTCTTTTCTATTTTTTTGGGGGCCGCTGGAATACACCTTCTGCCACAATTGTGGCTGTGGCCTATATGTTTGCACCTATGACTTCAGCTATAATTGTTCAGAAATTCATTTATGGAGAACCCGTTAAAAAACCTCTTGGCATTTCATTCAAACTTAACAGATGGTTTCTGGTTGCCTGGCTGCTCCCTTCACTTTGGGCAATTGCCAGTGCAGGGGTAAGCCTTTTGTTTCCCGGTGTTGAATATTCCCCAAATATGGAGGGTATGTTTGAAAGATTCAGAGAAATACTTCCTCCTGAACGAATGGAGCAAATGAAGGCGCAAGCCGCTTCCTCATTCGTACATCCAGTTTTTTTGGCTCTTATTATGGGGCTGGTCGCAGGAGTTACCATAAACGCCGTTGCGGGTTTTGGTGAGGAGCTGGGATGGAGAGGACTGCTTGTGCACGAGTGGCAGAACATGGGTTTTTGGAAGTCATCCGCTCTGATAGGTTTTGTCTGGGGCATCTGGCATGCTCCTTTTATTCTGCAAGGTCATAACTATCCTCAACATCGTGTTGCTGGTGTATTCATGATGATTATTTGGTGCATGCTGATGTCTCCAATTTTCAGCTATATCAGGCTGAGAGCGAAATCTGTCATAGCTGCTGCAATTTTGCATGGGTCACTTAATGGCACGGCTGGCTTGTCTATCATGATGCTCAAGGGTGGTAATGATATGATTATTGGTCTGCCAGGCATAGCGGGATTTGTGGTCCTGGCTTTTGTGAATATCGGTTTAGCTTGTCATCTTGGTTGGGCAAGAGAAGACCAACAATAAAAGTAAAAGGTAAAAAATAAATGGCTGATTTGAAATATAAAGTTTTAATCGGTTTGGAAATTCACGTGCAGCTTTGCACGAAGACGAAGATGTTCTGCGGGTGCGGGCTTAGTTTCGCTGAGCCGGCAAACAGCAGGGTTTGTCCGGTGTGCTTAGGTATGCCGGGGGTGCTTCCGGTGATGAATAAACAGGCATACGAATATGCGGTTCTGACAGCCTTTGCGCTTAACTGCGAAATCGCCGAGTTCACCAAGTGGGACAGAAAAAGCTATTACTATCCCGATTTGCCAAAAAACTATCAGATAAGCCAGTACGATTTGCCGTTAAGCTCGCAGGGTTTTATCGAGATACCGCTGCCGGACGGGAAAACGAAAAAAATCGGGATAATCAGGGCGCATCTCGAAGAAGATGCGGGCAAGAATCTGCATGCGACGGGGAATTTTTCGCAGGTGGATTTGAATAGAGCCGGGACACCTTTATTGGAGATAGTGACAAAGCCGGATATGAACAGCAGCGAGGAGGTTCGGGCGCTTGCGGTGGAGCTTCAGCGGATGGTCAGGTTTCTGGGTGTATCCGAAGCGGACATGCAAAAAGGACATATGCGGTTTGAGCCGAACATTAACCTTGTCATCACAAAAGACGGCAAAGAATATAAAACGCCCATCGTTGAGGTCAAAAACCTCAACAGCTTCCGGGCCCTCGAAAGAAGCGTGGAATATGAGGTTCAAAGGCAGCTTGAGCAATTCGTTGAGACCGGCAAGACGATGCAGATGGGCAATAAATCCACCCGCGGCTGGGACGATGCGAGGCAGGAGACGTTTTTGCAGAGGGAAAAGGAAGAGGCGCACGATTACAGGTATTTTCCAGAGCCGGACCTTGTGCCTGTAAGGGTCAGTAAAGAATGGCTTGCGGAAATCAGGGGGCGGATTTGCGAACTGCCTATAAAAAAGCAGATGCGGTATGTGAAAGAGTATGGTTTAAGCGATTACGATGCGGGCGTTTTAACTGCGGAAAGACAGACAGCGGAATTCTTTGAGCAGAGTATAGCGGCAGGGGGCGAGCCGAAACGCATCTGCAACCTGCTCACGCAGGTCGGGTTGAAACTGGCGAATGAAAAAGGATGCAGTGCGGCAGAGTTGGGCGTTACGCCGAAAGGGCTGGCAGAACTGGCAAAGATGGTTGAGTTGGGACAGGTGAGTGCGTCGGCAGGAAATTCCATTTTCGAGGAAATGGTAAAGGCAGGCAAAAGCCCGCAGCAGATAGCCAGTGAGCAAAATCTGCTCCAGAAAAGCGACGCAGGCGAACTGGAGGGGTTTGTGGATGAGGTTATCGCGGCAAATCCGAAGGCAGTGGAAGATGCAAAGAGCGGCGGTAAAAAGAGTCAAAAGTCTATGAGCTTTCTTGTCGGCCAGGTAATGCAGAAAACAAAAGGCCAGGCAAACCCAAAGATTGTTTCTGAAATCTTCGGTAAAAAATTAAAGTAAGCCATGCGGCTGCTAAAGAGACTGCTTGAAAAATACAAAATTAACAGTATAATGATATATACACAGAAACGTGTATGAATTTGCATTCGCCGTGAGTTGGAAATTATGCTTGATAACATCAAATCCAGATTAATACAACGCATAGCACTTGGTCTCTCTGTAGTATTGTTGGCAAATTTTTCATTTTCACTTTTCATATGGTTTCAGTACGTCTGGCATGTTTCTACAACCGACGACCGATTTAATTGGCCGTATTTATTTCATGCCGTACCCGCTCTGATTCTGTCTTTAACTTCTTTAGTAGCACTTATTTTAATTCATTTAAAGAAACATAAGGCTGTTTTCTTGGTGCTACTTTCCATTATCTTGTCAGTAGGTTGCTTTATTTACGAAACACAGTACGATGGATTGGGTTATCCTATTTTTGTTAACGGGCCGGAATCATATCAGGGTGCAGGATATAGATACATATTCGTTAATTGGTGGTGGTATGAAAAAGACGTAATCAGGTCGGGAGATTTTACCACCGAGAAAGTATTTCATCATTTCTTTGGCATAAGACCTAAAGGTTATATCAGTTCAAGCATTATTATGTATATAGAAGATGCTAATAAAGTCAAAGATGCCGTTAAATCATCAGAACATAACTGAACTGACTTCCACTTTAATTCTCAAAGCCTTGTAGGATGGGCAACTTGTTGCCCCTATGGCTTCTTTGTTTCGCCGATTTTGCTTTCGGTACCATTTAGGATTCTTTTTATGTTTTCCCTGTGCCGAGCGATTACCATAACGGGTACCAAAACGGCGACGATAAGCAGCGGCCAAAGATTTGTAAAGTTCCAGGCGGGATTGAGGAAAATGCAGGCAACCAAAGCGATGGGAAAAACGACCGAGGCGGCGATTGAGGCAAGGGAGATATACCGCCAAATCCAGACACATACCAGCCATACGATAAAGGCGACGGCAACAGCGACTGTGTAGTATGGCCAAAGGCCCAGGGCGACGCCAAAACTTGTAGCGACACCTTTGCCGCCTTTGAATCTCATATAAATGGAAAAGATATGTCCCAGTACGGCTGCGACGCCGACCGTAAGCCATAAGAAAAGCTCTGTGGTGGTCGGCGGCGATGATACAAAACGGTCGGCAGCGAGCATAGGGACAAGGCCTTTTAAGACATCGAGAAGAAAGCAAAAGTAGGCCCATTTTTTTCCAAGTGCCCTGGAAAGGTTTGTAGCGCCGATGTTGCCGGAGCCGATTTTCAGCAAATCAATGCCGTGTAATTTTGCGATTATCTGGCCGAAAGGAATCGAGCCGAGAAGATATGCAGCAATAATCAATAATATAAAGTTCACAATTGTCTCCCGTGCATTATCCTGTCATATAACGTTATTAGCTGTTGTGCCGCTCTTGTGATTGAGATTTTTTCCTTCAAGTTGTCAGAGACGATTGCCCGTGAGGCCTTTTTGATATTATCGGTGTTTGAGAAATAGTCAAGAGCATCGGCAAGAGCCGTGATATTTTGGGGCGAATCGATTACGATGCCATGCAGGCCGGCAGTGAATAAATCGGCAGCGCCGTTGAATTTTGTGGTGATTACGGGCTTTTCTGCGGCAAGGGCTTCGAGGATAAATCTGCTCGAAGGGTCGTAAAAGGTCGGCAGAACCGCTATGTCGCTTATCGACAATATGTCCTGGATATGCCGGACTTTCCCGAGGAAGACAATCCTGTCATGGACGTTGTATTTTTTTGCCATACGACGGTATTTGAGATAGGCGTCATCGCCGACAACTACCAGGTAGGCGGGGCGGCTGTTAGTATTGCTTTTGGCAAGCTGCATTGCTTTTAATAGAGAAGGCAATCCTTTTAGCCGGAAATTGTTTGCCGCAAAGAGGAAAAAGACCGGTTTGGCATAGGGGTTGATATTAAATTGAGAAAGTATCTTCGAGCGAAGATTTTCGGTTTCGGCGGAGTCTGTTTGTTCGTCGATTTTTACGCCGTTAGGTACGACCACGATTCGGCTGTCGTCGAGATGGTAATGGTGTCTAAACTGCTGCGCGACGTATTGGGAAAGTGCGGCCACGATTGGGCCATTGGGATTTTTGCAAAGTTTTTTTTCGGCACGCAGAAGTGCGGTGCGTCTGAAATTGGCGAAGGCGGTCAGCTTTTTGTAAAATTCTGTAAATTTATTCTGGTAACTTGCGGCATTTCGTAAAACAGCTTCAGCGTAGCTTCCGCCTCGCGGCTGATAAATATCGACAAAATCAAACGGCAAAACGCTGTGGACTATGTCATAGCGATGTTGAGAGAGATGTTTTTTCAGCTCTTTTGCAAAAATACAATGGCTGGTGCGTCGGCCTGGGTAGTTACGGCATAAAATATGGACGTCGTCGGCGTTAGTTTGGCCTTTTGCGGCGAGGATATCAACTTTCAGGCCGAGTTCCAACAGGGCACAGGACAATTCAAAGACCGAGCGTTCAGCACCTCCGAGTGCGATATCAGAGCGTTCTATTATTATTGCGACAGTTCTTTTCATTGCAGAATTATAACCATAAACCGGTCATTTTGCAAAGGGTGCAATCCTGCCGTGCCTGGCATCGTGCTTTGCCATGCGGTTTGCCTTATTTATTATGCTGCGGATAAAACTTTTGTCGTCGTCGGTTATTTTTGTGCGGCTGGAATAGTTAAGGTAAAATCGCAGGCGGTCGGTATTTGAAAAGTATTTCGCCGGTGCGGAATAATAAAGCTGTGCGATATCCTTTACGCGAAATCTTTCTGCCGATATGATGGGTTTAAAACATCTTGCAAGGTCTATGAGGTAAAAGCGGCTGTTATCGCTGTGGAATATATGGGCAAGATAAAGGTCGCGATGGCGGTAGCCGGTTTGATGGAACTTTTTTACGAAGGCCGCTAATTGAGCGATGAATGTTTTTCGCAGCCTTAGATTTTCTTTGGCAGGGGGGGCGTAAAAATAACTGGGCAGTTTTTTTTCGAGCGACTGGGCGTCAGGGATTTTTTCTGTAACGATAAAACTTTTTTTCTCGAAAAGAATTCCCCATTCTTCGCCATAAGCGATTGTTTTTGGGGTGTTTATGCCGAACTGCATTAGTTTTTTTGCGGGTTCGAGGTCGCAAAGTGAGCAGCTTATCATTTTGCGGTGCGATAACCAGTTTTTGAATTGAGTCAAGAGCGGCGGTTTATCATATCGTTTTAGAAAAAGGGTAACAGAGGGGGAGCTTGTTTCAAATTGTATTCGGCTCCTAAAGCCGGCAAGATTATTTTTAGAGAGGTTTTTGCCCGCGTTAAAGGAAAAGACCGCGTCTATGGAGGTAAGCCCCAGTTTCGCCAGTGCCTGTTTATAATCAGCGTCGATGAAAAACGAATCTGAAATTTTTATAAATCTTTGTTCACTCATAAGAGGGGTTCAGGGATTAGGCGTCAGTAATTTTTCGGCGGCATCGCAAACCATATCGACGGTAATTGACTGCATGCACAAATGCTCAAATTCCTTACACTCTGGCTTTGAGCAGGGGACACAATGTGCTTTTCCTTCGATTTTGATTTCATTTTCATAGCCGGTCTCGGTCCAGGCGGGGTCGTTTGGGCCAAATAAGGTAATGAGTTTGCGTTTCAATGCGATTGCAATGTGTCGAGGGCCGGTATCATTTGTTATTACAAGTTCGGCAGCTGAAAAAAGCGATTTCAATTCGCCAAGACTTAGCGGCGTCTGGGCGAGGTTAATGAGTTTATTTTTGCTCTCATGGCAGATATCCTCCGCGATTCGGCATTCGGCTGAAGCCGGCGATACGGAAATGACAACCGCGGCATTATAATTTGAAATCAGCCGGTCGGCGGTTTGTGCGAATCTTTCGCTGAGCCAGCATTTACTAAGGCCGAACGCTCCGCCGGGGACAAGAATGACAATCGGCCTATGCAAATCGAAAATTTCCGGCAGTTTTACCTTCAATTTCTCCAGACATTGCGGCTCGGTGAGCAGTTCAAGAGTTCTGTTACCGGTATCGGCGCCGAGGTGCGATGCGATTTGGAGATAGTAATCAATCATTGAGCGAGGTTTGAATTTGCCGCTGGGTAGTCTGGGCGAATAGAGTTTATCTGTCAGCAGAAATCCGCGTCCCTGGCGTGCATAGCCGATGCGGGATGGAATCCCGGCGAGAAAAACTGCCAAAGCGGACGCGAAAGAATTCTTGAATAGGACTGCATGCGTGAATTTTTTTGGTTTCAGCATCAGGGCTATTGCAAGGGGATTGCTTTGTTCCTGGTCAAGCCAGACGTCGTTGAAATTGTTCGGCGATAAAATTTCACGGACAACCTGATTTGCAAAAAACGAAATTTGGGAGGATTTAAAATGCCGCCTTATCGCTCTAAGAGCAGGGATACAGAGGATTCCATCGCCCATTGGCGAAGGCAGATAGACTAAAATGTTGTCTTTCGTATCTCGCATCTCGTATCTCGTATTTCGTATCAAGACATACCCGGATACATTTACGGTCGATTATTTTCGGCTGTGCATCAGGTAGAAGGTTAGCGCCATTAGTTGGAAGATTACGGCAAAACCCAGAGAGATTAAAATGGAATAGTCCTGTCTTGGTGGGGTTATAAGAAAATATATACTTATGAGCAGACATAACGGAACAATCATCTGTACGAGGCCGGCCAACATGCCTATTATCGAAAAATCGGTGAATTTTTGTGCCCGCTGCACACCCTTTAAATGTGTCAGGATAGTTTCGAGCAATTGTTCAGTTCTATCCTGTGAGACAGCCGGCTTGGGAGTAGCCAACGGCGGTTTCTCAATGGGTGGTGAAAGGGGTTTTTGCGGCGGCTCTGCCTGAACCGGTTTAACAGCAGGTGCCGGAATTGGCAGGGGAGTCGGCGCAGGAGTCGGTTTAACGGCCGGCATGGGAATCGGCGCAGCAGCGACGGCAGCAACGGGTGCAGGAATCGGCTGCGGTTGAGCGGGTGGTTTGGCTGATTCACGGTAGTATTTTTTTATGAGGTTTACCGCCTCGGTTATGTTCACGGCTGTGTGGTCTGGGTTTGAGTCACTGTGTCTTGCGAGTCTGCCCTGGACGGGGTTGTCTATGAGTATGGTTTTGCAGCCGGCACTTTTGCCCGCCTGGATATCGCGTGAACTGTCGCCTATTATCCATGATTGAGCGAGGTCTATATCCATCTCGGATGCGGCGGCGAGAAGCATGCCAGGCTTTGGTTTCCGCCAGTCGCTGTCTTTGCGGTATTTTGCAATTACGCCGTCCGGCAGGTAGGGGCAATAATAGATATTATCGAGATGTGCGTCATTTTCGGCCAAGAGTTGTTTTAGCCGCTCGTGGATTTCAACGAGGGTCTTTTCTGTAAAAATGCCGCGTGCAATGCCGGACTGGTTCGTGGCGACAACAAGTTTATATCCCATGGCTTTAAGTTCGATAAGAGCTTTTGCGGCGCCATCGAGCAATTTGACCTGTTCGGGGCTGTTGATGTACCCGGGGTCTTCGACCAATGTGCCGTCTCTATCGAGGAATATCGCTTTATTGGGCATAAAAATTCAATCCTAAAATTCAGGAGCAAAACTTCTGTTCCACAAGGTCGCAAATTATATGATAAGCAAGCTGGTGTATTTCCTGACTGCGGGCGGCGGACTTGTCGTGTGCGCAAAAACAGATGTCGGCAGTTTTTTCAAGTTTGCTGTTTTTGGTGCCGGTAAAGGCGAGTATTCGAGCACCTTTTTTCTTTGCAAGTTTCGCAGCGGCTAAGATATTTGCTGAAGAGCCGCTTGTGGAAATGGCCCAGAGAATGTCGCCCTTTTCAACCAGCGCGTCTACCTGCCGGGCAAAAGCATTTTCGTAGCCATAGTCGTTTGCGATGGAAGTTATTACGGAAGTATCGGTCGTCAGTGCGACAGCGGGCAGGCCTTTGCGTTCACGGGTGAATCTGCCGACAAATTCGCCTGCTATGTGCTGGGCGTCGGCAGCGGAGCCGCCATTGCCGCAGATGTAAATCCGCCGATTTTGTTTTAATGCTTTTGTTATCGCCCCGGCTGCTGCCGCAATTGTTTCAATGCCTTGTGCCTCAAATTCGGCAAGCATTTTTTTATGTGATTTTACAATTTCTGCAATCTGTTTTTTTGTATTTGCATCCATCAGGAGTTTTCTCCAAGCGACTTCATTTTCTCGATTGTAGCAGTGGAGCTTTTTCCTTCAACAATGGGAGCGAGCACTACTTTGCCGCCGCAGGATTCGACAAACTCCCGACCGATGACGCCTTTATCTGCCCAATCCTGTCCTTTAACTAATACGTCGGGCCTGAGTTTTGTTATTAAATTGAGCGGGTCCGGCTCGTCAAAGATGGTGACGTAATCGACAGTTTCGAGGGCTGCCAATACGGCGGCCCTGTCGAGCTGATTATTTATAGGGCGGTCTGGGCCTTTTAATATTTTTACGGAATTGTCACTGTTTAGGCCGAGAACAACTACGTTACCGTGCGATTTGCAGAATTTTAAAAACTCGATATGTCCCCTGTGGACAATATCAAAGCAGCCGTTGGTAAAAACGACAGTTTCCTTTTGCCTTCGATGCCAGTTTAGCTCCTCGGTCAAGAGTTCGAGCGGCAATACCTTTCCGCGTTTGCCCTTATTCTGGCTTACAAGTTCGTTTATTATCTCCTCGATAGAGACGGTTGCGACACCGAATTTTTCAACTTCGATTCCGCCGGTAATATTTGCAAGCTGGACAGCGGTCTGGTAATCACAGCCTGCCGCAAGTGTTATTGCGAGGGTAGCGAGGACCATATCGCCGGCGCCAGTGACATCGTAAACATTTCGCGGCCTGGTGGGGACGGATTCGCTGATGGTACTGGTTTTTAAGTATGCGCCTTCCCTGTCGAGAGTTATTACAGCAGCTTCGAGTTTGAGCATATCGTAAAGTTTTTCTGCTGCTTTGGCGGCTGATTGCGGATTTGTTATCTCGAAACCAACGGCTGCGGAGGCCTCGTTGCGGTTTGGGGTAATCAGCGAGGCGCCGACATACTTCGAATAGTCGCTGGTCAGGCAGGGGTCTACAAGGACTTTTTTGCCGGCCTTTTTTGCCAGTTGAATCATTTGCCGGCACATTGCGGCACTTAGCATTCCTTTATTGTAATCCTGGAGACAAATAACCTCGACCTGTTTTAATATGCTGCGGTAGTTTTGCAAAATTTTATCGCACTGCTCATCGGAGAAAGGTTCGGTCGATTCTTCATCCATCCTGAATAACTGCTGCTGATGACGATGCTGCGCCAGGCCGACAAGCCGTTGTTTGCTGATGGTGGGTCGGTCAGTAACCGTCAGGAGGCCGGTAATATCCGCCCCTGCCTTTGTCAGCAGGTCTCGCAGGGTTTTGCCGTTCTGGTCGTCGCCGATAACGCCGATGCAAAACGGGCGAGCGCCCAGGACACAAAGGTCGTTGACCACCGATGCCGCACCGCCGCAACTGTGCTCGGTATTCCTGATTTTTAGGATGGGCACAGGCGCCTCCGGGCTTATACGCAGGGCATCGCCGTATACGTAGGTGTCGAGCATAACATCGCCCACGACGAGCACTTTTGGCGAGCCGAGATTCGTTACCGTTTTAAGCAATTTTTCGTACATTCAGCACTTTTTACCTGTGTTTTTATTTTGCGGGTATTCTATCAGATAAGACATTATCAATCAACCCTGATATTTCCTGCTCTGCGTCTATGAACTTTAATTCAATCTCTAAACGGCCAAGCGGTATTTGCAGTCCTGAAGCAGAAATTATTTTCGTTGCGTCTTTTTCTGTCGTTAATATCAGGTCCGCTTTCGAGAGTTGTGCCTGTTTTTGTATGTCAGTTATGTCATAGACACAGTAGTGGTGATGGTCGTCGTAGATTTTCGAGCCGATGAGATTGGCTGGGATTTTGCGGATTGTATTAAAGAACGTTTCCGGGTTACCTATGCCGCAGAAGGCAAATATATTTTTTGTGGTTAATTCTGCGATGCTGATTTTTTTGCCATCGGTGGTTCTTACACCAACAGGGGCATGTATCGCTTTTGCAATTACCATACTGGGATTTATCTGCCGAAGTTTTTCTTTGAGATTTGCAAGTTCATTTTGAGGTATCTGGTCGCATCTGGTAATGACCACGGCATCGGCGCGTTTTAAGGCATTTAGTGGTTCTCTGAGTAATCCTGCCGGCAAAATCCTGTTGAAGCCGAATGGGCAGGCGGCGTCGATTGTAACTATGTCCAAATCTCTATGCAGGCGTCTGTGCTGAAAGCCGTCATCCATAATAAGTACTTTTGCGGCGAATTTGTTAATAGCATGGCGGGCTGCTGCAACACGGTCGGGATTTACAATTACCTTTGCATCCGGGCAGCTTTTTATAAGCATTTCTGGTTCATCAACATAGTTTTGAGTTGTCTTGTATCCTCTTGTCAAAATGGCAATTCCGCAGTTTTTAGTTTTAAGTTTTAAGTTTTTAGTTATTTCGCTGCACAGCCGGATTACCAGCGGGGTTTTGCCGGTGCCGCCTGTGGTAATGTTGCCGATGCTTATTACGACGGCATTTACGCCGGTGTTCTTGAGCCAGTTGTTGTCGTAGAGAAAATTGCGCAGGCGGATAACAGTACCATAAAACAAGGAGATAAACCGCAGAAACAGGCGCAGTACTGCCGCTGCTGGGCTGGCGGTTTTACCTGAAATCAATTTGCGGTAACTATCCTGGTTCAATTGCAATTTCCTTATCTGGCTTCAGTTCTCGATTGTAAGGAGTATAGATTACACTGGAATTACCATTTTTGCCACAAAAAACCACACCGAACAAAGTTTCTGTTTCGGGTAGAAATGGTCGTCTTAAAATGCTGAAAAATAGTAATCTATTTCCTATAAAAGAGTCGATTTATAGAATTAAAAGCGTATTTTGGCAATCCATTCAAAAAAGGAGTAAATTAACTATGTTAAAAGGACTATTCATAATCGTAAAAATTACCGTGATGCTGGCAATAACACTGCTGGCGATAATTGCCGCATTGTATGAGCTCGAGGTCTTTCCTGCCTCGCTTTCAAAGGAAATATTGACCAAACTAATGAGCGTTATCGGCATATTCGCAGGCGCTTCGCTTTTGATTCTCATAACCGCAAGCATCAACAGCGGAAAATAATGCAGCGTGGATTTTAGCCCACACGGTATTTATGGATCGGTTCGACCATGGAGATATTCGGAGTATACGATTTTGATACCATATTTATTATTGCCTTTGCGGTTTTCTTTTACAAGGCGGCAGACTATGAAAATGCTTCAAAGATTCTCTGGGTGGGTCTGTCGATTATCGTGTCACTTCTCAGCCGGATATTCGGTTTTGGATTGATTGGGTTAATATCAGGCCAAGTGGTGCTATTTTTTGCAATAGCGGCCATAAGGTTGATATTCTCAAGGAAGGAATGAAAGTCAGCATTTACACTCGCAAGGCAAGTGAGTGGTGAGCATTTCGAACAAGCACACAGCCGAATTCATTGAACAAAAGCCGATTGTCGTGATAGAATATCTCTATGCAGACACCAAAGTCCAACATTGTCGATAAGGCCGATATTTTTCTGCCGATGACGGCGGAAGAAATTCGTCAGCGCGGGTGGGACAGGCCCGATATCATACTTGTAACGGCTGATGCATACATCGACCATCCGTCGTTTGGTGTTGCGCTAATCGGACGATGGCTGGAAAAATTAGGCTATCGAGTGGCGGTATTGGCGCAGCCGGACTGGCGAAGCGTTGATGCGTTCAGGAGCCTGGGGGCGCCGAGATTATTCTGGGGCATTACAAGCGGGGCAGTTGATTCGCGGCTTAACGATTATGCCTCGATGGGAAATCGGCGTAAAGAAGATGTATATAGTCCCGGCGGGTGTCTTGGTAAAAGGCCTGACAGGCCGCTGCAGGTATATGCCGCAAGGGCAAGACAGGCATACAAGGGGATACCGATAATACTGGGCGGGCTGGAGGCGAGTCTGCGGCGGTTAGTGCATTATGATTATATCGAGGACAAGATAAAACAATCGGTACTGGTAGACTCGAAGGCCGACATACTTGTTCACGGTATGGGCGAGCGGGCGATAACCGAAATCGCAAGGCGGTTAAACGACGGGCAGAAAATCGAGCAATTAGCTGGTATTGCCGGTACGGCTTATGTGGTAAGGCGCGATGTTGCTGCGCCGGAAGGTGCCGTGCGCTTGCCGAGTTTTTCGCAGTTGGAAAAAGATAAAGAATTGTTTATGCCGGCGCAGATTCAGTACCAAAAAGAGGCGTATCCGGGCGGTTTGCCGATTGTGCAGGAGCAAAAGGGGGGGACGATAGTTGTGATGCCGCCGGCGGAGCCGCTCTCGACAGAGGAGATGGACAAGCTTTATGATTTGCCGTTTACGCGGTGCTGGCATCCGGTTTATGACAAGCAGGGGGGCGTGCCTGCATTAACGCCGATACAGTTTTCGATTACGGCACATCGCGGGTGTTTCGGGGGCTGTTCGTTTTGCTCAATTTATTTCCACCAGGGAAAGCAGATTTCCTCGCGGTCGATTGAGTCGCTTTTGGCAGAGGCGGACAGGTTACGCAATCATCGGCAGTTTCGCGGCACGATAAGCGATATCGGCGGGCCGACAGCGAATATGTACGGGATGAAATGCTCACAGGATAGTGGCTGTGCAAGGGCAAGTTGTCTGTTTCCGTCGGTCTGTAAACATCTGCAAAGCGATGCCAGGCCGCTTGTAAAAATGATGGAGGCATTTTTGCGATGGAAAAAACAAAATAAAGTGAATGTATATATTGCCAGCGGCATCCGCCATGACCTTGCACTTAAGAGCAAAGAATATATAGACCTTTTGGCAGCGGATTTTGTGGGCGGGCATTTGAAGGTTGCGCCGGAGCATTTCTGTCCGCATGTCCTCGACTTGATGGGTAAGCCGCATTTTGAAGTCTTTGAGGAATTTGAAGTGAGATTTCAGGATGCGTCAAA
>Ga0315284_10007101_pt1 | contig 15976 bp, 19 predicted proteins | sample YL17G09_16_MG_FD_203696 | JGI IMG/M metagenome (GOLD analysis project Ga0315284, IMG submission 203696) | Sediment microbial communities from Yellowstone Lake, YNP, Wyoming, USA - YL17G09_16 | ecosystem: Environmental > Aquatic > Freshwater > Lake > Sediment | place: USA: Wyoming | collected... | reverse complement strand
AATGATTATAACCGCGATGATAATCGTTTTGATGTTCATATTACCAAGTCAACCGGCAAGCAACCACTGCGATTCCGTAATCTAATTCCGCATCATTAAAGTTTATCCTATAATTATCCCGCAATATTTTGCTTCCCCCATAAATATCAACTGACGGGTTGAATAGATTTAACGCCACTGAAAACGGTTTCAGAAATGGATTTCCGGCCACAAACGATTTTATCGGTTCAACCAGTTTTCCTAAATCATACCCTATATCCGCAAGCACCGTATCATTACTGCGGATTCCGAGGTTTGCGGAAATATCCCCGGTCTTGTAAACTTCCAATAAAGTTGTCTGCTCAAAGTTAGAATCAAGAATAGAATACGACAACCCCTCTTTCACCACCGGCGCCGCCAGTAGTGGTGTTGCCAGAAGTAAACAAATCAGTTTTGCGTAAAATATTTTCTTCATTTAACACCTCCGTTTTGTTGTGCTTTCCCTATCTTTTCACCAAACCAAAACCCTTGCATAACAAACATCATATCTTTAAGCAAATCTGGCACGGGTAATTGACGAATACAAAGATATAATACCGCCCCAAAGACTGCATAAGTAAGAATTGAACGAGGAGTAAAACTGTTTTCTAACTGGTTTTTAAACATCCCGCCCTCCTAACCTTCTGCCTATTCTATCAGCTATATTCGTCGGAAGCAATGTCAGAAATACCACCGCCGCCCCAAACCACGCTATAAACTCCCCTAAAAACTCTTTCATCACTTCTGCAACACGCAACACCGCGAACATACCCACCCGCGCCGCGTCTTTTTCTGCGGGGTTTTTTCATTGCATACAGGGCATTTACGGTGTTTGAATTTAAGTATCATTGAGAGAATCCCTGATTTCCGATTCTGCCTCAAGCCAGTTGTCTTGAGCGTCTATCTCGCGAATATTGCCTCGTCTATCCACTATCAAGTATTCGCCGATGCTCTGGCGATACTGCCAGATTTCGTATGCCCTTAACCTTATGCGTTGCTCAAGTGGGGTATCCATTATTATTTAACAATATATCAATTTTAGTCTCAATTTGAATTACACTCTTTTTAATATCGGGGATACACTCCAGTTTCTCGTTCACCGATTTATGGACTTCAATACAAACTTCCTTTTTAGGCGCAATTTTATCCACATCCTCAAATGTAGGACGGCGAACAAGTTCCTTATTTACCATTATCAATGAACCAATTATTATAGTGGTAATTGCCCCTGAAAATATATATTCAGTTATCATAATTTATAATCCCTTTCTGAAACCTAATCCCCACCCCTCGTTTCGTCCTCGGGTCGTATATTGCAAACTTATCTAAATTGGTAATCACATACTTCGGTTGCTCATCTATCGTCTGACCTTTCTGCATCCCGTCATCAAACATCGCTTCTACCATAGTCTGCGGGTGCGGTTTGGGTGAGGGTTGCGATACCATTGCCATAGCGTAAATTAACCCTGCAAAAAATGGGATTGCAAATATCATAAACAAAATGCAATCAGGAGTTAACCACACAGGCAAATGTTTACCGATTTTGTTGTGTATCCAAAAAAGAACCCTTATAAAAAATAGGGATAATAATACTCCCATCATTACATTTCTTATCAAAATAGACGATTTTTCTTGTGGAGATAAATTTGCCATATTAAGTAAAGTTTGTTGTTTCCAAGTAAGTATTTTTTCAGGGCATACGGGTTTTAGAATAAGTATAAACAACATTACAATAATAACAGGTATTGAAATAACCACAATCCCATTCCCGAACTTATCAGAATTATACCATTCTTTTATATGAGATAAATATACATTCATCTTAAAACATATCCAACCCGCCGATGTCTATAACTTGTCCGCCAAATGATACTCCCGTTGGCGGGGCGACTACGGGGGCGTAAAGACGATAATTTTGCTTAATGAAACAATACGGGTCTATGTAAAGTTGCTGGATTTCGGATGGGGAGAGGGCGCGAGTCCACATCATAAAAGTATAATATTGTCCCAATAAATATTTACTTCCACTGCCAATCCTGACAACTGAATTTCCAGAAATTCCCGCAGTCATTGTGTGAGTTCCTGAACCTTCAAAGTTGCCATCTAAATATAACGAAATTAACTTTTTTGCATTTATTGTTAAAACAGCTATATGGGGAGTATAGGTTGTTCTAATATCCGTTTTTCCTTGAACCCCGGTTAGTCCATCATTATTATCACTTCTAACAAGAACAGCTATTTTACCTGAATTGGCACCTCCTAAAACATAATTTCCTATTACAAAATATATTAACGCATTTCCTACGGAGGTATAAAACAATGATGAATCATTAAATGAGGCTGCACCATTAAAATTATCTTGTCTAAAAAATGCTAAAAGAGTTAATTCACTGGTAGCAGTGGGAAAGCGAAAAGCATCATTACTGACATCTATATATGAACCATCTCCACTTCCTGTATTCATTATTATTGACATTGGACTCTTGTAGTTTGATTTATTATGACTTCCGCTATCAGACATATTTATAGAAAAATAAGATGCTACTAATGCACATAGTTTTTTAGTAACAAGATTTAATGTCCTTTTCCCACCTCCCTCATTCATCAACCAACATCCCACCAACCCGCGAGAAAGCGGATGACCCCAGTCTATTTGCGAACCCACCGGCGGTTTCGTAAACCATTTATTCCCGTCGGCATAGACTGGAGAAAGAAGTAAACCGATAATCAATATTGCAAGTAAAACACTTTTCATTATAATCCAGTCTTTTTTTGGATATTGCTCCTTATTACTACCGAAGAACCAGTCGCGTCATACGAATTATCATAAATTGTCCGTATCCTTGTTGTGCTATCTGGAATATTTACAGGTATCGTCGCAATCGTCAGTTGCCCACCACTTCCCGTCCCCGTCCAACACGGCGTATTCAATGCATGCCCCAAAGTTAACCCCGATTCTATGGTTACAGTTGAAGTTGAAGCGATGTTTTTCATTAACCGTAATTCAGAATTACCAATAGTTGCATCTTTAATAAATACTTTCGCCCCTTTAACCAAAGTCGCACTGGCAATAGTTAGTGTTGTATTTGTTGCATCTGTTCCTCCAGTTAAATTGCCGGTATTCGCAGTCAATCCCGCCAATGTAGAAAACTCGGCAATATCATACCAGTTATTGTCATTTGCGGAAGTTGAACCTTGCACGCGGATACGCAAACCGTTAGTTGTAGCGGTTGCAGTATCAAGGATTGCGTCTATTACAAGCAAAGTCTGGTAATTGGCAGAGACGGTTTTAGTTTCCCCCACAGTAATAGTATTCTGGGCGATTGCCGTCCAAGCGTCAACTGTATCAACTTCATTTAACGGCGTGGCAAAAGCAGTTGACCAAAGTAAAAAAATTGAAGCAAATAATAAACTTAATTTCTTCATAGAATAATCCCTCCTTGAATCGCACTTACCGCGTTATCCAATGCGACAGAATTAAATATTACTTGACACGCCTTATAATTCGCAATTACCTTATTCATCGCATTTGTTATTTCAACCACTTTTCCTGCCGCAGTATCGCCTTTACGATATTCACAACTAAAATCTTGGTTTATCACTTCAACCGTTCCGTCCTTAACTACCAAACTAAAAGTAATCGTATTGATATTTGTTTGATTCCCAGTTACCGACTTTTTCGTTACCACTGCAGATAAACTCATATTCCCTCCTTAATAACTATGCCCGAATACCTCTAATTTGAAATCTGGGTTTGTCGCTCCGCCGTGGACTGATAAAATATCTATCGCTATTAAATTCCCCGCCGGACACGAGTTGCCTGTGAATGAAGTTACATTTAACGGTGCAGTTGTCGCCGTTTGCCCTACTTTTAAGTCATACATCGGCGTTGTGCCGTCTGAACTCATCTCACGCAAGGTAAACACTACATCAGTTGCGGCGTTCTTATTTGCCGTCTGCGCAACAAGTTTATCAAATATAAAGTTTTCTTGTATAGATAAAGTTACTCCGTTAGCAGTTAAAGTGCCTGCTTCAACCTGTTTAACCACCAATGACATCAGGCGACGGGTATCACCGGATTTCATTGTTGTTGCAACTAAATTCGTAAAAGTCCCTGTGTCCGCTACCACAAGCCCGTCTTTGATATTAAAATAATCCGCCTCTCCAGTGGTTATATCTAAACCACCAAAAGTTCCACTTCCAGCATCCATTCTATTTGAAATATCTGTCCCTGCCAATATTAAAGTAGAAAATCTCCCTGACCCAGAGGTGTTTATCGTTATCGTTCCCGCCGTGGCGTTGGTTATCCCTATCCCCGCGCCGGCAGTGAGAGTAGATATATTGTAATCTCCGGTATTTTTGCCAATCAATAATTGTCCACTGGTTGGGGTAGTTGCCGTCCCCGTCCCCCCTTTATTCGCCAATACCGTGTCCCCACTCCAAGTTCCTGCGGTAATATTCTTAAATGTAGAATCCCCGCCAATCTGCAAGTTATCAAACACCCCTGTTTTCCCTGTCTGGACAGTTATTGCACCGGTAGCGTTAGAAATATCAATCCCACGGCCACCAGTGAGAGTAGCAAGCGTCCAGGTCCCGCCGGATTGACCAATTAACAATTGTCCACTTGTTGGCGTCGTGCCTGTCCCCGTGCCGCCAGCTTCGGTATCTATGATATTATCTTCGCCTACATCATACACCGCTTTGGTCATATCGCCTACGCCCGCGCCTGTTGAACATATCGTTATTACCCCGTCCCCATTGGTAATCCCGATATTCGCCCCTGCGGTTATTGTCGCTAACGCATAACTGCCGTCCGCTTTGCCTATCAATAACTTGCCGGACGCTGGAGTTGTAGATAGTGCCGTGCCACCCTTAGTAATTGCAATCACATCTCCGTTCCAAGTGCCTGCTGGGATGTTGCCGATAGTAGTCGTGATTGAAGCATTGGTAAAATTGAGCGTGGTGAATATACCGGAATCTGCGGTTATCAGGCCGTCCTTAATCAAGGCGTAATCTACTTCCATTGTGGTTACATCAAGGCCTGGGGATACGGTGGAAGTGGCAATCAAGGTAGTTAGGGTAGCAGAAGTTGCAAGGAGGTTGCCGATTATATGCAACTTATTTGTGGGGTCGCTTATTCCTATCCCTAAATTACCTGAATCATCAATATATACACCGGAGTTCTGTATTGTCTTGCCAGTCGTTCCGTTGAATCGTGATACAGCGTTATCTACTGATGACGCCGGGCCCACAACATCGCCTGTGCCAGCACCAGTGCCCGCGCCTACCATATCGTCTAATGTATCCAACGCCTTCTGAACGGTAGTATCGGAAGTAGAAAGGTTGTTGTCAAAGTTAGTGGTGTCTGTGCGAATTTGTTTTGCGCGGGTTACGGGTAAATCAGCGCAGTATCCAGAGGTTGTAAAAAAAAGAACAGTAAAAGTAAGTAGTAATTTTTTCATTCCTTCTCCATAAAAAACTTGGTAACAGGAAATTGCATTAACACTTTTTCTCCTGCTTTCTTCAAGCGTTCTTTAGGTTCTATAAAAACGGTTCTTTTCCCTACCTTTTTTTCTCCTTTAGTTAATATATCCACTATACTACCTGCCTGTATCGCTTCTGAAATAACTACAGGAGTAAGTTGAAAATCTAATTGACGAGATAACGACCATTTATTATGACTATCTACTCTTGTAATATCCGAAAGCATACCTACTGTTCCAGCTTGTGCCATCAAATCAATTGCCTTATCCATAATTGACCTGTCATTATCATCCCACTTGGAATACCAATCTGGCGGTTCTCTGGTTTCTCCAGTAACTTTTTCTTTAGCCCAAGAGATAGTATCGTATATTTTTCTATTCGCCCATATTACAAATACTCCTCCTAATATCCCACCTGCAATTAAACGAAGCAAAGGTATGGGATTGGCGTGTTTTAATTCATCATAAAGTATTTCGTGCATAATCAATAAAGGTTGCTTATACCCAAAGCGTTTTAAAACTGTAAGCCAACGGTTTTCGGGTTTACTTAGGAATAATGGTTCATTGGTAATATCGGAGAATAACTGATAATTAGAAGCTGTTATAAACATAGCGTCAATAAGTTTCTCATCAGATACTTTACCTTCCTTTATATCTTTAGGATATATTTTTAATTTGGCAAGATTATCAATAGCCCATTGTTTACGGATTTTAAAAGTAGATTGAGTCGCGGGTAACAAAACTTTTTTTACCCATCGTTCAGTTGAAGATGCTGTAAGCATAGCGTTTAGTCTATTTACTCCCTTAAACCCATTAGCAGTTAATAACAAATCATTAACCCTACCAAGCAAACCATAGTTTTCATATCCTACGATACCTCTGACTACATCGGTATAGGGAAGCCCTGTTTTTTTAACAAATAATTTTGTCTGTGGGTCAACAATTAAATTAAACGCCCCTTTCAAAAAGTTAAATACTCCTTGTTTCGGTATAGTAGATATAAGTGTTTGGGTAATGTTCGGAATAGTAGAAGTGCCGGGTCCTATTTTAACTGTTGAAATAACGCTTGCTAATGTGTTAGCAATTTCGTGCTTAGTTTTATCTTGATAAGTTTTTAACAAATCCCGCAGAATCCTTCCTTCTTGCGGATTAACCCTTTCTACAAAACGCAACCGTTTTAATAATTTCTCGTTAGTTTGCCCAAACCGTTCTATTTCAGCTATCCTTCGTGCTGCACTGGCAAAGTATCGGGTAAACAATACAGAAGCTCGTCTTTCGTAAAATTCTGGCGGTAAGGCATCCTCAATTAAGCGGGGGCGCTCCAAGTGTCCGTAAGAAGCGATGTAATCCCTGTTTATCAATTTATCTATCAGGCGGACAAGAGTAGAAGCCGATGCCTTCATTTCTTTTTCTTCAAGCCATTTTAGCAACCTTACAATATAAGTATTTGTTGATTTTTTCCCTGCAAGAATTGCCTGCTTGACATTCTGTTTTACACCTCTATCCCGCAACTCCAGCATTTTTTCATAGAGTTGCTTAAGTCCGCCCTGTAACTGTTCTCGTATATCAGGATGTATTTCACGCGGGACATAGTTTTCTATTTTGCCAATGGGTCGCCAATGAGTGCCTTCTTCATCAGTAATTTTAACTTTAACTCCTGCGGCATTAGCTTTCTGCCACGCTTCTTCTAAAGATTTACGGAGTTTCTGCTTCAATACGAAGAGTTTATTAAACTCTTCTTTCGGTAAATCTATATGCTTATTCTCCATCAAATCGGTGAGTAGGGTATCATATTCTTTTTTTAGTCCTCTAAAATAATCCACCCGCATAAGCCACTCAGCCGCACCTCGGTGTGCCCGGATGTTTACATACTGAATGTCATTAACTATAGCTTTTGAGATAGGATGTTTGACTTGATACTGAACGGCATCAAGTTTTTCTGCGATTGCCCTAAAAGGCGTGGTAAGGATTTCAATGTTAAGTTGACCTTCCCTACCTTTTCTTTTTTCTTTATTATAAAAATATTGTGGTTCTCTATGCACCATTCCTCCTGCTATCGGTTGCCCAATTACTTTCGTTTTTATCTCTGGTGTTATCTTGAGAGCGGATTGAATCATCTTGCCACCCTTTTTATATACGGCAAGTTCATCAGCAGTTAATCCTTGCTTATAAAGAGGCACTTCTTTACTTAAATTTACTGTCGTTATATCCCCTTTTGTCAAATCCTTGAGGATATTAGGTATCTGCCTGTCGTAGAGGTTTTTTGCCCATTCGCCGCCGATTTTAAGTTGTTTACCTTTTAATGTTCCATTACTATATTTCCCTTTTGTAGTTTCAAGCCCCTCATTATCATTTATTTTTTTTGCAATATCTTTGCCTAATAAATTCTCAAGTTCTTTAGGTAATAAGTTATCCTTAGAAACAACTTCCTTACCATCTTTATATGCAGTAATATCTACATTACCACTATCTCGTGATTTAGCCCAAAGTATCTCATCCACCTGCTTGCTTAAATCATATCTCTCCGCCTGCTGTTCGCCTGTTGTCCAAGAGATATAATCATATCCCCCATCTACGGCTTTCTTGATTGTTTCTTTGAGTGCGAGTTCTTGCCAGTTTTTGAGGAGAGGATGAGAAGTAGATAACATCCTATCCCACTTAATTGCTTTGCCACTAATATCTTCCTGTATGTTTTGAGGAATTTTTGGATTACCAACAATTGATTCTCCGTATGACAAGTTATAGTCTTTTATTACTTTATCAACAGTATTTTCGTATTCTTTTTTTAATTCATCACTTCTAACACCTTTTTCTCTTGCCTCTCTCGCCCAATCACTCTGTATCTCCTCAATAAATAAAACCTTCTTGCCGTCGGGAGTTGTCCTGTCGTTTAGACGAAGATGTGCAAGGACATTAGGTTCGTCCCAGTGAGAAGAAGTAAATCCTTTTCCGTAATTTTTCCGTTTTAGCCATTGATTAAATAAATCTTTTGCTTTTGTAAAATCCGCCCCTTCTGCTTTCCAAGTAGAATACCAGGGTTGTCTTACTATCCATTCGTCAAAAGATGTGATAACATTTTTATCTAATGGTGCTTTTATCAACACCTCTCTATAATTCTCGCCGCCAGGGAGTTGGTATTTAGCAAATTTAACATCGCCTACTTTAGGAATTTCTTGATTTTCTAATTGCCTTGTTAATTCTTCTGCTCTTTGAAAAAAGTATTCTGATTGTGGGTCTTTTTTTGCTTGTGCTTGTTGGCCTAAAGTTGTATATCTATCAATTGCCTGTTGGGTTTGTTCAGGGTCTATTGAAATTCCTCCCCTGCCACCCTTCTCCACCACCTCAACTTGTCCAAGTTCAGGGGCAAATTTCTCTCCTAATTCTATATTCTGTCCCTTTATATTCTGAAACTGATTTTTATTTATAACTATCTGCTCGCCGTCCTGCAAGAGTATCTGCTGGTTAGAGAGTTTGTAAGGCGTATATTCTTCCCCCTTCGGCAACTTGACTTTATTTCCGTAAATATCCGTTGCGTCAGTATCCTGCGTTATCCTCACAACATTATCTCTACCTACAACCGCAATGCCTTTCTCTGTGAGTTTTTGAGGGAATATATGCACAACCCCACCAGCCCCGGGTTGTTGCCGTAGTGCCTTTTCTTTGCCTAACGCCTCTAATAAACTGCTCTCATCAGTAATACCTAAATGCGGATACCTCTCCGCTAAAGCATACGCCATTTCGTCTAATGGCAACCCTTCCTTACGGCGCAATACCAAAGGAAGATTCTCACGGTATTCTTCTTTTAATCCTCCTGCGGTGGTTTTGCTATACGGCGATATTCCACCTTCGGCTTTTATAATAGAGTAGAGATTACTTTTTCCGGGTTCATTAGCCATATACTTATCAATGGTTTTTTCCATTTTGATTCGCTCTAAATCCTCGGGAACTTGTTTAAATAATTCTTCGGAGGTTAAAATTTCAGGTCTTTTAGCTTCAAGCGGGACAATCGGAGCTGTCGGCATTATTGGTTTAGGTAACGGCTGAACATTACTTATAAACGGAGTTATTGCTTTACTTACGTCTTCCGCCGCTTTTTCTGTAACTCCTACTGGCGGTCTTGCAGGTATTTTAATTTTTCTTGCCCGTAAATTTAATAATAAAGATTGTCCACTTGGAGTATAATTACCTATTTTAGTTATGGTTTCCTGCGGAATTTCTACACGCCCTACGCCATATCCAGCTTCAGTCAATTTCCCCCCTAATACTTTTAAAGCATTTTCTAATAATTTCCTTGAAGCCAAACTTTCTGCTTTTCCAGAAATAAGGTATTCTGAAACTACTTGAGCGGAATCCAATAAAGTAGATATTTCTTGGCGGGGATAACGAGTTACTTTTTCTGGTTCACCTCTCATTTGCCTTAATGATTGTTGCCCTACAAAACCTAAATCGGACGAAGTAAATTCCTCTGTTTCCGGCAATTTTTCTATCAGAGGTTTAAAAAACTGAGAAGCTCTGGGTAATTTAGATAAAGCTAAAGATGTCGCAGTAAACGCAGGAGCAGTAATCCCCATCGGAATTATTAAGGGATGCTTTCTTGCGACTTCACCCATTACCGTAAATGGGTCAATCCCCTCCTTTTGTTCTTTTCCAATACCTGTAATTGTATATCCTATCGGCTTGGGTTTAAATGGTGCGGGTTTAAATAATTCGCCTTCTCTAATTGCCCTAATTTCGGTTTCTGGCTTAAACAACTCATCAGTAGTCAAAATATCCTTCTGACTACCGAATAATTGCTCAGTAGTAAGTATATCGTTATTCTGTCCAAATAATTCGTCTGTAAATATTATTGAGCCCTTTGCCATTGATTATTTCCAATGTATTTATACCCTTTGTAAGATTGCCCCATAGTATATCCGAATTTATCTTTTTTAGGTGCTTTCATTTCTTGTCCACTCCGCCACATAAATTTATTGTAATAATTTATTTCTTCGGGTGTAAGATTCTCTCCTTGAGAAAGTTTTACCTTGATGTTTTCTTCAAAATTAGCAGATTTCCCAGTTATTGTTTCTCTCGGTTGAAACACCGCCCCCTTCGGCCTGTTATACAAAACCTCTCCTGTATTCGGGTCTATTACGGCCTGTGGCATATTCGGCACTTCTCTATACAACCCCTTTTCATTTTGAGTAAACTGTCGTTCTTCTCCACTCGGAGATATGAACTGCGGCCGTAATTCTCCGTATGCCTTTGACGCCACTAAAACATTTTTCATTCGTGGTTGAATAAAAGCATACCTTTGCTCTGGTGTCATCTTCCCAAAACTTTCGCTTTCCGGGAGTGCGGTTTTAGCTGATTTAAACCTTCCAACATCCTGTTGGAACTGTAATCCTTTGATATCTTCTGGACTTCTTATGTTTACTGAAGGCATACCAGTTTCTAAATCTACCTTTCCTAACTCATAAGGAGAAATCGGGGTTTTAGCGTAAGGCGATACTTCTGTTCCCGCCTGTCCGGTCTCAGGGAATAACCCCATCGTTTTTAAACGATTGAAATTCTCCGTCATTGCGTCTCTTTGTAATTTAAGTTTTTCTTTATATAAATCTAATTCCCCTTTTCGTTCTATCGGGATTTTTTTCTCTAACATCCTCAACTCTTGTTGCTGTTTCCAATCAGCAATGGCAAATTGCGAAACTAAATCCATAAGGTAATTCGTTTCTTTTGTAGATGAAGGATTAAACTTAATTCCCATAATATTTTCTCCTCTTAATATTGGAACATTGACCCCAGCCCTCCGCCAATACCCATTCCGGCTAATGCCGCTGGCAAAGTAAGTGCTCCAGGCATAGCAATAGCAGCTCCAAGTCCTAATGCAGTGCCCAACCCGCCCCAGTTACCCGTTGATTGATTTGCTTTTTCTGAATTATAAGCGTTCATTCTTGCTTGGTATTCCGTTAAATCATTTTGGCTGATTTGCCCAAAAAGCGTAGATGCAGGAGTAAGTGCATTAAGTTGATAATTAGATGCCGCTTGTGCCACCCCTGTTTGATAAGTATTTTGTTGTAATGCCAGATTATAAGCTGTCTGATAATCCCCGCGTTTCAAAGCGTCATAATACTGTGTCTGCGCGATATCTCTCGCAATCCCTTCATACGCCCACTGTTTAGTTATATCAGAAACGCCGGTAGAAGTATCTGTTCCGTATTCCCGTTCTTGCTGAAATCCCGGGCCGCTTTCATATAATCCCTCTCCAATCAACCGTTCTTTTATCGGTTTCCACTCTTCCTGTCTTGATTCTCCATATTTCCGTAAAAGAGTATCTAAGTAATTCTGCTCAGTTTTTGAGTAATCAGTCTTAGTATAATCCTGGGTATTAAGTAAATCAGAATACTTCTGTAAAGCGGTTTCAGCTAATTGAGGGGCTGTCCCGGCAGGAGTAAACCGTTTTAGTATATCCTCATAGGATAAATTAGTTAACGCTGTTGATTTACCGTAAAGCAAATCCTGCAACTCTTTGCTTTGAGTGGATTGGTTATAAGTCGGGGCTGATTCTGAATCATTCCCTCCGCAACCTTTTTGACATTTCAAAAGAATTATGATATCCTTAAAAAACTCATTAAGCCATCGCATATTCACGCTCCCTGTTTAGATATTTCGTAAACCAACTTCCTTTATTCCCCAATTTAGTTTCTATCATTCCCCACTTCCGGGCGTATAACCTCATCAACGATTTATCGTAGAATATGAATGAGTTATAAAACTTATACCCTAAAATACACAACCAATCCTCAACTCGTTTCATCAATACACCCAATAACTTTGTCTTTTGGTATTTATGGCTTATAATAATATGCTCAAACCGCGGGATTTCATCCTTAACAAAATTAATCCCTGCCGCACCGATAATTTTTCCGTCTTTTCTACATACAAGAAATTTACATTGATAATCAATATCCTCATCTAAAGAAACTTCTTTTGCCAATTCATCAATCTCGTTATTTTTAAGCTCTTCTATTGAAAAGTCCATATTGCAAACCCCTAATAATAAACTATAAGCATCCCATCAGCGCCACTTGCCCCAGGTTTCGTTGAACCTATATACCCAATAGCTGCACCGCCACCGCCGCCAGGTTGAGCCCCTGCCTGCGGAGCTATATCGTCGAGTGTGGGGAAATTTTGATAATACTGTCCTTCTCCACCCCACCCACCTTGAAAACTTCCACCTCCGTGGCCCCCTATTCGTAATCCGCCGGAAGTATTTGTCCAATACAACCCGTTCCTTCCTGATTGTCCTGTTATATTCAAAGTCCCACCTGACGCACTACCACCAACACCGGACTCCGTATTTATAGCTCCTACACCGCCACTTGCTTTAATTGTTGTATCCCCTGCAAACGAACTTAACCCACCGGACGCGGCTGTGGTTGATTGATACCCCCCTAATCCAACCGTTACAGTAACATTACCAGATACGGCAATTACCCCCTCAGAATATCCCCCGCCGCCACCGCCTGCACCTGTAGCAGTATTCGCTATGGTTGATGCACCACCGCCTCCAGCACCCCATACTTTGACATATACTTTAGATACCCCTGCCGGTTTTGTCCAAGTGCCAGAAGAAGTAAATACTTGGGGATTCAATAATCCTATTGTTCCTTCATATCCATCCGTAGTATCAGCATTGAGGTTAGTAACTTTTGTGGTTGAAGATACAGTTAAGGGGGCTGTGCCAGTAGAAACATCAGAAGTAAAGGTCTGTGCTCGGAAGTCATAAGAACCAATATCAAGGTTTGCACTGGCAGTTAAAGCGCCGACTATTCCTAAATCAGCCCAAGTGCCGGAAACTGTCTGTGCCCCTGTAAATGTCCAAGTTGCGGCAGGGGTAAATGTAATGCCCCCGGGCGTATTTAATGTCAAGATATCGCTTCCGCCGTTACCTAAATTTATGCTTGTGCCTGTGGCATTAAAAGTTCCGGAGGCGGTAGTTGTGCCTGATAAAGTATTAGTGCCTGAAAAAGTGCAAGCGCCAGAGGTGGTAATGGCGATACTGGATGAGAGATTATCACTATCGATGTCATTCAACTCCACAATTATTTCATCAACAGAATTATTTAAATCTGCGGCAGTAAGCACCTCTCCGTCAAGATAAACTTTTGCTTTGCTCACATCGGAAGCGAATAATGGGGTTATCGTTAATAAAAATAAAAATATGATTGACATAAAGGCTAATTTTGTTATAATTGATTGGTGAAGTTTAAACACATTACGAAAGGATAATCTATGTATAATTATGGAAACAAATGTCTTAACTGTGGAAGAGAAATTATTAACAAATATAGACTTACGAAAAATAGCCGAAAGCGACAAAAATATTGTGGACGCCAATGCTATAAAATTCATTATGTGCCTTCTCATAAAGGCACTAAGGGTATTATAAAACCTAATTCTGGTAGTTTTAAAAAAGGACAAGTCGCTCCTAACAAAGGAAAAAAACTTCCTCAAATTTCTGGAAAGAAACATTGGAATTGGAAAGGTGGTAGAATAATACAACAGGGTCATGTTTGTATTAAAATGCCTGAATATCATTCTGCTAACTCTAATGGGTATGTTCAGCGTTCTCATTATATTATGGAACAAAAACTTGGTAGACATCTTAAACGAGGAGAAATCATTCATCATATTAACGAAATTAAAACTGATGATAGACCTGAAAACTTGCAACTTCTTAAAAACATATCTGAACATAATAAGATACACAAAAATTTTTCTAAGTAATTTTTTCATCTTATCCTCGCAAATTCTAAAACTAATTTAGTGTATTTAGCAAATGCCTCATCGTAATTGAGTATCTGCTCTCTCGGTATAAAATTCTCTTTCTCTCTATGTTTGCCATAAAGAATAGTTAAGCCAGTAGAATTAAATTCCTTTATGGAGCTATACGCAAAATAATGAATATCACCGTCTATTTTCAAGCGGACACCGACGCAGTATTTTTCTATCTGGGCGGCAGTAGGCATTTTTAAAAGTCCTCGTGCATAAACTAAATTATTAGTTGACATTAAAAAAGAAAATGCTATAATCAATATAGCTAAAGAGGGAGCGAATTTTTTATGCCTAAAACTGGCGGTGAGTAGGTCTTGAGGACTTAATCGTTCTCTCTTTAGCGGACTGAAAGCCGCCTTTATTTTGGAGATAATAAAATGCCATTTCAAAAAGGACAAATTGGATGGAATAAAGGAATGAATAATAAAGTTAAATTTATATGTTTGCAATGTAAAAAAGAATTTTATTACTGGCCTTCCCAAGAAAGAAGATATTGTTCTAAAAAATGTTATGGAGTTTCTATCACAGGACAACCATCTCATAATTCTAATATTGCTATAAATCAATTTAAAAAAGGTCATAAAGTTTCGAAAGCAATAAGAAAAAAATTGAGTATTGCTCTTAAAGGACAATTTGCGGGTTCTAAAAATCCTATGTATAAAACAGGAAGAAAAATAAGCAAAGGTTATATTATGGTTCTTAACCTCGAACATCCCTTTAGGGATAGTCATAATTGTGTTCTTGAACATCGTCTCATTATGGAACAAAAACTTGGGCGTTACTTGAAACCTGAAGAGGTAGTGCATCATCTTAATGGAATTAGAAATGATAACCGTATTGAAAATCTTATATTGTTTAAGAATTTTAGTGAGCATATAAAATTTCATTCTATCTTACATCGAGAGTTCTTGAAACTTCTACCCAATTTGTATCCTCGTATATTAAAGTTAATGTCGAATACGAATTAGCAGTAGCAGTCGGCGTAAAACTTGCTCCTGCAAGTTTAGTATTAGCAGGCCAACCACTTATTCCCCTACTTCCTGTAGAATCCTGTTTAAACACCAAAACTAATATTCTCCCTTTGTAGGCATTGGATAAAATTATAGTTGTTATGTTTCCCGTTAAAGTCGTTAAGAATACATCTCCAATATCACTATTGTAACTAACACTCGCCGCATAATCTACTGTAATAAATCGTTTATCTAACAATCTATACAACTCCCTCAAGTGGTCTTTGAGGAAATACAGGTCTTGGTCATTATCCAATCGTTGAAATAAAATATCTCTATCGGGCATAGTAAAATAAAATTAGCGTAGCTAACCCAATAAACGGGCTGTAAGCGTAAGCACCATGTCTATACTTTATAATCCTGTAAACTTTAAAAGGTATCGCCAGAATAATACTTCCCCAGAGAATAACTAAAACTGCCTGCCAACCCAAAAAAGCTCCAATAAAACCTAATAATTTTGCATCACCTCCACAAGTTTTAAATACTCTTGCCGTGTTCAAGCAATGAACAATCCCTATACTAACAACAATTCCTAATATTGAATTTAACGCGAAATGGTTGTAAATAAGCCCTGTTATCATTCCCGCTATGGTTATCGAATCAGGAATTTCTTTTGTTTTAACATCAATGAAACAGATAATTCCTAAA
>Ga0315284_10007100_pt1 | contig 15977 bp, 21 predicted proteins | sample YL17G09_16_MG_FD_203696 | JGI IMG/M metagenome (GOLD analysis project Ga0315284, IMG submission 203696) | Sediment microbial communities from Yellowstone Lake, YNP, Wyoming, USA - YL17G09_16 | ecosystem: Environmental > Aquatic > Freshwater > Lake > Sediment | place: USA: Wyoming | collected... | reverse complement strand
CTTCAATGATTCTCAATGCCTCCCGTCTCATGCCAATATTAAGTTGAGGGAGGGAACCTTCATACCTGTCCTCAAAAAGATCTGCGCGTGCAAAGTATAGAGCACCCGATGAAAGACCCACGATTAGCTTAGCGAGATCCTGGTAACGCCAAATTTGTATGTTTGGGTTTTGTGGTGACTCGAATATTGGATGCTCTATATACATCAGTTCCCTTCGTATTGCATAACGCTTACCTTAACCAGTGCGGCAAAGCCGCATCGGTGTTGAAGGCGTTGTTAGGAGGTTATTTATGATTGAGAATCTGATTATTTTTATCCTTTATCTGATTTGTATTTGTGGGTTGATTCGTTGTGCTTTCGGTCTTTGGGGTGTTTATAAAAACCTTTGTATCATCGAGAATTGTTTTACAAATGGGATAAACCTGAATCAATGCTAGAAGAGCGATGATAATTGTTAGTCCAATAACCCACTTAGTCATGTTCCGTAATTGTTCGGTCATGTCTCTAATTTCTTTTTGTAACTTTAGATTTTCCTTTGAGAGTACAACATTCAGTGCATCTCGACCGTGTAAAGCCCATGAACTGTCTGCCTTAACCCAACGAAGAAACTCGTATATTTCACTAGCTGTTGCATCTGAAAGCCAAGCGTGTCTTTCATTAGGTTTAACATCAAGAATTTCCCTTGCTGTTTTTCTCAAATTTTATTTGACTCCTAACGATTATTATACGAATTATCTGTTGACATCTATAATTGAAAGAATAGAGCATATTTTTGGATTTGTCAAAGGAAAATATATAAATAAAATCAGTAGGATAGAGCAGGAACTCCTCGGGCATAAAAATCTCCAGACCACAATAATCTACACCCATGTTGCTACAAAAAATATCCTTGGTGTGCGGAGTCCGCTCGACAAATGAATAAAATCTTTTGCAAAAATTCGGAGAGAAATGGTCATATATTAAATATCAAAAATAACATCTATCTCCCACATATTACCAATCTTTTCTACCCTGAGCTTGTGATACGTTGCTGCTTTTATCAGTAATTTGCTCTCATGTCTTTCCGGGTCAAAATCTTCACCTGATACAGAGGTCCCAAGCCTGCAGGCTTGCAAACTTGCAGGCTGATCAGTACCAAGAATCAATTCGTCAATGACAATCTTTTTTCCGATAAACCCATACGCATCAAAATGAAATATAAGCTCATTCAGCCACGAAACGAGCAGCCCTTCTATGGATTGACTTTTTATCGAGAAATCAATTGTTTTTTCTTTTTTAATAGTACGGAGATTCGTGATGAGGCTGTACATCCCGATGGCAGCATTTACAAATACTTCGTTGATACTTTTCCCAAAGGCCTTAAGACCGATATCTCCTGATACATCAATAACCTTAAACTTCTTCATGGAAAATAGTATCCTATTTTAGGACTTTTGTAAAAGTCACTGATATTTCTTCTCCTTTACATCAATAGATAGGTAAAAAAATAAACCCCTCCCAGAATGGGAGGGGTTTTGATGGATGACTCTCTGAGACGTATGCAAGAAGTTAATATTATTTCTTTTTTTCTGGTGTCTCTTTTGTTTCCTGTTTTGGTGCTTCCTTTGGTTTTTCTGTTTGTTCAGGTTTTCCCTGTACTCCCTCTTTCTTTTCTTCTTTTGGTACAGGTTTCGAAAATGCCTCTTTATTCATTTCCACTTTATAATTTTTCCTCAATCCATCCATATAAGAATCAAAGAACTGTTTCTGTTTTTCTGCAATCAGATGCTGTGAGATGATGCTCTTTACATTATCAAATTCTATGACCTGCCCCAGTTTTTTATCTGTCAATTTAATAATATGATATCCAAACTGCGTATGAACAAGCTCACTGATTTCACCTTTTTTCAGCTTTACTGCCGCTGATTCAAACTCGGGAACCATCTGGCCCTTGGAGATAAATCCGAGGTCTCCCCCATTTTTTGCTGAAACAGTATCTATAGAACTTTTCTTTGCTATCTTGGCAAAATCTTCACCCTTCTTCAGTCTCTCTGCTATATCTTTTGCCTCTTGTTCTGTCTTCACAAGGATGTGGCTGGCCCGTATCTGGCTGACAGGAGTGAAATCTTCTTTGTGATTTTCATAGTAGTCTTTGATATCTTTTTCTGAAACAGTTGCCTTTGCTTCTATCTCCTTTTCAAGGAGTATACCGACAAGTGTAATCTTTTTGAAATCTTCGACCTTTTTAAGGTATCCAGAATCCTTATCAAAACCTTTTTTTACTGCCTCCTGATAGAGGATCTCTTTCTTCACGAGTTCGTCAAGAAATTTCTCTTTCCCGCTATTGCTCTCAAACATTTTCTGTGCAAAATCAGGCAGGTTCTTGATTTCTCTCTCGAAATCAGCCTGTGTGATTTCAACATTACCAACCTTTGCAAGATAAGGCCCTTTTTGCTCTTCTTTTTTTGCACATGCAAAAAATAAAGAGATGGTTAATATTGTTATTAAAACTGCAAACTTTTTCATTAAACCCTCCTAGAGTATTGAGATAATCTTTTATAACACAATAGACAATGTACTGTAAAAGTTTTTTTTGACACATTAAGAAATTATGATATAGTATTAAACCTTATCAAATACAACTGACTATTTAACTGTATTGGTAAATGGAATTTAAAAAGTCATATAAGTTATTTAAGAAGGCATATGAACTTATCCCTGGAGGTGTGAATAGCCCTGTCCGGGCTTTCAGAGCTGTCGGCGGTAACCCGCTGTTTATTGAGAGGGCTAAAGGCTCAAAGATTTATGATGTAGATGGAAACTCATATATAGACTATGTCCTCTCATGGGGACCCTTGATACTCGGTCATGCCCATCCAAAGGTGGTGAATGCCCTTAAAAAGGTAATAGAAAAGGGCACAAGTTATGGTGCACCAACATTGTTAGAGATTGAACTCGCAGAGCTTGTCCTGAAAGCCTATCCATCAATGAACAAGGTGAGAATGGTAAACTCAGGCACAGAGGCAACAATGAGCGCTATCCGGGTTGCACGTGGATTTACAGGAAGAGATAAAATTATTAAGTTTGAGGGAAGTTACCACGGCCATGCTGATGGACTGCTTGTAAAGGCAGGTTCAGGAGCAACAACTTTTGGAGTACCTGACAGTCCCGGTGTACCAAAGTCTTACGCAAAGAATACAATAACTCTCCCATTTAATAATATAACTGCATTAAAAGATGTCGTCGTCAATGAATGGAGGTCGATTGCGTGTGTCATTGTTGAGCCTGTAATTGGGAATATAGGTTGTGTCCTCCCAAGACCAGGATTTCTTGAGTCCGTAAGGAAGCTTACAAGGGAGTATGGTATTGTCCTCATATTTGATGAGGTAATGACCGGTTTCAGAGTTTCTTTTGGAGGAGCACAGGCATATTATGGGATAAAGCCTGATATGACCTGCCTTGGCAAAGTGATAGGCGGCGGACTCCCTGTCGGAGCATATGGTGGCAGAAAAGAAATTATGTCCGTAGTTGCTCCCGAGGGACCTGTCTATCAGGCAGGGACATTATCAGGTAACCCTCTCGCAATGACAGCAGGGATTGAGACACTAAAGATCCTTTCCATAAAAGGCACTTATGAGAAACTTGAAAAAAGAATGAAACAGCTTGAAGAAGGACTGAAGGATGCAGCGAAAAAGGCAGGGGTGAAGACGAGATTCTACAGGGCAGGTACAATGTTCTGCAGTTATTTTACAGATGTGGATGTTATTGACTATAAGACGGCAAAGACATCAAATTTATTAACATTTTCGAAATTCTTTTCAGGCATGCTCAAAAGGGGCATATACATAGCTCCTTCTCAGTTCGAAGCTGGCTTTATTTCATTAGCACATACTGAAAAAGACGTAGCAAAAACGATAAAGGCTGCTTACGAGTCTTTCAAAGAGTTATAACCCACAAATTAGTCTTCGTTTTGTGTTAAATTAATATATGTTCGGAAAGGAAAAATCATTATTCAAAATAGTCCTTGATGCAAGCATGGTAGGGCTTCAGCTTGTTTTTGCAACATGTATAGGGTTCACAATAGGGTACCTTCTTGACACCAAGGTTTTCAAGACCTTCCCCTGGCTTACAATTGTATTCTTTATACTCGGCCTCGTCGCAGGTTTTAGAGACCTTTTCAGGATGGCAATTAAATCAACGAAAACAGAAGATGAATCTGATAAAAAAGACCAGTAAACAGACAGTTATTGTCCTTATACCTCTCTCAATTCTTTCGGCATTTATCGAGTGGAAGAGACTCCCGATAAGTATTCTCTTAGGAGGCCTTATTGGCATCTTGAATCTCAAAGGTCTTGCAAGGGGAATCGAAGGGCTCGTTGTAACTTACCAGCAGGCGCCAAAGGGAAGGCTCATTTTCGGAAGTTTTACGAGGCTTCTCATCATCGCCTGTGTCCTTGGTATCCTCTTTTTTTTCGATTTAATAAATCCTTTTGGCATCCTTATCGGCTTCACTGTTTTTTTTATCTTCTTTGTAAAAGAGAGTCTCAAAGCAGCAAAGGAGTTATGATTATGGTTTACAAGCAGGACATGGCATTTTCGCTCATTCTCGGTCGTATCGACCTCTCTACGAGTCGTAGACCGAGGTGAATTCTTTCTACTAAAGAATTCAAAACCGCTTAAATACCATGCCCTGCTTGCTTCTGGTTTTTTTATCTCAATTGCATTTTTGGGTTAATTCAACCCTGAAAGGGGGGACCGAATGATAGAGCTTAATTTTTCGAATATGATGGAGGAAGTTATTGGTGTCAGTGGACTCCCGGAAAGCATCATAGAAGATTTCAGAAAAAAAGGAGAAGAAGCACATAAACACATACAAGATAGGCTCTGGCCAGGACTCTCATTCATAGACCTTATTTCTCAGGATACCTCTGAGATAAAAAAGATCGCGCAAGAGGTCAGAACAAAATCAGAGAATTTTTTGATTTTAGGTATTGGTGGATCTGCTCTTGGCCCAAGGGCAATTTTAGAGGCACTGAGTCCCTTCCATAACCTCCAGAAAATACCAAGGGTATTTATTTATGACAATGTTGACCCAAAGACATTAAAAAATATGCTTTCTTTAGTAGATTTAAAAACTGCTTCTGTGAATGTAATATCAAAGTCAGGGAGTACTGCGGAGACAGCAGCAGCTTTTATGATCTTGTGGGATGAGATGAAGAAGGTGCTTGGGAAAGATGCATCAAAAAGATTTATAGCAACAACAGATCCTGAAAAGGGGAATCTCAGAAAGATTGTGAATGAGGAAGGCCTGAAGTCTCTTGCTATACCTCAGGGTGTTGGGGGGAGATATTCTGTGTTGAGCCCTGTTGGGCTATTGCTCTCAGAGGTGATAGGCATTGATGCTGATGAACTCCTTATGGGTGCAAGGGATATTCAGAAAAAATGTTCTGACGCCGGGTTGTGGAAAAACCCTGCATATCTCTTCGGGACACTCCTTTATCTTATGGATAGAGAAAAACACAGGACTATTAATGTAATGATGGCATATGCAGACGGTCTGAAACCATTCACTGAATGGTTCTGCCAGCTCTGGGCTGAAAGTCTTGGAAAACAAGGAAGGGGTCTTACTCCATATTCCTCTGTAGGCTCGACAGACCAGCACTCACAACTCCAGCTCTGGATTGAGGGGCCTCAGGATAAGGTACTCATATTTATCAGGATTAATGATTACAGCGTTGATATGCAAATACCCGATGTATTTCAGAATATGGAAGGGCTGAGCTATCTTTCAGGACATACACTATCAGAGCTTATAAAGGCAGAAGAGGAAGCTACAGAACTTGCCCTGGCAAAGGCTGGAAGGCCAAGCATGACAATTACAGTACCTCAAATAGACGCATATCATATGGGCCAGTTATTCCACTTCTTAGAACTTGCAACTGCCTTTACAGGATTACTTTATGAGATGAACCCTTTCAACCAGCCAGGCGTTGAAGAAGGTAAAAATCTCACCTATGGCATGATGGGGAAAAAAGGTTTTGAGGCAAAAAGAAAAGAAGTGGAAGACCACAGGGAGAAAAGGGGAAAGTGGAGAATTTAAGATTACAGGCAGACATACTTCAAAAGCTTCACAAAGCGATGAATTTATTATAAATCGGCTTGGAATATTTTGCCCCCAATATATGTTTGTTATTTAGGCTATAAATCTGGTTAGCCAATACTTTAAGGTATCGCTGGTGAAGCTTTTTCAGCATATCTGCCTGTTATTATATTGTATTTTTCGATTCAATTATTGCAGAAAGGGCCATTATGTGGGCAGCGATCGCCATGAACAAGAACAGGACACTGGATGCCTGAAAGGGAAGGTAGAGGGAAGTGGCATACCCAGAGAACAAGATCAGGTCTTTTATCAAAGGGGACACCTCTGCTCACTCTCTCGACCATCCTCTTTTCAAGATGAAAACAATATATTTCTTCTTCTAAGGATTTGATGCTCATTTCCCTCTTTACCGATTGCTCTTTACTTGTTACTGTTTGTTAATTATCTTGATCGCCTTTTTATCATCCGCTGTTTTAAAGACACAGATCGACGTTTTGCCAGCCCCTGCAGTACCATACATGTAGTGAATGTCAATTCTTGCATTCGCAATCTTTTTTGCGACATTTTGAAGCGCTCCCACCTTATTTGGCATCTCTACAGAAATAACCTCTTCCTCTTTGATCCCAACTCCAAATGGAGCGAGTGCCTTCTTTGCCTTTGCATTGCTGTCAGTGATCATCATAAAGTAAGCCCTACCTTCCATTCCGTAAGCGCAGCTGGCAGTGATATTTACCTTCGCATCTGAAATTGCCGAACTGATTTGAGAAAGTAACCCAATCCTGTCAGGCATCATAAAATTCAATTGTTTTGCTTTCTTTGCCTTTGCCATAGTACACCTCCTTAAATAAAATGTTTAAGTATATTTTACCGCATGCACATATAAAGTTAATAATTTAAAATATTCACAGTCTCTAAATCATAAAACCTTGCAAAATTCCTTAAAATCTGGTATCCAATAAGCTATGCCAGAGGAATCAAAGGTTTCTGTTTCAGAGACCCACCTCAAAAAAATAGAAAAAAAGGTTGAAAACCTCAAGAACCTTATAGAGGTCTCTGCCATCATATCATCAACCCTTGATCTTAAAGATCTCATGCCTCTTGTTATGGAAAAGGCAAAAAATATAATAGATGCAGAGGCATGTTCAATCCTCTTTTATAACAAGGAGACGAACAAGCTCGAGTTTGAGATTGCCCTGTGTGAAGACGAATCAACGTCAGAGACCCTGAAGAAAAAGATTACCCTTGATATGGGCCAGGGTATTGCCGGATGGGTCGCAGCTCATCAAAAAGAGCTGATCATAAATGATGTAAAGGCAGACAGCAGATTCTATCAAGAGGCAGATAAGCTGACGGGTTTTACCACAAAAAGCCTCATTGCTCTGCCATTGATTGGGAGGAGCGGTCTCATTGGTGTCGCAGAGATATTGAATCCGAAAAAGCAGGATTATGATTTAGAGATATTGAAGATTCTCAGCATGCAGTTTGCCATTGCTATTGAAAATGCACTCTATCACAGGGAATCCATTGAAAAGGAAAGGCTCAGACAGGAGCTTGAAATTGCCTCTGCAGTCCAAAAGAGCTTCCTCCCGGAATCACCAACTTTCAAAAAAGGTAATATTATGGTATCAGCAGTAAACATCCCCGCAACACAGGTTGGAGGTGACATCTATGATTTCATCGAACCTGTTAATGGCAAAGTAGGCGTTTTAATAGGCGATGTATCAGGCAAAGGAGTCTCGGCAGCACTCTATATGGCAAAGTTCATCAGTGATTTTCGATATGTTGCACACAAAATGGATGCGCCTGAAGTAACGCTGAACCATCTGAATTCCCTGCTTCTTCATGCACCAAGGGGAATGTTCCTCACCGCCATTTACATGATAGCAGATGTATACAGAGGGAGTTTGCACCTTTCTGTTGCCGGACATCCTCCGTTTTTATGGCTTACAAAAGATGAGGTCAGGGTTATGGATATTCGCTCAGGTCCTCCTCTCGGAATACTCCCTGCAGACTATCCAACCACAGAACTGTCTCTCGAAAGGGGTGATAGACTCCTCCTGCTGACTGATGGCGTCTTTGAGGCTAAAAACAGAGAAGGGGAAAGGATCGGTTTTGAAAAGCTCGTCAGATTTATTAAAAACCACAAGGATGAAGATCAGCTTATACAATTAATTATTGACTATGTAAATGATTTTTCTAAAGGCATGGAAAGGTTTGATGACCTGACCATAGTGGAAGTACAGTGGGAGCGTACTATAAGATGAAGGACTGGACTATTATTGCCATTCCCTCACACCCGAAATATCTCGCCCTGGTGAGAGCAGTAACAGTTAAAATGGCAGAATTATCCGGTATAGTTGATGGTGCAATAGAGGATGTCAAACTTGCGGTTGACGAGGCATGTTCAAATGTAATAAAGCATGCCTACAGAGGGGAGACAGATAAAAAGATAGTGGTTAAGTTCAGAATCATCAGAAAGGGATTTGAGGTGATCATTGAGGACAAAGGGCTCAAGGCCTCTCCTGAACCCATAGAAGGCAGAAGCCTCAATGAGGTAAGGCCGGGAGGACTCGGCATTCATCTTATAAAGAGGGCCTTTGATATCGTTGCCTTTGATGAGAAGCGAAAAAAGGGCAATAGACTCATATTAATCAGGTTTAGGAAAAAGTAAGGTGGAGATTATAATAATTGACATTAGGGGCATCAAGGTGCTCGTACCTTCAGGAGACATCGATATGTATACCTCTCCTGAGCTGCGAAAAGAGCTCATGAGCCTCATACATAAAAAGGTTTCCTCCCTCATCATAGATTTCAAAGAGGTTTCTTACATCGATAGCTCGGGGATTGCAACCTTTGTTGAGGGACTGAAGGCGATGAGGGCCTATGGTGGGAGATTGAAGTTCCTCGGCATCTCGAATGGGATAAGAGAGATATTCAATTTTTCAAAATTGGACAAGGTTTTTGAGATATTTAAAACTATTGATGATGCCATAAACAACTGACGTAATAACAGGAGCGCAATGTCATTCCTCAAGGATACTCACGATGCCTCAAAACTGATAAATGATACCTTTTATTGGACATTTATCTCACCATTTAAAGGCAAAGCGATACGGGTCAGGGCAAGTATTTCAGAGATGGTAAAGGCAGGGTATAACGCCGTCCCTATAGTATCGGTCATCTCCTTTTTTGTAGGCATCATCCTCGCTCTCCAGGCAGCTTATCAGCTCAAACGTTTCGGGGCATTGATCTACGTTGCGAACCTTGTGGGTGTATCACTCACAAGGGAGCTCAGCCCAATACTCACAGCTATTATAGTTTCAGGAAGAAGCGGCTCTTCCTTTGCTGCTGAGATTGGCTCGATGAAGGCTGCAGAGGAGATTGATGCCCTTATCAGCATGGGGATTAATCCTGTGCAATTTCTCGTTGTACCAAAGCTCATCGCACTTATGATTATACTTCCTGCCCTCACTGTTCTTTCTGACTGCATAGGGATTTTCGGTGGTTTCCTCCTCTCTGTAACAGCACTTGAACTCCATCCTTATAACTATTTCAGCCAGACTATTGAGGCACTGCTTGTTAAGGATATAGTAACAGGACTCATTAAGGCATGGGCCTTTGGTGTTATAATAACCATTGTTGGCGCCTATCAGGGATTTAAGGTTGAGGGAGGTGCTGAAGAGGTGGGAAGGCGAACAACCGCATCAGTAGTGGTATCAATTTTTCTTGTCATTCTCTTCGACCTCTTCTTCACAGCTCTCTTTTACTACTTTACATAGATGGAAAAGGCTATAGAGGTTACAGGACTTACGACCCATTATGATGAGAGGGAGATCCTTAAAAATCTCTCTTTTTCTATTTCGAAGGGGAATATAACCGTCATACTCGGTGGGAGCGGGTGCGGCAAAAGCACCTTATTGAAACACCTCATCGGTCTTTTAGAACCTACAAAGGGGAACATACGTATTAATGGAAAAGATATTACCGTAATGAAAGAGGAGGAATTAAATGAGATCAGGAAGAAGATAGGGATCTCCTTTCAGGGTGCGGCACTACTCAATTCCATGACCATTGCAGATAATGTAGCCATTCCTATACGTGAACATACCAAATTAAAGGAATCAACGATACAGATTATGGTACGTATGAAGCTTGACCTTGTCGGCCTCTCGGGGTTTGAAGACTTTTATCCCTCGCAGCTTTCTGGGGGAATGAAAAAGAGGGCTGGCATTGCACGTGCATTAGCACTGGACCCCGAACTGCTCTTTTTTGATGAGCCATCAGCAGGTCTTGATCCCGTGACTGCTGCTGGCATCGATGAGCTCATCCTGAAACTCAGGGATGTATTTAAAATTACTATCGTTGTGGTAACCCATGAACTTCCGAGTGTGTTTGCAGTTGCTGATTATGTTATTATGCTCGATAAAGGTGAGATAATATTTTCAGGTACCCTTGATGAATTACGGGCATCTGATAATCAGCGGATACGGATGTTTCTTGAGAGGAAACCAGAAAGCGTAACCTATTCACCTGATGATTATTTACAGATTATTGCAGGGGATTAAGGTGTGAAGAAATCAGCATATTTGAAAGAAGGGTTCAAGGCAGGCTTAATTATCATTGCCTCCCTTATTATCCTGAGCGGATTTATTATATTGATTGGTGGAAGCCAGTTTTTTGAAAAGTTTGACCACTACTATGTGAAGGTAATGAATGCAGCCGGTCTTGAAGTGGGTGCGCAGGTCAGACTTGGTGGTGTGAGGATTGGAAAAGTTCTGGACATTAAGGCCCCGAAGGGACCAGGAGAATTTGTTACTATAGAAATTGGCATAAAAAAGGAAACCACTCTATACGAAGGGACGAGGGCATACATCACACAGATAGGCTTTGTAGGAGATATCTATCTTTTGCTTTCTGTGGAAAACACATCTCATGAGAAGATCAACGTTGGAGGTATTATCCCCTCTGAGGAGCTTGTCCAATTCAGTCTGCTCATGAAAAAGCTTGACGGAATATCTCAGTCGCTGGACAGCCTGCTCAAAGATATAGCCAAGATTTTCAGCCCCAAGAATATAGAAGAAATCGAAAAACTCTTTGGAAACACAAATAGAGCAATAGTCTCCGGCTCATCTAACCTCGATAAAATCGCATCATCTCTCAAGAGCACCACTGATAAACTCGAACTCGTCCTCAACGAGATAGAGGAATTTGTGCGAGATAATAAGGGTGAGGTTTCGCAACTGATTAAAAGGGCAAGAGAAGACCTTGATAGAGCGGGAGATACGATTAAAACGATAGAAGAAGCTGCGAAGAGTATAGACAGGACATCACAATCCATGAATAAAGTTATCGACCTCCAGTCACAGAATCTCGACGGCCTTCTCAATAGTATGACTAAAACAACAGAAGAGCTGCAGATTTTTTTACAAGAGATAAAGAACAAACCGTGGAGCCTCTTTTACAAGGAAGGAAAAGGTGAATAAGATGCAAAAATATTTATTCATTATCCCATCTATTTTTCTTCTCTTCGCATGCACTATGCCAGAGACTAGGATTTATAGCATTTATGTACCTATGGAGAGAGATATATCTACTACGAAAACTAATGATTCGATTGCAATAGTTATCCATGCTCCACGGCATCTCACACAACAGTATATCGCCTATAGAAATTCGCCTTACCAGCTTGAAATTTCAAAGTATTCAAAGTGGGACGCTCCTCCAAGCGAGATAGTGAGAGATCGCTTTAAAGATTTCCTCACGAAAACGAATCTTTTTAAAGAAGTCCGAGTATCCAATACCATACCCAGAGATTTTTATTCACTCAAAATGAATTTGAGGAAATTTGAAAGGTATGATGAAGGGAATGAATCCTTTGGTGAACTTGTCTTTGACATTGACCTCTTTTCACCAGACTTCAAAGAGCTCTATCACAGTACTATCTTAAAAAAGGTAAAGCTCGATGACCGGAACTTTTTCAGCCTCGCAAAAGGGTTAAGTATTGCTCTTACAGAGGGGATAAACGAGGCCAGAGAAAGCATTATTAAATCTTTTAAACGTGATTAGTGTCATTATCCTTATCTTCATCAAAGGCTCTCAGGTATTCTTCAGGGATTTTTGGGAGCTGGCTCACTACCCACTTTTGAAGGCAATCAAGAGAACAAAAATCATAATCGTCAATTAATCCAATTCCCTTCCATTGCCTTACTAAAAGCCAGCCTTTTAATATTTCGCAACGTGCATCCTCTGGTGCAGTCTCTTCGTCAGAACATTCAGTGTATTCCACACGTTTCCCACAGAAATGGCATATTGCATAACTCTTCGACAATTGTATCTCCTTGTTTAAATCTACCATACTTTTAGTTTTTTGAATAGTGTGTCATAAATTCTGCAGGACACTGTCTGTTGAGGCTAGTGTGCTATCTCAAAAATAACTTTACTATTTCTGTCATTCCTGCGAAAGCAGGAATCCAGAAAAACAAAGACTGGATTCTCTACGAGTCGTAGACCGCAACAAGTGCGGAATGACACTACAAAAAGTGTAAAGAACTAATTGGGGCAGCACACTAGAGAAGGAGAACGTTTAGTTTCATATATGATATTGGTGCTTATGGTATCTTATACTATGATTAAACTATTTCCTCTTTCAATGTATACAATCATCAATGACGTAAAATGATAAAGACAGGTACATCAGGATTTTCCTTCCCTGACTGGAAAGGGACCGTGTATCCTGCAAGATTGTCAAATAAAGAGATGTTATCGTATTACGCTTATACTCTTAAATTTGATACGGTTGAGATCAATTTTACCTATTATACTCTTCCAAATCCAGGACATATGGAAATTATGAGTGACAAGGTTCCAGAAGACTTTGAATTTGTGGTAAAGGGGTATAAAGGAATAACCCATGATCCTTTTGACAACAGGCTCGAGACGCTCCCGACAAAAGAGGATATCGAAAGGAGTTTACATGCATTCTCTCATGCTCTTACTCCCTTGAGGAACTCAAATAAATTAGGTGCAGTGCTCTTTCAGTTCCCTGTCTTCTTCTCTTATAATCACAGGAACAGAGACTACATTTTATTTTGTAAAGACCAGCTTAAAGATAGTCAGTTAGTGATAGAATTCAGGAATAAAGACTGGGCAAGAGACGAAACGTTCTCTTTTCTGAGGGAGAATAATCTGGGTTGCTGTGCAGTAGATGAGCCAAAACTTCCAAGACTCATGCCCTTCATAAATGAGGTTACTTCCTCTTTTGGGTATATGAGGTTTCATGGGAGAAATCCACACTGGTTCAACTCACCTGTTTCCGAAAGATATAACTACTTTTACTCAGATGAAGAATTAAAAGAGTTCGTACCAGAAGCAGAGAAGATGAACTCAAAGGCACAGAAGGTCTACACTTTCTTTAACAATTGCCACGCTGGTTTTGCCTTAAGAAATGCCCTATCCTTTAAAAGGATGCTGGGCTCAGGCGGAAAGGATTTGGAAGGTATATTGCCCCATGACCGAGTTTCGGATAGTATCTTTGGGAAGTAGTTCAGAAGGTAATTGCTTTTTAATAGTGACAAAAGAGGAAAGTTTTTTTATAGACCTTGGTATAGGTTTTCGCGATCTTATGCGAAAGTTGAGATTTCTCAGGGTCTCTTCACTGCCATCCACAGTGTTACTCTCCCACGAGCATGGTGACCATACAACAGGCATCCGTACCTTTAGCAAAAAATTTCCAATTACTATTTACGCGAATGTCCCAACATTTAAAAATCTGAATAATGCTATTAAGAATATTAGAGTAGAGACAGAAATATTTACTACTGGTGAAGTTTTTCGGATAGGGAAGACGAAAATAAAATCATTTCCTGTGTACCATGACGCTGCTGAACCTGTTGGTTTTACCATTACGTACGGGAAGCATAAAATTGTGTATCTCATGGATTCCGGTAGGGTAGAGGACAAGAGCAAAAAAGAGATGGCTGATGCAGACTTAGTGATTATTGATTCGAACTATGATGATTTTTCTCTTCTTCAGGGAAAATATCCTGATACACTGAAGAAAAGAATTATGTGTTCTGGTCACCTCTCCAATGAGGTAGTAGGAAATATAATCCTTAACCATCCAAATCCGCAGACCGAGTTCTGGTTAGGACATCTCAGCAAAGAGCATAACAGTCCGGGACTGGCAAGCGTTACGGTAAATTATATTCTTAAATATGGAAAGGGTCAAAAAAGAAGATTTAAGATACTTCCAAGAAAAGGGATAGGACCTATCTGGGATCCTGCCGAAACAAGACAGCTCGAGTTTATGTATAAAAGTGGAACGCTATTGAGCCAGCCATAACAAATCATCATTTCTTCTCATTCAATTTATTGAGAATGCGTTTTATCAAAAAAGCGACACCGCCAAATGTTGCAAAAAAGAATCCATCTACGAATTTCTCGATAAATTTATCTTTTACTTTTCTTTTGCAATCCGGACATATTGTTGCATCCTTTGGGATCATCGCTTCGCAGTACCGACATTTCTTCTCTGACATAACTCCTCCTCACCCATAGTATTCATAAATCGAATAAATAAAAGGCAGGATATACTATTTGAAAAGGACAATGCTCATTTGGTTTGGGCTGCTTTGTAATAAGCTTTTCTCAGTCTGTTTATTTCTTCAATCACTTCCTTTTTTTTAACTAATCCCCTCTTCTCCAGAAGATTAATCAACGCCTCTTGAGTAAGGATATTTCTCCTCAGGAGACTTCTTCTTTCTTTTATATTGAGGTATCCTAACTTTTCTAATTCTTTAACCAAGAGTTTAAATTTTTTTTCAACTTTTTTTACTTGCTCTTCCAATCCGTTAAAATGTCCGGCTTGCTCTTCAATTTGTTGGTTGAGATTTATGAGCATATATAATATGTTTTTTGTGATGAGCGGGATGTTAAATTCTGAACCGTCTGATTTCTCATTTTCTTTAACAACGGCATCGCCTATTTCTGCCATTAATTTTTTAAATTCTTCTTTTTTTTCCATACAATTACCAATCTATTACTATTAATAATAAATATCAATAATCAAGGTAGATCCTCTGTGCTCTGATTCCCGGTTTCAGGTTCAGAAAAGAGAAATGGTTTGTACATGACAATGCGGTTTCTCCCTTCTGACTTTGCCTGATAAAGGGCTTTATCTACTAAGTTGATTACCTTTGGGATAGAGTCTCCATCTGTGGGAAAACTCGCAATGCCTCCGCTTATCGATACACAGCCGAGCAGTTGTTTCTCTCTATGTGGAAAAGGATGATTGGCAACTTTTTCTCTGAGTCGTTCAGCATAGACAAAGGCATCCTCTTTTGATATCCCCGGGAGCATGATTATGAACTCTTCACCCCCATATCTCACGATAATTGAGTTTTTCCTTGTAACCTCACGAACAAGTAAACTCAGTTCTTTTAAAAGACTGTCGCCTTCGTCATGGCCGTTTGTGTCGTTATAGTGTTTAAAATTATCTATATCGAAAAGAAAGATGGAGATAGGGCTCCCATCACTTATGGATTTTTCCACAAAGTTCTGAGCCATGTGGAAGAAATAATTGCGGTTGTATAGTCCTGTCAATGGGTCAGTGTTTGCCCTCTGCTTTGCCTCTCCGAGTAAAAAATGGTTGAGAAGTACCACGCCTGCTATATCAGCGATCATCTTTATAAGATTACTTTCATTTCCAATGGGGTCTTTGACTTGTCCAATGCCAATGGCTCCAAGCAAGCGTTCCTTGAAGTTAATCGGAACTGCCATCCAGAGCGGTGAGTTGTCATGGTGGTCGTCCTTCCGTACTATGTATCTTTTATCAAGATGCTCCCTTCGCCTGACCATCCGATCCTGAGCTGCCATGCCCACCAACCCTTCTCCGAGAGCA
>Ga0315284_10007099_pt1 | contig 15977 bp, 17 predicted proteins | sample YL17G09_16_MG_FD_203696 | JGI IMG/M metagenome (GOLD analysis project Ga0315284, IMG submission 203696) | Sediment microbial communities from Yellowstone Lake, YNP, Wyoming, USA - YL17G09_16 | ecosystem: Environmental > Aquatic > Freshwater > Lake > Sediment | place: USA: Wyoming | collected... | reverse complement strand
GGCCGACGCCGCCGCCGCCCTCGCGCTCGCCGCCGAGGCCGCCGCCGCCGCCGCGGCCTCGACCTCCTCCCTGAGCGGAGGGGAGTCGGTCGACCTCTCCGACCTCCCGCGCTCCTCCACGGGCATCGAGGAGGTCTCCGCCTCGGGCGCGCTGCTCGAGGAGGGCTGGGCCGCGGTGGCCTCGCGCTGGCCGGCCGCCGACGGCGCCGCCGACGGCGACGGCGGCGGCGACGGCGACGGCGCGGCGCCGCCGGGCCTCCCCCCCCGGGGCTCGAGCCCGGGCGCGAGCACGGGCGCTCCCGGCGGCGGCGAGTGGCTCGTCTTCGAGGTGCGCGACACGGGCTGCGGCATCCCGGCCCGGTGCCTGCGGAGCCTGTTCCGCGCCTTCGACCAGGGCGACGGCGACGGCGACGGAGGCGGCGGCGGCGCAGGAGGAGGCTCCTCCGCCGCGGCCGCCGCCGCCGCCGAGGCCGCCCACGCCCAGGCCCGCGCGCGCGGCGGCACCGGCCTTGGCCTCGCAATCGTGCGCACGCAGGTGAGGCAGGCCTTCGGCGGGCAGGTCGGCGCGATGTCGAAGGAGAAGCGCGGGTCCGTCTTCTGGTTCAGCGTCCCTCTGGCGAGGCTGCCAGAGTGGGACGAGGACCCCGGAGCCGCCGATCCCGCCGCTGCTCGTGCCGCAGAAGAGGCTGCCTCTCCCTCTGCGGCGAGCACCGCGAGCGCCGCGGCCGCGGCGGCGGCGGCGGCGGCGGCGGAGCGGCCGCCGTCACCGCCGCCGGCGCTGCGGAGGACAGCCAGCTGGGGCTCCCGCGACGCCTTCAGCGACGGGCACATGCGGCCCCTCCCGCCCTCGCTCTCGGCCGTCGGAGGCGCAGGAGGGGGGGCCGGAGGGGACGGCGCCTCCGGGCAGCAGCAGCAGCAGCAGCAGCAGCAGCAGCAGCAGCGGCAGCGGCAGCAGCGAAGGGCCTCGGACGCGACGGCCGACGCTTCCCCCGCGGGCTCGTCGGTGGCCGACCTTGGCGCCGCCGCCGCCGCCGCCGCCGCCGCTGGGGCTGCCTCCGCGGCTCCCTCCGCCGCCGCCTCGGCTCCCGCTCCCGCTCCGGCCTCCTCCTCCTCCTCCTCCTCCTCCGCCGCCGCCGCCGCCGCCCTCCCCTCGGCCCTCACGGCCAGGGACTGGGCCGCGACGAGCAGGAGGGCGGACACGAGCAGGGCGATCGCGATGACCGCGGCCCGGGGGCCCCCCTCCCCCGCCGCCTCGGCCGCCGCGGGCTCTGCTGCTGCTGCTGCGGCGGCGGCGGCGGCAGCGACCCCGCACCTCCGCAGCACGGGCTACTACGCGCGGAGCAGCGGGAGGGCCGCGCGGCGCTCGATGTCCGCCGCCAACCTGGGCGCCGCCGACCGCGCCGCGAGGGCGCGCGCGGCCGAGGCGGCGGGCGCCTTCGCCGCCGCCGCCGCCTCCGCGGCTCCTCCGAGGGCCTCGAGCTCCGCAGCCGGCGCGGCCGTCTCTGTCCCGGTCTGCCTTTCCGGCGGCGAGGGGTGCGTCGCCGGCGCCGGGGGAGGCGGGGCGGGGGGCCTCCGGGGGAGGCGGGGGCCGGCCGGCGGGCGCTCGTCGGCCGACGCCGCGTCGGCGGGGATGGGGCCCCCCGGGTCTGCCGAGGACTCGAGCGCCGCGGCCGCCGCGGTGGCTGCGATCATCGCCGCGGCGGCGGCGGACGCCGCTGCCGCGGAAGGGGAGGCGAAGGCGAAGAGGGAGGAGGAGGAGAAGGGCGAGAACGGGAGGAGCGCTGCTGCCTCCTCTCTGGCTCCTCCTCCTGCGACGCCGGCGCCGACTCCCTCCGTCCCAGAGGGCGATGCTCACCAGCAGCAGACGGACGAGGAGGACACCTTGGCCCCGCTGCAGTTCACCAGGAGGCACTTCCGTCCCAGCAACGAGGCCGGTGCCGGCAGCGGCGACGCCGCCCTCCAGCCCTCGTCGTCGACGTCGGCGGCGTCGGCGGCGGGCAATCCCCGGCCGTTCCGCTCCGTGCGCCCATCGATGGAGGAGCGCCGCCGCAAGCTCGACGCCAGCGTCCTCGCGGGACGGTCCGTCCTCGTCGTCGACGACAATCCGTTGAACCGCACGATCGCCTCCAAGCTGGCCACGACGCTGGGCCTGCGCGTGACGAGCGTGGCGAGCGGCGAGGAGGCGGTCGAGGCGGTGGTCGCGGCCGCGGCCGAGGCTGCTGCCGCCGCTGCTGCTGCTGCTGCTGCGGCGGATGAGGCCGCGAATTCTTCTTTGGACTCCGCTGCTCCGGCGGTGACGACGCGCCATATGAACCAGTTTGATGCCGTCTTGATGGATATGTGCGTTTTCTTTTTAGTTCACGGTTTTGCGTCACAGAAGAAGAGGAGAGATAGAAAAGAGAGAGAGAGACTTTTTTCTCTCACGAAAAGAATAAAAAAAAATCCAAAATCTTCAAAAACATTTTCAGGCGCATGCCGGGAATCGGCGGCGTCGAGGCCACGCGCCAGCTCCGCGCCCTCGGCCACGCTGTGCCCATAGTCGCGCTCACGGCCAACGCCTCGGAGCGCGACCGCGACGAGTGCATGGAGGCCAATTTCGACGGGTTCCTGTCCAAGCCGGTTACCAGGGATCGACTAGCGGAGGCGTTGGTGCTGGCCATCAGCGGGAGGGCGCGGTTTCAGGACGAGGTCGTCGTGTACGGGTCGGGGGCGATAGGTATGGGGCTCGGGTTTTGAAAAGAAAGCGAAGGAGGAAAAGAGAGAAAGGTCGGAAGAGAAAGATATTTAGAAGGTCTTTCACTTTCCGAGAAATGAAGAAAAAAACGAGACTCTTCTCCTCTTTCTTCCGCTTCTTCATTCTCCCTTCTCTCTCTCTCGTTCTTCATCAATTATAGATTGTCAAAGGAATATAAGTAAACGATTTATCACACGCACGCACAAACAAAAAAATGGGGGGGGGGAAAACGTTTTTTTTCTTTCTCGGAAAAAACAAGAAACAAAAAGACTTAAACTCTCTCGCATTCTCTTGTCTCTCTCTTCCTCTCCCTTTCAAGCCTTCTGCTGGATCTTCTCCGCGCCGCCCTTGGAGCTCTCCCCGCCCGCAGCGTACGGCACGAACGCCGGCCTCGGCCTCAGGCCCAGGGCCGCGAACATCGCGTCGTCATCCTCGCGGTCGGCGTTCTTCGTCGTCAGCAGCTTGTCGCCGTCGAAGATGGAGTTGGCTCCCGCCAGGAAGGCGAGGGCCTGGTCGCCGAGGCCGAGCTCCTTGCGGCCGGCAGAGAGGCGGACGACAGAGCGGGGCATGAGGATGCGGGCGGTGGCGACGCACCTGGATTTTTTTCCCCAGCGAAAGGGGTTGAAAGGGGTGAGTTTTTCCCTTTTTGATGAAGAAGAAGAAGAAGAAAGAAACCCGATAAAAAAACTCTCTTCTTCTTCTCACCTGACCAGGTCCATCGCCTTGGGCGCCTGCGCCGCCCCGCTCTCTGCCAGCGGTGTCCCCTCCACGGCGACCAGCGCGTTGATCGGCACCGACTCCGGGTGCTCCGGGAGCGTCGCGAGCGTCTGAAGCAATCCAACCCGATCTTTGTCGCCCTCGCCCAGGCCGATGATCCCGCCCGCGCAGACCGAGACGCCGGCGTCGCGCACGGCGGCGAGCGTGTTGAGCCTGTCCTGGTAGACGCGCGTGGTCGAGACCTTGCCGTAGTATTCGGGGCTCGTGTCGAGGTTGTGGTTGTAGGCGGTCAGGCCGGCCGTGCGGAGGTCGCGAGCCTTGGGAGTTTTTTTGTTGTTGAAAGTTTTTCGAGGTGAGTTCTTTCCTTCTTTCGAAAAGCGCGCACCCCTTCTCTCTGTCTACTCTCTCTCTCTCTGTCTACTCTCTCTCTCTCTACTCTCCTCTCTTTCTTCCTCTCCTCTCCTATCTTTCTCCCACTCTCACCTGCTCCGGCGTCAGCATCCCCAGCGTCGTGCAGACCTCCATCCCCAGTCCCCGGATCTTGGTCACCATCTCGAGCACCCTCGACCACTGCCGCGGCCCGACCTGCGAGGGGCCCCTCCACGCGGCGCCCATGCAGAACCGCGTGGATCCCGACTGGGCGGCCCTGACGGCGGCCTCGTAGACCTCGTCGAGCTCCATCAGCTTCTCGGCCTTCAGGTCGACGTTCTTGTGGTGCGAGCTCTGCGAGCAGTAGCCGCAGTCCTCGGGGCACCCGCCCGTCTTGATCGACAGCAGCGTGCATCGCTGGACCATCGAGGGCTCGTTGTGCATCCGGTGCGCGCTCGCGGCGGCGAAGATGAGGTCGAGGAGCGGGGTCTCGTAGACCTCGGTGACCTCGGCGCGGCTATTGGTTGTGGCGTTTTTTTTTTGGGGGTGGGGGTGGGGGGAGGAGAGAGAAGGGTGAGAGGAGGTCGAGTTGTCGCGGAAAAGATGATCGAAGGTTCACATGCCCATCGTTGTTCGCTTTTTTTTCTCTCTCGCTCCCTTTCGCTCCCGCTCCTCCCGATTCGAGCCCGGCGACATCGTCTCCGCCTCGAATGCGCGTGCCGGGCGCGAGAGAAAGTTGGTGCATGGGCCCACAGAGAGCTCGCGTGCTCACTCGAAGAAAAAGCTAGCCGCAAGCTCTTCTTTCGACGGCCGCCGCAAGCTCGCTCTCGCGTGCTCGCTCGTTCCATCCCGGCCCTCTCTCGTCCTCGCTCGCTCGCCTGCAAGCGTCCCCAAACAACCCCCTTTCCTGAATCTGCTCACACAAATCAAAAACACCGGATACTCACGTCCAGTCGTTGCGGACCACGCCCAGCTCTCGCAGCCAGCGCGGACCGCTGCTGCTGCTGTTTTCCTCGCTGTGGTGATGCGACGACGACTCGCCGTCCGATTCTGCCACCGCGGGCATCGACGCCGTGCCCCTGCGAACGGCGTTGGCGGAAGCGGCGCCGGTGGCCTGCGCCGCCGCCGAGGAAGAAGAGGCCAGGGTGCTGTGCGCGCGGGAGAGCGCCGCGAGGACACCCCTGGCGAGGAGGGAAAAGGACATGGTTGAAAACTTTTTTCTACCGCTTCACCCTGAAGAACGTGACGAGAGTGGAGGAGGAAGCGAGTCAGTGTCGTACGCCGCCGCCACACTTTCCTCCTCAAAGAAGCGCCCTCTTCCCCTCTACCGCCGGCCCTCTCTGAGGCCTGCATTGCACCCTCCGTCTTCGACTCGTGCTCGCTCCCGTTCGTTCCTCATCCCCCCGGGCACGAAGGGCGTGAATCGGAGTGGAATCCGATAGATAGAGCGCTGAAGAGAGAGCAAGGTTTTTTTTCGATTGAAAAAAAAAGCCGTCGCCTTGTCTCTTCTTGTTAGCAGCCATTGGAACTCTTTGGGCCCTTTTCTCCGGTGTCGCCCTTCGGTCTCTTCGCTTCGACCCCAAGGCAGCATAGAAAATACTGAACCGCTCGCAGAGGGATTAAAAAGCGGAGCTCACCCTCCCTGACCTCTCTGTATTCGGTCTTCAAAAAAGGCCAACCGAGAGAGAGAAAGGGAATCGCGGCGGAACAACACACAATGTCGCTCGTCGCCTCTCTTGTTCACCACCTCCCTCCGCTGACTGGCGGCGGCTTCTGGGCAGCGTTCGCGCAGGTCGCCCTGGTCTACTACGGCTTCGCCGCGGCGATCCACTGGCTCATCCCGGGGCTCTTTGAGGTCGAGAGCGTGCAAGTCGGGGAGCGGCGGCCGGGGCAGGTCAGGAGGGAGGCGCTGCTGTCGATAGGTGAGAGAGAAGGTTTTCGAGTTTTTTTTCCAACGTTGTTCGACCTCACTTGCGCGTCGTCTTCCGACCTCGACCTTCTTCTTCCGTCGTTTTCACACCTCTTCCTCTCCTCCTCTTGTGTGAAAGAGAGCAAACGCGCGCGCTTGGAAAACGCGCGCGAGTTTGCCGAATTCATTTTTTGACCAGAGAGGAGAAGTCGAAAAAGTAAAAACTAAAAGAAACCCCGACCTCGACCCGACTTTCAAAACGACCCCCCCCCCCAAAAAAAAAACTTCAAAAAAGGCCCGATCGCCGTCAAGGCCCTCGTCTTCACCGTCGTCGAGGCCCTCTCCCGAAAGCCGGGCCTCACCAGGCTATACTCGGGCCGCATCGAGGGGGTGACGGGGTGGGCGTACGCCCTCTGCACGGTCGCCGCGCTCGACGCGCTGCACGACGCCTGGTTCTATTTCACGCACCGCCTGCTCCACTCCAGGGCCCTCTACAGGGGGGTGCACTCGCTGCACCACGAGTCCACGGTGCCCTCGGCGTTCACGGGCTACGCGTTCCACCCGTTCGAGGGCGCGCTCGTCTTCGCCAACGAGATCCTGGTCACCTTCCTGTTCCCGATCCACTCGGGGCTGCACCGGTGCTACCACCTGTGGACGACGGTGATCCACAACGGGGGCCACGCCGGGTACGAGATCGCGCCGTTCATTCCGAGCCTGGCTGCGGCGGTGGCGTCGGTGGTCGAGGGGGCGGCGGCGGTGATGGGGAGGGTCGCGGCGCTTTCTCCGTCGTCGTCGAAGGGCGGCCCCTCCTCTTCCTCCTCGGAAGCGGCGGCCCGCGCCGCGGGCGAGGCCTCCAAAAGGGCCAGGGCCGCGCTCAACACGGTCCGCCACCACGACATGCACCACCGCTTCCCCTTTGCGCACTTTAGCCTCTACTTCACGCACTGGGACAGGCTGCTGGGCACGGAGCACGCCGGGTACAGGGCGGCGGTGGAGGCGCACTTTGCGCCGAAAACGGCGGCAGCGGCGGAGGTTGGGAAGCAGGATGCGGAGGCGAAGACGACGGCGAGGGAGGCCGCTTTCGTTGCTGCCTCCGCTTCTGCTTCCGAAACGGAAGGGCCCTCCTCGACGGCGTCGACGACTAAGGGCGGCCTCGAGAGGCTCGCGAGCGCGATGGAGGAGTACGCGCTGCTGTCGCAGAGGAAGCAGCGGCGGCGGCAGCAGCAGCAGCGGAACGGGAGGAAGGGCGTCCAGAGCAGCGGCGACGGCGCGAAGAGCTCTCCCGCTGCTTCTGCTGCTGCTGCTCGCCGCCCGCGGTCTCCGGGAATCGGCGCTTGGAGGCCCACGGGCAGCACGGAAGAAACAGAGATCTCTCAGCAGCAGCAGCAGCAGCAGCGGAGGAGCAGCAGGCTCGCCCGGGCTGCTTGAGAGAAGGCCGAGACGACGGGAGAGACAACCTCGAGAGGACCCCCGGAGGGGGAAAAAAAACGCAACACCTAAAAAAATTGCCTTGCACCCACCAACACTTGCCAATTCTTTCACTTGCCTTGAATGTTTCTCTAGTATCCACCTCTGTGCGGAGCGGTGACTCCGAGCGCGCTCTTTCCATCATTTTGCAGTTGTCCCTTGTTCCCTTGTTATTTCTGAAAAATGAACCAGTTTTTTCTTCTTCCGAGAAAGAAAAGAAGAAAAGAAATCCGAGAATCTCGGACGCCTGCTCCGAGAAGGTGTTGATTCCACTGTTTTCCGCCGAGAGAGAACCATCTTTCAAGGTTTTCTCTTCCCTCTTCTCGCTCTCTTTCGCTCCCGCTTCTTCCCCATGCGCTCCGCCTTCTTCGTGGCAGCCTCCACGGGAGCGTTCCCGACGCCGCGAAGGAGGACCGGCTCGTCGCCGTCGTCCCATTCGGCAGCAGCAGCGGTGCCCTCTTCTTCATCGGCTGCGTCGTTTGCTTCCTCCTCGACCGTCGCCGCCGTGCGACACCTCGACGAGTACCGCCGCAACGTCGGCATCTGCCTGGTGAACGCTTCGGGCAAGGTGTTCGCGGCAAGGTGCGCGTGTGTTGGGGATAAATGCCTGGCGGACGCGCCGGGCAGGGTGTTCGCGGCAAGGGTGCGCGTGTGGTGGGGGAAAAAGAAACCAACTTTTGAGAGGGAAAAGAAGGAAAACGTGATGCTCATCGAACTCGCCGACGAGGGCGTTTTGTCTCTTGTTCTTCTCTCTCTCCTCTTTCAAAAAAAACTCCTCCAGGCGCATTGACGACACTCACGGCTCGTGGCAGATGCCTCAGGTACGGGACAAAGAAGATAAAAACTCTTCGCCAGAGCGAGAGAGAGAGAGAGACGAATCGAATGGAGAGAAAGGCGACGTCGTCGCAACCTCAAAACCTCGACCGTCCGAAACTCTCAAATTAATTAAAAATACTCAACACCAAACTCAACACCACCACCACCACGCAGGGAGGCATCGACCACCTCGAGAACCCGCTCGCCGCCGCCGCCCGCGAGCTCCGCGAGGAGACGGGAATCGTCTCGGCCCGCGTCGTGGCCATCTCCCGCTGCTGGCACGCCCACGACGCCCCGACGCGCGTCGCGGACCCGACTCGCCCGGGCGCGCTCCTCTCGTTCAGGGGCCAGACGCAAAAGTGGGTCCTGATGCTTTACTACGGCGACGAGACCGAGGAGATCGACCTGGGCCCCGAGGCTACGCGGGAGTTTAGCGAGTGGGGGTGGAGGGTGAGAAGATGCCTTTTTCTTCCCGCCTTCTGAGAGGAGAGAGAGAGAGAGAGAGAGAGAAGAGAGAGAGAGAGAGAGAGAGAAAAGGAATCTCAACTCACCTTGTTTTTCCCTCGAAAAAAACAATAATAATCAGGATTTGGCCGAGGTCGCAGCCAACGTCGTCCCCTTCAAGAGGCGGGCCTACGAGGCCGTCGCGCGCGAGTTCGGGCCCGTCATCTCCGCGAGGGCGAGGAGCGGGGGCCCGGGGGAGGGGCGGGAGGGGCAGGACGACGAGGGCCGCCGCCTCGTCGGGTGGTGGGGCCTCTCTCACCCCGCTCAGATCTCTCGCGCCGCTCAGATTGGCGGCGGCCATCAGAAGGTTCGGAGGGGGCCGTCGGGAGGCTCGGCGCGCCTCCTCCAAAGCCAGATCCTCCCGGCGAGCGGGGTGGCGATGGAGGTGAAGGGGAAACAGCAGCAGCAGCAGCGGGAGAGGCAGCGGTGAAACGATTGGATGATGGTCCGACCTCGTTGAAAAAGTTAATTTGTTTGAGAAGATAAAAAAACTCTTTCCTCCTTTCTTGTTCAAAACTCCCCCCATTCTTAGCTATCTCTTTCTCGAAATAGAGACAGAGAAAGAAAAGGAAACATACCAAAACGGAAGAAATGAAAGCGTACGTAATGTAAAACAACGAAAAACAATTAAAGGAAGGTGGGTTGCCTCATCATAAGACGAAAAGAAAGAGGTCGAGAAAACGAGTAGGGCACGAAACACTTTTTTCCCCCTAAGAAATTCTGAGGAAAGCGAAGAAGAAAAATCTTTTTCTTTGCCTCGCGCGGAGGCACACGATTCTTTCACGGCGCTCGCGAGCGCCCGCGCGGGGCGCAGGAGGACGCCGAGCGCGCCAAGAGGGTCTACAAGAGCGCCCTGGGGATGCACGATAGGGCCTTTGAGGTCGCCAAGAGGGCGAAGACGTCGTTCGTGGCGGCCACCGCGGAGATCGAGAGGAAGAAGGCGAAGGTTTACGGGCTGCTGGGGGCGACGGGCGGGCGGTGAGAACGCGGAGAAACTTTTTTGTTTCGGAGTTTTTTTTTTCTTTTTACAGCAAGCAAAAGAAAAGCAAAAGCAAAAGTTCGCCGTCACTCGTCGAGCGCCTCCAGCAAGACCCTCTGCAGGCCCCTCCCGACTCCGACGGCGCTCACGGGCGTGATCATCAGGTAGACGACGTCCCCGAGGGGCCGGGCGTAGACCCCCTTGCGGCGGAGCGAGGCGGCGACGAGGGCGGAGGCCGTCGCCGTGTAGCTCCCCTTCTTCTTTTCGGGCCCTTGCTCGCTCCCTCCTCGCCCTCCCTCTCGCCCTCCCTCCCGATCCCTCAGCTCCACGGCCAGCACCGTCCCGATCGCGTGCGCCCTCCGCACCCTGCCGTGGCCCGCGAGCCGCTCCAGCAGCTCCTGGTCCCACAGAGGCAGCAGGCGACCGCAGCCGGGGCCGCCGGCGGCGCACTTTGGGTCCGAGACGCACGAAGAAGAAGAAGAAGGAGAAGAAGAAGAAGAGGAAGAAGACGAAGGCGAGGTCGAAGGAGGGGAAGAGCAAGAGGCCCCGGCCCCCTCCTTTCCGGGGAGGGGAGGCGGCGGCGGCGGCGAGCAGACCGACGGGTTGAGCCTCGGGTCCGAGAGCATCCTCAGGCTCTCGCAGGCGGCGGCGCAGCCGACAGCGTGCGCGCTGTAGCTGTGCCCGTGCAGCAGCGCCCCGGCCTTGCCCCCCTCGGCGAACGCCTCGAACACCCGCTCCGTCGCCAGCGTCGCCGCGAGCGGGACCGTCCCCCCGGTCAGCAGCTTGGCGAAGCAGGCCACGTCGGGCTCGACGCCCAGCAGCTCGCAGCCCGAGACGGCCCCGAGGCGCCACAGCCCCGAGAATACCTCGTCGGCGACGACGGGGATCCCGAGGTCGCGCGCGGCGTCGCAGAGCGCGAGCTGGAACGCCGGGTCCACGAGGCGCATCCCGCCCGCGCCCTGGAGGCACGGCTCGAAGAGCAGCGCGCCGATGATCGGAGGAGGGGGAGCCGGGGACGAAGCGGAGGCGGGAGGCGGCGGCGGCAGCGCCTCGAACGCCTCGATCCTGCGGAGGATGTGCCTCTTGTACCTCGCCCGCAGGCCCTCGCAGCCGCCGCTCCCGGCCCCCCCTCCCCCTCCCACGGCCCCGCCCCCGCTCCCGCCTCCGCCGCGGAGCCTCTTGCGCGAGAAGAGCGCCGCGAGGCCTCCCCTCCCGACCTCGTCGACGACGCGGCCCTTGCTGCGCGAGACGTCGCCGTCGTCGCAGCCGCTCGGAGGAGGGGAGGGGGGCGAGGAAGGGGGCTCGCCCTCGCCGCTCTCCAGCCACCGCACCCGCCACTCGCCGCCCGCCTCCATCCCGCAGGTCGGCGGCTCGAGGAACAGCCCGCGGCCTGTGTACCACGGGGTCTGCGCCTCGCCGTTGAAGACGCTGGGCTCGGTGGCGTCCATCGCGCCCAGGGTGTCGCCGTGGTAGCCTCCGGAGAGGGCGAGGAGGACGACCGGGGGAGGGGGCGAGGGAGAGGTCGGAGGGGAGGGAGGAGGGGAAGGAGGAGCCGCTGCTGCTGCTGCTGCTGCTCTCGCTTTCGCCTTTTCCTCTCTAGCCCTGATCCTCTCGGCGCGGCTCTTTCGGGACGCCCGGAAGGCCATCTTGAGCCCGACTTCGACGGCGGTGGAGCTAGTTTTGAGAAAGGAGAGAGAGAGAGAGAGAGAGAGAGAGAGAGAGAGAGAGAGAGAGAGAGAGAGAGAGAGAGAGAGAGAGAGAGAGAGAGAGAGAGAGGATACTGTGAGCAAAGGAAAAAAAGAAAAGAGAGAGAAAGAAAGCCAATCATGAGGGGGAAAAAAAGGCCCCTCCCCCCACCCCCCGAAAAAAAAAACGAAAAAAAATCTCACCCGTCGTCCGACCAGAACACGCGGCTCGCCCACCCCCTCCCGGGCCCCCCCTCCCCCAGGAGCAGCTTCGCGGCCCTGACCCCGGGCTCATGGGCCGCCTCAGGGTGGATCACGTGGCCGTAGCGCGCCGCGGAGGCGGCGAGGCTGCGCGCGAGCCTCGCGGAGGCGGCGGGGTCGGCGCCCGCGGCGCCCTGCGTCCACCAAGACGCGCACGCGTCGTACAAGGGGGCCAGCTCGAGCCCTCTGCCTCCTCCTCCTCCCGCCCCCGCCCCCGCTGCCGCTCCCGCAGCCGCCGCTTCCTGCTCCTGCCTGACAGAGATCAAGTGCTCGCCGGCGCGGGAGTCTATGGCGAGGACCGACGAGGCGGGGTCGCGCCCGAGGTCGGCGTGCTGCGTGAAGGGCCACCAGAACACCGCCGCGGCGTCCGAGGCCAGCGCGCGCAGCTCCCGCAGCCTCGCCGCGTGGGAGTTGTCGACGAGCCTGAGCAGGGAGAGGAGTCCGGGGGAGGCTTCGCGGAGCCAGGCGGCCAGGGCGGGGTCGGGGGGGCGCGGGAAGGGAGCGGAGGGAGAGAGAGGAGAGGGGGAAGAGGAAGAAGGAAGAGGAGGCGGCGGGCACGCACGGGGCAGGACGACGAGGGGCACTCCCAGCGCCCCCAAATGCTCCTCCAGGGCCTCGACGTGCCCCGCGGGGATCCTCGCTCCTCCTCCCTCGCCTCCTCTCGAAAGCTCTCCGGAGTTGTTCTCCCCGGCGAGGACGACGGCGGCCACGGGCGCGCCGTGCCCGCGAGAGACGAGCGCCTCCGCCGCCGCCAGCGTCGCTGAGACGCCGCCCAGCCGCGGGGAGGCCACGAGCAGCGGGGGGAGGCGCAGGGAGCGCCACGCGTCCGCCTGCAGGCTTCCCGAGGGGCTTGGGGAGAGCGGTCCCCCCGCGGTCTCCGCGAGGACCAGGGAGTCGAAGAGGGGAGGAGGGGGAAGAGGACAAGAAGAAGACGGGGGCGCGGCTTCGGCGGCGGTGGCAGAAGCGCCGAAGCTCTCGCTCCTCAGAAACTGCTCCTCCCAGGCGCCGATCTCGCGGGCGAGCTCTCGAGCGAGCTCCGCGTCGGAGACCCCCCTCCCCTCGAGGGCGACGGCGGCGTGCGGCGAGGCCGGGAGCCTCCACGCGTGCTGCGTCACCGCCCTGCGGAGAGAAGAGAGAGAGGAATCTGCGTCTGAATTCGGGCTCGAACGACTGTCGCCTCCTCCTCCTCTCGAGGCCGCTGCTGCTGTTTTTGCCTCGGAGGCGTGCCTCCCGTGCACCAGCTGGAACGCAGAATCTGCCGCTCCCGCTGCTTTTCCTGCTGCGGACGCCGCAGCCTCCGCAGCCGCCGCCGCCGCTCCGGCAACGACCGCGGCGTCGTCGTCGGCCGGGAAGCCGGTCTGCACGGGCTTGACGAAGAGCACCCCGCGCCTGCCCCCCCGCGCCCCCCCTCCCGCGGAGACGGCCGCGGCGGCGAGCCCCGCCGAGACGAGCGTCTTGCCGACGCCCGTGTCGGCTCCCCAGACGGCGAGCGTTGGGGAGCGGAGCGGGAGGCCGGGAGGGGGAGCGGAGGGAGAGGGGGCTGAGGCGCCGTTTCTCGCGGGGGCGGCGGCGACGGCGGCGCCTCGCGGCGGCCACGGCGACGACGAAGAGGAGAACCTGCGAGCGGCAAAGACGGCCAGGGCGGCGGTGGCGGCGCCGCTGCTGCTTCCCTCGGCCCGGCCGCGGGCGGCGAGCAGCAGCAGGCCCGTCAGCCTGGACGGAGCAGAGAGAGTCGAGGAGGTCGAGGTTGAGGCCGCAACGGCGGCGGTGGCGGCGGCGGCGGCGACGGCGACCGAGGCGTTCCGCATCGGAATTGAAGGAAAGACCAAAACTGGTGCTCCTCAATATTTTCCCGTCACGCTCGCCGAGAGGTCAAGAAGAGGAAGAGAATATCCGCGTGCTGCGATGCGAAACGATAAAAACCTTTACGAGGTCACGGCCCGGGATAAATCCTTTGGAATGAAAACTCTCGAACAGATCGGTTTTTGACTGAATACGTTCGATGTCAGCGGAAAAAAAATAGTCGGGCGGCTCTGCTCGCACTCAGGAAAAAATCGTCTCTCTTTCTCTTCCAGGCGATAAAATGTCCCTCCCGGGCCCCTGGGACAGCTGGCTCTCCGATTCTATCGGCGAGCTCGAGCGCGGGTCCCGCCTGCGGGAGCTCCGGCCCGTCTCGCCGGCGCACGCGGACGCCACGCGAGTCTCTATCGACGCGGCGACGCTCGCGGCTTGGAGGCGGGCGACGACGATGCATGCTGATGGCGGTGGTGCATCGTCGGCGCCTCGCGGCGGCTCGAGCTCGCCGCACTCCGATCCTCCCTCTTTGCGGCACGAGAGGGGATTGGTGTCGGCGTCGATCAGCGGGAGGAGGACGGGCTTGGCGCCCAACCCGACAGCAGTCGCGGTGGCCGATGGTTCGTCGTTTCAGCCGCCGTCGTCGTCGTTTCCGTCGTTTCCGTCGTCGCCGTCGCCGCCCCCTCCTTCTTCAACCCCGACCACGACCCTCACCCTCTTCTCCACCAACGACTACCTCGGTCTCTCCACGCACCCGTGCGTCCGCGCCGCGGCGGCGCGCGCCGCGGCCTCGCTCGGCTGCGGTCCCAGGGCCTCGGCGCTCGTGCCGGGGGCGTACACGACGATGCATAGGGAGCTCGAGCGCTCCCTCGCGCGGCTCAAGGGGACGGAGGACGCGCTCCTCTTCCCGACGGGCTTCGCCGCCAACGCCGCGGCAATGGCCGCGCTCTGCGGAAGTACAGGCGGGGGAAAGGGCGGGGAGAAAGATCTCGTAGTGGTCTTCAGCGACGAGCTCAACCACGCGTCGATCGTCGACGGCGCGCGGCTCGCAGCCCGGGGCGGCAACGGCATCGGTTCTTCTTCTTCTTCTTCTCCTCGCGTAAAAATCGTAATCTATCCGCACAAGGACTCGCGTTTTCTCGACGCGGCGCTGTCCGACGAGACGCTCGTACCCAGGGGCGCGAGGACGCTCGTCGTCACCGACTCGCTCTTCTCGATGGACGGCGACGTCGCCGACCTGCGATCGCTCGCGCAATTGCGAAGAAAGCACGGCTTCTTATTAGTCATAGACGAGGCGCACGCGACGCTCGTCCTGGGTCCTCGCGGAGGGGGCGCGGCAGAGGCCCTGGGCGTGCCAGCTGGCGAGGTCGATGTCCACGTGGGGACGCTGTCCAAGGCCTTTGGCGCGCATGGGGGGTTTGTCGCATGCTCCGGCCGCGCGCGCAGCCTGCTGCTCAACGCCGGCAGGCCGTTCGCGTTCTCGACGGCGCTCCCCGCCCCGGCGGTCGCGGCGGCGCTCGCGGCGCTGGCGGTCGCCGGAGGAGAGGAGGGGGGCCGCGAGGGGCCGCGGCTGCGCGCGAGGGTCTGGTCGCACGCGCGCAGGCTGGGCCGCGCGCTCGGCGTCGAGGTCTCGTCGCCGATCGTGCCGCTCGTGCTCGGCGGCGAGCGCGAGGCCCTGGCCGCGAGCGGCTTCCTGCTCGAGAGGGGGCTGCACGTCCCCGCGATCCGGCCCCCCACGGTGCCGAGGGGCACCTCCAGGCTGCGGGTGTCGCTGTCGGCGGCGCACAGCGACGAGGACGTCGGGAGGCTGATCGACGCTCTCGGGGAGCTGGGATTCGTCAAGGCAGGCGGGGAGGGGAGGAGCAAGCTCTAAGACGAGGGAAAAGGGAAAAGGAGGCGAGGGAGATCAGTTTTTTCTTCCTCGTTTCCGCTCTCCCTCTCTCTCTCTCTTTTCTCTCGTGACCGAATTGTACTTTTTTATTTCTCTCTCTCGTCTGTAATTCAACCATCTTCAAGCATCATCGTGGAGACAAAAAAACAGCGATTACAAATGGAAGAAACAGCGCACGTGGATAATTTTTTTCTTTTCTCGGCTCCGAAAAAACTCAACTATTTAAATTATTTCTTCGGGCATAAAGGAAGGGCCTTTTCTATCGTTCGCGTGCTGGAAACTCAGTTCCTACATCTTTTGAAAAAGCTGTTGCTGTTTGTAAAAAAAGGGAAAAAAGGGAAAAAGAGGGAAGAAAAGAAAAACAAAAACGCGGCGACCAGCGCCGGTCGTTCGTTATCTCTTTCCTTCTTCTTCCACTGTCTACCTATCTGTCGATCCAGGCAAATCCGTCCTACCCCTTGTGCACTCCGGCCACGCACGCAGCGAGCTCCTGAGGCACCAGCGGCTTCCTCGAGACGCACGCGCGGACCTCTCCGGCGAGCTTGGCTTCCAGGGAGCAGAACTTGGTGAGGCACTCGACGCCGTCGTCGAGGCCGTTCGGGGACGAGATCGCTTGGATGGCCCTCGGGACGCAGGCGAGCGGGTTCGGGTCCTCGCCGCAGGTGCTGACGAGGCAGCCATTCTTGACGAGGATGTATGCTGGGATGCCGCGTGCCGGGTCGACGGCGGCGATCTGGGGAAGAAGGAGGAAGGCATTTTAAAATTGTGAGCTTCTTTCGTTTCTTTTTGTTGCGCGTCGTACGAAAACTTCTCTCTCTCTCTCTTTCTCTCTCTCTCTCTCTCTCTCTCTC
>Ga0315284_10007098_pt1 | contig 15977 bp, 12 predicted proteins | sample YL17G09_16_MG_FD_203696 | JGI IMG/M metagenome (GOLD analysis project Ga0315284, IMG submission 203696) | Sediment microbial communities from Yellowstone Lake, YNP, Wyoming, USA - YL17G09_16 | ecosystem: Environmental > Aquatic > Freshwater > Lake > Sediment | place: USA: Wyoming | collected... | reverse complement strand
AGGAGCGCGACGTCGATAAACTGCCCTTCACCCGTCCGCTCACGATAGTACAGTGCGGCCATGATCGCGAAAGCGGCGTTGAGTCCGCCGACCGTATCGCAGACCGGGAAACCGCAGCGCAACGGGTTCAATCTCTCGTCGCCGTTGATGGCCATGACCCCGCTCAGCCCCTGGATGATCTGGTCATAGGCGGGCTTCATGGCGTCGGGGCCGGTCGCTCCGAAACCCGAGATCGCGCAGTAGATGATCCGGGGATTCGCCGCGCTTAGCACCGGATAGCCGACACCGAGGCGCTTCATGACGTCCGGGCGGAAGTTTTCAACGACCACGTCCGCCGTCCCGGCCAGCTTAAGGAAGATCTCTTTTCCTTCCGGATCCTTCAGGTTCAGTGTCAGAGATTTTTTATTGGCGTTCTGGGCCAGGAAGCTCGTCCCCATCAGCCGATCGTTCAACGGCAGGACGTTGCCGAGCTTCCGCGCCAGGTCACCGTCGGCGGGGTTTTCGATCTTGATGACCTCGGCGCCGAGCAGCGAGAGATGGAGAGTTGCAAACGGCCCGGAAAGGACATTGGTCAGGTCAAGGACTCGGATTCCATCAAGGAGTATCGGTTTCATCGAATCACCCGTCTTTGAGTGGGATGGGACCGGGTTCATGAATCGGGCCGGTCCTATAGATCGTCCCCGGCAGCTCGCGGCCGAAGAATTTGCTTATATCGCAGGCCAGGTCGATCAACTTCTCCAAGCTGATGTCCCGGCGCAGGCCCATCCGCTGCCACATGTGAACGAGGTCTTCGGTGGAGACGTTGCCGCCGGCGACCTTGGTGAAAGGACAACCCCCCAATCCGGCCACGGATGATTCGAAGCTCTTCACGCCGGTCTTCATAGCGGCATAACAGTTGGCCAGGGCAAGCCCGTACGTGTTATGAAAATGGCATGAGAGTTCCACGTCCGGATCCATCGTACGGATCGCCCCGTACATACGCTCGACCTGATCGGGCGTCGCCCGGCCGGCCGTGTCGGCCAGGCTGATATTTTTCAATCCTTCCTCCAGATAACGACGGACGATCTTCATCACCTCTTCTTGCGGAACATCGCCTTCGTAGCCGCAGCCGAAAGCCGATTGCACGGAGACCTGGATTTTCTTTTTCGCCTCAAGGGCTGCCCGGGCCATCCCAAGTATGCGGTCGGTCGCTTCGCTCACGGACATGCCTGTGTTCTTGCGGCTATGGGTCTCGCTCGCCGAAACACCCATACAAAACATCTCGACTCCGCATGCCAGGCCGCGCTCAAGTCCCTTTTCATTCAACACAAGGCCCGAGAAGACGACAGGCCGGGCCTTTTGAATGCTTTTAAAATGCCTGAACAAATCGTCGGTGTCCGCCATCTGGGGTATTTTCTCCCGATGGACGAACGAGCCGAGCTGTAGGATATCGATCCCGGAATCGATCAACCGCTCCGCCCAGGCGATTTTTTGGGCCGTCGAAACGACCTGCTTTTCCATCTGCAGGCCGTCTCTCAACCCTACTTCGTGCATAATCATTCCGTTTGCCATGGCCGGTCTCCCGAGTCATATTACTTCAACAGGCATCCGTAGGCAAGCCCGGCAGATCCTAAAATTGCCGATAGGACGTGAGTCGGAAATATAAGATTTTGCTTTTTTTACGGCGTGTTGAATTCCCGCTCTGGGCTATGAATCTCCCCTCCTAACCATACCGGAAGTGTATCGCCGGCCGCGCGGCGATGTCAATAGTCACGAAGAGCCATGAAGAGCGGCACTCGAGAGCATATAGAGCATATCCGGACAAGAAACCCCGTCGCACCGGTAGGATCATGTACTTTCCCACCCGCTCGTCATCGAACCGGAAGAACGGATGAAAGACGCCTGATTCATCTATCTCGCCCTCGGTCACCAGAAAATGGCGATGAAGAGCGACTGAGCAATACAAAAAGTTCAAAGCCTGGATTGAACAAGACGGGGAGGTAGGACAGAATCTGATGACGGCGGCCAAGTACAAGAAGGCCGACCTGGAGGCGCGGGGGCCGTCGATGTGGGTCGCGGAGTTGGACTGCGGGGTCCGGATTCAGGCGAGTCTCCTCCCCGGATGGCTGAGAAAACGGAATTATTCTCGCTGGTAATCCGGACGCTTATTCGCTCCAAGCTGAAAATCGAAAGGACCTCCACTTTGCTGTCCAGACATGGGAGGGAAGTCCACACCGGGATACCGCAGGCAAGATTCGCGATAATCCCCCCTGTTAGCTCCGGCAAAAATATCCCGCTGTCCGGAGGGGCAGAACCTCTGTTCCGATCAAGTCTAGAAGCGCACGCCCATTCCCATGCCTATGGTCAGGCCGCCTATATTAATATCAAAATCGGCCGGTTTCATGTTGCAGACACTGTATTTAAAACGGAAGTCCAATACCAACAGTTTAGCGAAAATAGCGGAAACGCCGGCCGCGGCGCAAAAACCGATTTTGCTTTGTTGTGCCTCGCCCAAAGGCACATTGTTCTCATTGTACATATAATATCCGATACCCGCCCCAACGTAGGGCCAGATATTGCCGGACATTATCCGATAAAGCGCTCCCCCCTCGAGGCTCGTGACTTTGACCTTCGTTTCCTCTCCGGTAAAGGAAAATTTGCCTTTTCGCCGGCGGAAATTGGCCTCAAGCCAACCCGCAATCCGCTTACCTCCCAGCCGCAACTCGCCGCCAAATACGGCCCCATTTCCATAAATATCCTTGAAGGCCGAATCCGAAGCTAGGAAATAGCCGAAACGCCCTAGAAACATCGATAAGGTATCGCGTTCCTTTTGAGTCTCCGACTGGCTGTCGTTGACATTGACCTGCCGGCCCATGAGAACCGGGGAAACTAACAATAAAACAAGTGCGATTCCGATTTTATTATGCATGACTGTTCCTTTCACTGAACAGTGATTTCGGCCGGAGCGCCTTCACGGCCGCTGCTCGTTACCGCTGCGATAGCGTACCGGATGCTCGCTTGCCCCACCCTACGGTGGTCGTACTCAGATTCGTTGCCCGCCAACTCAACCAACAGCGAAGGAGTGCCACTGTTGATCTGATAAATCCTGTATTTGACGATATCCAAACCTTGGTTGGCCGGGTCGGCCACCCAGGATAGAATATTGATATATTCCGCCTGAGAAAACGTGCGGTTCAACACTTTTCGTCCCGTCGCGATCGGCGCAAAGACGAAGCGAAAATTGGCTTTGATGGTTTTATTGGCATCCATGGTGACCGTCACTGGATTCCGGGTGCTCAATATAGTTCCGGTCCAATTTTCAAATTCATAATTCGTGTTTGGAATGGCCGTCACCTGAACCTGATATCCGGGATTATAAATATAGGTACCCGGGGCCGGATTGGTGGCGCCGCCCGCATCCGTTTGGATAACCAACGAATAGCCGATAAATACTTCTATCTCCGAGTCGGAAGATTTTCCGTTATTGTTATAGGCTCGGGCTCTTATCGTGTGGAGACCGTCTTCAAACAACGTCGTATCCCAGGTATAGGAATACGGCGCACTTGTATCGGCGGCTTTAAAGGAATCATCAATATAAAATTCCACATGATCTATTCCTGAACTGTGAGAAGCCTGAACTTTGATGGGAACAGAGCCGAGGAGAGTCGATAGGGCTGAAGGAGTGGTGATGGACACTTCAGGAGCCAATTTGTTTTTAAGGACGTAAAGGCTTCCGGGCACATAAGCGATATTTCCAGAAACGGCGACGCCTTTTCCCCATTCGCCTTTGTAATAAACAGCGGTAGTAGAAGAACGGTAGATATTTGATATATCGATGACCCATAGTTTATCCCAGCTCAGATAAGCATAATCCCCCGATAAGGCGATGCCCTCGCATCCCAACGCATAGGAGACCACGAGGCTGGGAAATGCGGGGTTTGAAAGATCGAATATTCTCAACATGTCTCCGGTTAAATACGCATAAGCTCCTCTCACGCTGACATGCGCCGAGTACGACCCTTTTATATTAGAAATGCCGACGTATACTTCTTTTGGATTTCTGGGATCGGAGACATCGATCACCCGGAAACCGGATCGGCGGTCCTCATCGCCCTGAGAATAATCTTCCACCCCTAAATAAATATACTTCCCCGAGAGAGCCAGGGTCCCGAGATGGACGGCTTTGTAAGCGCAAACATAGGAGCTGACGATGCTCGGATCGAAAGGATCGGAGATATCGATGACCGTCAAGGTCGCCCGAGTGATATTCGCGTTCCATTTCGTTCCAGAGACATAGGCATACGGCATACGAACCACGATACCCGCATGGTCGTAAGCATCGCACGGGGGGTCGATACAGGGAAGATCGAGGTTTGCCACCCGATAAGGGCTTTGGGGGGAGGAGATATTAAATATACTCAGACGCTCACTCTCAAGACCATAGGCATACTTCCCTGAAACCGCTAAACCTCTAGACAGACCCTTCTCATGACATATGCCGGCCTCCCTGGGCTTTGTGGGATCGGAGACATCCATGATGCGCAAACCGTCCGTACGGCAAGCCATATAGACATAATCCCCGCGAGCCTCAATGCCGTTGCCGATGCCGCCAAGCGTATCCGGAGTATCATAGTTTCCCAGCCGAAAAGGATTGCCCGGGATCGTAACGTTATACAGCGAGAAACCGCTACCCGCGTGGGAAATCCCAACGAAGTTGCCGGAACTGTTCAGGTCCCGATATTCACAATTGACCTCGCACTCTCCGATATAGACCGGAGATTTCGGATTGGAAATGTTTATTGTGACCAGACGGCAGGGCCAATTTTGAAAAAGATACGCAACATTTCCGGAAAGCGCTATCCCCCCGAAATCTGCGCCTGATTTGACATAGCGGCCTGCTTCTGAAGGATTCCCGGGATCGGTGGCGACATCGATGACCGTGAGTTTTCCGGTCTTATGCCAATTTCTGGATTGACAGACATAAGCATACCCATCAGCGGAGACGTCAATTTCTCGAGGAACATAATCCTTTCCCAGCTTAAAGGTTCCGATTAGTTTGGGAGAAGTAGGGAAGGAGATATCGATCACTTCCACTCCATATGATTTTTCCAGATGTTCCGGAAACTTCCAGTATGCGCACACGCAAATCGCATAATTTCCCCATATGGCAACATCTGTGAGCTCGCAAGGATACTTCGCCTGATAAACTGGATGATGAGGGTTCGAAACGTCATAAATAAACAGCCCATTATCGGCAGCCAGATAGACATGATCCGATGAGAGGGCGATGGATTGGAGACGGGAACCCTCAAAGTACAACGAGGCCACTACAATAGGATTCTTCCGGTCTGAAATATCAACGATAATCAGGTAGCTGAGCGTCACTAAGTAGGTATAATTCCCCGAGAGCACAATATCCTGCGCGCTTCCTTTAAGCCTGACTTGTCCGATTTTCGAAAGAGAGGAAGGTTTCGATATATCCAGCACCTGCAAAGTCTCTCCGTTGCCGATCAAAGCGATATTTCTGGCTGTATCGATCGCGGAAGCCTCGCATCGCCCATACGGCCATATTCCTACGAATTCGACCTCGCCTTCGGTTGCTATAAATCTGCTCTGGATTTCGGGGGCTCTATAACCCTGGGCATAGGTTAGAGTTGAACTAAAGAAAAAAGCAACACTAAGTAACGTCGCAAAACAAAATCTCTTTCTTCTGCTTGCCAACGATACGTTTAGCGAGTTCATGAAAAATCGTAGGAATTTCATTGTTGCGCTCCCTTGAGATCTGTCCCCCCAGAACTCGAAAACTAAACTCCCTTCCCCGGAATCCTTTTATTTCCGGCTGATGAACGAGATCAAATTCCATTTTGCCGCCCGTTCACATACCTCGGAACGGCCTTTCCCCTGCTCATATTCATCAATTTGCGCCGATTCCAGGCGATGCCGGCGGAAATTGATAAGAAACTCCTTTTCCGCTGCGCCGGCATAATGAGCATTCATGCGCCGATTTTGCCTCGTCCCATCGTTAGGGATGATAAATCGTAGCATGATCGGATGTCAAGTTAACCCAGACCGTTGAACTGTACTTAGATGCAAAGCGCCACGAGGCGTGGTTCATCACCGCTTCGGACGCCGGCGAAAGAAAGGGCCAGATATAGAAAATCCCGGGCTGGGTTTTTTCGCCGACGGAATCCGCGGATTAAACGTGTCCCCGCATTTCCTCGTCGCTGACGAACGGGATGGACGGCAAACATCCGATGGTCTAGAATGTTCGGGTGAGCCTGAATTTTCTTTTTGGAACACCCGAGTTCCGGAGCCTCCAAACCGCCGTCCAAAAGGGCGAGAAAGGCATCCGGATCCAGGGAGTCACCGACGCGGCAAGACCCTACGTCCTGGCTTGCCTGGCTAGCAAGGTCCCAGGGAGACTCGTCTGCATCCGTCCGCCTTCTTGGCCCCTGGCTCCGCTCGAGGAGGATTGCCGGTTCTTCCTCTCCCGGCTTCGGTCGACCATTCCCACCGAATCTCTTCCCGCGCTCTCCGACGACCCCTACCTCGAAATCCCCCCTTCCCTCGACGCCGTTTCCTCGAGGATGAAGTTCCTCTGGAGCGCGCTCAACTGGTCCTCGTCCCTCACCGTGACCAATCCTTTCGGCCTCTTGAAACCCGTGCCCGCGCCGGCCGACCTCGAGCGTTCGTTTCTGAGCATAGAGGTCGGGCGGGCCATGGACCGCGACGACATCCTCCGGACGTTGTCTGAATACGGCTACTCCCGGGAGGACCTGATCGCTTCTCCGGGCGAATGCGCCTGGCGGGGAGGCATCATCGACGTTTTCCCGCCCTGGCAGTCCTACCCGTTCCGGATCGAGCTCGGCGGCGACGCGGTGGTTTCACTCCGGGAGTTCGACACGGGCACGCAACGGTCGCTCCGGAAAGTGGACCGGGCGCTCCTCCCGTCCCTCCGGGAATTCCCCGGCTCGCCCGAGTTCCTCGCCTCCTGGGTCCCGCTGGCCCGAAAGGCCGGATCCGATGCCCGGAAGGACCTGGAAGACAAGGTCCGGTTCCTCGAACAGGGAGACCATTTCCCGTCGTTCGTTTACCTGGCCCTTCTTGCCAAGGACCGGTTTGTCCCTTTTATGCGTTACCTTCACGATGCTGTTTTCGTTCTCGATGACCGCGACGAGATCGATCGGGAAATGAAGGAGGCCCGGGATGGCCTCGAGGAGCATTACGAGGAGCTCCGCAAGAGTCGGTCGTTCGCGCTTCCTCCCGAGGCGATCTATCTGCCGGCGCTCTGGCAGGCCGTCGAAAAGGAAGCCCTGGTCCTCCAGGAGCTCGGCGCCTCCGATGGGCAGAAGAACTTTTCGTTCGGTTTCCAGCCCGTGCCGAAATTCAATAACAGGGTCCCCTTTTTTCTCGAATACTTGAAGAAGCTCCAGCGGGAAAGGGACATGTGCTTCATCTATCTCGCGAACCAGGGCACCCGGCAGCGCCTGGCCGCGCTTCTCGCCGAAAACGACATAACGGCCGTGGAATCCGCCGACCCCCTCTCCGCCCCCAGGAGCGGCGAGATCACCCTCCTCCTCGGGGATCTGGACCAAGGGTTCAGCTACCCCAGGCAAAAGGTCCTCTTCTTCTCCGAAAAGGACATTTTCACGGAAGAGAAGGTTCTCGTCAGCCGAGCCTCGCGGAAGCCCTTCTTCTCGCAGTTCCAGGACCTCAAGGGCGGCGACTACGTCGTTCACGCGGACTACGGGATAGGCTTCTTCCACGGCCTCCGGAGGATCGAGGTCGACGGCCGGAGCCGGGAGTTCATCGAGATCCTCTACCGCGATAATGATCGGCTCCTCGTTCCCGTCGAGGACCTGAACCTCGTCCAGAAGTTCTCCAAGGTCGGGCCGGACCTCCCGCCCCTTGACAAGCTGGGGACGATGACCTGGCAGAAGACGAAGTCGCGGACGAAGAAGGTCGTGGAAGCCATCGCCAAGGAACTCGTCGAGCTCTACGCCCGGAGGAGGTCGATCAAGGGCCACACCTTCAGCCCGGCGGGCGAGTGGGAGTCCGAGTTCGAGAAGATCTTTGAGTTCGAGGAGACGGAGGATCAGCTCAAGTCCATCCGGGAGATCATGAACGACATGGAGTCGGAGACCCCCATGGACCGACTGCTGTGCGGCGACGTCGGTTACGGCAAGACCGAGGTCGCTATGCGGGCGGCTTTCAAGGCCGTCATGGACGGCAAGCAGGTGGCCGTCCTCTGCCCGACCACGGTCCTGGCCAGCCAGCACTTGAAAACGTTTAAGAACCGGATGGTGCTTTTCCCCGCGCGCGTCGAGGCGCTGACCCGGCTCCAATCGAAGAGTGAACAGAAGGCCATCCTCGCCGACCTCAAGAACGGGCAGGTGGACGTCCTCATCGGCACCCACCGCATTCTGTCAAAGGACGTGGCCTTCCGCGATCTCGGCTTGCTTATCGTGGACGAGGAGCAGAGGTTCGGCGTAGGCCACAAGGAGAAGATCAAGGGCCTCAAGGCCAATATCGACGTCCTCACTCTCACGGCAACCCCCATCCCAAGGACCCTGAACATGTCCCTGACGGGCCTCCGGGACATCAGTCTCATCGAGACGCCTCCCAAGGACCGTCTGTCCGTTCACACGGTCGTGACGCCGTTCAACGCCAAGCTCGTGGCATCGGCCATCCGCCAGGAACTCAACCGCGGCGGTCAGGCCTACTACGTCCATAACCGGATCGAGGACATCGACAAGATCGCCCACCTCGTGGAAACGCTCGTTCCCCAGGCCAGGGTCGTCACCATCCACGGGCAGATGTCGAGCCTGCTCCTTGAAAAGAGGATGATGGACTTTGTCGGCCGGAAATCCAACGTCCTCGTCTCGACGACCATCATCGAGAACGGCATCGACATCCCGCTCGTCAACACCCTGATCGTCGACCGGGCCGACCTTTTCGGCCTGGCCCAACTCTACCAGCTGAGGGGCCGGGTCGGGCGCTCCTCCCGCCAGGCGTTCGCTTATTTCCTCGTCCCGCCGCTCATGGAGCTCACCCCGCTGGCCAAGGAGCGGCTCAAAGCCCTCAAAGAGTTCTCGGAGCTGGGTTCCGGCTTCCGGCTGGCCGCCAAGGACCTTGAGATCCGAGGCGCCGGCAACCTGCTCGGGCATCGGCAGAGCGGCCCCATGGAGGCCGTCGGTTACGAATACTTCATGCACCTTCTCGATCAGGCCATCCGGGAGCTCAAGGGAGAGGCGGTCGAAGAGGTCAAGACCGAGCTCAACCTCAAGGTGGACATCCGGGTCCCCGAGGATTACCTTCCCCAGGTCAACCTGAGGCTCAACCTTTACAAGAGGCTTTCCTCCCTGGACGACCTGGAAGCGATTGCGAAGATCCGGGCCGAGGTCCTGGACCGCTTCGGGGACGTCCCCGAAAGCGTGGAGAACCTCCTCAGGTACGGGGCGATCAAGTTCCTGTCCCAAAAACTCCGGATCGAATCGCTCGACCGGACCGGGCATCGGCTTGTCTTCAAGTTTTTCCCTTCGACGGGGGTCGACCTCACCCGTCTTCCGTCGCTTCTCAAAAGGTATTCCGGCTCGCTTTCCCCGGCGGGCGTCATGTCCCTGAACCTTCCGGCGCGGACCGACAGGGAGTTCCTGGATGAAACCGTCCTCGTCTTGAAGGAGTTAAACCCTGCTTTTTCCGCCGGATGACCGACGCGGGAACGTATTTCGTGAAAAGGATAAGTATTTCCTTTTTCCGTGACGCCACGAATTCCCGCTCCGACCGATGAATCTTCCAACTTGACCACGCTGGTAATATGCTTCCGGCCGCTCGGCGATGTCAATGACACCGAAAAATGCGAAAATCGAGCCCGAAAAGCTTATTTGGATGATAGACTCCCGCGCCCCCCTGATCATCAAATCTTAGAAATATTCCCCGCTCTCCTCGGCCGCCGGCAGGGCGACCTGCTCGAAAACAGGTGAAAGCGGAGGCCTATCGGCCACAAACCCAAGCTTCAGATGATCGATAAATGCGGGCGTTCGCATAGAGCCGAAGTAACGGACCATCACTTGGCCCTTGTCGGGAATATGCGAGGTCACCCGGTCGATAAACTCAAGATAATCCATCGTCTCCTGCTCGGCACCCTTCTCGCCATATCGGTAACCAACTTTGCCCTCGGGTTCCAGAAACGTCAGCCGCTCCAGGGCGAGCACCGGCCGCTGTCAATCCGCGGGATCTTATGGAAGATGCCCGCCTCGTCCACGCCGCCCTCGGTCACTAGAAAATGGAGGCGCACGTGAAGATTGATCCGGTCCCCAAAGGTCTGGATGGCTGCGATGACCCCGGGCGTAAGCGCGCTCCCGGTCACAACCTCGAAGTAACAGCTCAGGGACCGGAGGGCGCAGCGGCAGAGATCACCGAGGAGACGGCGATTGAGATGCTGAATTCGTGGGGCTTTAACTTCTTTATGTAGGTTATTATTCCTTCCGTTTCATCGGTGCTTTTGTGGAGATGCCAAAATACCAGGGTCACTGCCCCTTTATTTAAGCAGCAACCATTCTTCAGTTCTCCCGCCCACCCCTTTCATTAGCCCGTGGACTGTCCTGAGCCAGTCGAAGGGAGTTCATACCCCTTGCATCCCACGGCAGGGTCCGTAAGCCCCGCCTTCCGTCACGGATTCCCAAGGGCCAAAACCTAAGGGATGAAGGGCTAGGAGGGGTCTACTAGCTCAGAAATGATGTAGCGTACGCCTGCGCGCAGGGATGATTAAACCAACACGCTGAGTTCAAGGCGTTCACGTCGTTTCCTCCGCCTTCGAGGGTTTTACACGTTGCTAACACCGCCTCCTCCGGGTTGCTCCGCACCAGGACGATCAGTTTCGGTTCCACCCACGCTTTCTCGATTTCTGTCATTTTCGCTTTCCTTCTTTAATGGTCCCGATCATGCGTTTGATTTCACTGGCCGGCGCTGCTTGGGCCAGCAGCAAAAGAAAAAGCGCAGCCATGATTTTATTTTTCATTCAATTAAGGGTTGCACAGGCTCGCATGTTTTTCAAATATTGAAAACGATCAGGAGAACGCAAACAACCTTGTAGAGCCGCTTCCATTCGATGCGCCCTGGTCTCATGATGGGAATTCCGGTTTCCGGTTCCTCCCCCTGCGGAGAAGACACCATGTCCGGTTTCTTCATGTATGAGCCCGGGACTTTCTTCAGAAAGGGCATCATTTTAGTCGTCTGATGCGCAGCGCATCGATCCGAAGGACTCCTCTCCCTTGATAAAACGTCCGAATCTCGGTTCGCCCGGATTGACGGATGGAAGCCACTCCGGAAATCACACCTTCTCCGTCCAGTTCGATTTTCCCTTTTTTGAGTATGATTTGCTCGTTTTCTGGAGTATGAAGGACAACATCCCAGGTCCCGACGGGAGAACCGTTGTTGGGCGATGCAAAATAAGCGATTTCGAATTGATAATCGCCGATCCACAAATTGAGATCGGGGCTTTTCGCCAGACAGCCTTTAGCACTGGACCCGGGGTCGGCAATCCGTCCGGATCCGATGATACGCCCGGTTTCGGATGACAGTTGAACAGCATCAAAGGAAAAATTGAACAATTGATGGAATTGCCTTTGAAACGCGGTATCTTCCGGACGGTTATAAACCAGGACGTTGAAATCATTGCATGAATTGCTGCTCGCTGGGTTTCCGAATTTTGCCCGGACTCGTTGGGCATTGATGCGCCATGCGTCCTTCATATCCGTGTCTGTAATTATGAACTCAAACAGATTGTTGTACATGTTCAGATTATTGATCCAATGCATGGGGTAAAGATTCGGCTTGGCTTGAACGATCAGCAGATTCTTCTTCGAGAGCATCGTGATTGGCCTCGCCCGCCAATATTGAGCGATCCCGTTATGAATGTGTTTTCTTGCGGCATAGCTGTCCAGGCATCTCACATTATCCGGATAAAAATCGCTTAGTTTCGATAATTGGGTTATTTGCGACAAATTCCCGAACAAGAAAAGGAGGACTATCAGAATTAGGATGACTCCGATTTGTCCCCCCGAATGATCCCACGCTTTTACGAATCGTTTCGAAGATGCCAGCAAGAACGGCCAGCCGAAAAACAGCGGAATCAGCAGCGCCGGCAAAAGATAGCGGGATAGGGATACCCCGGAAACCAAAGATGCACCCACCGTGGCAACCACCATCGATAAAAAATACGAAAAAAGATACAACGCACGGCCGTCCTCCCCCGATCCTTGGACGTCGCGTTTTCGTGAAACTCCCCATAAATAAGCGCTTATCAGAACAAACGTCCCCCAGAAGATCCATCGATACCTGACGGTAAGAATCGGGAGGACCGTGCCGAACAGCCCGATCGTAAAAACGATCATCCTCAATCCCCTGAAACGGGATTGGGGCGCCTCTGAATTCCGGCGCATGCCGCGGCATAACAGCCGGAGAACCACGATCAAGGTCAGCACAACAAAACACGTACAGATGATTGTGAACGCCGGCATCCATGCTTTGGGAAACCAGGATCCCTGAGTCCATCCGGAAATCAACCCCTGCTTTGCCTGGACAATATTTTCGGCAATAATGCCCAGCGTTATTTTTTCCGGTGGCCGCGCCGTTCGATAAATCAACAGCGTGCGATTTAACCAGTATCCCAATGGAGCGGCAGGAATCAGGGCGAAATAAAAACGGAAGAGCTGCCTCAGGGAAATCTTGGATGCCAATAAAAGCAGCCAAAAGCCGAACAACGCCGGGACCAGGAATTGAATGAGGTATATTGCGTCTGAAGCAATCGTTAGGAGCGCAATAAGAAACAGGACGCCATAATGGGTGACGGACCCTGTAGAGGAATCCGGCCCGATTCGAAGAAGACGGATTATGAGTAATGAGGAAAAGATCGAACTCAACAGGGCTCCGAAGTGATAATTGCTGACAAAAATCGGCATCAAGGCCAAGAATTTCCCAGTTGAAAAGAGCAATCCCGTCACGATTCCGGCAATAAGGATCAGGAACTGGATGCGCTTGCGCGGGCCAAATACTTGGTTGCTGATCAGGATAAGGCCGATGATAAAGGCAAGAAATTGGATCACTCCGAACAGGACAATCGCTAGGTGAAAATTTCCCACGAGGAAATTGACCAGTAAAAAAAGCGGAATATCCGGAAAAAAATATGGAACGGGAGGCGGATTCCATCCCGAAAGCCTGTATCCGGACGCAAGCTCCCGATAGAGGGCCGGGATGTAAAGGGCATCCGCATTATAAAAAATATCATAGCGCGATAATTTCCCCTCGACAACGCTGATGTAAACGGCGGCCAGAGCCGCGAACAAAAGGCCCCAGGCGACGGCAACAATTATTTTCTTTCTCATCGATGCTACGACGAAAAAATCCCTTTTTTATCAAAGGGGAAGGCTATCGGCAGGGAAGGATAAGTATTTCCTTTTTTCGCGACGCGACGAATTCCTGCTCCGACCGATGAATCTCCCTGCTTGATCACATGGGTAATATACTTTCGGCCGCTCGGCGATGTCAATGACAACGAAAAATGCGAAAATCGAGCCCGAAAAGCTTATTTAGATGATAGAGTCCCGCGCCCCACTGATCATCAAATCTTAGAAATATTCCCCGCTCTCCTCGGCCGCCGGCAGGGCGACCTGCTCGAAAACAGGTGAAAGCGGAGGCCTATCGGCCACAAACCCAAGCTTCAGATGATCGATAAATGCGGACGTTCGCATAGAGCCGAAGTAACGGACCATCACTTGGCCCTTGTCGGGAATATGCGAGGTCACCCGGTCGATAAACTCAAGGTAATCCATCGTCTCCTGCTCGGCACCCTTCTCGCCATATCGGTAACCGACCTTGCCCTCGGGTTCCAGAAACGTCAGCCGCGCCAAGGCGAGTGCTGGCCGGAGCATGTACTTCCCCACGGCGGGGATCGGGCTCAGTACGGCCTTCGGTGCCTTCCGTAAGGTCGGGCTCAAGCTGCTTGTGGTCGGTTTTACCGGCGCCTTGGCCGTCGCCGCCTGCAGCATCCTGATGATCGGTTTGCTTTTGCGGCGGGGACATTCATTGCGGCGCCGGTCCGCATTCCGGGTAGCTAGAATGCTTACGAGCAAATTCGTTAGAAGCCTTTCTCAGGCCCGGATCCCCTGACCCAGTTTCAAAACAATGGGATCGGACGGACTACCCCTAGGCGCGTGAATTCAGGTACAATCTCCCCATGCCTTCCGATACCCAAGTCATCTTCTCCATGTCGCGGGTCGGCCGCATCCACCCGCCCAACCGCCAGGTCCTGAAGGATATCTCGCTGGGCTTCTACTATGGGGCCAAGATCGGGGTCCTCGGCCTCAACGGCTCGGGCAAGTCGACCCTGCTCGGCATCATCGCAGGACTAGACCAGGGTTACATCGGCGAAGTCGCCATGAGCAAGGGCTACACCGTCGGCCTGCTGGAGCAGGACCCGCAGCTCGATCCCGCCAAGACCGTCCTCGAGATTGTACGCGAAGGCGCGCAGCCGATCGTCGACCTCCTGGCCCGCTATGATGCGGTCAACGAGAAGCTCGGCGACCCCGAGGCCGACATGGACGCCCTTCTGGCCGAGCAGGCCCGCCTGCTGGAGGAGATCGAGAAGCACGACGCTTGGAATCTCGACAATTATCTCGAGATCGCCATGGAGGCCCTCCGCTGCCCGCCGCCGGAAACGCCCGTAACGGTGCTGTCGGGCGGCGAGCGGCGCCGGGTCGCCCTGACCCGCCTCCTGCTCATGGAGCCCGACATCCTTCTTCTCGACGAGCCGACAAACCACCTGGACGCCGAGTCCGTCGGCTGGCTCGAGCGGCACCTGCAGAAATACAAGGGCACGGTCATCGCCGTGACCCATGACCGTTATTTCCTGGACAACGTGGCCGGTTGGATCTTGGAGCTCGACCGCGGCCAGGGCATCCCCTGGAAAGGCAATTACTCCTCCTGGCTGGAGCAGAAACGGGAGCGGCTGGCGAGCGAGGAGCGGACTGAATCCCGCCGTCAGCGGTCTCTGGCCCGCGAGCTCGAATGGGTCCGGCTATCTCCAAAGGCCCGTCAGGCCAAGGGCAAGGCGCGCGTCACCGCCTACGAAGAGCTCCTCAGCCAGGACTTCGAGCGCTACCGCGAAGAGCAGGAGCTCCCCATCCCGCCCGGCCCCCGGCTGGGTGACATGGTCATCGAACTCGAGGGCGTGGCCAAGGCCTACGGCGACCGGGTGATCTTCGACGGCCTGACGGCGAGCATCCCGCCCGGCTCGATCGTCGGCGTCATCGGCCCCAACGGGGCCGGGAAGACGACGCTGTTGCGGCTGATCACCGGGTCGGAGACGCCCGACGCCGGGCGTCTCCGGATCGGGGAGACGGTCAAGATCGCCTACGCCGACCAGTCGCGGACCCTCGATCCCGGCAAGACGGTCTTCGAGGAGATCTCGGGCGGGGAGGAGCTGATCACGGTCGGCGGCCGGTCCATGAGCACCCGGGCCTATTGCGCCTCGTTCGGGTTCGGCGGCGCCGACCAGCAGAAGAAGGGCTCGATGCTGTCGGGCGGGGAGCGGAACCGTGTCCACCTGGCCAAGGCCATGTCCGAGGGCGGCAACGTGATCCTTCTGGACGAGCCGACCAACGACCTGGACGTCAACACCCTGCGGTCCCTGGAGGACGCGCTGGCCGGGTTCGCCGGCTGCGCCGTGGTCGTCAGCCACGACCGCTGGTTCCTGGACCGGGTCGCCACCCACATCCTGGCCTTCGAAGAGGACGGGGGCATCCGCTGGGTCTTCGGGAACTACTCGGAGTACCGGGAGGACCTGCGCAAGCGCAAGGGGAACGCCGCCGACCAGCCCCACCGGCTGAAGTACAAGACGCTCAAGCGGTGAGCGGGCTGGAGAAGGGAAAGTACAAGGTCATCACCCAGGTCTCGGACATGCATTCGACGAAGAAGGCCACGATCGAAAAGGGTTTTGC
>Ga0315284_10007096_pt1 | contig 15980 bp, 26 predicted proteins | sample YL17G09_16_MG_FD_203696 | JGI IMG/M metagenome (GOLD analysis project Ga0315284, IMG submission 203696) | Sediment microbial communities from Yellowstone Lake, YNP, Wyoming, USA - YL17G09_16 | ecosystem: Environmental > Aquatic > Freshwater > Lake > Sediment | place: USA: Wyoming | collected... | reverse complement strand
CAAACCGAGCATGTGATGTTTGCTGTAAAAGGAATGCTTCCATTCAAGTTTGATGAGAATGGTAAACGTTGTCAAGGGGCTACTGGTTTTTATGAAGAAAGAACTGAGCATTCAAGAAAGCCTGAGACAATGAGAGGTATGATTGAAAGAGTCAGTGTTACTCCTGATAGAAAGAAGATTGAGTTATTTGCAAGAACTCAAACGGCTGGCTGGTTTTCTTGGGGAAACGAAACTGATAAGTTTACTCAATAAAGGTGATTTATGGGCGATTTTGCAGACGAAGCTATTGATAGAATGTGGGAAGATATAGGAGAATTTGGAGATTGTGATTATTCTGATTTTTCTTCTTACAGGAGAATTCGTTCAAGAAAACAATATGGTCCGGGAAAATGTCCTAGATGTGGTGGCGAAACTCGTCTTGTAAACGGAAAGAATGGACCTTTTTATGGCTGCACTAGGTTTCCGAATTGCAGAGGTTCACGAGAAGTTGTAGGAGAAGTCAAAAAGGAGAATTATATGCCGACAAACACGACTAGTCGTTTATGTCCGAAGTTTTATGTTCTCATCGCTGGAAAAGGAGCAGGATGTGATTACACAATAGGTTGCAATATGAAGTTCAGGGAGTTGAAAGCGAGGGATTGGGAAGAGGCAAGAGATGAAGCAAACAAAATAGCGGACGATGACAGAATAGAGTCTGTTAAGCTCCTTTTAGTAAATTCGGAAGAGGATGTCGATATGGAAAGCCTTGAAGCTTCCAGAGAATCTGAGAAGTCTTTTAAAGAGAAGGAAAAGAGACGTATGGAGTACGAGAGACTGAAGAGAGAGTTTGGGAAGGGGTGATTTTTCCCTGTGGCAGCTTGAGTTCCTGTTTTCCAGCAGTAGAGTATCTCTAGTCGGTGGTGTTGTAGATGTTGAATTCTAAATGTTTGTCATTCCAGTTTCCTATGAGTCCAGTTTTGATGAATAGGAGTTTTTGAATGAAAATAGAAATTACAGACCTGATTTTGCAAAACTTAAACAACATCATTTATGGACATTATGATGGGCAATTTTACAAAGAAGAAGGTTATCTTTTCTACAAAAATAGACTTGGTAATAGATTGCCATCTAGAAGATTTAGAAAAGATGGCGGTTTGGTTTTAATGAACAAAAAGCTTTTACCATTTGGTATACTATTGAATTCTCACGAACATAAAGATTGTTTCACTTTGAAACCAATTAAATCTTTTAAATTGAAAAAAACAAGGAAAACGATTAATAAAGAATCGTCTTCTAAACAAAATAATTGGAGCAACGATATGATCGATATTTTTAACGACGATTGTATAGATACACAAAAAAGAATAGGAGATAATTCTGTTGATTTAGGGATTTATGATCCTCCATTTGGATTAAAAGAGTCTGGATTTGATAAACACTACAAACGGGATTCTTCAAATGTTATTTCTGGATACAAAGAAGCTCCAGACGATTACGAACAATGGACCTATCTATGGATGTCGGAAGCGAAAAGGGTTTTAAAGGAAGATGGCTCAATGTTTGTGTTTATGGGTCATACTAATCTAAGAGAGGTGTTAAATGCCGCACATAACTTAGGACTGTATCTTAGAAATCATATTATTTGGAAGTATAATTTTGGGGTAAATACTAAGAAGAAATTTGTTACGTCTCATTATCACATACTTTACTATACGAAAAGTGAAAAATCGAACCCGACTTTTAACCTTAATTGCAGATATGGATTCCAAGAAATAGCTGAAGATGGCGGGAAAGCATTATACGATGATTTGGAGGATGTATGGACTATAAACAGAGATTATTCTCCTGGAGAATTGAAAAATCAAAATAAATTGCCAGAAGAACTGATAAAAAAGATTATTCAGTATTCCTCAAATAAAGGTGACATGGTTTGCGATTTCTTTATGGGAAATTTCACGACCGCATATTCAGCGTTAAAGCTTGGGAGAAGAGTGTGTGGTTTTGAAATCAACAAAAATACATATGATTACCACATCGGAAAAGTTTCTGAAATAGAATTTGGCTGCGATCTTTCGAGTATAAAAGTTGTAAACAATTTGCTTCCAGCAAATCAAGGGAAGCCAATTTCGCAAGAAGAATCGGAAAACATATATGGAGATTACTATAGATTGTTGTCTGAAGGCAAAAAGAAAAAAGATGTTAGTTTAGAACTTCAAAATAAATATCAAAGGGGAAAGTTCGCTATTAAGAACATATTGGATAAAATTATCGAAATGAAAACTAAAGTGAAGGAGAACGAAAATGAATGAGTGCGGCACTTACACTAACGATGATGTTGCTGGTTTTCTGAATGAAAACAAAATTTTGTTTCTTGAAGCAGTTTATTTGGCCTATATCTCTCGTCCAAGTGTTGTAGGATCTTTAAAATATAGGATGCAAGCACCGGAATTTTTGGATGCCGTCATTAGAGAATATTTCAGTCCAGAAATTCTTAAAATTATCGGATATGAAGGAAAATCTCATGATTGGAATCTTTTTGGGAAAAAAATCAGCATTAAATCAACTAACTCAGAAGTGTTTCCGAGAGCGAAAAAGTTTGGCATAGGAGTGTCGAAATGTCAACCTATACAGTTGAAAAATACAAAAGAATCAATCGTCATGAGTTATGGTGATTTTGATTATTTGCTGATTATAGTATCTAATTTGTCGCATTGTGGCTTGTATCTTTTGACATTCGAACAGGTTTTGGAGCATCTTAAAAAATCTAGAGATAACAATGGTAACTGTGACGATAATGGTTATGATGGGAAAGGTCAAATAAAACTTTATCTTAAAGACAAAGAAAATTGTTTGGCGTATATTGAGATGGACGATAAGATTTTATGTATGTTGAAGGATAAATATGCAAAATCCAGTCAACATAGTGACGAAGAACGTAATAGGAAATGGATTATTTCTCAAGATTCTTGTATCAGAGAACAAATTCTTATGTCGAAAGGAGAATGAGAGATTGATAATTAACAATTTATCAAGTGTATCGTAAAGAAAATATTAGTTGAATTCAGCCTTCCGGTGGCGGCATCGTCGCCTGTATTGAGGGTGCCGCTTCCTGAGGGCTGAGCCTAAAAACAGAAAAAGCAGGAATCTCCTTGACTTCCAGAGTAGATGGTGTATAATGTAGGAGTGTGAGTTGTGTCCCGTCGATCTTCAGGTCTATAACCTGAACAAAACGGGACAAGTTAAAACGAGGGCTCTGTCCAGCAATAAACAAAAATCTAGGGATAGATGAAACAGAACCCGCAATTTATTATCAAGGGATTGATTCAGCAACCAACAAAAAATCTAGTCAAAAACAAGATAAAAAGCCAATCCCGCATTAACAGAGAACAGGAACGAGTAGAGAAATGAGAAACCTTAGCGACAGAGCAGCATACTATAGCTACTTTAGTGGCGGGGACTCTCTTTGTCTACGATCCTGAACCGCAATAGAAGTAGATGAAGGAGGCCCCGAAGCGAAAGCAACGGGGCTTCGTGTTTTTAAGATCAGAACTGTTTGCGGAAAGCAAACAATGGAGGAAAAGAAAACATAATGTTCAGGTAGCTCAGTGGCAGAGCGCCACGTTGAAGCCGTGGGCGTCGGGGGTTCAAATCCCTCCCTGGACACCAAAGATTGAATGTTTAATATGAGGGGCGTTGACAGAGCGGCTATGTACCGGCCTGAAAAGTCGGCAAGAGTGATTCGACTTCACTACGTCCCACCAAGTTAGGAGAAGAAATATGGAAATAAACAAAAAGCACGAGTGGCTATACATCTATAAGCACGATGAAAAAGATGATACGTGGATATTTGATAGAACCGTGTCTATACATGATGAAAGGAGAGCAAAACAAAGGTTAAAGGAACTGGAAGCGTTTGGAAGGGCTGGGGTTTATAGTCCAGAGATAATTCCAGGAGCATATTACTAATGGATAGGCGTCGGTAAACCGTAATTGGTAGCGGACGTGCTGTACACACGTGCTTAAAGGCTCTGGAGGTTCGATTCCTTCACTACTCACCAGATTGAAAATAAAATATGGGTGGCGATCCCTTCTCCAGTCTGTAAAATTGGAGCGCATAAAAGCATGAAGGGCTGTTGCGCAACTGGACGACTCCAGCGTTACCCACCAACAATTCTCGAACCTAATAATTGTGTGTCCTGAATGCGGATAGAGAAGGTGATTTTACTTTTCTGTTGTATAATAACAGAAAAGGAGAAAACGTATGAGTAGTTGGGATAAATCTAACTGGGAAAAAGAAAATCTTGTAGATGCAGTCAAAACATCTAACTCAAAGTCCGATATTCTTAGGAATCTTGGACTTAAAACATGGCCTGGAAACTTTTCAACGTTGAATAAGTATATTTCTGTTTATGAAATAGATATAAGCCATTTTACAGGAAAGAGATTTAAGAAAGGACATGCTCCACAAAATAAAAAGAACCTAGAGGAAGTTTTGGTAGAACATTCTTTTTATTCTAAAGCTCATCTTAAGAGAAGGTTGATAGAAAATGGGATGCTTAAAAATTCATGTTATGTCTGCGGTCTATCCAATGAGTGGAATGGAAACAATCTAGTTTTGGTAATGGATCACATAAATGGAGTTAATAGCGATAATAGGATAGGTAATTTAAGACTTTTATGCCCGAATTGCAATAGCCAGCAGTCAACCTTTGCGGCGAGAAATAAAAAGAAAGCTAACTATTTTTGCGTTGAATGTGGTAAAAAGCTAAAAGCAAACAGATCTACCGGTCTGTGTATGGATTGTATTTCTGATAGAAAAAACGAAAAAATAAAAGGCCGTACAGTTAGAGTTAAGAAACCGACATTGACACTTTTTTGTTCGAAATGTAGCTGCCCAATAACTAAATTTTCAAAGACAGGAATGTGTTTTGATTGTTCGATGCTCTCATTGAGAAAAGATAAAGAGAAGATCGTGTGTCTAGGATGTGGTAAAGAGATACTAAAATGTAAAACCGGATATTGTTTTATGTGTTCTGTTGAAAAAAGAAAAAAATCCATTCGTCCATCACTATCAGTTCTTCAATCTCAGATAAATGAGTTAGGATATTGTGGAACGGCAAGATTGTATGGGGTATCTGACAATGCGATAAGAAAATGGGTTAAGGTTTATGGGAAAGGAGAAATAGCATGATAGATGATCTTATACAAGAATTAAAAGAAGACATGGAAAACCTTAGAATTGAATATACTGACAAACTGGAAGATGAGGCCAGAAATATAGCTGAACTTAGTCCAGAAGAAAGGGCGACAGAAGGAAGGAAGCTAAATGAGGCTATGGCAATATTGAGAGGTTTGCAATGTCGATGATGAGGTAGCAGAATTGGAACATGCGGACCCGGAAACCCCGGCGTCGTCAAAAGCCGGACCCGAAGTATGGGTAAATTAGTAGCGTTGTAACGTTCCCCAGAAAAGGTGAGCCGGATGATGTGGATTCGAGTTCCACCCTCATCACCAACTAAAGGAGTAAGAAGATGTTGTACACAGTAGGTAAGCGAATTCTATACGATCTCTACATGGCCCGAGATCCTAACGCCGCAAAGGGCGTTAGTGGTGCTGTCTGGGAAACGTTAGCCCAGGCAAAAGCTTTCCGAGACAAGCGGGCTTCTGCTTTTGGCATCTATGGAGTTTATGGAGACTGGTCTTCAGACACTAAGGACATTGGGTCTGATTTTCATGTTTTGACCAGAGACTGCAAACTCATTGCCATTGATGAAGATACAGGAGAGCCTATCTAGCCATAATTCCTTGTATAATCCTCTCATGTAACGAGGAGAAACAGCATGGGAACGATTGTAAAAGGAAAAGTGTATCCTGACATTCAGTGCTCTGTCTGTAAGCAGCCAGATGTCAAGGAATATGATGGGTTTTACATTTCTGAGGAAGATGCCAAAGAAACCGGGCTTCCAGTCGGGGAGTTTGTGTGTCTTGAATGCATTCTTCAGCATGATGAAAAGAATCCAGTCATATCTAAAGAAGAGCTTGAGAGACAAGTTGACGAACAGTTCAAGATAAGAAACGGACATAAGTATGGTTTGAAACGTGGTAAGTATGTCGATCTTGAGTCTGACATAATGAGACTGCAACGACAAAAGAAAATAGATGCCGCTTTTGCCGATAGACTCCTTCATAAACTTCAAGATTGCCCTTGGCAAAATAGAGTCACAGACATCATTTGGGACTGAACCTTAACAATTCTTCACATCAAAAGAAGGGATATCTGAACAAATCTAGTATAATAGCTTAAACAAGGAGGGCTGTTATATGGATGATAAAGATAGAGTTGTGAGTCCGACAGAGGCCGCAAAGTTACTTGGTGTGACACTGAAGACTTTAAGGATCTGGGCAAGTGAGGGGAAAATAGCTTACGGTAGAACGCCTGGAGGACACAGGCGTTTTACTTTGTATGACATCAATAAGTTTCTAGACAGGAAAAAAGAGTGGGAGAAGATAGAAAAAACCTGCGCTATCGATACGAGGGCAAAAACGTTTGGAGAGAAGAGCATTGATTTTGGGTTGTGTGTTGTGTCCATGACAAAGATCAACGGCACGTTTGTTCTTGAAGTTGTCCCTAACGAATGTTTGCCATCCAAGGGTTACGTTGACGGGGTTGTGATATCTTTTGAGCCTACTGAGTCTAACATTGAGGGACTTCTTTCGATGTCTAAGAACGCCGATGAGGTAAGGGAAGCAAAAGACAAGAAGATGCCGATACAGGTATTTACAGGAGTATCATCATGACAATCAAAGGTGAAAATAACATTGTTTACGACTATTATGATGGGCGAGTGTTCAAGATTGACAAGGAGACTGGCGGTCTTTCATGTCCTACAGGAGTTTTTATTTTCGTAGACACACGAAACAGAAAATCATTTATTATGCGCAAAGAATACGTGGCTGTTGACGACAATGGCAAAGAGATCAAGTGCCTTTGCAAAACGACTCACCAAGCCGTAGGGAAATCCTCATTTGGCGGGTTTGGATTTGAGGTTCTGTAGGGAATCCGTCTGTTGTCCGTGAATACTACTCTATGAACTGGTATCTTCAATCTCAATCTGACGAATCTGATCTGGCTCCAATCGAACCTGGAGTTGAAGACCGTATTTTTATTGAAGACGTTGAGGATATGTTTGCCAGGATGTTCAACCAGAACAAAGAGTACATGAAAGAAGAAGGATACGGAACTTGGAAACAGTGGGTGCAGAATTCGAATGCTTACGAACTTTCTTTAGTCATAGATTCCGATACTACCATATATGATCTCTACTTGAAAGACCTTCCTGACGGAATGATGGCAATAGATATAGTCAGAGCCTACAAAGCTGGTCTTTTGAGACATAAAACATCAAAGCCTACGGAACAATACAGGATGGATCTTTCCGATAAATCGCCATACGAATCTAAAGTTCCGTGGCATTACAAAAAGAATGAGCACTCCAACGAAGAACTTGTACATAATTTTTCTGTTGCCAGGAACAAAGTAACTAAAAGTATTTCCGATCAGGTTTATTCAGCGAGAAAAGTTATTTTTTTGGCTTTCAATTCTAGAAAAGACCTGCCTCAGATATTGGGTGTTTCAAGTTCAGAGTTGAAGAAACTGATGTTGTCATGGTCAGGATTGTCAGCCGGTGCAATAAAGACTCAGTTGAATGTTAACTTAGGAGTCGGAGAAGAACACCAATGGAACGGATTGCAAAATGTTTCTTTTTTGAATATGAGAAGCGTAAATCCAGAAGATATCGACAAGTTTGTGAATAAAGTAGTTGTTCCAGGGAATGAACAGGATTCCTATAGAAGTTATCAGGGAGAATACCTTAGAAAACTTATAATGAATTCTTTTATGGCTATAGATACGGGTTTATCCTATTCCGATCTTTCTTTTGTAGTAAAAAGGCTTGAGGCAGATTTCGGTAAAAAGAACCCTCCATTAGGAAGATATGTTCCAACTGAAAAAGCAATCTATATAGGGGAAGTAGGTGGTGGAACAGTGGCTCATGAAATAGGACACTATCTTGATCATAAATTTGCATTGGCGTTTGGAGAAAAATTCAATTCTGGTCTTAGCGAAACGAACATTGTTTGGAAAGGTTCTCCTGAGCGTCTTGCCTGGAAAGACAGGTATAAGGATTTTGTTAGATCTTTGGCTCTCAAAGGCGATATAGGATCTGAGTATCATCAAAAACCAGGAGAAGTTTTTAGTAGATTTGTTGCTGATTTTGTGTTGTGGACTACGAACTCTGCAAAAATGGTTCCTAGACATTCTGGTTATTTGGCTGACAAATTTGATCCTTCTGATTTTATTAAGTTTATCAAACTGTTACAAGAGAAATCCTATATAGACAGGCGTTTTCCTTCAGGAAATCCGGTATGATAGTCTAACTTGCGAATCTCGCCACTGGCGCTTGACTTTTCCGCTTCCCGGTGTATGTTGTGTGTGGTTTCAAGGAGATGTACATGAACAACTTTATGGTCCGTGTTTGGGATGGTAAGAACCAGCAAATGATCTACCCAGGAGAGTGTTTTGAATGGACAATCTCATTATGCGGTGAGGTCTTCAGGGGAGACAAACATCAGGAAGACTGTGAAATCTTGCCTTTTAGTGGAGTCTATGATGTAAACGGGAATGAGATCGATGAAGGAGATATTGTTTCTACGGAATGTCGTGACAAATATCAACCACCGATAAATGGAAAAAGTATCATAAAATACAAAGACGGAGAGTTTGATTTTAGATCTCGTAATATAGAGTGGTTGGTATGTAAACAGATTGTCAAAGATTTCAAAATAAAAGTTATCGATAACATTTACGAAAAAGCTAAAAGGAAGGAACGAAATGCCAAAATGCAGTTGTAAGATATGTAAAAGACACAGGCGTCTTCGTTATGTTTTTAATGGAATGAAAAAGCGTAACTTGCCACATGTAGTTGATTTCTTTGAAAATTTGATCGAAGATTTTGAGATTGCTGAGTTTGAACTTGATTGGATAACAAGTGGTACATCTAAAGAGTATCTTTCGACTAAAGAAGTAATGAAACAGTTCAACATTTCTGAGGAAGATATGAGAGAATTCTTAAAGAATAGAAGAGATCGAATAGAAGAATAACCATCCACTGAATGCGCCCGCACGTGCGAGGAGAATCCCATGAAAGTATTTGTTGTAAATAAAAGTTTCTCTCCAGAATCAAGGAACGACATTGTTATCAGCGAGGGCAGTTATCCTATTCAGGATTGGAGAAATGATGGGTTTTTGATTCTTTCTGCTCAAAAAAGTGCGAAGGATGGAGAGATTATTTTTGTCAAATTATTCGTAGTTCATAAAGAGTCTCATGAATTTGGAAAAGTCATTGCGAAGATGGGAGTTTGAAATGCATCAATTTTCAACTACTTGTGGTGTTTTTCTGATACATTCAGGTAATCATCTTGGAATGGAACTGCTCATTTGTCATCCTACTGGAGCGGACGATATGATGTGGTCGATTCCGAAAGGTCTTCCCGAAAATGGAGAAGAGGAATTACAAGCCGCTTTAAGAGAATGTAGAAAAGAAACTGGAGTTGATGTTGAATCAGTATCGTCATCAATTCATCCGATGGGAAAAAGACTTTATAGAACAAAAAAGAAGGAACTTTGTGGGTTTTTTGCTGTTTGCAAAGAAAGACCTACGCAGTTTTGTTGTTCGAGTTTTACTCCTCAAGGGAAACCAGAAGTTGATTTAATCGTCTGGACGCCAATTGCTGTGGCTATAAACTTAATTCATGAATCGCAAAGGAGCCTTTTGGTTGAGTTTGTCAGCAATTGTGGAAAAGGAGAGGTCAATGTTAGCTTGGGATTGGAAAATATCGGAAAACTATCACTTTGAGTTTTCCATGCTTCATCGTTTAATCTATGACAATTCATTGCACTGTTCATTCGAAACAGTTCTGGTTACGAAACCAGATTATGATCATTGTCCAAAATTCAACATGATTATGACGTTTCTCAAATGGAAGATTTTTGAGATTGGAATCTATAACGTCAATCATGTTGAAAAAGAGTGAGTTTTTCCACCCTGTCAGCTTGCTTTGTCTGGCAGTTGTGCTATACTCTTAGGTAGCTGGTATGAACCTTACCCAAGCTCGCTTGGAGGAAAAATTCATGTGGACAATTCTTATTTTGTTTTTCGTTATCTTTTTTGCTTCTTCCTTTTTAATTTGGAAGCGTTTAAAACGCTTGAAAGTTTCAAGCAGGCCGTCGAATCTTCCGTCTTCACGTTATTACAACTCCAAAACGAATGGTTTTGGAGGCGTAAGGTATGAGAAGAAAAATGAGAGAGTATACGGTTCTGGGCATAGAAGAAAAAAGAGGTACTGATATGAGCGATTGGAATGAAGAAGGTAGAAAAAGGCGTGATTTCAGACAGTGCCATGAAGAATATGAGGAACATGTTTCTTCTAACCCAAAGAAACATGTCTCAAAGGATTTTGTTCTTGAATCTTTTGTCCCGAAAAACTACTATTTCATGGCCGAAGAAGGTTGGCGGTCCAGGGGGCGCTACAAGAAACTGTCCGATGCCGAAAAAGCTGCTGAACATCTTAGGCTGAAGGATAATTTGTATAAAGGACTTGCTTTAAGGATAGCTTACAAAGACGGTTCAATTCTGAAAGAGTATCCGGAAGTTGATGTCTGAAAAGGAGACGACAATGCGTAAAGATTTAATCGGCAAAAGCAAGTTTCTAAGTCTCGTTTTGCGTCATTGTCCAGATCAGGCAAATTTGACTTTGGATGTGAACGGATGGACTCCTGTTGCAGATGTTCTCCAAAACTGCCGGATCACACGGGCGGAATTGGACGAGATTATTGCCACCAACGATAAGAAGCGTTTTGAACTCAGCCCCGATAACCTATCCATCCGTGCCTGTCAGGGGCACAGTGTTCAAGTTGACTTAGGGCTTAATCCAGCCATTCCACCGGCTACCCTCTATCATGGTACTTGTGCTTCTGCCGTTCAGCCAATTTTACAAAGCGGACTCTTGAAAATGAATAGAACGCACGTACATTTGTCTCCCGATTTTCCAACTGCTGTTAAGGTCGGTTCAAGACACGGTACTCCTGTTGTTCTGGAGGTTAACGCTAAACAGATGGTGGCTGACGGAATCGTGTTCTATCTTTCGACAAATGGAGTTTGGCTTACGGATTTTGTTGACAAGAAATATATTTCTGCTGGTGGTTCTGTTGGAACTACCGGACCTATCGTCACGGCTACACAGCCTCCTGCTTTACCGCAATCAAAGACAATTCCAGTTTCTATTCAAACCCCAAAGGGTTGTGAACAGTTGGCATAGAAGTTGATAAAAATTCATAGAAACTGAAAGATCTTCCTAGAAAAAGAAGGAGAAGTTCATCGTGAAAGCTAAGAGGATTTCAAATATGCTGGCAGATAAACAGTTCAAAGTGGTCAGAGTCTCGAAGACCGAATTCGAGTTAGACACTGGCGATATCTACCCACTCCCGTTTGAGTTGGATGAAGAGTTATCAATTGAGGAGTTTCAGAAAATCCTGGATGGGTCTAAAGACCTGATGATCCAGATGCTTAAGAAGATCGAGAATGAATAACCTTTTAACCTTACAAGAAGCAGCCAAAATCCTTAACGTCTCTAAGTTGACGTTGAGGCAATGGGATAATTCTGGTAAGCTGAAGGCTATCAAGACTTTCGGTGGTCATAGAAGATACAACGAAGAAGATATCAGAAAACTCATTGGAGAGGAAGAGAAGGTAGAAGTTGTTGATAAACCAGTAGCGATTTATGGCAGAGTCAGTTCGCATGAGCAGAAGCAAAAAGGTGACTTGGATCGTCAATGTCAGAGGCTATCTGAACACTGTGCTAAACACAAATATCAAGTTGATCATATAATCAAGGACGTTGGTTCTGGCTTATCGGATAGTAGAGTCGGGTTTCTCAAACTGATTGACCTTGTAATAGGTAGAAAAATAGCTAAGGCGATTATAGAACACAAAGACAGGCAGACACGCTTCCAGTATGAGATACTGGTTAAGTTCTTCGATAGCTACGAAGTAGAGATTGAGTGTCTGGAGATTCCAGATAAGGACAGTGAGGAAGAGTTTATGAACGATATTATGATGTTGATGGCGTCATTTTCTGGGAAACTTTATGGGAAAAGAAGTGCAAAACGTAGAAAAGAGAAAAAATTAGAGAAGAAAAATAAGGAGGTTTTTAATGACTAAAATAACGATGAATGTGAAATTACAAGTTACTATTTCCCAAGCGGTAGCTATGAAGGAGATGTTTGAAAGATGGAATTTCCTATCAAATATAGGAAGTAGTCGTCATGTATCTTTTTTTGTTGATGGAGACGGAAACTTTCACCCAAAAGTAGAAATAACATTTAGTGAAGGTATGCCAGATTTTACTGAAGAGCAAAAAGAAATAATAAAACAACGTGCCGCAAATGAAAATACTGAAATTGTTAAAATTGAAAAAGGTAACAAGTTTGATTTTGATAATATCGGATGGTATCTCCGTTCAATTGGAAAACACGATTAATCGAGAAATTTATGAAAATTCTCAGATCAACAAAGTGTAGCACTAAGTTTGCTACTCAAAAGAAGAAGGATGAACTCCAAACCATACTTCAGGAGTACGGAAGAGTTGTCAATACCTTTGTTGATCATTTCTGGATAAATCCGGTTCAGTCAAAAACGGAGTTGCTAAAGCCAATCGTAGATATCCCCCAAACGTGGTTGTCAGCCCGTCTCAGGAAGGTGGCTGCGAGAGAAGCATTGGATATGATCAAGTCCGTGACCGAAGTTCAAGAATCCAATAGGGAAATGCTTGAACACGACATTTCCGACATTGAAAATATCATATCTAAAACGTCTCCAGTCAGTAAGAAAAATCGTAGGAAGGTTAATAACCTTCATATAAAATTGAAGAAGAAAAGAAACAAATTGTCAATGGTACAGCCTCATAAACCAAAACATTCTGGAAATAGAATGAGCGTGTCATGTACAATTGCTGAATTACAAACTCCTAAGAACACGGATGAATTTGACTCTTGGTTACATTTAGCTTCTATGGGAAATGGAATAACCTTGAATATTCCGATTAGGAACCACAAACATTTCAGAGAATTGTCGTCATCTGGCGAAAGACTAAACTCATATGTCATAACTAACAACTATATCCAATTTGCTTTTGAACGTGAAACTGGTCCCAAAAAGACAGTGGAAAAACTCATTGGAATAGATACTGGAATAAACGCCTTGGCTTCTACTAGTACTGGAGAACAATTCGGTACGGATGTCAAGAGTATGATTGAGAGAAGCAAGAGATGTCAGAAAGGTTCAAAGGGAAAACAAAGAGCCGTCAACGCTTTGAAGCAAAGAATGTGTGAAATAGCCAAGCAAGTTGTGAAAGATACTGATCTCGTCGTTGTCGAGAAGCTTTTAAGCATGAACAAGAATAGCAAACTCAAAGGACGCTTGAGTCTAAATATGCGTTCTTCTATCGGTAGTTGGAATTATCGCTACTGGTTGAATAGGGTAGAGATGAACTGCGAAGGAAACCGTGTTTCGTTCAGGACAGTTTCTCCTTATTACACCAGTCAGAGATGTCCGATCTGTGGCCATACCGATAGCGAAAACCGATCAGGACAGGTATTCAAATGTCAGAAGTGTGGTTATTCTGGCAATGCTGACCTAGTGGCGGCTTTGAATATACTGGATCGGTTTTTGAGCGGACCATACGGTGCCGCTTATAAACCTTTAATAGATACGCAATCAGTCGCTGAGCGTCTGACTAAGATTTATCAACTTTGAAGGAACGGTACGACTACAAGTTTACTGTTTTGAAGGAATCGTAATAACTATGATGACAAAATCAGAAAAAGTAAAGAGAAATTTACGTGAAGGACAACTTATCGAAATAGTCATGAGGAACTTTCCTAGACTTATAGAACATTTTCGTAAGAGCTATGAGAAATACACATATGACAAATCTAAACCGTTTACTCTTTCATGGGATTCTTACCAACTCATAGTAAAAGAACAAAAAGAAGATGGAACTGTCATTGCATATAACAGAGTACAAGGAGAATACTATCCAGATGAAACGATGTTAGTTAGATTCGAAGACGTTATTTCTGTCGAAGATATCGAAGGAGAAGTAGAAGACTTGATAAAATCTGGATGGATAAAAGTAGAGAATGGATGGAAAGATCCAAGATCAACATCCGTTTACCAATTCTCAGTAGCTTATGGATGCCTTGAACAAAGACGAGAAATGGCAAAAGGAAATGTTATCCCAGGAGGACCAGATGCCTATCCCGAACTACAACTTGGAATTGGGAACGATTGCTGCGTCAAAGGTCCTCTTGTTGAGGATACTGAATTCAAAAAGATAAATAAGATAACTATGATGATTTGTCCAACATGTCACGAAGGATGGAGAACGTTTATCTCTCTGCCAGGATTGAGAAGAATGTGGGGGCTTCCTCCTCATGTAATAGCAAGAGTTCTTGGAGAAGAAAACCTTACCGCAGAAGAAAAAGAAGAATATGCCGGATATAAAGGAACATGGGTGGAAAACCTTCAACTCAAACCTATGTGAAATCGATTATGTCACCAAAATATCCAATGATGAGAAGTGATTATAACGGCAAAATCATAGTTGGAATGATTGATTTCGATGAACTTCCAGATCTTTCCGACAACAGACCCTCTGTTCTTGGAAAGACTTGTAGTTGTTTTCATGCTATGTCTGTTCCACATTTGAAGTTGACATTTGAGGATGGAACAAGTCAGGAATTCTGTAATCATTGCAGATTTGATATCCTTCATGGTCTTGAAACTGGAGAAGAGCGCTGGGTTAAATGGAGAGAAGCATGGAAGCGGGAAGAAGATAAAAGGAAAGTTATGGAAACCGAGTTAGAAGAAGTATATGGTTTCTATGCTCCTGGAATGGAAGAAAGTGAATAAAATTAAAATCGTTATTGTGATTGTTGTATCCATCCTTTTATTCGGGTGTGTTTCTAATAAAGAGATGAGCGTAAGATTTCACGATTCGTATTGCGCACTTTCAAAAAACATTGTAAGGTAAAAGGAAAACAAAAATGAAAATCGTTCTTGCCGTTATTGTTCTCGTGATTTTAAGTGGCTGTTCAACGCCAGTTAAAATTTTTGCTCTACCTTTGTATCAGACTCCAATTGAAATAAAAGGAGTGTGTGGCGAGCAAAATAAATACGCTTTGACTATCGTAAAGGTTAATTTCTAAGCGTACTGTTGGTACGTTTTTAAGATAAGAGATTCTTATTTTCTAACTTAGAAAGGGCGTTTATGAAATCCTATTTGTCGGTTGACCTGGACTATTGGATGCTTCATCAAAACGATACATCCTGTGTCAAGTTCTTCAACAAAGTAATGTCACTTGGTAAAAAAATCAGAGTAGTCCAATCACATGAGGAGTTGCTTGAACATGTCAATGAAAGCAAAGCTGATATTCTGTACAATATAGATTATCATTCTGATCTCTTCGGATTTGAGGATAAATCCGAAATTGAAAAATGGTTTGTTGAAAACAGTGCTGAAGATGGAACATGGGGAGTTTTTGTGAACTGGAGAAAATCCGGGCAATTTTGTTGGATGCACCCTGTAAAAGATTGTATAAATCTTGGCGTAGGCGCTTGCTGGGTTGGTTCCAATGAAGATCCGTTTAATGGAGCCTTTGTTGAATGGGAAAAAGTATGGAATCAGGTTGGAATAGGTGGGTTGGATTTGGAATCGGTAACAGACATCGGAGTTGCTATCAGTCCAGATTATACGAATTTTGATACGGTTAGAAGGGTAGTAAAACTATTAGGCGTAGAGAAGACTATGAAGCCTGGAAATCCTCAAAAAATTGATCCATTCTGGTTTGATCCGGTAACGGTAGAAAAAGGATGGTACAGTCA
>Ga0315284_10007094_pt1 | contig 15984 bp, 13 predicted proteins | sample YL17G09_16_MG_FD_203696 | JGI IMG/M metagenome (GOLD analysis project Ga0315284, IMG submission 203696) | Sediment microbial communities from Yellowstone Lake, YNP, Wyoming, USA - YL17G09_16 | ecosystem: Environmental > Aquatic > Freshwater > Lake > Sediment | place: USA: Wyoming | collected... | reverse complement strand
CTGCATCTCTGGGCTCGTTTTATTCCCGGAACCGACATGCGTCCGGCGGAGCCGACCTTATTCGGATTGGTTCAAGTGATCGTATTGAGCGGCGGCACAACGATGTTTCTGATCTCGCTTCTGCTGAATCGCGGATGGCAATTTGCAGCGGACGTTGGTTTGAAATGGAGCCCGCTAGGAGAGCACGTTCGTGACGGTTGGTTTGGATTCAAATTAGCAATTTTGCCGATGGCCTGCACAACGATTCTGACCACCCCACTCCGCAATCACGAAACACAAAATGTGCTTCTTCGATTACTGTCAGAGAGTCTCGGTCTCGACGTCTTGGCGGCAATCCTCTTCTTGGCAATCGTCGTCGCACCGCTTTCCGAGGAATTGATATTTCGAGTGCTTCTTCAGGGAGCCTTGGGATCTGTCATGCCGGCACGAGTCGCCATTCCCTTTGTTGCGATCGTGTTTGCGGCAGTTCACGGGCCGGTTGATGGAATTGCACTCCTTCCATTGGCTCTCATTCTGGGGTATTCCTTTGACAGACGGCAGAGTTACCTGACCGTGGTCGTGATTCACGGGCTGTTCAACGCTACGATGCTCGCTCTGGCGATGCTGAGCCATTGATGGCAGTGAATCCTTGGTAGGTTAATGAAGACGCCAGCCTGTTACTCAAAATAGATTCCAAGGACGGAGGCCGAGGCTGAAACGTTGAAGTGCGAGACTTCTCATCCAGTTAAACCCCGTTAATTTCACGGTTCAACACGCACTGCGGAAAGCCCACTTGTCAACGCCCTTTGAATGCTCATGCACCTCATTTTACAAAGCTACACGAGATGACCTTTTTACCCGTTGACGAGCAGTTGAGCATCATTCGGCGTGGTGTCGAAAAAATCGTGCCTGAAGAGGAATTAGCCTACAAACTCACACAGAGTCGAGAAACAGGCAAACCGTTGCGGGTAAAATATGGAATCGATCCGACAGGGATTGATGTTCATCTCGGACATACGGTCCCTCTACGCAAACTGCGTCAATTTCAAGAATTGGGGCATCAAGCGGTCATCATTATTGGTAATTATACGGCCTTGGTGGGCGATCCCAGCGGTCGCGATCACGCCCGGAGTCAGAAACTCAGCGCCGAAGACGTGGAAGTCAATGCAAAAGACTATCTTTTTCAGGTTGGAAAAGTTGTCGATTTGAGTCGTGCAGAAATCCATCGTAACGGCGATTGGTTCGGAAAGATGAGCTTCGCTGAGGTGATCCGATTGTGCGGAAAAGTGACTGTGGCTCAGCTACTCACTCGTGACGATTTTTCCAAACGCTATGCATCCGCCTCGCCCATTTTTTTGCACGAATGCCTATACCCCATCATGCAGGCTTGGGATTCTGTGGAAGTTCAGTCAGATATTGAATTGGGTGGAACCGAGCAACTGTACAGCTTCATGCTCGCTCGGGATCTGCAGCGAGACCAACACCTTCCACAGCAAATCGGCGTGATGTCGCCGATTTTGGTGGGTTTGGACGGTAGTCGACGCATGGGAAAGAGCCTCGGTAATTACATTGGCATCGCCGAGCCACCGTATGACATGATGAAAAAAATTATGCAGCTACCGGATGCCGTGATGAAGATGTATTTTGAACTGCTGACGTCGATCGGTCTCGAGGAGGTCCAAACGATCCTCGCGGGGCATCCCAAGTCCGCAAAAATCCGATTGGCAAAGGCCGTCATTGCAGAATACCACTCACCACAACAGTCCGAGAATGCTGCTGACCGTTGGCAACGTGAAGTCGGCGGCGGCGAACGGCCATCAGAAATCCCCATAGTCACGCTGAGCATGACCTCGTTAAGCGAACATCTGCCTCGTCACGCCACAGATCTCGCCGCAAGGCGACTAGCCGCTCCACAGCTTCTTCAGGCGTTGGGGTTGGCTGCCTCCGCCAGTGAGGCAACGCGACTGATCTCCCAGGGGGGTGCCTCCGTTATTCGCGGCGATCAAACATTACCAATTACGGACTCGAAGACCCCGATTTTATTAGAGTCAGAAATGTTGGTTAAGGCTGGCAAAAAACGGATTGTCAAGCTGACGATTATCGATTGACGAGCGGCAATCATCATCCGCCAGACAATCCAATCGGAACACCGGGCAACCCCTTAAAAGACAGGCACTAACGAACGCGGAAACAATCCTTGATTTGGCCAGATGGTACCTGTCAACGGATCGTCAAGACGGATCAGAAGCGGCTGCTCGCGCGGTCTTCGCTGCAAAAATTCCGAGGTGGTGTTTGGCATCAAAGATGCCAACGGAGATAGATAATCCCCTCCGGGGACAGGCGAACTGTGGCGGATTTCGTTCGGATTCTTGATCGCGTGCGTACCGCTCGGTCTTTGATTGTGTGAGGCCTTCCAAGATATGTTCAGTTCCAAGCTGTTTTGCCCCTCCGTTTTCGAAGGTGGTCTCTTGGCCACGCCATCGGACTCGCCATGGCTTCGTCAAATGCCCATTGAGTACGGTCGACGCCATGCCCGCACCAGGTTCTTCGTCAAAATGACCACAGAAGAGTCTTCCGCTGACAGCGATCCCATGGTAATCCGTCTGAACAGGCTGAACACCAATAATGAGTGGTAGATTGGCATCTGCGAGACGATTCCGCGGAAACCGAAAATGACGGTCATGACATGAACGAAGCGAAACCGATCGCGACAACCCATCGAACCAGCCGATTCACAGGATTCCAGCAGTCGTCATCAGGGCAGTGGATCCGAGCGGCGTTCTGGACTGTTTCGCGTAAAGATCTCGGTTTCTGCCGAGACTTTCGTATTTTAGAAGACAGAGACAACCAACCGTTTCCGACGCGACGGTAGGCTTGAATGTCGCCATTGGATCTCGGAACAGCGACTCGGCGATCGTGGCCGAGTGTGACGTCAGCTAAATCTTTTCAGGTCAATTTGTGTTTGAAATCATCAATCAGAGGTGGCACTGAGTTGTTCAACATGGGGCTGGTTCTGTATCGTCTGCAGCGGTCAATCGGCGCAAACAACGAGGATGCGCGTGATGTAAAAAAAGTCTACTATTTCGGCCAACCGTTATTGGGCCGTGTTTCATGCGAAAAGGGGGCAAGACATGGCTCGGTGTTTAGTGACGGGAGGTGCCGGTTTTATTGGCAGTCATCTCACAGAACGACTATTGGAATTGGGGCATGATGTCGTCGTTCTGGACAACATGTCGACCGGTCGGCCGACAAATTTGGACCATTTGAGCGGTCACTCGCATCTGACCATTCGCGTTGGATCCATTACGGACCCGATTCTCCTTGCCGAAGTTATGGCCGGTGCCGACATCATCTACCACATGGCGGCTGCGGTGGGAGTGAAACTCGTTGCCGACGATCCTGTGCGGACAATCGAAACGAATATCTATCCGACAGAGGTTTTGTTGCGTCTCGCGGTCCAAGGAAACAAACGCGTCTTTCTGGCATCAACCAGCGAAGTTTATGGAAAAAATCCGAAGGAACGATGGACGGAGGAAGACGATCTTCACTTTGGGCCGACATCTCGACCTCGTTGGGCTTACGGATGTTCTAAGGCCATTGATGAGTTTTTGGCCTTGGCCTATCACCGGAAGTTTGGCTTGCCTGTCGCAATCGGCCGGTTCTTCAATGTTGTCGGACCGAGACAGGTAGGGCATTACGGCATGGTCATTCCGCGGTTTGTTGATCAGGCGCTTCGTGGCGGACCGCTTGTCGTTTATGACGACGGAGCGCAGGTGCGTTGCTTCGCTCACGTCCGAGAGGTGGTTGAAGCGGTAATTGGTCTTGTCGAAACACCGGCCGCCCACGGTTCGGTATTCAATATCGGCAGTGATGAACCGATTTCGATTCGTGGCCTTGCTGATGAAATCATTCGCCGTGTCGATCCTCAGATCGCCATTCAGTACCTTCCCTATCGTGATGCCTATGGAGACGATTTCGAGGACGTTCGACGCCGTGTCCCGGATGTGACGCAACTAGGAAAGATTCTTGGACGCCAGCCATCCATGAAACTGGGGTTGATTCTCGACGACATTATTCAATGGAAGCGAACACAACTCGCGGCGGGTTCGTCACATTCCGAGACGCGTTAAAGAGACACACGCGGGTGTTACGGCTTACGGTTCTGTGAGCACAACCGAAGGACTTAATTGATAATCGTCTGTCTCTGGTCCAGAGACTTCGACAGATGTGACGTGTTCCGTCGTCGTTGGCCGATGTCTTCAACGGCGATCTTCATCTCGTCGAGTATCTGGCGAACGCGTTCGACTAAACAATTCCTGTTTTCGGTAGGACTTTCAGCAGGCCCGTCCTTAAAGAACTTCGGAAACCGATTGAAGTCGAGTTCGAGACCATCACAGTCATAACGTCGTACCGCTTCCCCAATCTGGAGAAACACGTGGTCGAGAACTTCACCTCGCCCAAAGTGTGGGGCCCCGTATCCACGATGTTTCTCGGTTACCAGTCCCCAAGCGGCATGGTCGAGAAAACGGTGTCCGTAACGAGTCGTCGCCAGGATCGTCATTCATCCGAAAATTCAGCAATGCTTGCCGACCTCGCCGCTTTGTTTCGGACAAGATGATTGGGTACGGATCGATTCGCGCCTCAAAAAAACGAGTGATATTCTCAAATCGCTGCTGTTCGGAAGCCGGCCATTTCATCCGTTCCTCGGGATTAGAAAAGGCATCCACGCATGTGACCCACCATTGTGGGGTCATACATCATCGGGGCATTCACGCACACCAGAATCGTATCGACTTGACCGTCCTCATAAACGACCTCCTCAATCGACCGCGATACGTCAACGGAATTGACCTTGACGGGCCATTTTCTCCCGCCTTTGCCCCAAAGAAGAATCCCCGTCAAAGTTGTCCAAGATTTGACGTGCCGCCTACGGGTCATCGGCTGTGACCGTCGATGGAATCCACGGGCTCGCAATGACGCAGAAGGTCTTCGGAATCAGAAAAGAGATGATGCCGTTCATGTCCTAGATCCCGAGTCAAGACCATGCTGTTTTTTGGGGGGTGTTATCGAGGGTCCGAAATAATGGAGCGTCATAAAACGGGCGAAGGCGTACGAACTTAGGGTTCGCCAACGAGCTGCATTAGGAATTCAATCACGTTTCCAATTGGGTTGAAACCGGTAAACTGCGGTAGCAGAATTAAAGCAATTAACAGGCCGGGGCCCATCTCACAGAAGCGGTTCCATGCCGGCCTCAAGTCGTCGGGTAACACACCGTCAACAATTTTACTTCCGTCGAGCGGAGGGATCGGAAAAAGATTGAAAACACACAATCCGATATTTGCCATCAACAGAAACCGCAAAAAAAAGAAGGGCAGGGGCCCCTGCAAAACAGTAACTTCATGGAACATTGGCAGACTCAATATTCGTAACAATGACCAAGCAACCGCGGCGATGATCGCATTCGAAATCGGGCCTGCGGCGGCGACGAGCAACATACCACGGCGAGGACTGACACCCCGACGAAACCGCCGAGGATCGACAGGTACGGGCTTGGCCCAACCAAAAGGGACGCCCATCAAAGGTAGTAAAAAAGTTCCAATGGGATCCATGTGAGCGATCGGGTTGAGCGTCAGTCGCCCCATTAATCGTGCCGTGTCATCTCCAAGCTTGAAAGCCGTCCAAGCGTGCGCCCATTCGTGGACGGTCAACGACAGTAACACCGGAACAAAAAATAGGGCACGCATCACAATATCATTGAGATCCATCGACTGCTCCAATCAAAAGAATTATCCGAGAACGATTCCTAGGCCAAGTCGGTTTGACGACCGGCCCATCGATCCCCCTGTAAGTCGTCACGTAAAATGGTTTCTGTTCCTGGAACTGCTTCTAATCGAAGCACCTGTGATTTGGGGACCAGGATTCCCGCAGCGTCAATTGTCGAACGCAGTTTCAGAAAGGTCGCGTCGGCCCACAGAACATCCCCCGTAATGATCGTCTGATCACGTAACACGATGCGTACCGCGGCGCGGCCAGTTGGCTCCGCAAGTTGCGAGGTGGATTCAATCAACACCGCATCAAGTCTGTCGAACAACTGGTTTTTTTCGCTCCGAGGTTGTAACGCTTTTTTAAAGTCCTCTGCTGTGATGGACGGTTCTGAAGACTGCTGTCTTGATCGTCGTACGGCCTGCAATCCAGCCTCATTAGCAATGCTTTCGAGATCGGCCCCATGCTGACCCTCTGTCCATGCAGCAATGTCATCCAGAGACACATCGACGGCAAGCGGTTTCGTTCGGGTGTGAATTTTTAATATTTCGATGCGGTCTGCCCGGGACAGTTCTGGCATTTTTATTCGTCGATCAAAACGCCCGGGTCGCAACAGAGCCTTGTCGAGAATATCCGGACGATTCGTTGCTGCGATCATGACCACCTGTGCATGTTGTTGAAACCCGTCGAGACAAACGAGTAATTGGTTGAGTGTCTGTTCTCGCTCGTCATGACTTCCGCCGAGCCCCGAACCTCGTCGTCTGCCAATAGCATCGATTTCATCAATGAAGATCACTGAAGGAGCATTATTTGCTGCGATTTCAAACATATCCCGAACGCGAGAGGCCCCCACACCAACAAACAATTCTACGAATTCAGACGCGGCAACGACGTAGAATTTAGCCCCGGTTTCTCCGGCTACCGCGCGGGCTAGATGTGTCTTGCCAGATCCCGGAGGCCCTTCCAGTAAGACACCGCGAGGCAATCGGACTCCGGCATCCGCCCACCGCTGGGGTGCCCGTAAGAAATCGATCACATCTCCAAACATTTCTTTTGCTTCGTAGCAACCTCCGACATCGGCGAAAGTGATTTTTGCCTCTTCCCCCACTAACTTTGCGCGGCTCTTGCCCAGACCCATGATGTTTCCAGGCGATCCGGATCCCGTTCGCTTCAGCGTGAACAGCAAGATCCCGAGAAATAAGATTCCGACACCCACCAGCCAAGGAATCCAATCCGTGGGCGAGGATGGCAATTTCCATTGAGGCACGATCCCCAGTTCATCAAGCTGAGTGACCAACTCGTCGTTGACAACACCAACGGTTTGCAATCGGTTGAGAGATCCTACGATCCCAAAGTGAATCCTATTTCCGTCAATCTCAACGTCGCGAACCATCTTCTGGCGAAGGCTATCTCGAAAGACGTCATACCGAACAGAAGCGGCTGGTCGATTCTTTCCGACTTGATACAGCCCAACAAAGGCCGCAATCAAAAGGCCCCAAAACAAAGCCGTCTTGAACGTGGGTTTCATGAATTCTGTCTCATCGATTTCGTGTGGGCCTTGTGTGATAGCAATGAGCCTCGCCGTTTTTTTTCACGAGAGCGATTGAACTGCGGCAACTCAGGGCATTTCCAGCGATTTACCAACGCGGTGTTTCCAAGACGGAGAGACGACACACACAAACAACCGTCTTACGCGGGGAAAACAGGATGCGGTTTCACGAGATTTCTCAGGGGTTGCCGGTCGTGGCGAGCGTTGCAGCCGAGGTCATTTCCGCCAACTCTTTGATCATCGTTTTTGTGGCCGCTTCGCTCGCCGCCTCCCATTGCTGTGCGCCGAACTGTTCTGCGTAGGCGGGCGTTCGATAGGCAAAATTGATGCCGCGAGAATTGTTGATCAGAGCCCCTAGGCCATCCTTAAAACAGGCGCTGGCGACATCCGCTGCCGTTCCGCCCTGAGTGCCATAGCCAGGAATCAACAGGGGAGCGTGCGGCATCGCTGCTCTCAATTCGGCCAACTCGGTGGGAAATGTCGCACCGACGACGGCACCCACGCAACCGTAGCCAGCCTCCGCGGTCTGGATTGCGAAATCTTCAACCATTTGAGCAACATGTCGGTAGACCGGTATCCCGTCGGCGATTCGATTCTGAAACGAAGCCGAACCAGGATTGCTCGTCTTGACCAAAACATAGATTCCGGCCCCTCGCTCGACAGCGATTTTCACCAGTGGTTCGATTGTGTCTTTTCCCAGATAGGGATTCACTGTGAGAGCGTCTGAGTGCCAAGGCGCCGCAGAGGGATCCACGCCCGCAAGGTAGGCCCGTCCGTAGGCCTCTGCGGTCGTCCCGATGTCCCCTCGTTTGGCATCGCAAATCACCAACAGTCCGGCGGCGCGGGCATATCGAATGACCCGTGCTAAAGCCAGACAGCCATCGGCTCCCAGTTCCTCGAAAAATGCCGCTTGAGGCTTCACCGCAGGGACCAGCGGTGCGACGACATCAATGAGCCGAACACAAAATTCTTCAAATGCAGCAGCAGCGCAGGCATTGCGATCATCATGTAATTTGTTCGCTCGATTCAAAACGTCATCGGGGATCAAATCGAGTCGAGGATCAAGACCGACAAGAGCGGCAGTCTGCTTTGTGCGAATGGCATGATGTAATCGCGTGGCAAAATGATGCTGGTTTGATGTCATGGAGTTCCTGTCCGTCAGCTTGTTGCGAAATTCTGCGGATTTCCATTGCGTCGCAATCTGGAAGAGGAAAACGGCCTCTTGTCGCCTTTGGATAGCTGACATCGTTCTACGCGAATGGATCTGTGGGAACAAGACGACCGCCATACCCAATAACCGTGTCCTGAGTTGCATGCACGTCGTCGCATGATAGGATGAGCCACGTATCTTTTGGATGTGTTCGTAAAAATTACGCTTTCTGAAGATCGCCGTATCTTTTGCAGCGCGGAGATGATCGATTTTATGGAAGTGAGAGTCGCCTGACGCTCGCGGTTTGTGTGCTTGGTAAGTTGCCTGAAATTCGGAAGATGTTTTGTCCTCGGCGGATTGTTCCTCGAGCGGTTTCGATCGATAGTTCGAAGCTGCAATTTATAGAGTTGTGTCTGTAAGAGTCCTTCCGATTCAGTCGGCAAAGGGGTTGTCTTAGCACATTCTCGAGGTCGCTTCGTGCGAGTATTAGGGTTGCCTGATGCTGTCGTTCAGCGGCATGTCCTCTGTTGGGGATCTGTTCTAAAACAGACAAGCTCTGTGGCAACCGCATCAGAGGCGGCAGCATTCCGGCGTCTGAGCATTCCGCGAGTCCTATCTTTTCACGTCATCGATTCGCTTGGCTCCGAAATCAGTCATCGCCTTTTGATTGTCGATTTGTCTGCCGCTGCTTCAGATTTTTCTGCTCCCTTTTATAGGTTGTTTGTTAAACGGCGACTTTTATGAACTGTCGTTGCGGGAGTATAAAATGGATTATCTATGGAACGTATTGACTCTGATCTTGGGCGGCGGGGTCGGTTTTTTTGCCGAGCGAGCCGTTCGGGGAACGGCTTTCAAAACGGGCGATGAAATCGTTCTGCAGTCGAAGCGTGATGCTGAGAACATACTCAAGACAGCGGAGTTACAGTCAAAAGAAGAGAGTCTCCGCCGTCGCGAATTGGCCGAAAAGGAATTGAACGCATCCCGAGACGACTTGCGAAATCAAGAGCGAAAACTGGACAAACGGGAGTCTGGCCTCAAAGAGCAGCAGGACGACATTTACAAAAAGGATCGGCTGCTGGAGTCGACTCAACTCAAATTGGCGGATCGCAACAAGGTGATGGATGCGAAAGACAAGGAACTCGACAAGAACATCAAGCAGGCCAAGGAGCAGTTGTACAAGATTAGCACCCTCGACCAGAAGACGGCGACAGAACTGCTGCTGGAACAACTCGAACGCGAATTAAAAAATGAAACGGGCGTGTTAATCCTCAAACAGGAATCCGAACTAAAACAACATTCCGAGCGGCTGGCTCGGGAAATTATCGGTATGTCGATTCAGCGTTACGCCTCAGCTCATACGTCGGAATCGACGGTTTCGACGATCGACATCCCAAGCGACGAAATGAAGGGTCGGATTATTGGACGCGAGGGTCGGAATATTCGCGCGTTTGAAAAGGCGACCGGAGTCGATGTGATCGTGGACGACACTCCAGGGGTCGTGGTCGTTTCCGCATTTGACAGCGTTCGCCGAGAAATCGCCAAGCAGGCATTAGTGAAGCTGATTCATGATGGTCGTATCCATCCAACACGGATCGACGAAATTGTTGCTGAAACGCAGAAAGAAATGGAAGAGTTTATTCGTCGACAAGGAACGGAAGCGGCGCAAGAGGCCGACGTGCCGAATCTGCATGAAAAACTGCTCGACTTTATGGGACGCCTCCATTTCCGGACGAGCTACAGTCAAAACGTCCTACGACACTCCATTGAGGTCGCGCATCTGACTGGCTTGATGGCTGAACAATTGGGGCTGAATGGAAATCTGGCCAGACGATGTGGGTTTTTGCATGACCTCGGCAAAGCGGCGGACCATGAAATGGAAGGAGGGCATCCGGCGGTGGGAGCCGAGTTGCTCAAGCGGTATGGCGAGAAGGGCGAAGTCGTCCACGCGGCGCAGGGCCACCACGATGACATTCGACCCGAATTCATCTACACGGTACTGGTCGCGGCTGCCGATGCCTGTTCGGCGTCACGTCCTGGTGCTCGTCGAGAGACGCTCGAAAAGTACGTGCGACGTTTAGAAGAGTTAGAAACATTGGCCTGCGGATTTCCAGGTGTTGAACAGGCTTTTGCGGTACAAGCGGGCCGTGAGATTCGGGTTGTCGTCAATCCGCAAAACGTCAATGACTGCGAAGCCGCGAGGCTTTGTCGCGACATGGCCGCTGCTATTGAACAAACATTAACCTATCCTGGCGAAGTTAAGGTGACCGTCCTACGCGAAACGAGAGTTGTCGAATACGCCAAGTAGGGGTCAGATCCGACCTTGTCGGTTAACGGAGCGCATTTTTGAATGGAGAACTCCACTTTCGATTCGAAAAACGATCCCCTCCGTAAGAGAGCCAAAAACCCGTCAACCGCGATAAATTTCAATGTGAAACGCGGAGAGTGCTCTGATTAACGGCAGCTCCTATCTGGCACGTCCTTCGCTGACCTGCCAGAGGATTGTCCCAACGCCAGCCGCCAAGCAGTAATAGCCAAACCAGTGCAGACGCTGCTGAGACAGCATCCGAATCAATAACCGCAAGGCCACGACTCCGACGGCCAATGAAACCAGTGCTCCCATTGCATAGGTTCCCCACGGAATATTAGCCGCCTCAATCGCACCTGGTTTCAGTAATTTCACCGCATCGAGGAGGACCGCGCCGCCAATGACGGGAATTGCGATGAGGAACGAAAATGTTGCCGTTGATTCGCGTTCCATTCCGCAGAATAGTCCCCCTGAGATCGTGCATCCCGAGCGGGACACGCCAGGTAAAATTGCCACAGCCTGAAAGCAACCGACGATCAAAGCAACGGGCCATGGCAATTGCCTTTCGACCAATCGCCCACCTGTAAATTTCTGTCCCAGCAGAAGCATCAACGCCGTTAGCAAAAAACCGTATCCCGCGGCGATCGGTGAATTGAACAACTCTTCAAACGTCTTCTTGAAACCGATCCCAATGATCGCCGCAGGAATGGAGGCCAAGACAATGTTGAAACACAGTCGCCAGTCCATTTCGGTGACAATTTGACGAAGTCGATGAAAATAGACAATCGCGATGGAGCCAAGAGTCCCTGCATGAAGGGTGAGAATCAAAGTCAACGCCTCTTCCGGTTGAGTCCGGCCCTGCCATCGTTTCAAAAGTTGATTACTGATGACAAGGTGTCCATCCGAACTTATCGGAAGAAATTCGGTGATCCCCTGAACCACGGCCAGAATCAGAACTCGCAGGGTGTCGTTCATGGGCCATCCATTTTTCGTCGAAGGTATTGCGGATTGACAATTCCTGAGAAAAATTAGTGCTCGGATTCAGCCAACTGATCCAGCAACCGGATTGTGGCCTGCAAGAGTTGAGGCAGGCCCTTGCCAGTGATGGAACTGATTTTCAAAACCGTTCGACCAATCCGCTCCTCCAACAATTCAGAGGCGGCGTCGGAATCGGTCAATTCACATTTTGTAATGACGACCAATTCAGGGCGTTTGGCCAGAGACTCATCGTAGAGCCTGAGCTCCTCGCGAATCTGTAAGTAGTTGTCGACTGGATCAGACTGATCATCGGGCGCAGGTTCGATCAAATGCACTAAGACTTTGGTCCGCTCGACATGCCGGAGGAATTCGTGACCCAATCCAACGCCGGCGTGTGCCCCTTCAATCAGCCCGGGGATATCCGCCATGACGAACTGCCGCTCATGACCGACTCGTACGATCCCGAGGTTTGGGAACTTTGTTGTGAACGGGTAATTCGCAATTTCAGGTGTTGCCCGTGACAAGCGACTGAGCAAGGTCGATTTTCCAGCGTTGGGCTTGCCGATCAATCCCACATCGGCAATGACCTTGAGTTCGAGAGAGATGTCTCGATGCTCACCCGCTTCGCCAGGCCCGAATTCACGAGGAGCACGGTTAGTAGAGGACATAAACCGGGCATTGCCCTTTCCTCCATCCCCCCCCTTGGCGACAATCACCCTGTCCCCGTGTTCCACCATGTCTTTGAGGACGTGACCTCGTTTCGCATCTCTTAGAATCGTTCCCGTTGGAACTCGAATCAGCGTATCTTCTCCATCGCGCCCCGATCTCAGCGAGGGTTCGCCGGGCGATCCAGGAACGGCATTCCAGTGTCGAACTCCCACCAAATGGACCAAGCTGCTGACGTTTTCGTCCGCTTCGATGATCACGTGACCACCTCGTCCACCATCGCCGCCGTTGGGGCCCCCACGAGGGACGTGAGACTCCCTCCGAAAACTGCACAAACCCGAACCGCCGTCGCCGGCATTACAGTAAATTAAAACTTGGTCTACGAACATGGTCCGCGGATAATAGCCGAAGACCGCGCAATGCGGGAGTCACTGGTGTTGATTAACGTTGATTTCAAGCGAGGCCTGCCGCGAGATCATTTGATTCCGCGTTGTGCCTCATCAATCAGAGCAATGTAATTCAGAAAGATCCTAAAGATGATGAAAATGATCAATCCGGCGACCATGGCCCAAATCAACCATGCGAAGGCGGCGGTCATTGTTTCCAGGCTGCGACGAGCACGGTCTTCGAGTTGAGGGCTTAGCCGTTGCAGTTGCTCCGGAACCGTCCCCGTCGTCTCACCCACTCTCACCAACTCGAGGAATTCTCGTGAGTAGAGATGGGTTGCTTCAAGTGTGGTCGCGAGGTCTTCTCCAGATCGTATCAGGGCTAGTGTTTGGGGAATCGACTCGACAAAGGCACCGTTCGCCGTGGCCCTCAGGCTGGCATCCATGCTCGACTCAATCTCCATTCCCGATTGCTGAGTCAACGCGAAGGCCCAGGCAAACCTAGCAATGGCGAATGAACGAAGGCAGCTTCCGACGACTGGTAGGCGTAGCAACAACCGATGGACGATTGCTCGGCCTTTGAGGCCCCGCGTCAACAATTGATAGGCCACAAATCCCAGGAAGGCCGTGCCGAAACAGCCACCTAACCACGTCAAGGCTCCTGACGTGCCGCTTAATCCAAGGCCGGTGACATCCATGGGGGATTCGCCCGAGTTTGGTGAAATCCAGCCGAGGATTGCAATCAATCCCGCGACAATAAAAATCGCCGCAATCAGCTGAAACACGGGCCATGAAATCGCGCTCAAAAATGTTCTACGCAGTCGAACAAGATTATCGTAGTGATCTGCAAGACTAGCGAGAACTTCGGGCATCGAGCCTGTCTGCTCGGCAATATCAATCAGATCCATTAGGAGTATCGGAAATTGATCGGAGTGAATTCGCATCGCCGGGGCGATACCGTTTCCCCGACGCAGTTCATCAACGATGGACTTGGATGAAACTCGAAGTTGGCGATTTGAAGACTGCATTCCGGCAACTTGGAATGCCTTCACGACATGGACTCCAGAATGCAACATCGTTCCTAACGACCGGCAAAATGTCGCCAAGGTACTCCAGGGCAAATGCTTTCCAAAAATTACTGACATCGGCAACCCCCGAGAATTTCACGGCCTCAGCAAATGCAAACCACGTCTTGAGCTCTTACCAACAATATTTGAATTTTGGATTTGTGGCGTACCGGCACCTTGCTTCAGGCGTTGCCCTTACCGTTTAGGGCATTTACATAGAAGACCGAAATATGATCGCCAGGCGAATTGAGTGAACGGCGGCTGTCTTGAGTGGTCTCCGTATTCGAATTCGGGAACGCATTAGGATTTACAGGATTGGTGGCGAAATTTCAAAGAAAGGCGTCTTGATTCTATCCCGGTCAAAATTCGACGAGCGTTCAGGCCTTCGATGGCTGACTCGTGACGGGCTTGATCACGAGCATCGCCAGTGGTGGCAGTGTCAGTGAAACATGTTGCCCAAACCCATGACACGCTCCCGGCTGGCTATATTTTCCACCGGAATTACCCATACCGGATCCTCCATAGAACGTCGAATCTGTGTTGAGTATTTCCGCATAAAATCCGGCAACAGGGACTCCCACTCGATAACCCTGACGCGGAACAGGTGTCAAGTTCAAAACGACGACAACGAAGTCCTGAGAATCTCGTGACTGGCGGATGTAACAGTAAACGCTGTTTTGCCAGTCGTCGGCACAAATCCAACGAAAGCCTTCACCGGACATGTCGTTGTGGTGTAACGCTTTCTCGGTCCGATAAAGTTTGTTTAAATCGCCAATCAAAAGCCGGATGCCATCGTGAAGTGGCTGGCCAATCAGCGGCCAGTCCAGTTGGCCGTCGTGATTCCACTCGGTCCATTGTCCGAACTCTCCGCCCATGAACAAAAGCTTCTTACCTGGCTGAGTGTATTGGTAGCCATAGAGCAGGCGAAGATTGCCAAACTTTTGCCAAACATCGCCTGGCATTTGGGACAGTAATGACTGCTTACCATGCACGACTTCGTCATGAGACAGCGGCAGCACGAAGTTCTCGGTAAAGGCATAGACCATACGAAATGACAGCTCGTTTTGGTGATGTTGCCTGTGAATTGGCTCGCGGCGCATGTATCTCAGGGTGTCATTCATCCATCCCATGTCCCATTTCATGCCAAAGCCAAGCCCGCCGTTATAGACCGGGCGAGAGACTCCTCCCCACGCTGTCGATTCCTCCGCAATCGATAAGATTCCGGGGAACTCTTGATACAGCATGGTATTCAGATCCTTGAGGAACTGGATGGCCTCTAGGTTCTCTCTTCCGCCGAATACATTCGGTACCCATTCCCCGTGCTTGCGTGAATAATCCAGATACAACATCGATGCCACAGCATCGACTCGCAGTCCGTCGATGTGGTAAACATCGAGCCAGAAGCGAGCGCTCGACAATAAAAAATTGCGAACCTCTTCACGCCCGTAGTTGAAGATGAGCGTTCCCCAATCGGGATGAAATCCTTTGCGGGGGTCCGAATGTTCGTAACAGCATGTACCGTCGAATGAACCGAGCGAATGTCCGTCGGTGGGGAAGTGCGCAGGAACCCAATCGACAATCACCCCAATCCCGGCCTGGTGGAACAGGTCAACAAACCGCATGAAATCGTGCGGCGAACCAAACCGACTGGTGGGCGAAAAATAGCCGGTCGGCTGATAGCCCCAAGATCCATCGAAAGGAAATTCGTTGATGGGCATCAGTTCAACGTGTGTGTAACCCAATTCTAAAACATAGTCGATCAGAAGTGCCGCTAATTCACGATAGTTGAAGAATTGGCGGCCGTCTTGAGGTCGTCGCCACGATCCCAGGTGAACCTCATAAATCGAAACCGGTTGCTCATACCAATTGGTCGATTCTCGCTGCTGGATCCAATCGCCGTCTCTCCATGAGTATCCCTCTAAGTTGCATATGATCGAAGCACTTTTGGGAGAAACTTCTGCCGTAAAGGCGTACGGGTCGATTTTTTGGAGCAACTGTCCATCACTAGTTCGCAGGGCAAACTTGTAGGCGTCCCCCTGCTGAAGTCCTGGCACGAACCCCGACCAGACGCCGTTATCACTTGAAGACAGCGGAAATCGGCCATGCATCCAAGAATTCTTGTCGCACAGGACGGAGGCCTC
>Ga0315284_10007092_pt1 | contig 15985 bp, 11 predicted proteins | sample YL17G09_16_MG_FD_203696 | JGI IMG/M metagenome (GOLD analysis project Ga0315284, IMG submission 203696) | Sediment microbial communities from Yellowstone Lake, YNP, Wyoming, USA - YL17G09_16 | ecosystem: Environmental > Aquatic > Freshwater > Lake > Sediment | place: USA: Wyoming | collected... | reverse complement strand
TACTTGTCATCCCTTTTTGTTTGGTTATGTTAGGTTAAGTAAGTTACAGTTTAGTTACAGTCAGCCTGTTTTGAGGCAAAAGGTTACAACTCTTGAGGCTGTAAGTAGTTAATTTTCCTGGTGCCCCCGACAGGAGTCGAACCTGCGGCACAGGGATTAGGAATCGACAAGAGTCTTCCTTTACCATCCAAGCACCAGTAACTACTTGATTATCAAGAAACTTTTTAATTTGCAAATCTTATGTATGTCGGCTGGGGTCAGGCAAAATCGGGTCAAAGAAAAGTCTGACAGGCACAATTTGGGCACAGTAAAACGGGGATAGAGGGATAACATCTTTTCCGGTGTTATCCCTCATTTTCTCTCTTGTAAGAGCACAGTGCATGTTAGGGTTAATGCAATTATTAAAATTGATTTTTTCATAGTATCTCCTTTTGCTCCGTAACAATTTTCATGAGTTTATTTTCTCCCTTCCCTTTTTGGAGGCTTTTATCAACCATTTCCAGCCTTTTTCGAATTTCTATCCCTTGGTGTACCAACCTGAGTACCTGATCCAGTTGGAAGGGTTTATTCACAATTAAGTCTACCCCTTTCTTCATCATCTCGGATTCCTGATCCACATTCCATCCGGTAATCAAGGCAACCGGTGTCTCTCTCTTTATCTTCTTTATCTCTTCCGCTACCTGCCAGCCGGACATACCGGGCATACCCAGATCCGTAAAGACCAGATCGAACTCCTTTCTCTTAAACAGCTCTATCCCCTCACTCCCATTACAGGCAACCTCTACCTCATGACCACCTTCTTCCAGAATGTCATAGAGGAGATCGCGAACTGGCTCTTCATCATCGATGATCAAAACGCTTGCCTTCTTCAGCTTATCTGTGACGAGTTTACTCTCTTCCTCCTTCTCCTTACGTTTTCTTTCCTCAATTATCGGGAGGTTTATGGTAAAGGTAGATCCCTTACCTTCAGTACTATCCACCTTGATGGTTCCTCTGTGTCGACTGATAATGCCATAGGACACGCTCATCCCCAGTCCTGTCGATTGAGGACCTTTGGTGGTAAAGAAAGGATCAAAAATCCTCTCTTTTATCTCCGCGGGAATCCCTATCCCAGTATCCTCTATCTTAATTGCAACACTACTATTTTCTTGGATGGTTGTTACCTTTATTTTACCTCCTTCAGGCATGGCATCAAGAGCATTATTGATAATATTGGTGAGGACTTCTCTGAGCTCTGCAACACTCCCCAACACGAAAGGAACAGGCAGGAGTATCTTTGCAACGCTTATCCATATCCCTTTCGATTCAGCTTCATCCTTCCACCGGGGTTTAGTATATTCTAAGGCATCATTGATAGCTGCATGCACATCAACTTCGGTAAAGTATTTGACATCATCCTGTTCGTCTCTCTTCCGAGAGAATTGCTGGATCCGGCGCACTGTCTCAGCTCCATCCAGGGCAGCCTTTTCAATGATTTCCAGGCCCTTTTTCAAATCAACATATGATTTCCTTCTTTCCGGTTTTCCCTCCTGGAGATTGAAGAGCTTTCTCAATAACTGAGCCCTCCCGAGAATGGCAGCCAGCTCGTTATTGAAATCGTGAGCCACACCTCCAGCCAGCTCCCCCAGTGACCTCAGCTTTTCAAAACTGATAAGCTGCTGTTCCATCTTCTTCCTTTCAGTAATATCTCTTACAATTGATACCCCAGCGATGTAGTTTCCATTTTCATCCTTAATCATTGAACCATTGTATTCTACATAGACCTTCTTTCCCTCTTTAGTTTTTGCAACCGTTTCGAATGAGGTAGAACCTTTCTCAAAGAGCTCCTTCATCTTCTCAGCGAGCTTTTCTATTATATGTCTATCCGCAGGGAGAAGCTTGGATATATATCTCCTGATCAATTTTTCTTTCCTGAAACAACTCATTTTTTCCATCGCAGTGTTTACAGAAAGGATATAGCCTTTCTCGTCGTAGATCACTATTCCGTCCTTGCTGTTTTCAATCACGCTCTCCAAGAAATCTTTTGACTTTTTGAGTCCCTCTTCTGCCTGTTTGCGCTCCTCAATCTGTTTTTTCAGTTTTTGCAGCGTGGAATCAAATTCCCGTGCAAGTTTACCAATCTCGTCATTCCGCTCAATGGATGACTGCGCTGGCAGATCCTCACCTCTACCGATGGCTATAGCGTACTCGGTCAACTTCGAGACTGGTTTAATAATCGTTCGCTCGAACAATGACCAATTCATAAAGAGGAGCATCAGTCCGGCAAACATGATGGAGAGCATGGTGAACCAGATGGAGGTAGTCCCTTTGATTGAGATGTCTCTGGGAATACTCGCCTTCATCAGGAGGGCTGGGGTTCCCTGAATATCGTGAAATAGTGCATATCCCTGCAAGAATTTGCTATCCCTTACACGGATGATAATAAGTTTATCTGATTGAATCTGATTTATGACCTTCCTATCATCATCTGGGAGAGAATCTTTCTTTACAGGCAATAGCTTGAAGTCAACCCCTGTCTGCTCAACCATGGTTTCTACCAAACCGTCGTTAATGAATTGCCCCATAATAAGAGCCCCCCTACTCGGACCCTCGTTTTTGCTGGTAATTATAGGCCTGGAAGTAATAAGCATGGGACCATACTCTGTCATCCAAATACCCTCTATAGAGCTACGGATGGTTTTATGCCGGAGCAAGGGATGTTTCAGGGGCAGAGCCTGTTGTGAGAGATCTCGCAATTGAATCTCTTTTCTTCTCTTCAGGTCAAGACACTTTCCCCACACCAGTTCACCTCGAGAATTGTAAATATTTATAAGATTACAATTATTATTCTTAAATGTTTTAATAGTCAGATTAGCTTTGATGTAATTACTATTCCGGTCTTCAACAAATTGGCAGGTTTCATCCCAGGCAGCCCAGTCATGGGTTAATAAATCAAGATTATGAATTTCTCTTTTGAGAGCATCCATACATCGTTCCACATCCTTCACCGCTACATTCTGTTCAACCTCAAGGAAACTCGGCATAACAAAAAGACGCTGGATCCCGTAGTACAAACCTACATACAAAACAACAACGACTGAAAGGATTAATAAAGCCTTTGATCTCAATGACATAAGTTTCTCTCCTTCCAGCACCTGGTAATTTATTAAAACTACCAATCTTATCGGTCAGTTAGGAAAATCCTTTAAATTTAAAAAAAATTAATCGAGGAGTGTAAACCCATTGATTTCTCCAGTAGCATGCATGGGCCGGTGAGTGCGATGCCAAGGGGGATGTATGGTATAGGCAGATAGAGAACGTAATAAGTTAGGTTTGAAGAGGCAGGGGTCATACGGCTCCTGCCTTTTTACTTCTGGTGGTAAACCTTTAATTCATAATCTGGTGCCGAGGCGCAGAATCGAACTGCGGACACACGGATTTTCAGTCCGTTGCTCTACCGACTGAGCTACCTCGGCACGATTCAGTAAGTAAATGTATCTTAGAGGTAAATTTTAGTCAAGATTTTTTACCCTTTCATGTATTTAGCGCTTGAAAAAGCCTGCAAAAACTGTTAATAATTTTAATTACAACAGTCTACCGGGGAAATATGTTCACACGTAAAAACCAGAGTGCTTTACCATTCATCATTGGAATCCTGTCTTTGTTTCTCATTGGCATCCTCCCCTGCTTTGCCTTAGCAGCGGAAAGAATCGTTGACGTGATTACCATCGACGGTACCATCAATCCCGGCGTGGCTGACTACGTGACCAAGAGCATTGAACGTGCATCCAAAGATGATGCCGAGTGCCTGGTAATTGAGATGGACACTCCGGGCGGCCTGGATCTCTCCATGAGATCGATCATCAAGGAAATCATGAACAGCAAGGTACCGATCGTGGTCTATGTTACCCCCAGCGGGGCCAGGGCAGCCTCAGCCGGGGTGCTGATCACCATCGCTTCACATATCGCTGCCATGTCCCCGGGAACCAATATCGGTGCAGCCCACCCGGTTACCATCGGAGGCGAGAAGATTGGCAAAGAGATGTCAGACAAGATGACGAACGATGCAGCCGCTTACATCGAGAGCATTGCACTGAAACGGAACCGAAATGCAGACTGGGCAATCAAGGCGGTGAGAAAGAGCGTATCGATTACCGAACAGGCGGCACTCCGGCTCAAGGTAATCGATCTGATCTCCCCCAGCCTGGAAAAACTTCTGGAGGAGATTGACGGAAGAACCGTGGTCACGCCTGATGGACAAAAGGTTCTCAGAACCAAGGATGCCACAATCAAGCGGTCCAAAATGGGGATAAGAAGCCGTATCCTTGATACCATCAGCAACCCCAACATCGCCTATATCCTGATGATGATTGGCCTGGTAGGACTCTATTTCGAGCTCTCCAATCCTGGCGCTATTCTTCCCGGCGTGCTCGGAGGAATCTGCCTGATCCTCGCCTTCTTCGCCTTCCAGACCCTGTCCGTCAACTACGCAGGGATACTTCTCATACTGCTCGCAGTCATCTTCTTCATTGCTGAGATAAAGGTCCAGAGCTTCGGGCTGCTGGCCGTTGGCGGGATTATCTCCCTCCTCCTCGGTTCGATGATGCTCTTCGAGTCACCCAACCCTGAACTCCGCCTTTCTTGGAAAGTTCTCATCCCGACTGTAGCTCTCGCTTCCAGCTTTTTTCTGGTGACAGCGGGTCTTGCTTTCAAGGCCTACAGGAAAAAGCCGGCTACCGGATCAGAGGGACTTATCGGGATGGAAGGTATAGCAGAAACTGATATCACACCTGATGGAAAAGTATTTGTCCACGGAGAGAATTGGAATGCTTGGAGCGATGAGGTAATTGTTAGAGGCGAAAAAGTGACCGTACTTGAAGTCAAGGGTCTTACCCTGAAGGTACGAAAGAAATAAACCCGGATCAAGAGAAAGGAGTAACAGTATGAGTTAGAGGCGAAAAGGTGACCGTACTTGAAGTCAAGGGTCTTACCCTGAAGGTACGCAAGAAATAAACCCGGATCAAGAGAAAGGAGTATCAGTATGAGTATATCTCTTCTCATAGCCGTAATCCTGATTGTCATGTTTCTATCCAGCGCCATTCGCATCCTCAACGAATATGAGCGGGGCATAATCTTCCGTCTGGGAAGGTGTATCGGTGCCAAAGGGCCAGGGTTGATCATTCTCATCCCCATCGTGGATAAGATGCAGAAGGTGGATCTCAGGGTGGTTACCCTCGATGTACCTGCCCAGGATGTGATTACCCGGGATAATGTATCCGTAAAAGTGAACGCTGTTGTCTATTACCGGGTAATGGACCCCACTAAGGCAATTATCGAAGTAGTAAATTTCCCTTTTGCCACCTCCCAGATGGCACAGACCACCTTGAGGAGTGTCTGTGGGCAGGCTGAATTGGATGAACTACTTTCCGCCCGTGACAAGCTCAACGTTCACATCCAGGAGATTCTGGACAAGCAGACCGACCCCTGGGGGATTAAGGTTTCTACTGTGGAGCTAAAACATATTGATCTCCCTCAAGAGATGCAGAGGGCAATGGCCAAGCAGGCTGAGGCAGAAAGAGAGCGGAGGGCGAAAGTAATCAATGCCGAGGGTGAGTTCCAGGCATCAACTCGTCTGGCAGAGGCAGCCGTTATCATTGAAGACCACCCGGTGGCACTGCAGCTCCGTTATCTCCAGACGTTACGGGAAGTAGCTTCCGAGAAGAACTCGGTTACGATATTCCCTGTTCCCATAGACCTGTTTAAGCCCTTCCTGAAGCTTATGGATAAGACTTAGTTCTCGGGATTAGGGATTAGGGGTTCGGAAGAAAATCCTCCTCTCTCTGCAGAGGGAGGGGGCGTGAAATCAAAGAGGTCACCCTCTAATTCTGGATTCACCTGGACTTCTTCATAGGTAAGGGTTATCCAGGTGGAATTTTCGGGAAGATAGATTTCAATCCGGCGGGGCAAAAGAATGTCCCCTGCCTGTTGGAATTCCCGGAAGTCCACTCTGAGTTTCACTGCCCCGAAGAGATCGCACAGCTCTCCCTTAACGATCCTGCTTTCTCCGGCGTCGATCCAGAGCCTCTCCTTGCCTTCATCTGAACTCAGTGTAAGAAGAGTGTAGTCTCCATCTGAAGTGCATTCTCCTTTTTCCCCGTTATACGGCAGTGGTATTCCCCCCGATGCAAACGAAATAATATCCTTCACCTTAAGACCTAACAGGGAAGTATTGTCTTCGCTCTTGTCTCTCTGATACCTGTTTTCCGGGAAAGAGTAATATACCCATTCCTGCCCATTGTTTAAGAACAGAAAGAGCGGCATATTCAGAGGATTGAGCACTTCAAGCCTCAATTGGTCAGGCTTCTGGATAAATACCAGGCAACGGGCACGGAGATTCTCACGGGTAGAGACAACCTTCAGGTTTGCCCTCCCCTTCAGCGTGCTTATGCGGGAGCTGTTTTCTTCAATCGTCCCGAGAAGTGATTGGGCTGAAGGTTGACACGGGGAAGCAGGATGGGGGACAGACTTCAGCCCGGAAGAACAGGCAGGAAAAATGAATGCCAGGAAAACAAATAAAAGATCAACCCTTAAAAACCTGATAATCAAGTATCCGGGTCTCTGCTCTCTTGAATTTTCTTAATCTTTTCTTTCAGGATCTGTTCTTTCTGGGGATCAAGTTTGAATGCCTTCTCATACATCTCGATAGCCTTGTCACTGAGGTTAGTCTTGAGATATGCATCTCCCAAATGTTCGGCAATGACGGGGTCATCCGGGACAAAGTCCTGGGCCTTTTTGAGCTCCTTTACCGCTTTATCGAAATCCCCCATCTTGAAATACACCCACCCGAGGCTATCGGTGATATACCCATCCCTGGGTTTCAGCTTGAGTGCCTTTTTGATCAGCTTTTTTGCTTCGCTCAGCTTGATTCCCCGTTCTGCATAGGTATATCCGATGTAGTTTAAAGCATCTGCATTATCAGGATCAGCCTGCAACACCGTTTCCATCTCGCCGATACTCTCTTCGAACCTGCTTGCCTTATCGTAGAGGATACCGAGATAAAAATGGATTTCGTTATTCTTGGGATCTATCTCCAGAACTTTTTTGAGAACTGCTATTCCCTCTTCGAACTCCTTTGACTTTTCGAGGAGGGAAGCAAAGAACTTGTAGAGGTTGATATCATCTTTCTTTACATCGATCGCCTCCCGGACAATCTTCCTGGCAAGATCTGTCTTGCCCTGCTTATCGTAGAGGTATGCCTGATTCATCACGGACTGTGCATAAAATTCAGAACTTACAGGAATCTTCTGATATTCCTCCAGTGCCTTCTCTGTATCCTCCTTCTCCTGGTAGATCGTTCCTAGATAGAACCGGGCACGGTCACTTCCCTCATTCTTCTGGAGGATCTCCTTAAACTTCCCTATCGCATCATCATATCTCTTCTGGTCTGAATAGATCAGCCCGATCTTGGTCTTCAACTCCTCGTTATCGCTGTCCAGCTTCTCAGACTCATGAAACTGCCTCAGTGCCTCATCAAGTTTATTCTCCTTGATATAGAGATAACCGAGATGGTTCCTCACAGATACCTGAGCGGGATTATACCCCAGCACCTTCTGATACCATTCAACCGCTTCATCCATCTTGTTCTGCGTCTCATAGAGCATGGCCAGATCGATGAGGGCGGGCTCAAAGGCAGGCTTCAGCTCGAGGCACCGTTTGTAGTGCCTCTCCGCCTCCCGGTAGAATTTCATCCCCGCGTAAACCTTTGCCACATAATACGGGGGCATCACGGAATCCGGATACTTTTTCAGCAGATTCTTCAGGACCTCAATCGCTTTGTCATATTCGTGCTGTTCCGCATACAGGGTACCAAGAAAGATGCTGGCTTCAAAATGATCGGGGCTGGTCCTGATCACCTGTTCATATTCACTGATCGCCTTGGGATACTCACCCTGCGATGAGTATATCCCCGCCAGTAACATCCTCGGTTTAAAGGCAACGGGATTATCAATGATAGCATTCTGGCACTCTGTTATCGCCTTTTCAATATCACCCTTCCTCAGGTACAAGCTGGCGAGTGCGGCATGCAGGCCGGAGGAATCAGGGTCGAGCGACAGTACCTGGCTGTATTCTGCAATTGCTTTGTCAACATCGTCCTCGGACTGATACATCTGTGCTAAGAAAAAGTGGTAGTAGAGAGCAGGGTCTGGAATCTCCTCCTTGACTGCGGGTGGACGTTCCTGCACGTACCCTTCACCTGCTGTTTCCCCGACTATGTTCTCCCTGGGTACGGTACAACAGGAAGAAAGGGTAAGAAAGACAAGAAGAAAACAACGCGGTATAATTTTATTCATGATCCTTTGAATGTCCTTTTTTATTAAAGATACCATAATTTCACCTAAGCCGCAATAAACACCTATTATTGAAAAGTTGACAAATATAGTCAGTATTGTTATAATATAAAAAATAAAAAGAGGGGGTTGTAGCCAAGATGGCCACTGGCCACAAAAGACTAAGACTGGTAGTGATTATAGCAGTACTCATGCCTCTCCTCACTTGTTGGTCTACTGAATATTGTTATCTGTCATTATGCGGAAAAGAAGAGATAACGTTAGTCTCTTCTATCACTCCCTATGGTAATACTCTTGATGACTCATGTTCCCCAGAGGAGTGCTCGTGCGTTTCGTGCCAAACCTTTTTTGTAAATGCTTTTATTACTACACTCCCATTCCACTACGATTTTCAGGGAATTATGACCCCTGTTAAAGAAACATATCAACTGTATTACATTTCAGAAATTTTCCATCCCCCGCTCGCCTAAGTCTTTCATTACTGTCTCCCTGTAATTACCATTTGTAAACTTTTTTGCAAGGCTGGACTCGTCCAGCTGCGGAGGTGCATTTTGAAAATATTGAAGTTACTGATAGGTCTGCCGTTAATACCTGCTCTGGCGCAAACAATTTTTGTTCTCTTCCTTTTCATAGCCCCATTATCAGCAGAAGACAACCAGACAATTACTCTGGAGCAGGCCTTAGATGCTGCCATAAAAAATAATCCGGAGCTCGCCGGTTTTTCATTTGAGATCCAAGCAGCAGAAGCCCGCTCTCTGCAAGCCTCTCTCAGGCCAAACCCGGAACTGGAGGCCGAGGTTGAAAACATTTCTGGCAATCTTCCCGGGGCACATCGTTCCGAAACCACCGTGGGAATTAGACAGCTTTTTGAACTCGGTGGCAAGAGACCTACAAGAATAAAGAAAGCCGACGCCGAACTCGAATTACTTCGCCGTGACTATGAGGCGTTACGCTTGAACCTGGTTTCTGATATCACACGAGCATTTATTACCCTGCAAGGCATGCAAAAGCGGCTTGAATTAACAAGGGAAGGATACCGGATCGCATCCATGCTTTCTTCCTCCGTTGCCGAGCGTGTGGCAGCAGGGGCTGTTTCGCCTATTGAAGAAACCCGTGCCCGGGTAACCCTTGCCGTTGCGGCGACGGATGTTGAGAGGGCAGTAAAAGAAGTAGAGGAGGCGCGTCAGGAATTGGCTAAATCCATAGGTTTTACATCACCATTTTTCTCGACGGCCGCCGGAGAACTGCGGGATGAGGTGGTCATTCCCGACCTGAATGTATTGGAGGGGAGACTTGCCCGTAATCCTGACCTTACGAGATGGGAACTTGAAAGAAATACCCGTGACGCCGCGCTTGCGGTGGAGCGCAGCATGGCAATTCCTGATGTATCGTTTTTTGGTGCCTTCCGTCGTCTTAATGAAAGTACAGAAAATACCCTTGTTATGGGTTTAAGCATTCCTCTTCCAGTATTTAACAGAAATCAGGGCGCTATCCGCGAAGCAGCCTCTGCATTGTCTAAAACTGAGCAGGAACGCCGCTCGGGTGAGGTGAAACTTCGCACCCAACTGGCGCAAAGACATTCTTCGCTGGTGTCTGCTTTAAAAGAAGTCCATGTATTGCATGAAGAGGCGCTTGCCGGCGCACAAAGTGCATACGATGCTGTGAGCGAAGGTTATAACCTCGGCAAGTTCCGGTACCTGGATGTACTTGATGCCGGGAAAGCATTGATCGAATCAAAGTTGCGTTATGTGGACGCTCTTGTCGCGCTGAACGTGTCAAAGATCGATCTGGAGCGACTGATTGCCGGACCTCTTGAACCGGGAATAAATACTTCGGCAGAGAAATAGGAGAAATGAAATGGACCGCAAAAAATTGACTTATATTGGAATTCTGTTCGGGATTATCGTGTTGGCAGTTATCGTGACGGCCGGTGCAATCTTTAGCCGGAGTGAAAGAGATACATTAGTGCAGCCAGCAATGAAGGGGAGCCATCCAGCCCAGGATGATCATAGAGACAGCCCCGAAGGGAGTGAGGACAAGGAGAAATGTGATCTTGATCGTTCTGTAGATGAGATGTGGACCGCGAAGTGCGAGCATAACATACTCCAATACACCTGCGATGAATGCCAGTACGAATTGGGAGTGGTCAAGCTGTCATCCACCTTGTTACCTGAAAGCGGGAAACGAGGTCTCGTGAAAACAACAATCATCGGTGAGCAATCTTTCACAGACTCTCTGTCATTGACCGGTGAAGTGAGATTAAGTGAGGGGAAAACCGTTCGCGTCTCCACTCCGCTTCCCGGGTTAGTTCGCACAGTGATCGCTGACATTGGTCGGGCTGTCCGGAAGGGGGATGTCCTTTTCGAGATAGACAGCCATGAGGTGGCTGAGTCCAAAGGCGATTACATGAAGAAAGAGGCCGTCCGTGACCTGGCGAAAAAGACGGCGGAGCGGGAAGCTAAGCTTTTTGAGAAGAAGATTTCCGCTGAAGCCGAAGTACAGGAGGCTCAGGCGAGATTGGCAGAAGCCGAGGTTGATCTTGCCAATGCCCGGATGCGCTTATTGCGCCTGGGTTTTTCATCGCCAGAGATTGTCTCTTTTGAGCACAAGACATCGGACAACATGACAGGATTGCTTTCCATCCGCGCCCCCCGAAGCGGAATCGTTATTGAGCGGAACGTGAACGCCGGGGAAAACGTAGAACCAGGAAAAGACCTGTTTCTGCTCTCCGACTTATCCGAGGTTTGGGTATGGGCAGATTTGCGTGAAAACGATATCCCGGCCCTGGCCCGGACAACAAACGGCGGCGGCAGGAAGATTGCCGCTGAAGTGCGAGCGCCAGGTACAGGCGATATGGTGTACCGGGGAATGCTGGACATTCTTTCAGGGATAATGAACGAGCAGACGCGGACGCTCAAGGCCCGCATTATCATCCCGAACCCGGAAGGGCTCCTGCGTCCCGGCATGTTTGTCAATATTAAGCTTCTTTTGGCTGACGAGGGATCTCACCTTGGGGTACCGAAGGTGGCGGTTCTTACTGATGAGGGACGACCTTTTGTCTTTGTCCACAAGGAAGGAGATTTCTGGGTTCGTCGCTCAGTTTTGCTGGGGAAGAACTTCGGAGACATGGTGGAAATCCAGGGAGGACTTATCTCCGGCCAGAAAATAATCGCCGACGGCTCATTCCTCCTTAAATCCGACGTCCTCCGTAAAAAGATGGGCGCCGGCTGCGCGGATTAAGAGGAGAGCATTATGCACAGGTACATTGAATTTCTTCTGCGCTGGCGGGCGTTTGTTCTTGTATTCACCGGTGCTCTGGTGATCGCCGGGATAATCGCCTGGATACGGCTGCCTATTGACGCTTTCCCTGATGTCACCAACGTTCAGGTAATGATCCTTACCGAGGCACCAGGCCTCTCGGCTGTTGATGTGGAACAGCAGATTACCTACCCCATTGAACTGCAGATGGGGGGTGTGCCTAAGATGACCCAGGTACGGTCAATCTCCAAGGCTGGGTTTTCCCAGGTTGTGGTTGTTTTCGGAGATGACACGGATATTTACTTTGCACGCCAGCAGGTGTTTGAGCGGCTGCAAACCGCACGCGAAAACCTGCCTTCCTATGCTGACCCGGAACTCGGTCCAATCAGCACCGGGCTGGGCGAGATATTCCAGTATACGCTGGAAGGGGAAAACTTTTCTTCCATGGAACTCCGAACGATCCAGGATTATCTCGTGTCAACGCAATTAAAACCGATTCCGGGTGTGAACGAGGTAAACAGTTTTGGTGGTTTCGTCAAGCAATACCATGTACTCGTACGTCCCGATGCTCTGCTCAAATATAATCTCTCGCTCCGCGAGGCAATAGAAGCCATTGAAAATAATAATGCCAATGCAGCAGGTGGATTTATCGTCCGAGGCTGGGAACAGACCTATATCAGGGGTCTTGGGCTTCTTGCAGGGCCAGAGGACATCGGCCGGATCGTCCTTAAAGCCGAGGGAGGTACGCCGGTTTATGTCCGAGACGTGGCTGATGTCGTTGTCGGCCCTCAGCCGCGTCAGGGAGCGGTGACGAAGGACGGTAAGGGTGAGGTGGTCGCCGGAATGGTAATCATGCTTCGTGGAGAGAACTCAAAGGACGTCGTCTCGCGGGTAAAGAATACGATACCCTCTATCCAGAAGAGTCTTCCCAAAGGTGTCAATCTCAATGTTTTCTACGACCGGACCGCCCTGATCGAGGCGTGTATCAAAACAGTGGCTGATGCGCTCCGGGAGGGAGGTATTTTTGTCATTATTGTCCTTTTCCTCTTTCTGGCTGAATTCCGTACCGCACTTATCGTCGTTGCATCCCTCCCCATCACCTTTCTTGTCACCTTTATTGTGATGGGATGGGTTGGACTTACGTCAAACTTGATGAGTCTGGGTGGACTGGCCTTTTCAGTTGGTATGGTGGTCGATGCCTCCATCGTTATCGTTGAGAATATACGCCGTCATTTCGCCGAGCGGCGTGAATTTTCGATGCGCCACAGGGTGGCAGTTGACGCCGTGATGGAGGTGGCACGCCCTGTCGCTTTTTCGGTGTTGATCATCGGAATCGTCCTGACGCCACTTTTGACTCTGCAGGGTATCGAAGGGAAAATGTTTAAACCCCTGGCGCTGACAATGATTATCTCTTTGCTTGTGTCTATTGTCGTGTCTCTGACAATTGTCCCAGTTCTCTCCGAAATGTTTCTCATGCAGGCAGAAGATAAGGAGTTCTGGTTTGTACGTCGCTTTCACGAAGGGTACCTGAGGTTTATGGAGGCGGCACGCAGGAATCAAAGGATCACTTTATCAATTTGTATGATTTCACTTCTCTGCGCGGGAATACTTGCCACGAGGATCGGAACCGAGTTTATGCCCCAGCTCGATGAAGTGTCCATCGCCATTAACATTGTTCGATTGCCCAACGCCTCCCTGGAAGGCTCTGTGAGTGTGAGCCAGTTCATCGAGAAGCGCCTCCTCGATTCCTTTCCCGAGGTTTCAACTGTGGTGAGCAAGACTGGTCGAGCTGAGATATCGGAGGATCCAATGGGCCCGGAACAGACCGACATCTTCATCATGCTTAAACCGAAAAAGGCATGGAAGACGGGACGTAGTAAAGCTCAACTGGTAGAAGCTATCCAGAAGAATCTCTCCACCATACCCGGTATCCGGATGTCATTCTCCCAACCAATTGCGCTTAGAGTGAACGAGTTGATCTCCGGTGTCAAGAGTGACCTTGCCGTCAAGGTCTTTGGTTCAGATGTGGAGAAGCTGAAAGATTTTGCTGACCGCATCGCTGTGATACTTTCTGGCATTCGGGGAGCTCAGGATGTGAAAGTCGAGCAGGTCTCGGGTATGGAGCAGATTGAAGTAAAGTTCAACAGAGAAGAGATGGCGCGCTACGGCGTCAATGTTGCTGACGTTAATGAGATTATCGAAACTGCCGTGGGAGGTAAAGAAGCTACCAGGGTGGTTGATGGCCGTTTACGCATTGCTACAGTAGTGCGTTTTACCTCTGGCTCCCGCTCAGATGTTTCTTCTCTGCATAATCTTCTGATCACCGGCGCTGCGGGGGAAAGAATCCCCCTTGGGCGGATTGCTGAAATATCGACAGTAGAAGGCCCTGCCCAGATAAGTCACGAGAAGGGAATGCGTCGTGTTGCAGTTGAGGTAAACATCAGAGGAAGGGATCTGGGCAGCTTCGTAGCAGAAGCAAAGAAGAAGCTTGCCGCCTTGGAAAAGGAACTCCCCTCCGGTTACTTCCTTGAGTACGGGGGCCAGTTTGAAAATCAGCAACGAGCTATGCGGCGCTTTTCCGTCGTAGTACCGATTGTACTCCTGACCATAATACTACTTCTCTATTTTGCCCTTGGTTCGCTGCGCGACTCTTTGCTCGTCATTCTTAACCTTCCGTTTGCGCTCGTCGGTGGTATCACTTCCATCTGGCTGTTCGGGATGCCCCTCTCAGTTTCAGCATCCGTTGCTTTTATCATCCTGCTCGGGATTGCGGTCCAGAATGGCGTGGTTCTGATCTCCTTTTTCCGCCAGTTGAGGCAGGGACAGAACAAGACTCCAGACGAATCGGTCAGTATCGGCTGCAAATTGCGTTTTCGCCCGCTTCTGATGACTGCCCTTTGCGCATTTATTGGACAGTTCCCCATACTCTATGCAACGGGTTCCGGGGCAGACATCCAGAGACCTCTTGCCGTGGTGGTAATGGGGGGGTTGATTACCTCCACCCTACTAACCCTAATCGTCTTGCCGACGATCTATGGGTGGTTGGAGAACCGGGCTGAGGCCCGTTTGCATAAGGAGGCCATAAAATGAAAAGATTCCTTGATTACATAATAGTGACAATGATTGGTCTTACATTCACAGGTTGTATGACTTCTGCTCAACGGATTAATGCAAAATCACAAAGCGAGAAAAACAACATCTTCAGTGAAATTCACGAAACAAAGGCAGTTCCCAAAGGATATGCAGATTTGGAAATAAAGGCATCAATCAAAACTCATGCCGAAGATTACTTTTTGTACGAATCGAGCAATTCCCTGCACGGTAAACAAGAATATCCTTTTTTGGTAAATATTGGCGGCCAAGCCATCATATGGAAGGTGGATGGCCAAGAGGAAACTATCCCTCATTATTACGAAGGGGGCGGGAAAAATCCTGAAGGCGGAACCGGCATAAAATACAACCTGCACAAAAGATTAAGAGTTGTCTTTGGTACCCATCACCTAATTTTGGGACTTCCAGGTGAGAACTACGCTACTGAGTTCAACATTTCGCTTGAAGAAGGGAAGACCTATATCTTAGAATTTTATCCGGTTTATAAAGAATGTAAGAAGAGACATTCCTGTAAAAAGGAAAGACAATTTATAAATGTTATCGAAGATTATAAAAAGGTATTAAGCAAAAACGGGTAAGCTAACATCTCTTGATTCTTCTTCCAGCAGATTATATACTTCTTTCCTATACATGGTTTCTTCTCATCAAGAGATATGAAATACTGGATTGTGATTACGGTTGTAGGCTCGGACCGGCCGGGCATCGTGGCAGCTGTCTCCAAGATCCTCTTTCTCCATAGATGCAACATCGAGGAGCTCAGCTCCACCATCCTCAAAAGACAATTTGCCATGATCCTCATCGCCACCTCACCTAAGAAGAATACGGCGGGGCAGATCAAAGAGGCATGCCTCAGGGAAGAGCCTCTCAGGGGGATGGATATCCACGTAAAAGAAGTATCACCGCAGCAACTCAAGCATTATAGCCAACCGCCCTCCCAGTCCTTCATCATTACGGTACTCGGCCAGGACAGGCCGGGGCTCGTGTATGGAGTGACTGAAATCCTTGCTGAACACGGGATAAACATTACCAGCTTTGATGCCAAGGTAACAAAGATGAGAGGCAAGACAGATTATGCCCAGATCTATGAGGTAGAAATCCCTGAACAGGTGGATATTGCTTCTCTCAAGAAAGAGCTGTCAGAGCGGGCAAAAAGACTTAAGGTGGAGATTGGCCTCCAGCACCGGAACATCTTCCGGGCAATCAATGAAATATAGAGGAAAGACCATGCTCAGTTCAGAGGAAATCCTCAAGACCATCGAGATGCTCAAGAGCGAGAACCTCGATGTACG